>Ga0074199_1000463_pt1 | contig 63218 bp, 67 predicted proteins | sample EPASupsiteSAE347_FD_64528 | JGI IMG/M metagenome (GOLD analysis project Ga0074199, IMG submission 64528) | Bioremediated contaminated groundwater from EPA Superfund site, New Mexico - Sample SAE3-47 | ecosystem: Environmental > Aquatic > Deep subsurface > Groundwater > Contaminated ... | reverse complement strand
ACCCCTTCCCTTCCCGAACAGGACCGTGAAACAGCAAAGCGCCGATGATAGTGAGTATTTCGCTCGCGAAAGTAGGTCACCGCCAGGCTCCCATTTCAAAAGCCCCCCTAGCATTAGCTAGCGGGGCTTTTGTGCGTCTACCGGGGAAACTGCCGAAGCCACTTCTCGCGCCCTTTCTGGCAACACCACAGCAATCAGGAGAGCGTTCAGCGGCTATGAGTTGAGGGGATTCGAGCCATTCTGGGCAGAGGTGGCCTTGTTTTTAATGGCTTTTGGCCGGTCAGAGGCTTTTGTCTGCGCGCCAGTCGTTAACGCTGCTCATCGCCGCATCCAGGGTGGTGAGAACCCGGACTCCTTCCATCTTGCCGAGTTTGCTGACACCGCCGCCGCCCACCCAGAGTGCGGTCGTTTCCGGCAGGATCTGCCGCAGTTGTTGCAGCAGTCCGGGAATCTGGCGTTGCGGGAAGGCGATCGAGAAAGACAGTGCGACAACGTCGGCACGATGGGCTATCGCCGCCCGGCAAATCTCGAGCAATGGCATCTGGGTGCCGAGCGGGATGCATTCGGCGCCTTCCAGCGAGAAAAGTCCTTCTGCCATCAACAAGCCGAGGACGTGCTGTTCATCCGCGACGCTGGTCAGCAGGATACGCGGGCTGCGCTTGCCTCCGGGCAGGGTTGAAATTGCCTGGCGCAGAAGGCGTTTGGTCAGCTCGGTGAATAGGTGCTCTTCGAAAACCTCAAATCTGCCTTCTTCCCAGGCCTGACCAACGGCGGTCGTCAGCGGAGCAATCGTGTCCTGGACAAACAACTGGAATCCTTGCCTGGCGAGTCGCTGCTGCATCGCTTGTTGATAGCCGCTTGCATCGTGTTGTTTGATCAGCGCGAGTAAGTCCTCGAGCTCATCTGCGCTACTGTCGGCCTTTTTCGGGCTGCTTTTCCCGGCTTTCGGTGCCAGTAGTGCCAGCTCTTCGGTTGATGCAAGCATCAGCTTTCCCGGCCGATGTCCCTGATCCATCAGGCGTTTGATCATGCTCAGCCGTTCAACCTGGGCTGCCGGATAAAGCCGCTCGCCGTTAGCGTCGCGGCCCGGATTGGGGAAGCCATAACGCCGTTCCCACATGCGCAATACATCCTTGGATAGCCCGGTGTCACGTTCAACAGAGGCAATGCTGAAGTTGATGGTATTCATATTTGTCCAGTACAAATGTTCGACAAACCGTTGACAATATAACTTTTGCTGGTTATCTTACGGACAAACGTTCTATTTGTCTAGGACAAACAGCAAAGGAGTTGGACATGATTTCCCGGATCAAGCGCTTGTTCGGCATTGCCGGCCTGCTTTCCCTCGGTGTTGCGCCCCCCGCGCTGGCTGGCGAATGTCCGGCTCTGCTCAATCACAGCTTTGCCAATTTGCTCGACGGCAAGCCGATGCCGCTTTGCCAATATCAGGGCAAGGTCATCCTGGTCGTCAATACGGCGAGCTACTGCGGTTTTACTTCGCAGTACGACGGTCTGGAGAAGCTCTATGCACGCCTCAAGGACAAGGGGCTGGTGGTGCTGGGCTTTCCTTCCAACGATTTTGGCGACCAGGAGCCCGGCAACAGCAAGGAAATCGCTGATTTTTGCCGCCTGACTTATGGCGTCCAGTTTCCGATGGTGGCCAAGAGCACGGTCAAGGGAAAAGAGGCGAATCCGTTCTATCTGCAACTGGCCCAGATTACAGACAGCCGGCCGCGCTGGAACTTCCACAAATACCTGATCAATCGCGATGCCACCCAGGTCGTTGCATTCGGCAGCATGACCCGGCCGGACAGCAAGGCCCTGCTTGCCAAGATTGATGAATTCCTCAAATAAGCCGCTGCAGGAGAAACCGCGATGAATGCCCCCGATCATTTTTTCCTGCCCGATGTGCAGGCCTTTGCCGATACACGCAGTCTTGCCATCCAACAGGTCGGTATCAAGGGAATGCGCTATCCGCTGCAACTCGAAACGGCAGAAGGTGTCGTTCAGGCGACCGTCGCGACCATGGCACTTACGGTCGGCCTGCCACCCGAGGTCAAGGGAACCCACATGTCGCGTTTCGTTGAGCTGGTCGAGGCGCAGGACGGTCCACTGACCCAGGAAGGCCTTTTTGCGCTGCTCGCCGACATGCTGCGGCGTCTGGAAGCGCAAAGCGGGCGGATCGAACTTGCCTTCCCCTGGTTCATTCGCAAGTCGGCCCCGGTTTCCGGCGTTTCAAGCCTGCTTGATTACGATACGACGCTGATCCTCGAGCAGCGTTGCGGCGAGCCCGCCCGCCTGAGCTTGCGCGTGGTCGCGTCGGTGACCAGCCTGTGTCCTTGCTCGAAGAAGATCTCTGCTTACGGCGCCCACAACCAGCGCTCGCACATCACCCTGGAAGCGCGTTTGCGCGAACCGATGGCGATCGAGGAACTGGTCCGGATCGCCGAAGAGGAAGCCTCCTGCGAGGTATTCGGCCTGTTGAAGCGGCCTGATGAGAAATGGGTTACCGAGCGCGCCTACGACAACCCGAAGTTTGTCGAAGATCTGGTGCGTGACATTGCGCTGCGGCTCATGCACGAGCCACGTATCGCCGAGTGGAAAGTGAGCTCGGAGAACTTCGAATCCATCCACAACCATTCCGCCTACGCCGAGTTGTTTGGCGTCAATGCCTGAACCGCTGGGCGGAGGAGAGTACACATGCAAAAACAACGCATCGCCGTCGTCGGCGCCGGTATTTCGGGACTGGCCAGCGCCTGGCTGCTGAGCCGCCAGCATGAGGTGACCCTGTTCGAAGCGGGCAGCTATCTCGGCGGTCACAGCAATACGGTCGACGTCACGCTGGAAGGCAAAACGCATCCGGTCGATACCGGCTTCCTGGTCTTCAACGAGAAGACCTATCCCAACCTGATCGCGATGTTCGCGCAACTGGGTGTGGCCAGCGTCGAGACCGAGATGTCTTTTGCCGTCAGCCTCGAGAACCCCGATCTCGAATGGGCCGGCAGCAGCCTGGCCACCGTTTTCGGCCAGAAGCGCAACCTGTTGCGCCCGAGCTTCTGGTCCATGCTTTCCGACATCCTGCGCTTCAACCGTGAGAGCACGGCGTGGCTGGCGACGCATCCCGACAATGAACGCAACCTGCAGGATTTTCTCGAGGCCGGTCGCTACTCGTCTGCCTTTGCCGACTGGTACCTGCTGCCGATGGCCGCCGCGATCTGGTCCTGCCCGACCGGCCAGATGCGCGACATGCCGCTCGCCACCTTCATCCGTTTCTGCCAGAACCACGGCCTGCTGCAGGTTTTCGACCGGCCGATGTGGCGTACCGTGCTGGGGGGCTCACGTGAATACGTGCGCAAGATCGCCGAGCGCCTCGACGACATCCGCCTGGCCTGCCCGGTGAGCGCGGTGACGCGTGACGGCGATCATCTGCGCGTGACGCATGCGCAAGGCAGCGAACAATTCGACCAGGTGGTGATGGCCTGCCACAGCGACCAGTCCCTGGCCATTCTCGGCTTCACGGCCAGTGACGGCCAGCGCGACGTGCTGGCCGCCATCCGCTACCAGCCCAACCGCGCCGTGCTGCATACCGATCCGGCCCTGCTGCCACGCGATGAAAAGCTGTGGTCGGCGTGGAATTACTTTGCCGGCCAGGGCGATCCGGGAGAGCAGCCGGTCGGGGTTTCCTATCTGATCAACAAGTTGCAGCCCTTGCCCTTCAAGACGCCGGTCGTCGTCACCCTGAACCCGGCACGCGAGCCTGATCCGGCCAAGGTGCTGGCCGAATTCGACTACGCGCATCCGATCTTCGACGGTCCGGCCATCGCGGCGCAGCAGAAGCTGGCCGACGTGCAGGGCGAGAACGGTATCTGGCTGGCCGGTGCCTGGGGCAGCTACGGTTTTCACGAGGACGGCCTGAAGTCCGCCTTGCGCGTGGTCAACGGCATGGGCATCAAGGCGCCCTGGCAAGACGATGTTGCCGAATTGCTGCGCGAAACCGAAAGCGCCTGAGGCCGACATGAACTTCGCGCCGCAACTCTTCCTCGGCCATGTCATGCACCGGCGCCTGCGCCCGGCGGTCAACGCCTTCGTTTACCCGGTTTTCTACGTGGCGCTGCCGCTGCGCAATCTGGCGGCCGGAAATTGCGGCATTTTCTCGGTCGACCGCTGGAATGTGCTGAGTTTCCGCCAACGCGACCACGGCGCCCGCGATGGCAGCCCGTTGCTGCCCTGGATCGAGAATCTGCTGCGCGACAACGGCCTGCCGGCCGATGGCGAGATCATTTTGCAGACCTTCCCGCGCGTCTGCGGCATGCTCTTCAATCCGGTCAGCTTCTGGTATTGCCATGATCGCAGCGGCGCCTTGATCGCCGTGCTGGCCGAGGTCAACAACACCTTCGGCGGGCGTCACAACTACCTGCTGCATGCCGCCGGCGAACCGCTGGTCGATGGCGCCGAAATGCGCGCCGCCAAGTGTTTCCACGTCTCGCCCTTCAACGAGATCGAGGGCGGCTATCGCTTCCGTTTTCACCTTGAGCGGCCGGTGCCGTTGGCCCGTATCGACTACGACGATGCCGAAGGCGAGCTGCTGCTCACCTCGATTTCCGGCAAGGCGCGGGCGTGGACCGCGGGCAGCCTGCTCGGCGCCTTCCTGCGCATGCCTTTTCTCACTGCCGGCGTGATTTTCCGCATCCACTGGCAAGCCCTGAAGCTCTGGGCGAAAGGGGTGCCGTTTCGCGGCGCCCATGCTTCCCAACCTCTTCCGGAATCAAGCAAATGAACAATACCCTGACCCTGCGCGGCAGCACCCACACCCAAGCCCACGCCAACCGCGATACCCGCCTGGTTTTTGCGCTTTTGGAAAAGTTGACCGGCGGCTTGCTCGAAATCCGCCTGCCCGACGGCTCCTGCGCCCTGTTTGGCGATGGCGAGCACTGCCTCACGATGCAGGTGCATGACGAGGCGACCTTCGCCATGGTCCTGGCCCGCGGCGACATCGGCCTGGCCGAAGCCTATCTCGACGGCTACTGGGATTCGCCCGATGTCACCGGCCTGCTGGCGCTGCTCGCAAAGAACCGTGCGGTACTGCAAAAGGCGGTCTATGGCTCCTGGCGCAACCTGCTCGCGGCGCGCGTCCGGCACTGGCTGAACCGCAACAGCAAGGCCGGCAGCAAGCGCAACATCATGGCCCACTACGATCTGGGCAACGACTTCTATCAGCTCTGGCTCGACCCGAGCATGAGCTATTCGGCGGCGATCTATCGCGAAGTGGACGATGGCTCGCTGGAAATGGCACAGCACGCCAAGTACCAACGTATCCTCAATCATCTGAAAGCGAGGAGCGGGCAGAAAGTGCTTGAAATCGGCTGCGGCTGGGGCGGCTTTGCCGAACTGGCCGTCGATTCTGGCCTGCAGGTCACCGGCCTGACGCTGTCGCCGGCCCAGTTGGCCTGGGCGCAACAGCGCGTGCCGCAGGCCGACCTGCGTCTGCAGGATTATCGCGACAACCGCGAACAGTTCGATCACGTGGTTTCCATCGAGATGTTCGAGGCGGTCGGCGAGCGCTTCTGGCCGGGCTATTTCAAGACCGTGGCCGGGGCGCTCAAGCCGGGCGGCAAGGCGATGATCCAGAGCATTACCATTCGCGACGACCTGTTCGCCAGCTACCGGCGCGGCACCGATTTCATCCAGCAATACGTCTTTCCCGGCGGCATGCTGCCTTCGCGTCAGGCCTTCCGCGCTGCGGCGGCGAAGCAGGGGCTGCGCGTGCAGGGCGAATACGCTTTCGGCCTCGACTACGCCCGCACGCTGGCCGAATGGCGCCTGGCTTTCGAGGCGAAATGGCCGGAAATCCAGAAGCTCGGTTTCGATGAAAATTTCCGCCGTCTGTGGCGCATGTATCTCTGTTACTGCGAGGCTGGCTTCCTGGCCGGGAATGTCGATGTCGTCCAGTTTGAACTCGCGCATGTTTAGCCTGGTTAGGCTAGTGGCGCCCGGCGCACCGCTGGCCGACGGTCAACCGGCAAAAATCGCCCAAAACCGGCCGGTCTCGATACGCCGCCGCGAATTGCTGCTCGGCCTGGCCGGGGCGCCGTTCGCCGCCTGGGCAACGACCGATCCGACCGCCGGCCTGCAGCGCTGGGGCAGCGGCGAATTCCGTCGCTTCGGCTTTCTCGTCTATGCGGCCAGCCTGTGGGCCGGCGATGACCCGCTGCGCCCGCCGCTGGCGCTGCAACTGACCTACCAGCGTAACATCGCCGGCGCGGCGATTGCCGAAGCCAGCGTCAAGGAAATCCGCCAGCTCGGCCTGGCCGACGAGGCGACGCTGGTCCGCTGGGGCGGGCTGATGACCGGGCTGTTTCCGGATGTCCGGCCGGGCGATGCGATCATCGGTGAATACCGTGCGGGCAGCGCGATTTTTCACTTCAACGGACGTCTGCTCGGCCGCATCGAGGACGCGGCTTTCGCGCGCGCCTTCTTCGCCATCTGGCTCGATGCACGGACCAGCGCGCCGGATCTGCGGGCGGCCTTGCTGCAGCGGAGCAGCGAGCGTGGCTGAGTTCGCATGCCTACACCGGGTCGGGCGCCGATGAACACGGCCCGCATCCTCGCCTACGGGGCACTCGGTCTGCCGCTGGCCTTTGCCGCCCTGCCGATCTACGTGCATGTGCCGCGCTTTTATGCCGAGGTGACGGGCATGCCGCTGGCGCTGCTCGGCCTGATCCTGCTCGGAGCGCGCCTGCTCGATGCCGGGATCGATCCGTGGCTGGGCTGGCTAGCTGATCGGGTGCCGCGCCGGCGCATGCTGGCGCTGGCCCTGCTGCCCTTCGGGCTGGGTTTTGTCGCCTTGCTCAATCCGCCCGCCGAGGGCAGCGCGCTCTGGTTACTCGGGGCCCTGGCGCTGACCTATCTCGGCTTCTCGGCAGCGACCGTCGCCTACCAGGCCTGGGGCGCCGACGTCGGCAGCGATTCCGGCCTGCGCACGCGCTTGACCGCAGCGCGCGAGGGCTTCGGGCTGCTCGGCGTGGTGCTGGCCGCCGCCTTGCCGTCCGTGCTGGCTGCCGGCATGAACGAGGGTATCGCCCGCCTGAGCTGGCTGCTGCCGCCGCTTCTGCTGCTTGCCGCGGCGGTCAGTTTTTACGGCGTTCCGGCCGGTCCGGCGGCACCGGTTTCTCATGCGCCATTGCTCGCCAGCCTACGCCGGGTCTTTGCCGACCAGGCCTTCCGCCGCCTGTTGCTGGTCTTTGTCGCCAACGGCATCGCCGCCGCGCTGCCGGCGACGCTCTTCCTTTTCTTCGTCGCCGATGTGCTGCACGCCGAAGCGGCGAGCGGCCCGCTGCTCGCCCTGTATTTCATCGCCGGGGCGGCTTCCTTGCCGCTCTGGGTGCGGCTGGCGGCGCGGCATGGCCGGGTCGTCGCCTGGCTGCTGGCGATCGCCCTGTCGATTGCCGCCTTTGCCGGCGCCAGCTTGCTCGGCCCCGGCGATCTGTGGGCTTTCGCGGCGATCTGTCTGGCCTCCGGACTGGCGCTGGGCGCCGATCTCGCCTTGCCGGTGGCGATTGCCGCCGACCTCGGCGAACGTCAGGGCCAGGCTGGCGCCTGCTTCGGCGTATGGAACCTGGTCGCCAAACTCAACCTGGCGCTCGCCGCCGGGCTTTCCTTGCCGCTGATCGGTGCCCTCGGCTATGTGCCGGGTGGCGGCACCGGCCTGGCGGCCCTTGTTTTCGCTTACGCCCTGTTGCCGCTTGCCTTCAAGTTGCTGGCCGGCGGGCTGCTCTGGCGCTGGCGCCTTTCCTTGGAGCTTCAATCATGAAACTGCTCGCTGCCGTTGCCCTTTCCCTTGGCCTGAGCGCCTGTGCCTCGACCGGTGTCGAACAATACCGCGCCGAACAGCCTGCCCTCGATCTGAAGACTTACCTGAACGGCACGCTCGACGCCTGGGGCATGTTCCAGGGGCGTTCGGGCGAGGCCAAGAAACGCTTCCAGGTCGTCATCGACGCCAAGTGGAGCGGCGATACCGGTGTGCTCGACGAGCAGTTCAAATGGTCGGACGGCACGACCTCGCGCCGGGTGTGGACGCTGGTGAAACAGGCCGACGGGACTTTCCGCGGCACGGCCGACGATGTCGTCGGCGAGGCGATCGGCGAAGTTGCCGGCAATGCGCTGCGCTGGCGCTACGTGCTGGCGCTGTCGGTCGATGGCAAAGTCTATAACGTCGATTTCGACGACTGGATGTTCCTGATGGACGACAAAGTCATGATGAATCGTTCCTACATGTCGAAATGGGGTTTCAACCTGGGCGAGGTGACGCTGACCTTCGTCAAGCGGCCGTAATCGCCATGAACCCGAAAATCACTGATTGGCACGGCAAGCGCGTCTGGCTGGTCGGCGCTTCGAGCGGCATCGGCGCGGCCGTGGCCCGCGAACTGGCCGGGCGTGGCGCCCGCCTGGCGCTCTCGGCGCGCGGTCGGGAAAAATTGCAGGCCCTTGGCCTGAGCGATGCCTTGCTGCTGCCCTGCGATGCCACCGATGCGGCCAGTCTGCTGGCGGCTCGGCAGGCGTTGATCGCCGCCTGGGGCGGCGTCGATCTGGTCGTCTATCTGGCCGGCGACTACGTGCCGATGCGTGCCGACAGCTTTGATCTGGCGGTCGCCGAGCGTGTCGTCGAGGTCAATTTCAGCGGCGCGATGCGCCTGGCAGCGACCGTTCTGGCCGATCTCCAGCCGGGCGGCGGCATTGCCTTCGTGGCCAGCGTCGCCGGTTATCGCGGCCTGCCCAAGGCGCTCTGCTACGGGCCGGGCAAGGCGGCGCTGATCCATTTTGCCGAAGTGCTGCATCTCGATCTGCTGCCCAAAGGCATCGGCGTCTGGCTGATCAATCCCGGTTTCGTCGCGACGCCGCTCACCGCCAGGAACGATTTCAGCATGCCGGCCCTGCAGACGCCGGAACAGGCAGCGTGCGCCACGGTCGACGGGTTCAAAACGGGCAATTTCGAAATCCATTATCCGAAACGTTTTACCCGCCTGATGAAGTTTTTTGCCAGCCTGCCCTACGCCTGGTATTTCCCGTTGATGCGCCGCCTGACCGGAGGCTGAGATGCAACTCGACGCACTGATCCAGTTCTACAACGATTTTTCGCCAGCGAGTGTGGCGCGCTTTCCCGAGTTCTACAGTGACGATGCCTGGTTCAAGGACCCGTTCAACGAGGTGCGCGGCATTGCGGCGATCCAGCACATCTTCACGCACATGTTCGGGCAGGTCGACGCGCCGCGTTTCAGCGTTACCGAGAAAGTCGTCGACGCGAACGGCGCCATGCTGGTCTGGGAGTTCTGCTTCCGGGTGAAGCGCTGGGGCAAGGGCGAAACCCAGCTCATGCGCGGTGTGTCGCATCTCAAATTCGATGCCGCCGGCAAGGTCTGTTATCACCGCGATTACTGGGACACGGCCGAAGAGTTGTACATGAAGCTGCCAGCCATCGGCACCCTGATGCGCGGTTTGCGCCGGATGCTGGCGGCTTAGACAGGTTTTCCCGGTGCGCTGACCACCCGGTTGCGGCCGTCCTGCTTGGCGGCGTACAGCGCCTGGTCGGCGAGATCGATCAGTTCGCTTGGTGAGCCCAGTTGGCGGCCGGGCAGGCTGGCAACGCCGATGCTGACGGTGATGTGGTCGGCATTGGCCGAGGCGGCGTGTTTGATATTGAGCTTCTCGACATCGCTGCGGATCTGTTCCGCCAGCCAGAGAGCGCCGGCCAGCTCGGTGGCCGGCAGGATGCCGGCGAATTCCTCGCCGCCGTAGCGCGCCGCGAGGTCGGCGCCGCGGTGCAGGTGCTTGCCGAGCACCTGGGCGATGCGTTGCAGGCAGGCATCGCCGGCCAGATGGCCGTAGGTGTCGTTGTAATTCTTGAAATGGTCGACGTCGAGAATGAGCAGTGCCAGTTGTCCGCCCGAGCGCTGGTGACGCGAGATTTCCTGCTGCAGGGCGGCATCGAAGCGGCGCCGGTTGGCAATGCCGGTCAGCCCGTCGGTCTGGGCCAGCGTTGATTGCAGGTCGTGCGCCTTGGTCAGGGCGCTGACCAGGTCTTCCTTGTCGAAGCTGAGTTGCCAGGTTTGCCGCAAGGTGTTGTTGAAGCGCCTGGCATTGCCGATGATCAGGATCAGAAAGATCGCGCTGTAAAGCGCGAGTGCCATGTCGGCCGTACCGCCGCGGCTGGCCAGGACAACGATCAGCGGCAGCATCGCCGGCACGGTAAAGGCGTAGAAAGCCGGGAGGAAGGCGCTCAGGGTCAGGGCGGCGCCCATCACCATGGCCTGGATGGCGGTGATCGTCACCACCATGCCGATAGGCGAGGTGTCGATCAGGAACAGGCCGGCCAGTCCCCAGACGATTCCTGACAGACCGACGCTGAGCGCAAAGCGCATCGCTTCAGCCGGGCTCGGCTCGGTCTTGGCCTGACGCGCCCGGTAATGCCGGATGATCAGCAGGCGCAGGCCGATGGTCAGATAGACAGCCGCCAGCCAGGCCAGTGCCAGCTTGCCCGGGAGCATGCCGTACTGGGCCCAGGCTACCAGCAGGCTGCCGATGCCGCTGCCGATCAGCGGGATGGCGGCGTTGTCGAGCAAGTGGCGGAACAGGGCCGCTTCGATGCGGGGTGTTTGACTCAAGACGACAAGTCTCCAGGTGGCGGGCCGGCGTTGTGTGCGCTAAGACACATGACTGACATTCTAATCAGAAAGCGCCCGTTGGCCAGCAAAGCTTGCTGCCTTGCATGGCTGGAATGACAAGGGAATTCAGCGCTTTGCCGACTTGCCCGCAGGGCAGTGCGTCATCCCGTTGTAACAAGTGCCGGCTAAGGTGCTGCGCCTATGGCCTGTTACCCTCGAATCCCCATGATTGCGCCAGTGCGCCGGCTGGCCGGCTTGCTGCTGGCGGTGTTGGCGTCGCTGCTGCTGGTCGGCTGTACGCCGCGCCAACTGGTGGTCGGCAGTATGGCCGATGCGCTGGCCGGGCAGGGGCGGGGCAGCGAAAACGATCTTGAACTGGCGCGCGACGCAGCGCCTTTCTATCTGAAATTGTCGGAATCGGTGCTGCAGCAGCAGCCCGGCCACCTGGCACTGGCCGAGTCGGTGGCGGGCGGCTTCACCCAGTACGCCTATGCCTTTGTCGCCAGTGAGGCGGATCGTCTGGAGTCGGTCGACAGCAAGGGCGCCGAGCGCCTGCGCCAGCGCGCGGCCCATCTCTACCAGCGGGCGCAGCGCCACGCGGTCAACGCCCTGGAATTGGCAAATTCCGGTTTTGTCTGGCGGCTGGCCAGCCCGCAGCCGGAGAACTGGCCGCGCCTGAAGCCGGAAGAGGTCGGCCTCGCCTATTGGGCCGCGGCCTCCTGGGGCGGCTGGATTTCGCTGAGCAAGGATGATCCCGAAGTCGTCGCCGATCTGCCGCTCGCCGTCCGTCTGGCCCAACTCGCCTGGGCGAGCGATCCGGCTTGGGGGCAGGGTTCGCTGACCAGCCTGCTTGCCAGCTTTGAAGTGGCGCGTCCGGGCGGCAGCCCGGCCCGCGCCCTGGTCTTGTTCGATCAGGCGATTGCCCAGTCGGCCGGGCGCAGTGCCGGGGCGCTGCTCGCCAAGGCCGAAGGCCATGCCCAGCCGGCCGGCGAGCGCGCCCTGTTCGAACAATTGCTGCGCCAGGCCCTGGCCATCAAGGATGCGCCCGACAGCCCGCTGGCCATGCAAAACGAAGTCATGCGCCGGCGCGCAGCCTGGCTGCTGGAAAAAGCCGACGACCTGTTCTGAAACGCGACGGAGAAAACAATGAAAACACCCGGAAAACTGGCCGCCCTGCTGCTCGCCAGCCTGCTCGCATTAAGCGCCTTTGCCGCCGACAAGCAGTTGCGCATCGGCACCCTGGCCCCGAAGAATTCGCTGTATCACCGCCAGTTGATGGAACTCGGCGAAGCCTGGCGCACGGCACAGGGCGGCAGCGCGAAATATCTGGTCTATCCCGACGGCAGCCAGGGCGGCGAGACCGACATGGTGCGCCGCATGCGCATCGGCCAGCTGCAGGGCGGCTTGCTCTCGGTGGTCGGCCTGCGCGAGATCGAGCCGTCGATTGCCGCCTTGCAGAACATGCCGCTGATGTTCCGCAACTGGGAAGAAGTCGATTACGTGCGCGAGAAGATGCGTCCGGCGATGGAGAAGAAATTCCTCGACCAGGGCTTTGTCGTGCTCGCCTGGGGCGATGCCGGCTGGGTGCGCTTCTTCTCGAAAAAGCCGGCTTTCCGTCCTGACGACTACAAGGCGATGAAGTTCTTTGCCTGGGGCGGCGAGGTCGAGCAGCAGGAAATCATGAAGCGCCTCGGCTATACGCCGGTACCGCTGGAAACCGGCGACATCCTGCCCTCCATCCAGACCGGGATGATCGATGCCGTGCCGTCCACGCCGTATTTCGCGCTGGCGACGCAGATCTACAACAGCGCGCCGAACATGCTTGATCTCAACTGGGCGCCCATCGTCGGCGCACTGGTCATCACCCGCAAGGCCTGGGACGAGATGACGCCGGAAGCACAGGCCGTGGTGCGCGAAGCCGGCGCCAAGGCCGGTGCCCAGATCCGCAGCAAGGCACGGCAGGAGGTTGATGAGGCGGTCGAGGCGATGAAGAAGCGCGGCCTGGCGGTCAACCAGCCAAATCCCCGACAAATGCAGGAGTGGAACGAGCTGGCCGACAAGCTGTACCCGCAGATTCGCGGCAAGCTGGTGCCGGCCGCCACCTTTGACGAAGTGGTCGGCCATCTGAAAGCCTTCCGCGCCGGCAAGAAGTAAATGACGCCCTTGCTGCGCCGGCTCGGCGCCTTCGATGCGCTGCTCGCGGCCGGCGCGCTCGGCCTGATGCTGCTCCTGCCGCTGGCCGAAATGCTGCTGCGCCCGCTGTTCGGCCAGGGCATCGCCAATGCGCCGCTTTTCGTCCAGCATCTCGGGCTGGTGCTGGCCATGTTCGGGGCGCTGGTCGCCGAACGCGGCGGCCATCTGACTTCGCTCGGCGCCGGTCTGGCCGGCAGCAAGAATCCGGCGCTGAGCCGGGCCGCCCGCTGGGTTGCCCAGGGCAGTTCGGCCCTGCTCGGCGGCATGCTGGCGCAAGCCAGCTGGACTTTCCTGGCCAGCGAAATGGCGGTGCCGCATGCCATCGCCTACGAAATCCCCGGCTGGTTCTTCCAGCTTGCGATGCCGGTCGGCTTTCTGCTGCTGGCCGGCAAAATGGCCTGGCGCATGGCGTCGACCGGCTGGCTGCGCCTCTTGCCGGCCGTGCTGCTGCCGGTACTGGGCGCCTTGTTTGCCGCGCATTTTGATGGCGAAACGCTGCCGCTCTGGCCGTTTGCGGTGTGGCTGCTCGCCATTCTGTTCTGCGGCGCACCGGTCTTCGCCGTGCTCGGCGGTCTGGCGCTGGCGCTGTTCTGGAGCGAAGGGCAGCCGCTCGCCGCGGTGCCGCTCAGCCATTACCAGATCACAGTCAATCCTTCGCTGCCGGCCTTGCCGCTGTTCACGCTGGCCGGTCTGGTGTTTGCCCGGACCGGTGCAGCGGCGCGTCTGGGAACATTATTCACCGCGCTGTTCGGTGGCGGCGTGCGCGGCACGGCGATTGCCGGGGCGCTGCTTTGTTCCTGTTTTACCGCGTTGACCGGTGGCAGCGGCGTCACCATCCTGGCGCTCGGCGGCTTGCTGTTGCCGCTGCTGACGCGGGCCGGCTTTCCCGAACAGCGCGGCATCGGTCTGGTGACCAGTGCCAGTGCGCTCGGCGTGCTGCTGGCGCCCTCGGTGCCGCTGATCATGTACGCGATCATCGCCCGCGTGCCGATCAACACGATGTTCCTGGCCGGCGTGCTGCCGGCGCTGGTGATGATTTTCTTCCTGCTGGTGGTTGGCGGGTTTCTCAAGGGCGTCGCGGTCGACGCGGTAAAAAGGCCGGATTTCAGCGCCGCCCGTCAGGCCGCCTGGGCGGCGCGCTGGGAAATCCTGGCGCCGGTGGTGGCGATCGGTTCGCTGGCCGGCGGCTTCGCCACGCCGACCGAAAGTGCCGCCTTGACCGCAGCCTACGCGCTGCTGACACAAACATTCTTCCACCGCGAACTCGACTGGCGCGGCGTCGGCCGGGCGCTGGTCGAATGCGTGCAGGTGATCGGCGGCATCATGCTGATCCTCGGCATGGCGCTCGGCCTGACCAATTACCTGGTCGATGCCGGCATCCCGGATCGCGCCATCGACTGGGCGCAGGCGGTTTTGCCCAACAAATGGGCCTTCCTCGTTGCGCTCAACGTCTTCCTGCTGCTCGCCGGGGCGCTGATGGAAATCTTTGCGGCCATCGTCGTGCTGGTGCCGCTGCTGCTGCCGGTGGCGCTCGCCTACGGCATCGACCCGGTGCATTTCGGCATCATCTTCCTGGCCAACATCGAGATGGGTTTTCTCTGTCCGCCGGCCGGCATGAATATCTACTTTGCCTCGGCGATGTTCGACAAGCCCCTGCGCCAGGTGGCCCGCGCCGTCGTGCCGGCACTGCTGGCGATGTTCTGCGGGGCGCTGGTCATTTCGCTGCTGCCGGCGCTGGCCACCTGGTTGCCCGGCGTCTTCGGGCTGCTTTAGGACGCTTGCCCGGCGGTCTTGCGGCGCAGCTTGCGCCACAGCCAGCTGCTCGACTCTTCGCCATCGAGCACGTAGGCCAGTTCGTTCTCGTTGCGCAGCGTGTAAGTCAGGTTGCGCTGGGTGGCGAGCGAGCTGGCAAAGAGCAACTGGTCGCCGGCCTGCAGTTTGTAGCGGGCGTCGGGCAGCACGATGATCTGTTCGCCGCGTTCGAGCAGCAGCGGCACGATGGGCAGCGCCCGCTCACGCTCGCTGCCGTCGCGCAGGATGTCACCCAGCCGGAAATCCTTGCCGCGCATCAGCGCGCGGTACGCGCCCGGTGCTTCGCTGATGTTGAGGCGGATATCCCAGATGGCCGGGGTCAGCGGCGAACACAGCGCCTGCAGGCGCTCGCCCAGCGACTGGCTCCAGCTTTCATCGGCGTTGCGCAGGCGTTCAAGAAAGCGGGCGAGCAGCGGCGCACTCAGGATCGCGATGGCTTCCTGGGCGACGATGTGGCTCGGGACCATCGTGAAATTGGCGTCGTAGGCATCGAACAAGGCACTGTTGGCGGTGTGATTCTGGCGTGCCACGACGAATAGCTGCGGGTTGAGTTCGCTGGCGGTGACGGCGATCGACAGGTTGTTGATGTCGTTGTCGCTGCCGGCAATGATGCCGGATGCGCGCTCGATGCCGGCCTGGCGCAGGGTGGCGGCTTCGGTGCCGTCGCCGGCGATGCTGCGGTCGGCCCCTTCCGCCTTGGGGTCGATGATGGTCAGGTGGATGCCGGTTTGCTGCAGGCGGCTGCCCAGGGCCTGGCCGAAGCGGCCATAGCCGCACAGTATCCAGTGGCCGCCGGGCGGCCGGTGCGGCTCGGGCAGCGGCGATTCGGGCAGGCTGGTGAGCAGTTCGATGAGGCGGAAGCGCTCCGGTGCAGCAACGGCCAGCGCCAGATGTTCGGCGAAGCGGACATAGGGATTGATGATGTGGTCGGTGCCGAAGGAGGCCATGTTGGCACTGGTCGATTCGCTGCGCGCCCGGGCGATGACCGGGATGCCCGGGTTGAGCAGGCGGACGGCGATGGCGATGCCGAGATTGGCTTCCTCGTCATTGGTGACGGCCAGCACGCCGCGGCATTTCGGGTGCTTGAGGCCGGCCAGCAGCAAGGTTTCCGGCTGCCGCGCATCGGCTGCCAGGGCGGGCGTGTCGGTCTTGAAATCCTGCAGGTCGAGTTCCTGGACACGCAGTTCGTCCTTTTCGAGGACGACGAAGGCTTGCCCGGTCTGGTCGAAGGTGCGGCAGATCAGGTTGCCGGTCTCGCCGCAGCCGCAGATCAGGTAGAAGGGTTCCTTGAGGCGCAGCACGCGGCGTGCGAAGCGGTTGCTGGTCAGGGTGTTCTGGAAGCCCTTGTCCTGCAGCAGCGCGATCAGCGTGACCACGGAATACGACCAGCCGAGCACGGTCAGGTAGATGCAGAAGGTGACCCACAGCCGCTGGCCATCGGAGAAGGCGCCGGGAATTTCGCCGAAGCCTATGGTCGTTGCCGTATAGCTGACGAAATAGAAAGCGTGGAAGAAGCTGAGCGGCGGAGCGCGATGGCCTTCGGCGTCGACGCCGGGGACCAGGGTCAGGCCGAAGACGGCGATCGCGTAGATGACGATCAGGACAATGATCGGCGCCCGCATGCGCCGCAAAACGAGGAAAAAAGCGCTGTTCACCGTGGCGCTCCGCTTCAGCGGCGCAACATCACGGTTTCGACGATCAGGATGATGACCGAGACGACGTTGGCGAACAGGGCGCCGCCCGACAGCGAGACGACGCTGGCGGTGACCGAGGCGGTCATGCCCTCGCCGGTGACATGCACGGCGATGGTCCAGGTGATCGCGGCGGCAACCAGTTGCAGGTCGGCGACCAGGCTGGTCGACAGGTGGATGGCGCCGATCTGCGTGCGGTCGCCGAACTTGAGCGCCGTGGCGATCAGGCTGACGACCAGCGCCGCGGCCAGTTCATAGACGTGGTGCAGTTCCGGACGCTCGATGTCGCCAATGAAAAAGCCGAAATTGAGCGTCGCGGCGAGGACGATGAAAAAACCGAAAATGACTTTTTCCAGATTCATGATCCTCTCCCGGTCGACGTCTTGTTTTTAGCGGTTTTCAACCGGAGCCGAAGCCGGCGGCCGGCTGCGCGAACCGAGCGCGCTGTTGTCGATGCGGCGGATCTCGTCATCGGACAGGACTTCCAGCACATTGACCACCTTGCGCACGCCATCGGTGGTGCGGGCAACCGCAACCGCAACCTTGGCTTCCCGCTCGGTGACCATGCCCATCAGGTAGGTCGTGCCGCGTTCGGTGACGACCTTGATGTGGTTGGCCGAAATCTGGTTCGAATCGACCAGGCGGGCCTTGACCTTGGAGTCGATGAAGCTGTCGTTGCTGCGCGCGGTCAGCGAAGTGGTCGGGCCGACCAGCAGCTCGTTGTACACCTGGCGCACGCCTTCGATCTTGCTAACGGCTTCGCCGATCGCCTGCTTGCCGTCCTCGTTGTACACCTCGCCGGTGATCAGCAGGTTACGGTTGTAGGACGTGAAATTGACATGCGAGCCGTCCTTGAACTGGACCGGAATGCGGTTGGCCGCCTTCCACTCGGTGGTTTCGTCATCGGCCTGGGTGCCGGTCGAGCGGCGGTCGCTGGCGCTCATCACGCCGACCGCGGCACCGCCGACGATGACGGCGGGGACGCAGCCCTGCAGCATGGGCAGGGCGATGATCAGGGTGGCGGCAGCCAGGCTCAGTTTCGTTTTTTGCATCATTCAACTCCCAAAAGGAGCGCGTCGATGCCATCGCACAGGCAATGGATGACGAGCAGGTGGGTTTCCTGAATTCGCGCCGTCCGGTCGGCCGGCACGCAAAGATGAATATCGTCGTCGCGCAGCATTTCGCCGATCAGGCCGCCGCCCTTGCCGGTCAGCGCGACAACATGCATGTCGGCGTCGTGGGCGGCCTTGATGGCTTCGGTGACGTTGGCGGAATTGCCGGAAGTCGAAATCGCCAGCAGGACGTCGCCGGCATGGCCGAGACCGCGCACCTGGCGGGAAAAGATGTAGTCGAAGCCGTAGTCGTTGCCGACTGCGGTCAGGATGGAACTGTCGGTGGTCAGCGCAATCGCCGCGAGTTCCTGGCGCTCCGCCTCGAAACGGCCGATCAGTTCGGCGGCAAAGTGCTGCGCATCGCCGGCCGAGCCGCCGTTGCCGCAGGCGAGAATCTTGCCGCCGTTGATCAGGCAACCGGTCAGGGTTTCAATCGCCGCGGCAATCGGGGCGGCCATCATCTCGATGGCGTTCAGCTTGGTGTGGGCGCTGTCTTCGAAATGCTTGGTGACGCGGGCAATCAGATCCATATTTTTCGGCGGTATAAGGGCAGTTGATCGCGGCATTCTACCTCACAGCTCGATGAAGACTTCGAACGCCAGGCGGCGCCACGGATTTTTGTTGTCGCTTACAGACGACAGGCGGGCGCTCAGCCGCTCGCCGGCGTCGAGCGCTTCGGCGATGACGCGATTTCCGGCGCGTGGCACATAGCCGATCATGTGACCCTGCCATTCGACGCGGATTGCGTTGGCATCGTGCCGGTTGTCCGGTTCGCGGATCAGCTCAAGGCGGTCGCCGACCCGCATTTGCGGCCAGAATTCGGCGAAGGCGTAATACTGGCTGCCGGCCAGCGGCGAACTTTGCAGCAACAGGCGCATGCCGCCGGCGCTGGCGAGGCTTAGCCAGCCGAGCAGGCTAAGCGTCAGCAGAAAACGCATTTTTGAGCCATTCGAGGCGTTGACCGTCGAGCAGCACACAGTCGAAGCGGCAATCGCAGTCGCTCTGGCCGGCCAGGTAATGGCGGGCGGCGAGAATGATGCGGCGCTGCTTGTCGGGTGTGATGCTGGCGGCCGCACCGCCGAAATCGCCACGACTGCGCAGGCGGACCTCGACGAAGACGAGTGTCCGGCCATCGCGACAGATCAGGTCGATTTCGCCGCCGCGAATGCGGAAATTGCGCGCGACGATGCGCAGGCCATGGCGTGTCAGATACTGCGCCGCCAGCGTTTCGGCTTCGCGGCCGCGGGTCGTGGTGGTATCGTTGGTCTTTGCCTGCATGCCAATAAACATGACAAAAGAATATGCCGTATTGTATGTCGTCCCGACGCCGCTCGGGAACATGGCCGACCTGACGCGCCGCGCCGAAGAGATCCTGCGCACGGTGCCCTGGGTCGCCGCCGAGGACACGCGGCACAGCGGCCCGCTGTTGAAGCAGCTCGGTTCGCAGGCGCGCACCTTGCCGGCGCACCAGCACAACGAACACGAAGCGGCCGAACGGATCGTCGCCAAACTGCAGGCCGGCGAAGCCGTGGCGCTGATTTCCGACGCCGGTACGCCGGGCATTTCCGATCCCGGTGCGCGCGTCGTCGCCGCCGTGCGTGCCGCCGGCTGTACGGTCGTGCCGCTGCCCGGCCCCTGTGCCGCGACCACGGCACTGTCCGGCTCCGGTCTGCTCGACGAACATTTCCTGTTCTACGGATTCCTGCCCTCCAAGGGCGGTCAGCGCCGGCAGGCGATCGAGGAACTGCGCGAGCTGCCCTGCGCCCTGGTCTTCTACGAAGCACCGCATCGCGTCTTGGATACCGTGGCCGATCTGGCGACGGTGCTTGGCGAGCGCACCCTGGTGATCGGGCGCGAACTGACCAAGATGTTCGAGTCCATCCATTCCTGCCCGTTGACCGCTGCGCTCGACTGGCTCAAGGAAGACAGCAACCGCCAGCGCGGCGAGTTCGTCCTGATGGTGTCCGGCGCCCCGGCCAATGTCGATGACGGCGAAGGCGAGCGGGTGCTCAAGCTGCTGCTCGCCGATGGTTTGCCGGTCAAGCAGGCCGCCAAACTGGCGGCAGCGATCACCGGTGCCGCCAAGAACGCACTGTATGAAAGGGCGCTGGCACTCAAGGACTGAGCGCCGCTAGCGGTCAACCCTGTTTTTGAGAGGAAAAGCCATGTTCTCCCGCTTGTCCTGCATCCTTCTGCTCATCTTGTCGCTGGCTTGTGGCGCAGCCCTGGGCATTGAGCCGGTGATCGTCGCAACCGTGACCCAGATCGGCGAGGCCTTCGTGGTCGATGCGACGATCACGGCACCGGTCTCCCAGGCCGAAGCCTGGGAGGTGCTGACCGATTTCGAGCACATGGCGCTCTTTGTCGGCAACCTCAAGGGCAGCCGCGTTCTGCGCCGTGAGGAAAATACCCTGTGGGTGCATCAGGATGGCGTCATCGAGTACGGGCCGTTCTCGCTGCCCTTCAGGTCCGAGCGCGAAATTCGCCTCGAAGCGAAGAAGCGGATCCTTGCGAAAAGCCTGTCCGGCAGCATGAAGCGCATGGCGAGCGAAGCGCAGCTCAAGGCCGTGGCCGATGGCGTCGAGATTCGCTATCACGCCGAAGCCGTGCCCGATTCCGCGCTGGCCCGGATGTTCGGCGCGACCATCGTGCGCCACGAAATTGAAGAGCAGTTTCGCGAAATGACCGCGGAAATGCTGCGTCGTTACCCGCGGCCGAACTAGGCAAGGTCCTGGAGCCGCGCGGCCTGCTAAAATCGCGAAAAGTCATTCCGAGAACCCGCATGCAAATCACCCTTACCCGCCCCGACGACTGGCATCTTCACCTGCGCGATGGCGAAGCCCTGGCTTCCGTTCTCGCCCACACCGCCGCCCAGTTCGGCCGCGCCATCGTCATGCCCAACCTCAAGCCGCCGGTCACCACCGTCGAGCAGGCCGCCGCCTATCGCGACCGCATCGTCGCGGCACTGCCGGCCGGCGCGGTTTTCGAGCCGCTGCTGACGCTGTACCTGACCGACAACACGCCGGCCAGCGAGATTGCCAGGGCGGCTGCCTCCGGTTTCGTCAAGGCGGTCAAACTTTACCCGGCCGGGGCGACGACCAATTCCGACGCCGGCCTGACCGACATTGCCAAGGCCTATGACACGCTGGCCGAGATGGAGCGCGTCGGCCTGCCGCTGCTGGTGCATGGCGAAGTCACCGATCCGGCGATCGACCTGTTCGATCGCGAGAAGGTCTTCATCGATACCGTGCTGCTGCCGCTGACCCAGCGCTTTCCCAAGCTCAAGGTGGTCATGGAACACATCACCACCAAGGATGCGGCGGAATTCGTTGCTGCGGCACCGGCTACCGTTGCGGCAACGATCACCGCGCATCACCTGCTCTACAACCGCAATGCCATCTTTTTGGGCGGCGTGCGGCCGCACTGGTATTGCCTGCCGGTGCTGAAGCGCGAAACGCATCGCCAGGCGCTGCTTGCCGCGGCCGTTTCCGGCAGTCCGAAGTTCTTCCTCGGCACCGATTCGGCGCCGCATGCCAAGGGCGCCAAGGAAGCCGCCTGCGGTTGTGCCGGTTGCTACACGGCTTACGCCGCGATCGAGCTCTATGCCGAGGCTTTCGAGCAGGCTGGTGCGCTCGACCAGCTGGAAGCCTTCGCCAGCTTCAACGGTCCGGACTGGTACGGCCTGCCGCGTAACGCTGACAAGATCACGCTGGTCAAGGAAAACTGGACGGTGCCGGCCGATTACCCCTATGTCGGTGACGAGCGCATCGTGCCCTTGCGTGCCGGTGAAACGCTGTCCTGGAAAATGCTCTGAGGAAAAACATCATGCGTCTGCGTCATCTGATTCTGCCGCTGCTGGCGGCACCGCTGCTCACCGCCTGTGTCAATGACGGCGCGACGTATGAAATCGACAACACCCGCGAGCACGTGCTGTCGCTGATCCGCGAGCAGCCGCTGTTCTGGGACAGCAAGGTCGATCTCTTCCTGGTCGTGTCGCGCATGCCGTCCTGCATGCGCCGGCACAGCCTGGGTACCGGGTCGCCGGTGAGCAAGGTCGAGGTGTACCAGGTGCCGTCCGGCGCCTTCATCATCAAGGTCGGCAAGCGGATGTTCGTGACCGAGACGCAGACCTGCGAAGGCTTTGCCAAGCTCAGCGAAGAGCCGGCCGAAGGCATGGGCGAGCTGAAAGGCACTTTCCAGGTCAAGAAGGGCGAGCTGGTCTTCGTCAAGGAAGAAAGCGGCGAAGCCAGCGCCGCGCAGTGAGCCCCGATTCACTCTGCAGCGGCGCGCTGTTCGAGCCGCTGCGCCGCTGGTTGGACCTGTTGCCGCCGGGCCCGGCCACCGGCGCCGTCGCCGAACTGGCCCAACGCTTCCCCATTCTTGTCGGCCATGGCCGGCCGGTGCGCTTTGTGCCGCCGCAGGCCGATGGCCTGGTCTACGAATGCCGGATCTGGGAAAACGGCGAGGTCGAGACGCGGCCCGACAACTGGCATGACTTCTTCAACGCGCTGGTCTGGCTGACGTTTCCGCTGACCAAGATCGCCGTCAGCGCCCGTCATGTCGGCGCGATGGCGCCGGCCGGAGCGGCGCGCGGCACGGTGCGCGATGCGCTGACCCATTTCGATGAGTGCGGCATCGCCGTGCTGTCGAGCCGGCCGGAACTGCTCGAATTGCTGCGCAATTTCCAGTGGCAGGAATTGTTCGTCGAGCAGCGTGCCGCCGTCATCGCGTCGATGCGCTTCATCGTTTTCGGGCATGCGACTTACGAGGCCCTGATTAATCCCTACCGCGGCCTGACCGCCAAGGCGATTCTCTACGACGTCGCGCCGGACTTCCTGGCGCAGCCGCTGGAGCCGCTGCTGGCCGCCCTCGATGCCCGCCTGGCCAACGATCTGGCGAGCGGGCGTTATGCCCGTCCCGGCGATTTTCAGCCGCTGCCGCTGCTCGGTATTCCCGGCCTCACCCCGGCCAACGAAGACCCGGCCTATTACGCCGACACCTGGCAATTTCGCCCCGGTCGACGTCGCAAAAACAGCCAAAATCAGGAGGCTACCGATGCCGGCCATTCACGTTAAGTTCATGCAGATCGGCAGCGATGCCATTGATGTGCATGGCCACGTCAATAACCAGGAATACCTGCGCTGGATGCAGGAAGTGGCGATCGAGCACTCGACGCTGCAGGGCTGGCCGTTACCGCGTTATCTCGAAGCCGGCGCTTCTTGGTACGTGCGTTCGCACTTCATCGAATACCTGCGGCCGGCGCTGCTTGGCGACGAAATCCGCATCTGCACCTGGGTAGCCGACCTGGAAAAGCGCAATTCGCTGCGCCGCACCCTGTTCCTGCGCGACGCTGACCACAGCATCCTGGCGCGCGCCGAAACCCGCTGGAGCTATGTCGATCTGAAGAGCGGCCGCCCCTTGCCGATTCCCGAAATCCTGCGTGCGGCCTTCGAGATTGTCGCCAGCGAGGCCGAGGTGCTGCACGCCCTGGCCTTTGCATAATCACGAATTAAGCAAAAGTCATTTGTTGATGACTTTGGAAACTCCGATAATGCAGCCTTTCCATTAAAAGACAGGGGAGTTTCATGAAAATGCGGGCAACGATAGTCCTCGCCGCGCTGGCGCTGTCGGGATGTGCATCGATTTTTTCCGGATCGACCCAGGATGTGGCGATTCGTGCCACGCCGGGCGCCAAGTTCGTGGTTACCGACACCTACGGTCGCAAGGTGGCAAGCGGCGAAACCGAGGGGACGGTGAACCTGGTGCGTGGTGCCGGTTATTTCAGTCCGCACGCCTACAAGGTGAAGTTCACCAAGCCGGGTTACAAGAACAAGACGCTGGAAGTGAATCCCGCGCTGAACGGCTGGTATTTCGGCAACCTGCTGCTCGGCGGCTTCGTCGGCATGGTGATTGTCGATCCGCTGACCGGCGCAATGTACAACCTGCTGCCGCGCGAGATCGAAGCCGAGCTGGAGCCAACCGGTGAGGATCTGGTGGCAATGGAGCGCGAAACGGCCATCGTCGAGAAAACCCGTGCTTATCCGGTCTCGAAAAATGATTACACGGCGCGGCAGAAATTGCCCGAATTGCGCTGTACACCGCTCGGCCGGCCGGCGGTCGAAGGCCTGAATAGCGGCAAGGAAAAATTCCTGTTCGAATGCAAGGAAGGCCAGCAGGTACAACTCCTCTGCCTGTCCAATCTGGGCTGCCGGGCTGGCTGACGCTACCTCGGTACGATGCTCGTGAAAAAAGGCGGGGCGGTCATGTCGACCGCCCCGCCTTTTTTGTCTGACCCGATCAGGCTGCCTGTTCGCTGCGGCTGACGCCGATCCGGTTGATGCCGCTGAGCAAAGCCTTGATCGAGGCGGTGACGATGTTGGCATCCATGCCGACGCCGTAGCAGTCGCCGCTGCCGTTGCCGGCGATTTCCATGAAGGCGCAGGCGCGGGCATTGCCGTCCTCGCCCATCGGCACCATCGAACGCTCTTCGTAGCTGCGCACCTGGATCCGGATGCCGGCGCTCTGCAAGGCATGCACCGTCGCGTTGATCGGGCCGTTGCCTTCACCGGTAAGCAAGTGCGGCGTGCCGTCGATCTCGATATTGAGGCGGATGCCCTGGGCGCTGCCGTGCTCGAAGAGATGGTGGCCGAGGTAACGCACCGGCGTCACGCTGTCGAGGTAGGTACTCGCGAAGAGGTTCCAGATGTCGTCGGCGCTGACTTCGCCGCCGTGCGTGTCGGTGTGCTGTTGCACGACGCCCGAGAACTCGACCTGGAGGCGGCGCGGCATGACGACGCCGTGCTCGGTTTCCATGAGGTAGGCGATGCCGCCCTTGCCCGACTGGCTGTTGACGCGGATCACCGAATCGTAGGAACGGCCGACGTCAGCCGGGTCGATCGGGAGATAGGGCACCGCCCATTGCTCGACTGCCTCTTGAGCAGTAAACCCCTTCTTGATGGCGTCCTGGTGGGAGCCGGAGAAGGCCGTGAATACGAGATCCCCGACGTACGGGTGGCGCGGATGGATCGGGAGCTGGGTGCAGTGTTCGAAAGTACGGGCGACGGCGTTGATGTCGGAGAAATCGAGGCCGGGATGGACGCCCTGCGTGTACATGTTGAGCGCGACGGTGACGAGGTCGACATTGCCGGTGCGCTCGCCGTTGCCGAAGAGGCAGCCCTCGACGCGGTCGGCACCGGCCATGAGGCCGAGTTCGGCGGCGGCGACGGCGGTGCCGCGGTCGTTGTGCGGGTGGAGGCTGATGATGACGCTGTCGCGGCGCGCGAGGTTGCGGTGCATCCACTCGATCTGGTCGGCGTAGATGTTGGGCGTCGCGATCTCGACCGTGGTCGGGAGATTGAGGATGACCTTGCGCTCCGGCGTCGCGCCCCAGGCGGCGGTCACCGCGTCGCAGACTTCCTTGGCGAAATCGAGTTCGGTCGCGGTGAAGAGTTCCGGGCTGTATTCGAGGGTGATCTTCGTGCCGTCGGTGCGCTCGAGTTCGTCGGCGAGCATTTTGATCAATTTGACGGCGTCGACCGCCATGGCCACGACTTCCTCCTTGCTCATGCCGAACACGTTGTCGCGGAAGGTCTTGCAGGTCGCGTTATAGACGTGGACGATGGCCTGCCTGGCCCCCTTGAGCGACTCGAAGGTGCGGCGGATGAGGTGCTCGCGGGCCTGGGTGAGGACTTCGATGGTGACGTCGTCGGGAATGTGCTTTTCCTCGATGAGGCGGCGCACGAAGCCGAATTCGGTTTCGGAAGCCGACGGGAAGGCGATCTCGATTTCCTTGAAACCGATCTGGCAGAGCGTCTTGAACATCTGCATCTTCTTGTCGGCATTCATCGGCTCGAACAAGGCCTGGTTGCCGTCGCGCAAATCGGTGCTCATCCAGATCGGCGGCGTCGTGATGACGCGGCTCGGCCACTGGCGGTCGACGAGCTGGATCGGGGCAAAAGCGGTGTATTTGGCGGCGGGGTTGGGCAACATGATGACGGCTCCTGTAGCGGCAAGCATTGATTCGATGGACGTCATGTTACGGAAAAAGGCGCGGCAGGTGCTTGCGTTGTTTGCCTTGTTTTGCATCTAATTGGCAATTTAATTGCGCTATATTTTTATTTATTGAATTAATATTTCTACTTGTTGAAAAAGCCGGAAATATCATGCAACTCGACCGCTACGACCGCCAGATTCTCGCCCTGTTGCAGCAGGACGGCCGGATCAGCAACCAGGACCTGGCCGACCGCATCGGCCTGTCGCCTTCGCCCTGTCTGCGCCGCGTCCGTACGCTGGAAGAGGCCGGCCTGATCACCGGCTACCGCGCGCTGCTCGATGCGAAAAAGCTCGGCCTGTCGCTGATGGCGCTGATCGGCATCTCGATGGACCAGCACACGCCGGAGCGCTTCGCCAACCTGGAAGCGACGATTGCGGAAATCCCGGAAGTGCTCGAATGCCTGCTGATCACCGGCCAGCAGTCCGATTACCAGCTCAAGGTGGTGATTCGCGACATGGATGCCTACCAGGATCTGCTGCTCAACAAGATCACGCGCATCCAGGGCGTCACCGGCGTGCATTCCAGTTTTGTGCTCAGGAAGGTGGTCGACCGTACGGCGCTGCCCTTGCCTGCCGAGTGATTCGGCCCGGCAAAGTGTTACCCTGAAGCCAGGCCGCTTGCCGGCCCGTCCCAGCGACTGCCTCTTCGGCCCGCATTCCACTTCCCCAAGCGTCGTGCCCGTTCGATCAGAACATTTTCTGATTCGCCACCACGCCTTGTTCCGGGAGGAATGCCCATGGCCGACTACCAGGTCCGCTACCAGACGATCAGCGTTGGCAGCACGGATTACCTGATCCGCTCGCTGCTCGACAGTCAGCAATTCGACGATCCGCTCGGCGAGGCCGCCGGGCTCGGCATCTCCTCGGCCAGCTGGTCCCTGTTCGGGCAGGTCTGGCCTTCGGCGCGGGTGCTGGCCGGGGTCATGGACAGCTACGCGCTGACCGGCAAGCGCATCCTCGAAATCGGCGCCGGCCTCGGCCTGGCCAGCCTGGTCGTGCATCGCCGCCAGGGCGACATGACGGCCAGCGACTGTCATCCGCTGAGCCGCCTCTTTCTCGAGGAGAACCGGCTGCTCAACCATCTCGGGCCGCTCAAGTACGAGGACGGCAACTGGGCGGCGGCCAATCCCGGACTCGGCAAATTCGATCTGATCATCGGCAGCGACCTGCTCTACGAGCGCGACCAGCCGGCCGTGCTCGCCGCCTTCATCGAGCGGCATGCCGCGGTCGGCGCAGAAGTGCTGATCGTCGACCCGAACCGCAGTAACCGCCCGGCCTTTCGCCGAGCCATGGCCGGTCAGGGCTATCTCTACAGCGAAAGCAGCGCCGATTGCACCTTTGCCGACGGCGAAGCCTACAAGGGGCATTTCCTGCGTTTTCGCCGCGTCGACCGGGCCAACGATGCCGACGTGGCAGAATCGGCCATCCTTGCCTAGACTGAATCCAGACAAGTTCTGGCGGGACGGGCGGTACCTGTGGCGTTGATGGGTGCGGCTCTCCCGGCTTCGATTCAAGAAAGGAGAACATCATGGCCACAAAAATGAAAGCCGCCGTCGTGCATGCCTTCGGGCAACCCCTGGTCATCGAGGAAGTCGACATTCCTGCCGTGCCGGCCGGCAAGGTGCTGGTGCGCATCATCGCTTCCGGCGTCTGTCACACCGATTTGCATGCTGCCGAGGGCGACTGGCCGGTCAAGCCGTCGCTGCCCTTCATCCCCGGGCATGAAGGCGTTGGCTATGTTGCCGCGGTTGGCGCCGGCGTGAGCTGGGTCAAGGAAGGCGACCGGGTCGGCGTGCCCTGGCTGCACACTGCCTGCGGCCATTGCGAACACTGCATCACCGGCTGGGAAACCCTGTGCGACAGCCAGCAGATGACCGGCTACACGGTCAACGGCGGTTACGCCGAATACGTGCTGGCCGACCCGGCCTACGTCGGCAAGCTGCCCGACAATCTCGAATTCGCGCCGGCCGCGCCCATCCTCTGCGCCGGCGTCACGGTGTACAAGGGTTTGAAGCAGCTTGATTGCAAGCCGGGCGACTGGGTGGTCATTTCCGGCATTGGCGGCCTCGGCCACATGGCCGTGCAATACGCCAAGGCGATGGGCTTTCATGTCATCGCCGTCGATGTCGCCGACGACAAGCTGGCGCTGGCCCGCTCGCTCGGCGCCGACGAGGCGATCAACGCGCTGAGTCAGGATCCGGTGCAACTCGTCCAGCAGCAGATCCGCGGCGCGCATGGCGTGCTGGTCACGGCGGTGTCGCGCGCCGCCTTCGGGCAGGCTGTCGGCATGCTGCACAAGCGCGGCACGATGGCTCTGGTCGGCCTGCCGCCGGGCAATTTCGAGCTACCGATCTTCGATGTCGTGCTCAACGCGAAGACGGTGCGCGGCTCCATTGTCGGCACCCGCAAGGACCTGCAGGAGTCGCTCGAGTTTGCCGGCGAGGGCAAGGTCGCGGCGCACTACAGCATGGATCACCTCGACAACATCAACGCCATCTTTGGCCGCATGAAGGCGGGTGGCATCGACGGGCGTATCGTCGTCAGCATCTGACGCAAAAAAGGTGTTTTTCCGGCGTCGACCGCCCGGCGGCGCGATAGTCGGCCGGGCCGGCGCCGGGGTGCGTATAATCCGCGCCTGGAAAGTCGGCCAGGCAATCGCTGGGCGGCGGGGGCAACTTCGCTGCCGGGAGGAAAGTCCGGGCTCCGCAGGGCAGGATGCCAGTTAACGACTGGGTGCTATAAGTCGCAAGACGAAGGCAACGGAAAGTGCAACAGAAAACAAACCGCCGATGGCTTTGGGCTTCGCCGCTGCTTGCAGCGGCAAAGTCCTTTAGTGGGGCTGCAATGCCTCGCTAACATCGGGTAGAAATACCCGCTGGAGATCAGGTAAGGGCGAAACGGTGGTCCGGTGCGAGCCGGACCGTGGCGACGACAGTCGCCGCGAGGTAAGAGCTCACCGCGCTGGCGGTAACGTTCAGCGGCATGGCAAACCCCATCCGGAGCAAGACCAAATAGGGAAGCATTAGGCGTGGCCCGCGCTGCTTCCGGGTAGGTTGCTTGAGCCTGTCAGCAATGGCAGGCCTAGAGGAATGATTGCCGAACCCCGCAAGGGGGGAACAGAACCCGGCTTATCGGCCGGCTTTCCAACTTCTTTCTTTATCGTTGTGCTGAAAAATGCCCCGGCGCAGCGGTCGACCGTACGGAAATGGGCAAATCCGCGTCCGGTCCAGGGCTTACAATGCCGCCATGAATGCCACTCTCGTCTGGTCGGAAGCCGGCCAAACCCAGCGCGCCGTCTGGCGCTCCGAAGCCGCCCTGGCGGCACCGTCCGCCATTGCCATCGCCGATGATCGCACCTCCGCCGATGCCGCCTACCGCCAGATGGAAGCCGGCACGGCGCTGCTCTGGCGCGGCGACTGGGTCAATGCCCGGCATCTCATGGAGGCGCTGGGCAAGCGCGCCGACCGTCGTTTCGGTGCGGGCCGCGGCAAGCCGGCAAAAACCGCGGCCGAAGCCTTCGCCCGGCATCGCCAGACGCTGGGCGAACGGGCGGCCTTGCTGGCTCGCCTGCTCGTGCCGGTGGCCGGCGATTTCAGCGTGCCACTGCGCCGCGCCCAGGCAACCGCAGACGCCTGTCGCGCCGCCTGGGGCGAACCGGACGGCGCGGCGAGCGTGGTCGCGCTGCGCGAACTGCTCGCTGTGATCAGCGCCTGGGAATGGCGCAAGAAAGGCATCCCGGTGCCTGCCGTCGAAGGTCGCATCTACCCGCATTACGGCGTTTTCTCGCCGGTACGCGGCGAATATGTCGACCTGGTCGCGCGCGCGCCGCTGCCGGCCGATTGCGCGCTCGCCTTCGACATCGGCACCGGCTCCGGCATCATCGCCGCCATCCTCGCCCGCCGTGGCATCGCGCAGGTCGTGGCGACCGACATGGACGACCGGGCGCTGGCCTGTGCCACGGAAAACGTGCAAAAACTCGGCTTGGCCGCTGCGGTGCAGTTGCAGAAAGCCGATCTCTTTCCGGCAGGCCGCGCACCACTCGTCGTCTGCAACCCGCCCTGGGTGCCGGCGCAGCCCAGTTCGCCGATCGAATACGCCGTCTACGACCCCGATTCGCGCATGCTGCGCGGCTTCCTTGGCGGTCTGGCGGCGCATCTGACTCCGGGCGGCGAGGGCTGGCTGATTCTTTCCGATCTTGCCGAACATCTCGGCCTGCGCTCGCGCGACGAACTGCGGGGCTGGATTGCCGCCGGCGGCCTGCGCGTCATTGATCGCCTCGATACCCGGCCGCAACACCCGAAGACGCGTGATGCGAGCGACCCGCTGCACGCGGCGCGCGCCGCCGAGGTCACCTCCTTGTGGCGCCTGGGGCTGGCGGGCGCATAAATTTTGCACGCGCGGGAATAAAACCGGTCTGATCTCCGTATATCCAGGTGAAGCACCCCTGAACCCCCGGAGACCATCATGAAAAAGACCCACTTCATTCTCGCTCTTTGCCTGTCCGCCACGCTCGCCGCCTGCTCGACCTACGGCAGTCGCGTCGCCGCTCCGGCTGCAGTTGCCGACGGCGTCCTGGTCGGCAGCAATGGCATGACGCTGTATACCTTCGACAAGGATGCCGCCGGCAAGAGCGCCTGCAACGGTCCGTGCGCCACCAACTGGCCGCCGCTGTTTGCGATGGAGAGCGACACGGCAAGCGGCGACTACAGCATCGTCACGCGCGATGACGGCAAGAAGCAGTGGGCGCTCAAGGGCAAGCCGCTGTACTACTGGGTCAAGGACCAGAAGGCCGGCGACCGGACCGGTGACGGCTTCAATAACGTCTGGCACGTCGCCCGCCCGTAAACCGGCGTGGACAGCCGCAGCCTGCTGGCCGAACTGCCGCGCCTGCGCCGTTATGCGCGGGCGCTGGTCGGCGAGCGCGCGGCGGCCGACGACCTCGTGCAGGACACGCTGGAACGCGCCTGGTCGCGCCTGACCCAGTGGCGGCCGGGCGGCGACCTGCGCGCCTGGCTGTTCAGCATCATGCACAATCTGCGCGTCGATCAGTTGCGCCGGCCCGGCCTGACGCTCCAGCCCGGCGACGGTGAGCTGCCGGAGATGCCGGTGCGCGCCACGCAAAGCGACCACCTCGAACTGGGCGACCTGGCCGCCGCACTCGAACGCCTGCCGGAAGAGCAGCGGGCCGTGCTGCTCCTGGTCGCGCTTGAGGAAATGACTTATGAAGAAATGGCCGGCACGCTGGGCATCCCGCTCGGCACCGTGATGTCGCGCCTGGCGCGCGGTCGCGAGCGCCTGTGCCAGATCCTGGCCGGGCAGGCCACCGTCCAATTGCGAGTTGTCCGATGAGTCAAAATCCGATCAGCGAAAGCGATCTGCACGCCTACGTCGATGCCCTTCTGGCGCCGGCCCGGCGCGCCGAGGTCGAGGCCTGGCTGGCCAAACATCCCGACGATGCGGCCCGTGTCGCCGCCTGGCGCAGCCAGAATGCCGCCCTGCGCGAATTGTTCCGGCCGGTGCTCGACGAAGATCTGCCGGAAAATCTCTTGCGTCTTGCTGCTGCCGCACCGCCAGCGGTCGACCCGAAAAAACGGGCAATTTTGTCGCGCTGGTCGTTGCAGCGCATCGCCGCCGGTCTGCTGGTTGCGACGCTGGGCGGGCTGGGCGGCTGGTTCGGGCATGGCGAATACGCAGCCGGCGAACGTCTGGCGCGGCAGGTGCCGCTGGCACATCAGGCGGCGGTGGCGCATGTGGTGTACAGCCCGGATCTGCGCCGCCCGGTCGAGGTCAGCGCCGAGCAGGAGGAGTTGCTGGTCAGGTGGCTGTCGAAACGCCTGTCCACACCGGTCAACCCGCCAAAACTGGGCAATCTCGGCTACGAGCTGGTCGGCGGTCGTTTGTTGCCGGGCAACAGTGGCCCGGTTGCGCAGTTCATGTACCAGGATGCCGGCGGGCAACGCATGACCCTCTACCTGACGCCGGAAAACACCGAGCCGCGCGCAGCCGGCTTCCGCTTTGCGCGCGAAGGCGAGATCAACGTCTTCTACTGGGTCGATGGCAAGTTCGGCTATGCGCTGTCGGCCTCGATCGACAAGGGCGAACTGGCCCGGGTGGCGACGGCGGTCTATGAACAGCTGACGCGCTGAAGCGATCAGCCCAGCGTCGCGCTCGCCAGCTTGATGCCGAAGCCGATGAACAGGCCGCCAACCGCCAGGTTGCCGAGCGCCGCCAGGCGTTGCCGTTCGCGGAAATGCCGCGCCAGATGCGTGCCGCCAAAAATCAGTCCGGTCAGGTAAAGGGCGCTGAGGATCTGCACGATCACCCCGAGAATCAGGAAGGACAGCGCCGGGTGCGGATAGTCCGGGGCGACGAACTGGATGAAGAAGGACACGAAAAATAGGATGGCCTTGGGATTGGTCAGGCTGATCAGCAAGGCCGTGCGAAACGGCCGCGCGGTTTCCAGCGTTGTCGTTTCCAGCTGCGCCTTGCCGGCACCGCGCCAGGTGCGCCGGGCGGCCAGCAGAAGGTTGAAGCCCAGCCAGGCAAGATAGGCGGCGCCCGCGTACTTGAGCGCCATGAACAGCGCCGGCGTGGTCTGCAACAGCGACGAAATCCCGGTCACCGAGAGGGTCATCAGCACCGTATCGCCGACGAAGATGCCGCAGGCACCCTGGTAGCCTTTCGCAATGCCCAGGCGCGAGGCGATCGTCATCACGTACAGTGAGTTCGGCCCGGGCAGCAGGACGATGGCGATGGTTCCCAGGACGAAGGTGGCGAGATCGGTGATGCCGTAGAACATGGGTTTGCCCCGTGCGGTAAAAGCGGATTCTACAAGTCCAGGCGATCATATGGGGTGGATCTGTCCAGGCTTGCTTCAACAATGTAAAAAGTGGTAAAGTTGCCGCATATATCAGTTAAGCGCAAAACCGTTCGAAAGACGGTGACGCAAAGCCACGGGACTACAGCATCGGGAGATGTCAGGTTCGCCGGGTTGCCAGGATGGATGCTTCTCCTGCTCGCTTTGCGCCATTCGCCTTCCTTGTCTTGAGGATTCACGATGGCCGTCAAACCGATTTACAACGATGCCCAGGTTGTCACGTCGCTGACCAATACGGGTGGTGCCGCATGGCACAACAGCGTCATCACCTACAATTTTCCGACCAGCATTTCGGCGGCCGCGCCCGAGAGCGCCGGCTTTTCGCATGCCACGGCCAGCCAGCAGGCGATGACCGATTACTGGATGCGTGCCTGGGATGATGTGGTCGGTGCTTCCATCGTGCGCATTGCCGATGGTGCGAAGGCCAATATCACGCTGGCCAACAGTTCTGCCCCGTCTTACGCCTATTCGTATTACCCCAGCAGCTATGGTGCCGGCGTTTATCTGAATCCGGCTTACGGTAGCAACTCGGGCACCAACAACCTGGTCAATCCGACGCTGGGCGACTGGGGCGGCATGGCGATCGGCCATGAAATCGGCCATGCCCTCGGGCTGTCGCATCCCGGTGCCTACAACGGTGGCTCACCGACTTACGAGATGAGCGCGGTGTACATGCAGGACAGCCAGCAATACACCATCATGTCCTACTTCACCGCAGCCAAGACCGGCTCCGACTGGATTGCCGGCGACAACAAGGTGCACTACGCGCAAACGCCGATGATGAATGACATCATGGCGCTGCAGGCGCTTTACGGCGTCGACACCTCGACGCGCAGCGGCAATACCGTTTATGGCTTTAACAGCACGTTGACCGGTACGGTCTTCGACTTTGCCGCCAATGCCCATCCGGTACTCTGCATCTATGATGCGGCCGGCAACGACACGCTCGACCTCTCCGGCTTTGCCGGTGCTTCACGCATTTCGCTGGTTGCCGGCAGTTTTTCCAACTGCGATGCAATGACCAACAACATCTCGATCGCCCGCAATGTCGTGATCGAAAATGCCGTTGGTGGTGGCGGCAATGACATCCTGATCGGCAATGCGGCCGACAACATCCTCAATGGTGGCGCTGGCGTCGACAGCATGACCGGTGGCCTGGGCAACGACACTTATGTCGTCGATAACCTGCAGGACAAGGCCATCGAGCTGGCCGGGCAGGGCAACGACACCGTGATTGCTTCGCTCTCGCTGACCCTGGGGGCAAATCTTGAAAATCTGGTGCTGAGTGGCTCGGCCAATATCAATGCGACCGGGAGCGCCGTCGCCAACAGTCTGCTCGGCAATGCCGGCGACAATATCCTGAATGGTCTGGCGGGCGCCGACATCATGGCTGGTGGCCTGGGTAACGACATCTATGTCGTCGATAATGCGCTGGATGTCGTTATCGAACAGGCCGGGCAGGGAACTGACCTGGTCCAGTCGACGATCAGCTATACCCTAACCAGCAACGTGGAAAAACTCGCTCTGGCCGGTACGGCATCAATCAATGGCACCGGCAATGCGCTGGACAATACACTGACCGGCAACAGTGGCAACAATCTGCTGGATGGCGGCGCCGGCAACGACATTCTGGCTGGCGGCATCGGCAACGACACCTACATTCTCGACAGTACGAATGATGTTGTGGTCGAGTTGGTCGGGCAAGGTGTGGACACTGTCCTGTCGGCATTCGGCCAGACTCTGGCTGCCAATATCGAGAATCTGAGGCTGACCGGCACGGCAGCGGCAAATGTCACCGGCAATGCGCTGGCCAATACGCTGACCGGCAATGCGGCCAACAACGTCCTTGACGGTGGCGCCGGCGCCGACTCACTGATTGGCGGACTGGGTAACGATACCTATCTGGTCGACAATCCCTACGACAAGATCGTTGAACTGCTGAATCAGGGAACCGACAACGTCTTCTCGTCGGTTAGCTGCACCCTGGCAGCGAATGTCGAAAATCTCACGCTGACCGGCCTGACAGCAAGCAGCGGTATCGGCAATGCGCAGGACAACATCCTGACCGGCAATGCCGCCAGCAATATCCTGAACGGCGGTGCCGGCAACGACATCCTGATTGGCGGTCTGGGAGCCGACAAGCTGACCGGCGGCATCGGTGCCGATATCTTCAGGTTCCTTGGTGTGACTGATTCCTCGGCTGGCGCGACACGCGACATCGTCTATGACTTCAGCGCCGCCCAGGGCGACCGCATCGACCTCACCCAGTTGCTCACCGGCCTCACCCTGCCCAATAACCAAAGCCTGCACTGGGCCGACGCCGGCTTAACCGGCGTTGCCGGTGACCTGTGCTTCAAATCCGGCGTCCTGATGGCCGATACCAACGGCGACGCCAAGGCTGATTTTGAAGTGCAACTGATCGGTGTCACGACGCAACTGACACACGCCTGCGTACTGATCTGAAGTTTTCCCGGCGGTTGCCGGAAAGAAAAAAGCCATCCGGAAGGATGGCTTTTTGTTTGGTGGGCCCGCACGGACTTGAACCGTGGACCAAAGGATTATGAGTCCTCTGCTCTAACCAACTGAGCTACGGGCCCGGAAAGCTTTAGTTGCCGTTGGTGTCGACGAAGCTGCGCAGCTTGTCGGAGCGGCTCGGGTGGCGCAGCTTGCGCAGGGCCTTGGCTTCGATCTGGCGGATGCGTTCGCGGGTGACGTCGAATTGCTTGCCGACTTCTTCCAGCGTGTGGTCGGTGTTCATTTCGATACCGAAGCGCATGCGCAGGACCTTGGCTTCCCTCGTCGTCAGCGTGTCCAGGATTTCCTTGGTGACGCCGCGCAGGCTGGAGTACATCGCGGCATCGGCCGGGGCCAGGGTGCCGGAGTCTTCGATGAAGTCGCCGAGATGCGAGTCGTCGTCGTCGCCGATCGGGGTTTCCATGGAGATGGGCTCCTTGGAAATCTTCATGATCTTGCGGATCTTCTCTTCCGGCATGTCCATCTTCTTGGCCAGCGTGGCGGGATCGGGTTCGGCACCCGTTTCCTGCAGGATCTGGCGGCTGATCCGGTTCATCTTGTTGATCGTTTCGATCATGTGCACCGGGATGCGGATGGTCCGTGCCTGGTCGGCGATGGAGCGGGTGATGGCCTGGCGGATCCACCACGTGGCATACGTCGAGAACTTGTAGCCGCGGCGGTATTCGAACTTGTCCACCGCCTTCATCAGGCCGATGTTGCCTTCCTGGATCAGGTCGAGGAACTGCAGGCCGCGATTGGTGTATTTCTTGGCGATCGAGATGACCAGACGCAGGTTGGCTTCGGTCATTTCGCGCTTGGCGCGACGGGCCTTGGCTTCACCGGTCGACATCTGTTTGTTGATGTCTTTCAGGTCCTTGAGCGGAATGCCGATGCGGTCCTGCAGGGCGAGCAGCTTCTTTTGTTCTTCCTTGATGGCCGGGCCGTTGCGGGTCAGGACGGCGACGTAGGTCTTGGGGGCGGCAGCGATTTCGCCGTCGGCCCAGTCAAGATTGACTTCGTTGCCCGGGAAGGACTGGATGAAGTGCGGGCGCGGCATCTTGACGCGGTCCACGCAGATTTGCTGGATCTTGCGCTCACAGCCGCGCACCTGCTCGACCATGCCGCGCACGCTGTCGCACAGGCGCTCGATCGAGCGCGAGGTGAAGCGGATGTTCATCAGCTCGTCGGAAATCTGCTGTTGCAGCTTGAGGTAGGCCTTGTCCTGCGGGCCCTTGCTGTGCAGCAGCTTCTGCATCTTGGTGTGCAGACCCTTGATGATGTCGAAACGCTCGAGGGCGTCGACCTTGAGTTGCAGCAGCGAGGCGGAAACGGCAGCGGCTGCGCCACCACCTTCTTCGTCATCGCCGGCATCTTCTTCGTCTTCTTCGATTTCTTCGGCGACCTCGGGGGCGGCCGGCGCGGCTTCAACGGCGTTCGGATCAATCAGGCCGTCGACCAGTTCGTCGATGCGCATTTCCTCGGTTTCGACCTTGGCGGCCATTTCGAGGATGTCGTCAATCGTGGTCGGACAGGCGGAAATCGCCTGGACCATGTGCTTGAGGCCTTCTTCGATGCGCTTGGCGATTTCGATTTCGCCTTCGCGGGTGAGCAGCTCGACCGAGCCCATTTCGCGCATGTACATGCGGACCGGGTCGGTGGTGCGGCCGAATTCGGAGTCGACGGTAGACAGTGCCTGTTCGGCCTGCGCTTCGACTTCTTCGTCGTCGGTCGCGGCAGCAGCCGTGTCCGACATCAGCAGGTCTTCGGCAGCCGGGGCTTCGTCGAACACCTGGATGCTCATTTCGCTGAAAGTCGAAATGATGGCTTCGATACTTTCCGCGTCGACCACGTCGTCCGGCAGGTGGTCGTTGATTTCGGCGTAGGTCAGGTAACCACGTTCCTTGCCGAGCTTGATCAGGGCCTTGAGACGTGTCTTGCGCGCTTCGGCGTCAAGGGGTTCCGGAGTTTCTGCTATTGCACCGTCGAGCAGCGCCTTTTCGGCTGCTTTCTCCTTGGCTTTGCTGACGCGAGCCTTGGGGGCTTCCTTAGCAGTATCTTTTGCCTTGGCCATGAACACGATCCCTTAAAATGCGGAAAACCGCCGATTTTACCATAACTTAGCTTCATTTTCCCCGGTTGCTGAGGAACTGGATGTAAGCCAGTTTCTCGGCGGCGCTCAGTCCGGCGACGCCAAACTGCTGTGCCTTGATCTGCAATTCGGCAAAGGCTTTTTTCTGGCCGCCTTCCTGCAGTTTCTCCAGGGTGTCGCGAAATTCCGTTTCCGACTCCGCTTCGTCAAAGGGCTGACCGAGAAGTTCCGCTGCAGCATTTTCGATCAGCGCTTCTTCGGGCATGCCGCGCAGGCGTTCGCGCAGTGCGGCGTAGCTGCTGGCCTCGTTGCTGGCGCCGCTGACCAGTTCGCGCAGGCGGATCAGCGCCGGGCGTTCCGGGGTGTCGGGCAGCAAATCGACCTGCAGTTGCGAGGCCAGTTGTGGCTTGTGCAGCACGAGGCGGAGCAGGTTGCGGGTCAGCGACGGCGCGGTGCGACGTGCCTTGGCCGGCGCAGCGGGCGTGTAGGACTTGAGGTCGCAGAGGCGCTCGACTTCGCTTTGGGCAAAACCGCTTGCCTCGGCCAGGCGCTTGACCAGTTGCAGGCGCAGCAGCGGCGTCGGCAGTTTGAGGAGTAGCGGCTTGGCTTCGTAGATCAGCTGCGCCTTGCCTTCCGAACTGGTCAGGTCGCAGCGCTGGGCGAGTTCGCGCAGCAGGAAGTCGGAAAGCGGCATGGCCTGGATGACCAGGCGGTCGAATTCTTCCTTGCCGTAGGTGCGGATGTAGCTGTCCGGGTCTTCGTCCTGGGGCAGGAAGACGAAGCCGAGGCGCTTGTTGTCGGCGAGGGCTTCGAGCGAGTTCTCGAGGGCACGCCAGGCGGCCTTGCGGCCGGCGTTGTCGCCGTCGAAGCAGAAGACGATACGGTCGACCTGGCGCAAGAGCTTGTTTACGTGCGTCGCCGTGGTTGCTGTGCCGAGCGCGGCGACGGCATTGCCGACGCCGTTCTGGGCGAGCGCGATGACGTCCATGTAGCCTTCGGTGACGATGGCGGTGTCGGTGTCGCGCAATGCCTGACGGGCCTGCGGCAGGCCGAACAGTTCGCGGCCCTTCTCGAAGAGCGGCGTTTCCGGCGAGTTCAGGTATTTCGGCTCGCCCTGGTCGATGACGCGCCCGCCGAAGGCGATGATGTCGCCCTTCTGGTTGATGATCGGAATCATCAGGCGGTCGCGGAAGCGGTCGTAGCGGCGGCCGGCTTCGTTTTCGATGATCAGGCCGGCGGTCTTCAGTTCGTCGGCGTTGTAGTTCGGAAAGACGGCTTGCAGGTTCTGCCAGCCGTCCGGCGCGTAGCCGATGCCGAAGCGGGCGGCGATTTCGCCGGACAGGCCGCGCTTCTTGCAGTATTCGATGGCGCGCGGTGAAGCCTTGAGCTGATCCTTGTAGTACTGCGCGGCGCGCGCCATGATTTCGATCAGGGCGCGGGTCTGGCCGGGCTTTTCGTCATTGAAGCCGCGTCCTTCGCTCTCCGGCATCTGCATGCCGGCGCGGCTGGCCAGTTCCTTGACGGCATCGACGAAGCCCATGCCCTGGTATTCCATGACGAAACTGATCGCCGTGCCGTGCGCGCCGCAGCCGAAGCAATGGTAGAACTGCTTGGTCGGGCTGACCGTGAAGGACGGCGATTTTTCGTTGTGGAAGGGGCAGCAGGCGGCGTAATTGGCGCCGGCTTTCTTGAGTGGCACGTAGCCGTCCACCAGGTCGACGATGTCGACCCGGGCCAGCAGATCCTGGATAAACGAATCCGGGATCATCGCGCTTTAACCGGCAAGCGCAGCTTTTACCAGTTTCGAGACTTCCGCCATGTCGGCCTTGCCGGCCAGTTGCGGCTTCAGGACGGCCATCAGCTTGCCCATGTCGGCCGGGCCCTTGGCGCCGGTTGCGGCGACGGCAGCGGCCACTGCAGCAGCGGTGTCTTCGCTGCTCATCTTTTCCGGCAGGTAGGCGCCGAGGATGGCGATTTCGGCCTTTTCGGCATCGGCCAGATCCTGGCGGGCGGCAGCTTCGTACTGGCTGACGCTGTCCTTGCGCTGCTTGACCAGCTTTTCGATGACGGCGATGACGGCGTTGTCATCGAGTTCGACGCGCTCGTCGACTTCCTTCTGCTTGAGGGCGGCGAGCAGCAGGCGAATGGCGGCCAGCTTGGCGGCTTCCTTGGCCTTCATGGCCGATTTCATGTCTTCGGTGATGCGTGCTTTGAGGCTCATTTTGGGCGGCTAGTCGTTGGTTGTCGGGATCAGGCGCAATAGATGGGGGCGGATCCCGGAATTTCAAAGAAAAAAGCCGCCGGCTGTTGAGGCTGGCGGCTCTTTGGTGCGGCGTTCACCGTACTGGATCAGTACAGTTTCGGCGGCAGGGTCTGGCTGCGAATACGCTTGTGGTGGCGTTTGACGGCAGCAGCCAACTTGCGCTTGCGTTCGGCGGTGGGCTTTTCGTAAAACTCACGGGCACGCAGCTCGGTCAGGAGACCAGTTTTTTCAACCGTGCGCTTGAAGCGGCGGATGGCAACTTCGAACGGCTCATTTTCCTTGACACGAATGTTTGGCATATAAATCACCCCCTTCCGTTAGGCGCCTGCCAGGTCAAGTAGAAGGCAGTGCGCGCAAAATTTTTCCGCTGGTTTGCGGGTAGCCGAGCAGTATATTGCAAAAGACCTTTGAGTTCCAAGTGTTAAAATGCGCACCCATGCTAGTCCTTGGTATTGAATCCTCCTGCGACGAAACCGGAATCGCCCTCTACGACAGCGAAGCCGGCCTTTTATCGCATGCCCTGCATTCCCAGGTCGCGATGCACGCCGAGTACGGCGGTGTCGTGCCGGAACTGGCCTCGCGCGATCACATCCGGCGCGTCGTGCCCCTGCTGCGTGAAGCGCTTGCGCGTTCCGGCCGGCAACTGGCCGAGGTCGATGCCGTGGCTTATACGCGCGGCCCCGGCTTGTCGGGCGCGCTGCTGGTCGGCTGCGCCTTTGCCGAAGCCCTGGCGCTCTCCATCGGCAAGCCGACCATCCCGGTACATCACCTTGAAGGGCATCTGCTGTCGCCCTTGTTGTCGAGCACGCCGCCGAGCTTCCCGTTTGTCGCGCTGCTGGTTTCCGGCGGCCATACGCAATTGATGCGCGTCACTGGCGTTGGCGAATACGAATTGCTCGGCGAAACCCTGGACGATGCGGCCGGCGAGGCTTTCGACAAAAGCGCCAAGATGCTCGGCCTGCCTTATCCGGGCGGTGCGCTGCTCTCGAAGCTGGCGGAACAGGGCGATCCGGAGAAATACAGCCTGCCGCGCCCGATGCTGCATTCGGGCGACCTGAGTTTCAGCTTTTCCGGCCTGAAGACGGCGGTGCTGACTCTGGTCCGCGAGCAGGATGAGCCGCTTGCCGACACGTTCAAGGCCGACGCGGCGCGTGCCTTCCAGGAAGCCATCGTCGAGGTGCTGGTCAAAAAGTCGTTGAAGGCGATGAAGCAGACCGGCCTCAAACAGCTGGTCGTGGCCGGCGGCGTCGGCGCCAACAAGCAGCTACGGACGACGCTGGACCGCGAGGCAAAACGCAAACAGTTCCGCGTCTATTACCCGGAGCTGGAGTTCTGTACCGATAACGGCGCGATGATCGCGCTGGCCGGTTGCCTGCGCCTGCAGTCCGGCACGCCGGCCAAGGAAGCCGGCAGCTTTGCCGTGCAGCCGCGCTGGCCGCTGATGGAAATGTCGGCGACGGCGCAGTAGAAAATCGGCCATGGCGCGGCGTCGACCGCTGCGCCCACCTTTTTCCCCTTTTTCTTGCGGCGTTTCGGGCAATTGCTGCACGGCGGATCGGACTTGCAGCATTTGCTGCCCATCAGCGTTCTCCAGAAATGTTGTGGCACGCCCTCCGGCGCGAGGTGTCGAAACGGCTCAGAAATTGTCGGGCAGGGTGGCGAGCACGTCGATGCAGGGTTCCCAGGCGACAAGTTCGTCGAACCAGCGATCAATGAAACGGGTAATCATGGTGGCCTCCTTGGCGGCAAGCGGATCAATCGGATCCGATGCCTGCAGTCTAGATGGCGGTCGGTGATTCATCTAATCAATAGATCGAATTCCAGTGATGGTCATTAGCTATTGCTTGGGGCGAAAAAAATGCCGGCGAACCGGCATTGCTATCGAGGCATAAATGCTTGGGTTTCAAGCCTTCTTCTTGCTGCCGATTTTTGCTTCCTGGCCGGCGAGCAGGCGCTGGATGTTCTGCCAGTGCTTGCCAATCTGGGCCATGGCAATGAAGCTGCGCCCGAGCAATCAGATGAAGGCGGGCAGGATGCGCAGCATCAGGCGGTGCAGTCTGAGGGAGACCGGAGTTTTTACGGTCAACCGGAAAAAAGAGACAAAAATGAAAAAGGGCGCCCGGCCCGGAGGGGGCGGGAGCGGGCGCCAAGGTGCAGAAATTTGCCGCGTGGGGTCAGAACACCCAGACGGCGTCAGGAGGGAATTCCAGCCAGCGCTTGCCGCTGCCTTGGTGTTGTTTGCCCCAGGCACGCAGCAGGTCCTTGCCGGCGTGGAAGACGTATTCGAAACGGTCGCCCAGGAACATCGAGGTGACGAGATCGATTTCCGTCCGGTGTTCGCCCGGTCCTTCGGCCAGGTGCATCTGCTCGACGCGAATGACCGCCTTGGCTTCCTGGCCGATGGCGGCATTGGTGCGGCGCAGGCCCCACACCGAGATGCCGTTGTCGAGGTCGATACGGGCGCTGCCGCCGCGGATGTCGCCGATGCGGCCTTGCATGATGTTGTTGCTGCCCATGAAGTCGGCAACGAAATAGGTCTGCGGCTGGCTGTACATTTCCTGCGGTGCGCCCTGCTGCTCGATGATGCCGCCGTTCAACAGCAGGATGCGATCGGACATCGCCATCGCTTCCGACTGGTCGTGGGTGACGACCAGCGCCGACAGCTGCATTTCGACGATCAGGTTGCGCAGCCAGGCACGGGCTTCCTCGCGCATCTTGGCGTCGAGGTTGGAGAGCGGCTCGTCGAGCAGGATTACCGGCGGGTTGTAAACCAGGGCGCGGGCAATCGAGACGCGCTGCTGCTGGCCGCCCGAGAGCTGGTGCGGGTAGCGTTCGGCGAGATGGTCGAGGCCGAGGTTCTTGAGCGCCGCATGGACGCGCTGGATGATCTCGTTGGTCGCCACTTTGCGTAGCTTGAGCGGATAGGCGACGTTGTCGAACACTGTCTTGTGCGGCCACAGCGCGTAGGACTGAAAGACCAGGCCAAGCTCGCGCTGTTCAGCCGGAATGTCGATGCCGGCGGCGGCGTCGTAAATGGCTCGGCCGGCAATGTTGACGCTGCCATGATGCGGCTGTTCGAGGCCGGCGACGGCACGCAACAAGGTCGTCTTGCCGCTGCCCGACGGGCCGAGCAGCGAAACCACTTCGCCGCGCCGCAGTTGCATCGAGACGCCCTTGAGGATGGGATTGCTGCCGTAGGACAGGGCGAGGTTGTCGACGGTCAGGATGGTGTTTTCAGTCATGAAGTTTTACTCCAAAACGCAGTGCCAGGGCGAGGCCGACGCCAACCAGCAGCATGTTGATCAGGGAAAGGGCGGCAACCACATCGACGGCGCCGGAAGCCCACAGGGAGACGATCTGGGCGCCGATGACCTCGGTGCCGGGGGAGAGCAGGTAGACGCCGGTCGAGTATTCGCGCTCGAAGATCATGAAGATCAGCAGCCAGGAACCGAGCAGGCCGTTGCGGATGAGCGGTACGGTGATGTCGCGCGACACCCGGCTACGGGAGGCGCCGACCAGCCGGCCCGCTTCTTCGAGTTCCGGGCCGACCTGCAGCAGGGCACTCTGGATCAGGCGCATGCCGTAAGCCAGCCAGACTACGGCGTAGGCGAACCACACCGAAAACAGTGTCGAGCGCAGCGGCGCCAGGAAGGGCACGAAGAGGAACACCCAGAACACCGCCAGACCGGCCATCAGGCCGGGCACGGCGCGCGGTGTCAGGATCACGTAATCGACGAAGCGCGACAGGCCGTCCGGCTGGCGGTGGGTGGCCAGGCCGATCAGCAGGTAACCACCGACCGCAACGGCGCCGCCGATGGTGCCGATCAGGATGGAGTTGACGATGGAACGAATCATCGTCGACTCCTCGAAGACGGCGTGGAAGTGGTCCAGGGTCAGGACTTCAAGCAGATTGACGCCTTGCCCCCAACTGCTGACCACCGAGCGTAGCGCGATGCCGGAGACCGGCACGACGACGGTGATGAACAGCCAGGCGACGATCAGGCCGAGGGCGAGCCACTTCCACGGGCCGAGCATGAGCGGGCGCTGGCGGGCCGATTTGCCCTTCATCGAGACGTAGCGCTGGGCCGATTTGAGAAGGAAGCGCTGCAACAGCACCAGCGGGAAGGTGACGGCAACGATGCAAGTGGCCACCGCCGCCATCAGGTGGTAGGACGGCGTGCCGAGCTTGTTGGTCAGCTTGTAGAGGTAGGTGGTGAGTACCAGATGGCCTTCCGGATCGCCGAGGATGAGCGGCAGGCCGAAGATCTCGAAACCAAGGAAGAAGACCAGCACGCCGACGTAAAGCAGGGCCGGCGAAACCATCGGGATCGACACGTCGCGGGCAACGCGGAAGGGGCTGGCGCCGGACAGACGGGCCGCCTCCTCGACGTCGGAGCCGAGATTGCGCAGGGCCGACGAGGAGTAGAGATACACATGAGGTACATGCGTCAGGCCGGCAATGACGATGATCGAGGCCAGCGAGTAGATGTTCCACGGTACGCCGCCGAAGATCGACTCGAACCAGACCGAGAAGAAGCCAACCGGGCCGAGCGAGACGACGTAGCCGAAACCGAGGACGACCGGTGAGACGAAGATCGGGATGAGGATGGGCGTCTCCAGCCAGCGTCGGCCGGGCAGGTCGGTACGAACCATGATGAAGGCCAGGATGGCGCCGAGCGGAATGGCAATGGCGCTCATGCCGACGGCGACCATCAGCGTGTTCTTGGTCGCCAACCAGAAATCCGGATCATCGAAAATGAAGGCGAAGGATTCCAGGCTGAGCTTGGCGGCCGGCATGAAAAAGGGGCCGGACAGCACGCTCTGGTAGATTACCAGGCCGAGCGGGAAGAAGACGGAAAGGGCGAGCAGGGTCACCACCGCCCGTCTGGGCAATGTTTGTAACATGGGAGTTCCTCGGGAAGAGAGAGGGCTGACGCGGGGCTTCTATCATCGCCATCGCTTCGGCTTGCGCAGGAGCGATGGCGAGCTTTCGGCCTTATTTCACCTTGACAGCGCTATTCCACTGCTTGATGAAGTCGAGGCGCTTGGCCTGATCGAGGTAGGTCAACAGGCCGGTACCGATGGGGACGGGGCGCAGTGCGTCACCGAGCTGCTTCTTCAAGCCGCTGACCGTCGTTTCGCCTTCGACATCCGGACGGATGGCGTAAAGGTCAGACTTGTTGGCAATGATTTCCTGCCCCCTCTTGGAGAGCACGAAATCCAGCCACAGCTTGGCAGCATTCGGATTCTTCGCATTTTTGGCGATGAACATGACGCGGCTGATGACCAGCGTGTAGTCCTTGGGCAGGATGATGCCGATCGACGGATCCTTCTTGGCACGGGTCAGCGCGTAGGCGGCGTTGAGGTTGTAGCCGATCAGGTTCTCGCCGGAGGCAATGCGTTCCATCATTGTGCCGGTCGACGCCTGGACACGGACCTGAACGCCGCCAAAGGCTTTGAGCAGATCGGCAAAACCGGCGCCGTTGACCTGCTTGTCCTGGGTCACCAGCATGAAACCGACGCCGGATTTTTCCGGATCGTAGGTGGTGACCTTGCCTTTGTACTTGTCGGCCTGGGTGGTCAGCAGCTTGATGAAATCGGCGTGGCTTTGCGGCACGTCGGCGGCCGGCACCAGGCGCTTGTTATAGACGATGCCGATCGGCTCGTAGGTGGTGCCGAAAGCTTCATTCTTCCAGTTGGCCCACTCCGGCAGTTTGGTTGTTTCAGCCGACTTGTGCGGCTGGGCATAGCCGTCGTTGACCAGTTTGACCTGGAGGTCCATGGCTGACGACCACGTGACGTCAGCCGAACTGCCGGCGGCCGTTTCGGAAATGAAACGGTTGTACAGTTCGGTCGTGCTCATGTTGCTGTACTCGACGTTGATTGTCGGATACAGGGTGCGGAATTCGCGGATCAGATGGTTGGTCTGTTCGTTGTCGGTCACCCCATAGATCGAGAGCTTGCCTTCTTTTTGGGCGGCGGCGATCAGATCGGGGGCCGATTGGGCAAGCAGCGGGGTGCTGGTGCCGAGGGCTGCGGCAAGAAGGGCGGCGGTCAGGCTGCGCTGGAAGTTGCGACGAGTCAGTTTCATGATGTCTCCTGTCTTTTGATTTTGGCACTGTCGGTTGCTTTTTGGCCAACCGACTGTGACTTGATGCTACCGGGCCAGCCTTTCGAACTGCTTTCGCGACCAGCCCGGCTTTCGGTTTTTGCGTTTTTTTCCGGTTGCCCCTGGGGGCAGCCGTTGCTTCCCTGGTCGTCAGAAACGGTAGCGGGCGCCGAGCATCAGCGATTTCGGCGTGTAATTGACTGGCAGACCCGAATCCTTGTCGTAGCCCTGACAGGTGCCGCCGGCGCACAGGGAGTTCTGGCCGCCGTTCTTGTTGGATACCTGGGCGTAGTAAGCGTAGAGGTCGGTTTGCTTGTCGAGTGCGAATTCGTAGCCGACACCGAGGTGATCGGAGTCGCGGTTGGTGCTCAGACGGTCGTCGAGGTGGCCATAAACGCCGCGCACGGTATGGCGATCGGCGAACGGCACGGCCATGCCCAGCCACCAGACGTTGCGATCAAGGGTCTTGTTGGTGGCGGCGCCGTCCTGGGTGTCTTCACCGTGCAGGAAGTGGGCGTACAGCTTGGCGAACTTGAGGTCATAAGTGGCAGCCAGATTGTAGGAAGTGCGGTTGATGTTTTCGGTGGCCGGGGCGGTCACCGTGCCGGTGCGTTGGTAGGACAGGTAGCCGGCGCCGATGAAGAGTGGACCGTTGGCGTAGCTCAGGCTGGCGCTGATGCCCTTGCCTTCCTTTTCCGGGCCGGTGGCGGTGTTGCCCGGTGTGCCGCCGGTGATGCCGACATCAGCCTCGCTGTTGTTTTCCATGCCGGCCGAGTAGGCAATCTTGCCCTGGAACCCCGCCAGTTTTGGTGAAGCATAGAAGACGGCATTGTCGAAACGGCTGGCGGCCGCGCTCGACCACAAGCGGAAGGCGGTGGCACCGCCGATGGTGAAGGGGTCCGAGGTGCTGGCCAGCGAGTAGATCGGGGCATAGTCGCGACCAAAACGGATGTCGCCATATTTTTTGCTGTTCAGGCCGATGAAGGTGTTGCGCGAGAAAATGGCGACGCCTGTCGTGTTGACCGATGCCGACGAGGCCGTGCCGGCACCTGGGTTGCTGACGTTGCTGGAGTGACCGGTGTTCTGGCCGTTGTCGTAGGAAACGCCGGCTTCAAGCTGGAAATAGGCGGAGAGGTCGTCGCCAAAATCGCGCAGCCCCTTGAAGCCGATCCGGCTGGCCGAGCCGAGGCCGCTCTGGACGCGAACCTTGGTTCCATGTCCGTAGTCGCCGACTTCGATCCCGGCATCGGCGATACCGTAGATGGTCAGGCCCTCGGGCATGGACAGTCCCCTGCTTTTGCTTGGGGGCGGAGCTTCGGCCAGGGCCTTGCTTGCCTGTTCAGCCTTCTTGGTGGCGACGGCAGCGGTAGCCGCGGTGGCCTGCAGCAGTTCTTCCAGCTTTTCGAGGCGGGCCTTCTGGGCCTGGATCTCGGCGCGCAGATCGTCGAGCGGTGCGGCCATGACCGGGGCGCTTAGCGTCAGGTTGCCGAAGCAGGCCAGGATAGCGAGGTTTATCGTGTGTTTTTGCATTATGTCTCCTCCTTGGGATTTCACTTCACGGGTAATTCCCGGCCGGTGCAGCACCGGGTGGGGGGATTAGAAAGAAATCAGCTTTCGATTTGCTTTCGATGCCTTGAAGCGGAACAATCGCTGCCAATGAGTCCGGTCGACGGGAAGTTTTCCGTCCCAGAACCAGCCAAGGAGACAAAAAAATGAAAATTCTGCTGGTCGAAGATCACCCCGAGTTGTGCGAATGGGTGGCGAAATCCCTGCGCCAGGCCGGTTATGTTGTCGACGTTACCGACCGCGGCGATCATGCCGAGCATCACCTCCTGACCGGTGGCTACGACGGGGTACTGCTCGATCTGTCGCTGCCCGGCAAGGATGGGCTGGATGTGTTGCGCAACTTGCGCGCCCGCGGTTCGCGCGTGCCGGTGCTGATCTTTACGGCGCGCGGCTCGGTGGATGACCGGATCAAGGGGCTCAACCTGGGCGCCGACGACTACCTGCCCAAACCGTTCGAACTGGCAGAACTCGAGGCCAGGTTGAAAGCATTGCTGCGGCGCTCGGCTGGACAGAATCCGGTGATCCAGCTTGGCGAACTGGCGTTTGATACGGTCAGCCGTCTGCCGATGGTGCGGGGTGCCGCCTTGTCGCTGACGCCACGCGAACTGGCCGTCCTCGAAGCCTTGCTGACGCGGGTCGACCGGCCGGTGGCGCGCGATACCTTGTTCGAAAAAGTTTTCAGCATGGAGCAGGATGCGCGGGCCGAAGCGATCGAAATCTACGTGCACAGACTGCGCAAGAAGCTCGAAGGCTCGGGCGTGCAGGTCACCACGGTGCGTGGCCTCGGCTACATGATCGGCAGCGTTGGCGAGGCGGTGACTTGAGGGCGCCGGGCCTCAAGCGCCGGCTGGCCTTCTGGCTGTTCGGCGTTCTTTCGGCGCTGCTCGCGGTGGATGCCTGGTACAGCTACAGCGATGCCCTGGGCGCAGCCAATCAGGCTTACGACCGTTCGCTGTCGGCTTCGGTCAAAGGGATTGCCGAGCGCGTCTATGCGACCGAAAAAGAGGTGGTCGTTGATATTCCCTATTCGGCGCTTGAGCTGTTCGAGGCCGGCAGTTCAGACCGCATTTTCTACAGCGTCGGCATTCCCGGCGACAAGGTGATTACCGGTTACGAGGACTTGCCTTTGCCGGAGAGTATTTCGCCGAACAGCCCGGTTTTCTACGATGGCATCTATAAAGGTCAGCAACTGCGTCTGGGGGCCATGCTCAAGCCGCTCTATCGTGCGGAGTTTCCCAAGCCGGTGATCATCATCATCGGTGAAACGATCAATACCCGGCAGGAGGTCGTGCATCATCTCTTCTTGCGCGAGGTGGCGCGCAAGGCGCTGCTTATTGTCGTTGCGCTTGCCGTTGCGCTGTTCGCGACAATGATTGCCGTGCAGCCGATCGACAACCTCGGGCAGGCGATTCGCCAGCGTCCGGAGGACGACCTGACGCCGATCTCCGCGCTCGGTGTGCCGCACGAGGTCAAGCCGCTGGTCGAGGCAATCAATCTGCACATGGAGCGGATCAGCGCCATGCTTGAGGCCCGGCGCCGTTTCATTACAGACGCAGCGCACCAGTTGCGGACGCCGCTCGCTGTCCTTAATACGCAGGCCGAATACGCCCTGCGTCAGCATTCGGAGAGCGACATGCGGCCGGCGATCGAGGCCTTGCACCGCAGCCTGGGCAGTGCTATCCGCTTGGCCAACCAGTTGCTGTCGTTGTCGCGGGCCGAGCCAATCAATGGTCTCATGGTGGCGCGTCAGGCGGTCGATATCGCTGCTGTGGCGCGTGACATGGTGGTCGAATTGCTGCCCCTGGCGGCACGCAAAAATATTGATCTCGGCATCGAGGGTGACGGCCAGCCCATCGTGGTGGACGGGCATCCTGTCTTGTTGCGCGAATTGATCGCCAATCTGGTCGACAATGCGCTGCGTTATACGCCGGAGAGCGGCGTGGTCACGGTCGCCGTCGATCAGGCGCCGGACAGGGCGGCGACCGCCAGGCTCCGGGTCATCGACAACGGGCCGGGCATTCCTGCCGAGTTTCGCGCCCAGGTCTTTCTTCGTTTCTTCCGCCTGGATGGCAGTGATTACACCGGGAGCGGCCTGGGGCTCTCGATTGTGCGCGAAATCGTGCTCGGTCATGGCGGCGATATCACGCTGAGTGATGCGCCGGGCGTTTCCGGTCTGTTGGTCGAAGTCTTCTTGCCCTTGGCTGAGGGCGCCGCCTAGGCCTTCTTCTTGCTGCCGATTTTGGACTCCTGGCCGGCGAGCAGGCGCTGAATGTTCTGCCAGTGCTTGCCGATCAGGGCCATGGCGATGATGCCGACGACAATGCTCGGATGCGCAGCGCCATGCAGCAGCGCGGCATAGACCGGCGCCAGGGCGGCGGCGAGCACGGCGGCGAGCGACGAATAGCGGGAAGCGAAGGCGACGAACAGCCAGGTGCCGAGTACGGCCAGGCCGAGCACCGGGTCGAGCGCAATCAGCACGCCGGCCGCGGTGGCGACGCCCTTGCCGCCCTTGAACTTGAGGAAGACCGGGTAAAGGTGGCCGAGGAAGACGGCCAGCGCAACGAGGCCGATGCTGCTGTCGCTCAGGCCGTATTGCTGTGCGGCGAAGACGGCGGCCCAGCCCTTGAGGGCATCGCCGAGCAGCGTGAACAGCGCCGCCTTCTTGTTGCCGCTGCGCAGCACGTTGGTGGCGCCGGGATTGCCCGAACCGTAGGTGCGCGGGTCGGCGAGGCCGAACAGCTTCGAGGAAATCATCGCGAAGGGAACGGAGCCGAGCAGATAAGCGGCAAGGATGGCGAGTGCGGTTTGCATGAGGGGATATCCCGGCTGGAGTACAATCGCGGCGGATTTTACACTGCCAAGGCATTTCGACCCCCGTATGGACATCATTTTCATCGAAGAACTGCGCGCCGAGACGTGGATAGGCATCTATCCGCGCGAAAAGGCCATGTCGCAGACGGTCGAGATTTCTCTGCAAATCGGCGTGTCGACCGTCTCGGCCGGCGCCAGCGACGACATCCGCGATACCGTGGACTACGCCGTGGTCGTCGAGCGCCTGCGCAGCGATCTGGCGGGCAGCCATTTCAACCTGATCGAGGCGCTGGCCGAACATGTCGCCAGCTACATCCTGGAAACCTTCGCCGTGCACTGGGTGCGTGTCTCGATTGCCAAGCTCGGCATGATGCCGGGCGTCAAGCGCGTCGGCGTGATCATCGAGCGCTCGCTCTAAAAGACAGCAAGCAAAAAGGCCCAGCGGTCGACGTCGACCGCCGGGCCTTTTTTGTCGCGCTCAGAATGCCGCGGCGAGTACGGTCATGATCGCGAAACCGGCGGCCAGCCCGGCGGTACCGGCAGCTTCGCGACCCGGCTTGTGCGAGGCCGGGATCAATTCGTGGCTGACCACCCAGAGCATCGCCCCGGCTGCGGCGGCGAGGGCGAGCGGCAAGGCTTCGCCGGCCAGGCTGCTGGCGACGACACCGAGCAAGCCGCCGAGCGGCTCGACGAGGCCGGTGGCGAGCGCAATTGCGGCAGCGCGCAAGGGTGTCGTACCAAGCACCAGCATCGCGCTGGCGACGATCCAGCCTTCCGGCACATTCTGGATGGCGATGCCCAGCGTCATCCCGTGATCGGCGCCGGCGGCGGCCGAGACGCCGACGGCAAGCCCTTCCGGCACGTTGTGCAAGGCGATCGCAGCAACCACGAGGCCGACCCGCGGCAAGGCGCTGTTGCTGTCTATGCTCTCGACGTGGGCGTGCCGGGTGTGGCGGTCCATCTGCTGCATGAGCGCGACCCCGGCCATGAAGGCCAGCGCGGTGACGACGCCGAGCGGCCAGGCGGCCGGGCTGGCTGCGACGCTTTGCACTGCCGGCACGAGCAAGGAAAAAAGACTGGCGGCGAGCATCATGCCGCCGGCGAGGCCGAGCATAGGCGCCATCAGGCGCTCGGACGGTCGACGCAAAAAAAGCACAGGAATTGCCCCGAGCCCGGTGGCGAGACCGGCAAACAGGCTGGCTTCGAGGCCCTGGGCGGCCATCGGGTGGGCGGCCAGCCAGAAGGCGATTTGCTCAATCCCGAAAGCGACGGCGATGCCGGCCATGGCGAGGCCGACCCACAAATGGCGGCGGGCGGCGGGGCGGGCGTAATGCTGGATGACGATCTGGCTCATGCTGGCACTCCTGGTTCGATGAGTGTCACTTTATGGGTTGCGTCGCCATAGCTCCAGTTGATTGATTAAATAGCGGTCATTGCCAAAGCAAATCATCCCGGCAGCGCCGCATCCACTGCCTTGGCCGCCAGCGTGCGCAGGATGTCGTGCGGATGAATGCCGACCAGATAGCCGCGCCGGCCGCCGTTGATGTAGATCAGCGGCAGGTCGAGGATGGTTTTTTCGATGAACACCGGCATCGCCTTCTTGGTGCCGAACGGGCTGGTGCCGCCGACCAGGAAGCCGCTGTGCCGGTTGGCGACTTCCGGCTTGCACGGCTCGATCTTCTTGCAGCCGACCTGGCGCGCCAGCTCCTTGGTTGATACCTTGCAGTCGCCATGCATCAGCACGATCAGCGGCTTGGCGTTCTCGTCCTCGAAAATCAGGGTCTTGACCACGGTATGCTCGTCGACGTTGAGTTCGCGCGCCGAAACCTTGGTGCCGCCGTGCTCCTCGTAGGCGTAGAGATGGCTGGAGAAGGCAACCTTGTGTGCTTTCAGGAACTTGGTGGCCTGGGTTTCGGGGGCGTGTTCGGTTTTGCTCATGGCGAGTTCTGGGGATGCGGACGACGACTGATTTTACCGCGTCGGACAAGGTCGACCGCTGCGCGGGTGTCTTTACCTGTCTTTACCGTTTTCGCTGTCAAGTTTTCCGTGGTGTCGGCCGATAACCGGGGCAGATTGATCAACCAGGAGAAACAGCATGAGCAGCATCAGCTTCGCTACCAATACCGGCATCGGCAGCAGCAGTTCGGCAAGCTCGGGCGGCAGCAGTTCGGCGAACAGCATAGCCGCGCTGGAAAAACAGATCGCCGCACTGGAAAAGAAATTGACCAAACTGCAGGAGAGCGACTCGGAAGATGCCGTTGAGCAGGCCGAGCTGATCCAGCAACAGATCGAGGTGCTGCAGGCGCGGATTGCGCAATTGCAGAAGCAGGAGACGGAAAAGGCGACGCCAGCGTCGACCGGGCAGTCTTCTGCCGGAGTATCAAACAGTGCCCAATCCGGGCCGCTGGGCAGCGAAGTCGATACCTACGCCTGAGAGCTTTGCCGGAAGGGACTCAGGACAAGCCAACGACCAGACTTTCGATCAGCACGTCGCGTATGCGCAACTTGCGTGGCAGGCGGGTGTTGATGGCTTCTTTCAGGGCCAGGCGAACGCTGCCCAGACTGGGGCGCTCCGCTGTGCCGTACGCCTCTACCAGTGTGGCGTTGATGACGGTTTGCAGCATCACCTTGCGCTCTTCGAGGAGTTGCTCCTGCTTGGGGGTGATCTGCAGGCTGAGCTGGCCACTCACATACTGATTGTTGCCAACAATGGTCTTGATCGGCAACGCCAGGTAGGTGATGGCCTCGCTCTTTTGTTGATTGTCTGTGCGCTGCAGGTAGTGATAGATCAGGCCGCCTGCCAGCAGGAACAGTGCGGCGAGTGCCGTCCAGAAATGGCGCAACCATGATGAATCGGCAGTGGCTTTTGCGGGTGAATTGGCAGGCACGAAGGATCCTTTCGACGAAGGGCGTATGACAAATGCTGCTCCTGCCGTCAGTTTCTCAGGATTTATGCTGCATTGCAATATTTGTTTTATTTGTAATAAAAATCTACAAAAATTGCAATTCAATTATATTTGTTACCGGTGCTTGGGGGCCTTCAGCCGCGCGGGTGATGCAGCGTGTGCAGGCTCTTCAGCCGTTCGCGCGCGACGTGGGTGTAGATCTGCGTTGTCGTGATGTCGGCGTGGCCGAGCAGCAGCTGGACGACGCGCAGGTCGGCGCCATGGTTGAGCAAATGGGTGGCGAAGGCGTGGCGCAGTACGTGCGGTGACAGTTTGGCCGGGTCGATGCCGGCCTGCAGCGCATAGCGCTTGATCAACTGCCAGAAGGCCTGACGCGTCATGGCGCCGCCGCGGCCGGTGACGAACAGGGCTTCGCTTTGCTGGTTCTTCAGGATGTCGTTGCGTGCCTCGTCGAGATAGCGCTGCAGCCAGTCGATGGCGACTTCGCCGAGCGGTACCAGCCTTTCCTTGCTGCCCTTGCCGAGGACGCGGATGACGCCTTCGTTGAAGCCGACTTCATGGATTTTCAGATTGACCAGTTCGGAAACGCGCAGGCCGGTCGCGTAAAGCGTTTCCAGCATGGCGCGGTCACGCAGGCCGAGCGGCGTATCGAGGTCGGGCGCGGCAAGCAGGTGGTCGACCTGCTTTTCCGACATCACCTTGGGCAGGCGTGACGGACGGGCCGGGTTGGCCAGTTTCAGGGTCGGATCGGCAAAGATGCGGCCGCGTCCGAGTTGCCAGCGATAGAAGCGGCGCAGCGTGGACAGGTAGCGCGCCTGCGAGGTGGCGCGCGTTGTCCGCGACAGGTCGGCGATGAAGCCGGTGAGCGTCGTGTCGCGACAATCGAGCAGGGCCTCGTGGCTGTGCGTGGCCAGCCACAGCGCCAGGCGGCCGAGGTCGGAGCGGTAGCTGTCGAGCGTCGTCCTGGCCAGCCCGTCTTCCAGCCACAGGGCGTCGCAGAAATTGTCGATCTCGGCGAGATCAGCCGGGGAGGCTGTGTTCATGCTGCAGTAGCCAGCGTTTGACGTCGAGCAGAAAGCCGCCGCGCTCACGCGCAAACCCACCCAGGCCACCGCCGGTTGCAATGACGCGGTGGCAGGGCACAACGACCGGGTAGGGATTGGCGCCGCAGGCCTGGCCGACGGCACGCGGCGCATTTTTGATGTTTTTGGCCAGTTGACCGTAAGTCTGCGTCCGGCCGCCGGGAATCGCCGCGATCTGTTGCCAGACGCGACGCTGGAAACTGGTGCCGGCCGGCCGCAGCGGCAGGTTGAAGGTGAACGCCGGATCGGCCAGATAGGCCTCCAGCTGGCGCACCGCTTCGGCGGCCAGGGCGCTGCCTGCTTCCTGCGCCGGGCAGGGTTCGAGAAAATCGATGCCGGTGATTTCGTCGGCATCACATTGCACCCCGAGGCAGAAACCTGGGGCGGCGACGATGGCTTGATAATGAACGGAACTCATGGCAGCCCCTTGGCAGCGTGGGCGCCTAGATTATCATGCGCCGGTAGCGACCTTGAAATGAGAAAGCCATGAGCGTAGCCACAGGGAAAAACAGTTTGAGCCGCGGCCTGGCCCTGGCGGGCGTGCAGTTTTTCTTCACGCTGGGCTGGACGGTCTACGCCCTCTATTTGCCGGATTTGCTCAAGGGGGCAGGCCTCGCGGCGAGCTGGCTGCCCTGGTTGCTGATGGCCGACCAGTTGATTTTTGCGGCGATGGACATTGCCTTCGGCATTGCTGCCGACCGCATGGCCGATACTTATCGCCGCTTGGCCCGCCTGCTTCTGTGGCTGACCTCGCTGTCAGCCGTGGCCTTTCTCCTGTTGCCCTCGCTGGCGCCTGTGTCGCCGGGCTTGTTGCTGCTGGTGCTCGCCATCTGGGTCATTTCGGCTTCGGTCGTGCGCGCGCCGACGATGGTGTTGCTCGCCAAGCGGGCCAAGGCGGCGCAGCAGGGGCAACTGGTCTTGTGCTACGCCGGCGGCATGGCGCTGGCTTCGGCGCTTTCGCCTTTCCTCGGGTTGTGGCTGAAAGGGGTTGATCCGCAACTGGTTTTTGCCCTGTCCGGCTTGGCCCTGCTGGGGGCAGTGCTGGTCCTGCTGCGGCTTGCGCCTGTTCTCCCTGATATCGAGGCAGATGATGGGCAGCAGCCCGTTTCATTTACAAACTACCTGCCCCTGCTGGCGGTTCTCGGGCTGGCTGCGTCCGGTTTTCAGGTGCATGCCTTCGTCAATGCCGCGCCCCTGTACTTGCTGCATGTCGGCAAGGACAGCCTGCCCTGGTTGATGCCGCTGCTCTGGCTGGGATTCTTTGCGACGCTGCTGGCCGTGTCCGCGCTGGTCAAGCGTTTTGCCGCCTGGCCCGTGGTTGCGGCCGGTTTGTTGCTGACGGCGCTGGCCAGTTATGGTGCCGGCTTGAGCGGCGGGCTGGCCGGGCTGATTGGCCTGCAGTTGCTGACCGGGGCTGGTTGGGCCATGGTCTTCGGCGGACTGATGGAGCAGGCTGGCGTTGATGGCAGGCGGGGGGCGGAGGGCTTGTTCATGGGCAGCTTTTTTGCCGTGCTGGCGATCAGCAGTTTTGCCCGCATTGCCCTGGCGACGCAGTATTCGCCGCTACTGCAGCCGGTCCGGTTTGAACTGCCAGCCGCCTTGCTGCTGGCGGCGGGTTTGTGCCTGGCGGTCTACGTGCTCAAAAGGCCGAAATTCCCGTCTGGGCCCGGCCGAGGATGAGGGCGTGCACGTCGTGCGTGCCTTCATAGGTATTGACCACTTCCAGATTGACTAGGTGGCGGATGACGCCGAAGTCGTCGGAAATGCCGTTGCCGCCCAGCATGTCGCGCGCGGTGCGGGCGATATCGAGGGCTTTGCCGCAGGAGTTGCGTTTCAGCATCGAGACGTTTTCCGGCGCGGCGCTGCCGTCATCCATCATCCGGCCGAGGCGCAGCACGCTCTGGATGCCGAGGGTGATTTCGGTCTGCATGTCGGCCAGCTTTTTCTGGATCAGCTGGTTGGCGGCGAGCGGCTTGTCGAACTGCTTGCGCTCCAGCGTGTATTGCCGCGCCGTGTGCCAGCAGGCTTCGGCGGCACCCAGGGCGCCCCAGGCGATGCCGTAGCGCGCCGAGTTGAGGCAGGTAAACGGCCCCTTCAGGCCGCTGACGCCGGGTAGCAGGTTCTCGTTCGGGACGAAAACTTCGTCCATGACGATCTCGCCGGTAATCGCGGCGCGCAGCCCGACCTTGCCGTGAATGACCGGTGCCGACAGCCCCGCCATGCCTTTTTCCAGGATGAAGCCGCGGATCTTGCCGGCATCGTCCTTGGCCCAGACGATGAAGACGTCGGCGATCGGCGCATTGGAAATCCAGTTCTTGCTGCCGGACAGCTTCCAGCCGCCGGGTACGGCGCGGGCGCGCGTGTTCAGGCTGCCGGGGTCGGAGCCGGAGTCGGGCTCGGTCAGGCCGAAGCAGCCGATCAGCTCGCCCTGGCCGAGGCGGGGCAGGTATTTCTCTTTCTGCTCGTCACTACCAAAGGCGAAGATGGGCAGCATGACCAGCGAGGACTGCACGCTGAGCATGGTGCGGTAGCCCGAGTCGATGTATTCGATTTCGCGCGCGATCAGGCCGTAGGAAACGTAGTTGAGCCCGGCGCCGCCGTACTGCGGCGGCAAGGTTGCGCCGAGCAGGCCCATGGCGCCCATTTCGCGGAAAATCGCCGGGTCGACCGTCTCGTGCCGGAAAGCATCGCGGATGCGCGGCGCCAGCGCCTTGCGGGCGAAGCTCTGCGCCGCATTGCGCACCTGGCGCTCGTCGGCGGCGAGCTGGCTGTCGAGGCGGAAAGGATCTTCCCAGCTGAAGGCGGCCTGGCTCATTTAACCGAACAGCTTGCGGAACCAGCCGGTTTGCTTCTTTGCTTCGGTCGGCGGGGTTTCGGTCTTCATGTTGGCCTTGACCACGCTGACGTAGTCGGCATCGTCGCGCTTGATGTGGTTGACCAGCCAGCGGGCGAGCATGGCGTGCAGCTCCTCGGAAACGTCGTCGCCCAGCTCCATGCGTTCCTGATACTCGGTGACCTTGCGCGTGAACAGTTCATGCACCTTCTTGTGCGGCTTGCAGTACTGGTAACCCGCCTCTTCCTGCATGCTTTCCTCGAAGGCGAAATGCGACAGGGTGTAATCGACGCAGTCGTAGATCACCTGCCGGATCTGCTTCTTGTCGCCGATGACCTGCGCGGCTTCGAGATCGTTGATGAAGTCGACGATGCGGCGATGCTGATGGTCGATGATGTCGATGCCCGTGTTCAGGTCAGGCGTCCAGATGATGGTCATGCTGCTTTCTCCAGAATATTGTTGTTGTGGATTGATTAGCTGCGAACGTGACCGTCGCCGAGGACGACCCACTTCTGGCTGGTCAGGCCGTCGAGGCCGACCGGGCCGCGCGCGTGGATCTTGTCGGTCGAGATGCCGATCTCGGCACCCAGGCCGTACTCGAAACCGTCGGCAAAACGCGTCGAGGCGTTGATCATGACCGAGGCCGAATCGACTTCGCGCAGGAAGCGCATCGCCTTCGGATGGTTGTCGGTGACGATGGCTTCGGTGTGATGCGACGAATACTGGTTGATGTGGGCAATCGCTTCGTCGATGCCGGCCACCACCTTGACCGAAATGATCGGTGCCAGGTACTCGGTGTAGTAATCCTCTTCTGTCGCGGCGACGGCATTCGGCACGATCGCCAGGGTTTCGGCGCAGCCGCGGATTTCGACGCCCTTGCCGGTCAGCATGTGGGCGATCGGCGGCAGCAGCATGGCGGCAACCGAACGGTCGACGAGCAGCGACTCGGTGGTGTTGCAGGTGCCGTAGCGCTGCGTCTTTGAGTTTTCGACGATGCGCAGGGCCTTGTTCGGGTCGGCTTCTTCTTCCAGATAGACGTGGCAGTTGCCATCGAGGTGCTGGATCATCGGTACGCGCGCCTCGGCCAGGAGTCGGGCGATCAGGCCCTTGCCGCCACGCGGCACGATGACATCGACAAACTCGCGCATGGTGATCAGTTCGCCAACCGCGGCGCGGTCGGTGGTGGTGATCACCTGCACGCAGTCGGCGGGCAGGCCGGCGGCCTGGAGCGCTTCGTGGACGAGGGCGGCGATGGCGCGGTTGCAGTTGATGGCTTCCGAACCGCCACGCAGGATGGCCGCGTTGCCGGATTTCAGGCACAGCGCGGCGGCATCGGCGGTAACGTTCGGGCGGGCTTCGTAAATGATGCCGATGACGCCGAGCGGCACGCGCATCTTGCCGACCTGGATGCCGGTCGGGCGGAACTTGATGTCGGTCATCTCGCCGATCGGATCGGCCAGCGAGGCAACCTGTTCGACGCCTGCGGCCATGCCTTCGACGCCCTTTTCGGTCAGCGTCAGGCGATCCAGCATCGCTGCTTCCAGGCCATTGGCCCGGGCGGCGTCGAGGTCCTGGGCGTTGGCGGCGAGCAGTGCGGCCTTTTCGCGGCGGATGGCGGCGGCGAGATGCAGCAGTGCGGCATTCTTTTCGGCGGTGGTGGCGCCGGCCAGGCGGCGCGAGGCGGCACGGGCACGGCGGCCGATGTCCTGCATGTATTCCTTGATGTCCATGATGTTCCGGGATTTCAGCGCAAAGAAACATTATAGCCAGACAAACAACAGGGAACTTCCGGAACCGGGTAAACTCTTATTCGCTACGACAACGAGGTTTCCATCGAGGACAAGATGGCAGAAAAATTGATATTGCCAAACGAGGTCAAGGTTTGCGCAACATGCAGCTATTGGGATGGCGAACGCCAGGTCGATGCTGAGATGAAAGTGGTGGTGGTTTCCGACGAGTGCCGGGGCGAATGCCTGGTGCAGGAAACGCCCAAGCCGGGTCTGCACGACGTGCGCGGGGAGCACACCTGTATCTGGGAAGACCTGGATCCCGACGAGCCGGCCGACGTGGCCGAGGTGGCTAAACTGGCCGCCGGCAAGTAATCAACGACTAGCGGCCGGTGCTCAGGCGCAGGCCCAGTCGCAAGAATTCTTCCCAGATGTTGCCCTGGCCGATGCCCTTGGCCAGACGGTCGATCTGGCCGGCGTGGCGCAGTGCGGCTTCGAGGCCAGCGGTCGACAGGCGCTGCAAGGCCTTTTTCACCGGGTTGGCGCGCGGCCCCCAGACTTTCGCATCCTTGAGCAGTTGATCGACCGGCCGGCCGGCGTCCATGCCGGCACGAATGATCGTCAGCGCCCGGATTTCCTCGCTCATCGCCCACAACACCAGCGGCGGCGCTTCGCCTTCCTGCATCAGGCCGTCCAGCGTCCGCGTCAGGCGGGCGATGTCGCCGGCGAGCAGCGCCTCGCGCAGGCCTTCGATGTCATAGCGGGCGACATTGAGCACGGCATCGCGAATCTGTGCGGCGCTCAACTGCCCGGCCGGATAGAGCAGGCCTAGTTTCTGGATTTCCTGGTGCGCGGCGAGCAGGTTGCCTTCGACGCGCTCGGCAATGAATTTGAGACTCTCGCCATCGGCGCTCTGTTGCTGCCGGCGCAGGCGACCGGCAATCCAGCCCGGCAGTTCGGCAAGCGGCGGCGCCATCAGCTTGATCGCGACGCCGGCATTGACCAGGGCCGTGAACCAGACCGCCTTTTCCTCGCGCCAGTCCAACTCGGGCAGGGTGATCAGCAGCAGGTTGTCCATCGACAGGTTCTGGCACCACTGCTGCAGCGCCGCGCTGCCTTCCTTGCCCGGCTTGCCGGTGGGGATGCGCAGGTCGATCAGTTTCTTGTCGCCGAACAATGACATGTTGCCGCCGGCGGCGAGCAACTGGCCCCAGTCGAATTGCGGCAGCACGGTCAATACTTCGCGCTCGCTGTAGCCCATCTGGCGCGAGCGGGCGCGGATGGCGTCGGCGGCCTCGATGACGAGCAGCGGCTCGTCGCCGTAAAGCACGTAGAGCGGGCGCAACTCGCGTTCGAGATGCGCCGCGAGCTGTTCGCCGCGCAGCAGCATTACTCGTCTTCTTCCTGGTCCGGGTTCTTCGGCTTGATCAGCGACAGGCGGCGCATGATCTGGTTGACCAGGTCAGTGTTCATGTCGCGCCACAGCATCGCTTCTTCGAGGTCCTTGGCGAGCACCGCGGAGTCGTTATAGGTGATGTCGCGGATCAGGTTGATCTCGTTCGGCGGGATCAGCAGCTGGCCCTTGGCGTTGACGACGCGGAAGGTGTAATTCCGGATCAGCCGGTACTCACGCACGCGGCCCTGGGCATTGACGCTGAGAATGGTCTTGTCGCGCCGGTCATCAACCTGCTGGAAGATGGCTTCGGCGTTCTGCGCATCGCTGACGATTTCGGTGTTGCCGCTCGCCTTGATGTAGCGCTGCAACCAGACATTGATTTCGGAGGTGTCCGGCAGCGCGATGTAAAAGGTCTTGTAAGGCAGATTGCCGCTGACCGTCCCGCGCAGGTGGAAGCCGCAGCCGGTGAGGACGGCGGCGATGATCACTGCGAGCAGTAGCCTGAACGGGACGCGCATGGCGGTTTTTCCTTAAACGACGATGTTGACCAGGCGGCCGGGCACGACAACAACCTTCTTGGCCGGCTTGCCTTCCATGAACTTGACGGCGCCTTCCGAGGCCAGCGCAGCGGCTTCGATGCTCGCCTTGTCGGCCTCGGCGGCAACGCGGATGGAACCGCGCAGCTTGCCGTTGACCTGCACCATCAGCTCGATTTCATCCTGCTTGAGCGCGGCCGGATCGGCTTTCGGGAAGGCCTGGTTGCCGGCATCCTGGCCTGGCTTCAGCTCGGCATAAAGCGCCTGGCCGATGTGCGGCACGATGGGGAAGAGCAGCAGCGCGATGCTTTCCAGGGTTTCCTGGGCGAGCTTGCGGCCGGTGGCGTCGGAGAGGTCGCACTTGTCGTAGGCGTTCAACAATTCCATGACGGCGGCGATGGCCGTGTTGAACTGCTTGCGGCGGCCGTAGTCGTCGGCCACCTTGCCCATGGTCTGGTGCAGCTTGCGGCGCAGGTCGGCCTGGGCGGTCGACAGTGAATTTTGCTCGATTTTCGCGTCGACCAGACCGGCCTGGACGTGGTCGTAAGTCGTCTTCCACAAACGGCGCAGGAAGCGGTAGGCGCCTTCGACACCGGCGTCCGACCATTCCAGCGACTGGTCGGGCGGCGAGGCGAACATGATGAACAGACGCGCCGTGTCGGCGCCGTACTGATCGATCAGCGCTTGCGGATCGACGCCGTTGTTCTTCGACTTCGACATCTTCTCGGTGCCGCCGATGACTACCGGCAGACCGTCGGCGCGCAGCGTGGCGCCGGTCGGGCGGCCCTTTTCGTCGGTGACGACATCGACGTCGGCCGGGTTGATCCATTGCTTCTTGCCGCCGTCGAGTTCACGGTAGAAAGTCGGCGCGACGACCATGCCCTGGGTCAGCAGGTTGGCGAAAGGTTCGCCGAGGTCCCCGATCAGGCCGACATCGCGCATCAGCTTGGTGAAGAAGCGTGAGTACAAAAGGTGAAGAATGGCGTGCTCGATGCCGCCGATGTACTGGTCGATGCCGCCCTTGCACCAGTAGGCGACGCGTTCGTCGACCATGGCCGTGGTGTTGTCGGGGCAGGCGTAGCGCAGGAAGTACCAGGACGACTCGAAGAAGGTGTCCATGGTGTCGGTTTCACGGCGGGCATCGCCGCCGCACTTCGGACACTTGCACTCGTAGAACTCGGGCATCTTCGCCAGCGGCGAGCCGGCGCCGGTGATCTCGACGTTTTCCGGCAGGACGACCGGCAATTGCTCGTCCGGCACCGGCACGTCGCCACAGGTCTTGCAGTGGATGATCGGGATCGGGCAGCCCCAGTAGCGCTGGCGGGAAATACCCCAGTCGCGCAGGCGGAACTGCACTTTCTTGTCGCCGAGATCTTTGGCAGCGAGGTCGGCGGCGATGGCGTCGACGGCGGCTTCGTAAGTCAAGCCGTTGTACTTGCCTGAGTTAAACAAAATTCCGTGCTTGCCGTGACTTTCTTCCCAAGATTCCCAAGAACGCTTTTCTTCTGCGTTTTCTTCCAAGGCAAGATAGGGCACGGGTTGTTTGTGCGAGGTGCCAGGGCCAGCTGAGCCTTGCTCAATCCGCTTTCCTTCCCATTCGCTCGGTGCAATGACTGCCTTTATCGGCAGGCCGTATTTGCGGGCAAACCAGTAGTCGCGTTCATCGTGCGCCGGCACGGCCATCACGGCACCGTCGCCGTAGCTCATCAGCACGTAGTTGCCGACCCAGACTTCGACCTGTTCGCCGGTCAGCGGATGCGTGACGAAAATGCCGGTCGGCAGGCCCTTCTTTTCCATCGTCGCAATGTCGGCTTCGGCAACGCCGCCCTTCTTGCATTCTTCAATGAAATTGGCCAGTTCCGGGTTGTTCTCCGCGGCGCGCTGCGCCAGCGGATGCTCGGCGGCGACGGCGACGAAGGTGACGCCCATGATGGTGTCGGCGCGGGTGGTGAACACCCACAGCTTTTCGTCGGGGTTGTCAGCGAGCGGGAAGGCGAAGCGTACGCCGGTGCTCTTGCCGATCCAGTTCTTCTGCATCAGGCGCACCTGCTCCGGCCAGCCCGGCAGGTTGTCGAGTTCGGCGAGCAGTTCTTCGGCGTAGGCGGTGATCTTCATGTAGTACATGGGGATCTCGCGCTTCTCGATCAGCGCGCCGGAACGCCAGCCGCGGCCGTCGATGACCTGCTCGTTGGCGAGCACGGTGTGATCGACCGGGTCCCAGTTCACGGTGCCGAGCTTCTTGTACACCAGGCCCTTTTCATAGAGGCGGGTGAACAGCCATTGCTCCCAGCGGTAGTACTCGGGCGTGCAGGTCGCGAACTCGCGTTCCCAGTCGATGGCGAAACCCAGCGACTGCAGCTGTTTGCGCATGTAGTCGATGTTGGAATAGGTCCACCCGGCCGGCGGCACGTTGTTCTGCAGCGCGGCATTCTCGGCGGGCATGCCGAAGGCGTCCCAGCCCATCGGCTGCAGCACGTTGAAGCCCTGCATCTTGTGGAAACGGCTCAATACGTCGCCGATTGTGTAGTTGCGGACATGCCCCATGTGCAGCTTGCCCGACGGATACGGGAACATCGAAAGGCAGTAGTACTTGGGCTTGGTGGCGTCCTCGACGGCGCGGGCGGCACCGGTTTTGTTCCAGTGGCTCTGGGCTGCACGTTCGATATCGGCCGGGGTGTATTTGTCCTGCATGGGGTTCCGCTGAAAATCGTTGAATAAGGGCGGGATTATACCGGTTGGGGGCGGGGGGCGCTTGGGGGGGGGGGGCTTGTTTGGCTGTTGGGGCCTGCCGTTGTGTCTCGCTTCCGGAAGAAGTTGCCCTTGTTTTGCGGCTGTGTTCCGCCTTGCGGGCGGGCAGCGTTGCGCGCTTAACCGCTGCTTTCCGCGCTGCGGCGCGGGCGTACTTTCTTTTGCTTCGCCAAAAGAAAGTAGCCAAAGAAAAGGCGACCCCCGGGTCGGCGCCGGGCGTTGCCCGGTCCCTTGCGCTACTCG
>Ga0074199_1000462_pt1 | contig 63413 bp, 57 predicted proteins | sample EPASupsiteSAE347_FD_64528 | JGI IMG/M metagenome (GOLD analysis project Ga0074199, IMG submission 64528) | Bioremediated contaminated groundwater from EPA Superfund site, New Mexico - Sample SAE3-47 | ecosystem: Environmental > Aquatic > Deep subsurface > Groundwater > Contaminated ... | reverse complement strand
GGGGGGGCGCCCGGGGCGGGGCGGTGGTGTGCAAAGCCGGCCTGTCTCCTGCTGGACGAGCCGCTTTCCAATCTTGACGCCAAACTGCGCGTGGAAATGCGCCTGGAAATAAAAAACATCATTAAAACGATGGGGATTACCGCCATTTATGTCACCCACGACCAGACCGAGGCGCTTTCCATGGCCGACCGTTGCGCGATCATGCGCGCTGGAAAAATTGAACAGATCGGGACACCGCGCGAATTGTATGAACAGCCCGGAAACAGTTTCATCGCCGATTTTCTGGGCTGTGCCAATCTGTTCAAAGCAAAAGTTGTTTCCAAAGATTCTGACTCCCTGCATCTTGAAAACGCGGCCGGCCGCTGGATCAGCCGGTCATGCCGCCAGCCTTTCCCGGAAGGGAAAGGAGTTGTCATGGCAATCCGGCCGGAAAAAGTGCGCCTCGGCGGGCCGGCCGATGTCGGGGCAATAAATGTTTTCCCCGGACGTTTGAGAGAGATGGTGTATCTGGGGGCGGCGGTTGAATGCCGGGTGGAGTTGAATGGCGGGTTTGTCGTTAATACGCTTCAGTCGGGCGCCTTTGCCTCCTCTGCGGAGCGGGGGCAGCCGGTCAGCATCAGGGTTGATCCGCATGATGTTATTGTTTTGCCGGAATAAGACCAAAATAACTTGACTATCCGGAACGCGCGGTTAAAACTTGCCGCAGTTTTCAGAAAAAACATCTATATTTTTCAGGCATGAACATAAAATTAATCTTGACCCAGCTGACCCAGCGAAAAGCCTCTCTTCTGATCCAGTTTTTGAAATATTCCATTTCCGGCTGTGTGGCGGTCGCGGTTCATATCGTGGTGTTTTACTTTTTTTCGTGGCTGATTGTGCCAGCGCTCAAGGAAGACGATATTGTTGTAAAAGTTCTGCATATTACCGTTCAAACCATCAATGACGCCGTGCGGGCGCGTAATGCGGTGATCAACAACTGGCTGGCGTTCATCTTCTCCAATTTTGCGGCTTATATTCTGAATGTCATCTGGGTTTTTGAGTCCGGACGGCACAAACGCTGGCTGGAATTAACCATGTTTTATGCTGTTTCGGCCATCAGCATTGCCGTGGGCAGCGCCGTCATGTGGCTTTTGGTCATGTTTATCGGCTCAAGCACCACCCTGGCCTTTGCCGCGGATATCGTGGCGGCGGCCATGGTCAATTTTGTTGTCCGCAAATATTATATCTTCAAGGGATAATGATGGACAAAGGCACACAGGCAGCCGTCGTCGCGCCGTAGCGGCGCTTTGCCGAGCCGCGAAGGCGGAAAGGCACAAAGTGGAAAAATGAAACTGCCTGTCATTCCCGCCGTTGTCGCAGAATGGCCAGGGTGATTTCGCGGCCGGTATTTTCCGTCTCAAGGTGATACTGCAGAAAATTTCCGAGAATAAGGCCCACCTCCTTCAACTGGCGTTCACGGCAGACGACATTCCGGACGGCCTGGATATTACGGGAAGACTGCCAGAATTTCAGCAAAGCCAGGCTGTCCGGCGCGATCCGGCCGGATGATTCCCGGTTTTGTCCGGCGCATGCCCCGCAAAAAACACCCCCGCGCGCCGCTGAAAATGATATTGGGGCCGGACTGTTATCCGGCGCGACCGGGTGATGACATTGCAGGCAGGCGTTCAGGCGCGGGGCAAAGCCCATGACGCCAAGCAGTTTCAACTCAAACCAGAAGAGGCCGGTTTCAAGGGCGGAAGGCAAGTTTTGTTCGGCGGAAAAAAAATCCAATGCGGCGTTCAGCAATGTGTAAATATCCCTTTGCGGGGCGTAAAACGGCGCTATTTTCGCAGTCAGTCCGGAAAAATACGAGGCGCAGGCCGTCCCCGGCCAGTAAGAGCGGAACGCGGAGCGGGTCTTTAATGGAAAACATTCCTTGACGATGTGCAGGCCCTGAAACAGGCGCAGATAAAAAAGAAGCTCGCAGGTATAAAAAAGATCATACTGGCCCAGGAAACCGTTACGCGGTCTTTGCGCGCCCTTGATGATGGTGGCAATCTTGCCGTGGTCGGCCGTGAGCCAGTTGACAATATGGGAAGTTTCAGAGAAGGGCTGAACTTTCAACGCGATTGCCTGAGTTTTTATGATCATAAGCCTGAATCAGATACCCTCAGCCCCGGCCCGGCAGAATTAAGGGCAAAAAATTATTTTGGTTCGGCCGGTTTATTTTTCGCCGGTAAAGGCTCTGACGGAGACGCCGTGGTTTCGCCGCGCTTGAGCCAGGCCTCAATATAATCCAGCAGAGTCATTTTTGATTCTTCTTCATTTTTCCAGGGACTTGCCGCTCCGCCGGAAATTACCAGTTTCATGGCCGCCGTAACGCTGATATTTAAATAAATGATTTCCGAGCGCGGCAGCAGAAGATAAAAACCGGTGGTTGGATTGGGAGCAGTCGGCACAAAGATGCTCATCAGGTCGTTATTGACCGCATTGATTTTGCGCGAGATAGCTTCCGGCGCGCGGGAGGTAACAAAGCCGATTGAATACATGCCGATCCGCGGAAACTGCACGGCCACAACATCCTTAAAGAGCGTGCTCTGGCTGTTGACGACCGCCTCGCTGATCTGGCGGATGGAAGTATAAACGCTGTTAATTACCGGAATATGCGTCAGGATGTTGTCGGCCATCCGGTAAATTTTCCGGCCGAAGAAATTGCGCGTCAACAGACCGACGAAATAAAGCACCGCGATGACAATAACCAGCGCCGCAATCCGGTAAAGAATGGCAAAATTGGACTTAAGCCATTCGCCGGGAAGAACATGATTACTGACAAAGGTAATGAAAAAATTGAGGATCAGCAGTGTGCCGACCAGCGGCGCCAGCAGGAGCAACCCGATGAGGGTGTTTACGCGGAAGGCCTTTATTATGTTGTTCCAGGCTGCGTTCATTACAAGAACATCATATATTAAAAAAACGCTACAGCAACTTTTTTCAGAACAGCTTGAACAAGCCGGACAATAAGTTCAATTTTACCGCTTGTTTCAGCCAGCGCAACTCGCGCCGGCGCATCTTTTTTCTCTCTTGGGCTGTGCGGTCGTCATGGCCGGCAAGATGATCACAGCCATGGGCCAGGTAGAGCGCAAATTCATGTTCAACACCCTTACGCCCCCTGCCCTCCAGGCGGGCCCGTTCCGCGTTGACCACGATCTCCGCCGTCAAACAGCCGCCCCGGCCCGGCCCGGCCGGCAGGGAAAAACTGATGACATCGGTGACGCAATCAATATCAAAAAACTGCCGCTTGATTTTCCGGATACCGGCGTCATCCGTCAGCACGAGTGATAATTCTTTCCAGTTGCTGCCGGCCGCGGCTTTATTCATGAAAAATTTAATCGCCGCTTTTATTTTCCCGGCATTCGGCTTACGGATGCTCTGGCGGTTAAGGACATTAATTTTCATAGGGTTGTCATTCCCGATTCAATCGGGAATCCAGCATGAGACTGATTTGTAATATTATAAAGGGACTGGATTCCCGCCTGCGCGGGAATGACAGGTAGAACACGATGGTTGAAGAAGCCTCATTCATTACGCAGACGCAAGATATTTACCGATTGTCCTGGCAAGCGTTCGGTATGTTTCCCGACGGTGCATGGCGTCACGATCAAGCGTTGTGATGCGGAAGCCGGGATAAGGCGAAGAAAAATCGCTGGCCGGCACAACGCAGATTCCGGTTGAGGCCAGCGTATAATAGGCAAAGCGCTTGTCCAACGGAAAATTTGCCGGCGCAACGGCCCGGCGGATAATTTCGGCGGAATGCTCGTTATTAATCGGCAAATGCTGGCGCCGGTTCAATACGCCGTTTTCAAAGAGCGCCATCATATAAAAGGCGCCCTGAATCGGACGGATTTTAAGGCCGGGAACGGAACCCAGAAGGCCGGCGATTTCATTGCTGATTTGTTCCAATTCCGCCGTATATTTTTTAAGCCACTGAATATATTGCGGATTTTCATAAATGAGGGGCGCGGCGGCCTGCGGCAAGGCCGCGGCGCAGACTTCCAGCATCAAAGGCTTTTTAAGGCTTTCAAAATAAAGCTGAAATTCTTTGTCCAGCTTGACATTATGGAATTCAAGCCAGCCGCAGCGTCCGCCCGGCCAGGGAATATCCTTGGACATGCCGCGCATGACAATGAGCGGCACCCGGCCGGCCGCCAATTCAGTTACGTGAACATATTTTGTTTTGTTGAAAACCATGCGGAAATAAACTTCATCGGAAATCAGCATCAACCGGTAACGCTCGGCCAGCCGGACAATGCGCTCAAGAACTGATGCGCTGTAGACGGCACTGGTCGGATTATTGGGATTAATCAGTAAAATTCCGGTAATTTCCGGATGCTTTTTTATCTGGCTTTCAAGATGCCCGATATCCGGCGACCAGCCGTTTTCCGGATCTGAACGGTAGCCGATGGAAGGCTTGCCGGCGGCAAATTTCTCGTTGGATATGTGGGCCGGGTAACCCGGATGCGGCTGAATGATGCGCGCGCCCGGCTTCAGGGTGCGGTAAAGCAGGCTGATGGCCGCGCCCAGTCCGTTGGTAAAAAAGACATGTTCGCAATCAAGCCGGCTGGATGGAGCGTATTTTCTTGAACATTCGGCCACCCATTGCCGGCTTTTCAGTATTCCCCGCGAATGCGCATAGCCGAAAACGCCGTTATTTTTCAGGATCAGATCCGCGAGAATTTCCTTGATAAAACCGGGCACCTGCCATCCCTTGGCCACCGGGTCGCCGATATTCTCGCCGATAAATTTGAAATTTCGGTCGGCTTCGCCGAGTTGCTGGGCCAGCTCAACCACCTCGCGGATGCCGTATTGGAGGAGCGCTGTTTTGGGATTATAAATTTTTTGTCGCATGGATGCTTACAAAGATTTATTTCGCTTCTTTGCATTGTCATTCCCGCGAAAGCGGGAATCCAGGGATAAATTTTTTCTGGATTCCCGATTAAATCGGGAATGACAAAACCCATTAGGCAAAGCCTTCTTAAGCTTTCGCCAGAGTTCGTCAAGAGACTGGGGAATGATTTTTGCCCCGCCCAGCACCGGCATAAAATTGGTGTCGCCTTCCCAACGCGGGACGATATGCAAATGAATATGGTCCTTCAAGCCGGCGCCGGCCGCCGCGCCGATATTCAGCCCCAGGTTGAATCCATCCGGATTCAGGCCTTTGCGCAGTGCCTTGCAGGCCATGGAAGATAACTTCATCATTTCGCACAATTCTTTTTCGTTCAATGATTCTATGTTGTCAACATGGCGATAGGGGGCAACCATAAGATGTCCGTTATTGTAAGGATAACGGTTCAGCAGAAGGACGCAAAATTTACCCCTTTTCAGAACAAAATTACATTGATCCCGGTCGGTATTGCAAATATCGCATAAAAAACAACCTTTTTGCCGGGATTTCAATATGTATTTCATGCGCCAAGGCGCCCAGATTCTTTTCATGTTACAACCCGCTGTTATTGAACGTTTCGTTTGAAAAAGATATACTATGCTTGACTTCCTTATGCAAGAAATATTGCTCCATTAATTCCCATTTGTAATTTTCATTGTGTAATCGGATGAAGAATGTAGAATAAACGGCAATTCTTGGGCCCTGGATATGAAATTTGAAGAAAACGAAACTGTTGAACTAAAAAGATCCACATCCGAGCTTAAAGAAGCAATTGTTTCCATTGGTGCGATGCTGAATAAGCACGGCAAAGGCAGGGTTTATTTCGGTATTGATGATGATGGCAGGGTTGTCGGCCAGCAGATAGGCAGATCAACAGCTAAAGATATTTCCCGGGCGATCGCCGACCACATTGACCCAAAAATATTCCCGGATATTTCCGTTCAGAAAATATCAGGCAAGAATTGTGTTTTGGTGAAATTCAGTGGTCATGAAGGGTTGTATTCCGCATACGGCCGGTTTTATCTGCGCGCCGGAGATGAAAATAAAAAGCTCTCTATCGGGGAAATAGAACACCTCGTGGAAAAGAAAAAAAACTATGTCTATTCATGGGGCGCGGAAGATTCTGAAACACCACCCGGCAGCGCTGATGTTGCAACACTGCGTTTGTTTATCAAAAGGGGCAAAGAAGCGGGCAGGATCGGTTTCTCTTTCGATTCGGCCAGGAATGTCCTGAATAAACTGCATCTTGTTAAAGGAAGCAAATTGCTCAATGCCGGCCGGGCGCTTTTCTGTAAAGACAACGGGATGGAAGTGCAGGCGGCGGTTTTTGCCGGGAAAGACAAGATAACCTTCCTGGACATTCAAAGTTTTCACGGCAATCTTTTTGATCTGATCGAAAAGAGCGAGACCTATGTCAAGGAACATATCAACTGGCGGGCAGACCTTTCCGGAAGCAGGAGAGTTGAAATCCCGGAAATACCTGTTCGCGCCGTCAGGGAAGCCATTATAAACTCCCTGTGCCACAGAGATTTTACCAATCCCAAAAGCAATGAAATCGCCATTTATCGGGACAGGATAGAAATATTCAATCCCGGCCAATTTCCTTATGAATATGAGCCCGAAGATTTCGTCAAAGGCAATCTCCCCAGCGTGCCCCGCAACCCCTTGATCGCTGAAACATTGTATCTTTCCGAAGATATTGAAAAATGGGGCTCCGGCTTGCGCCGCATTGCTCAGGAATGCAAAGCCAGGAAAGTAAAAGTGGTTTTCAAAAAGATTAAAAGCGGATTTCTGGTGACTTTTTATCGGCCCGAAATATCTGCTATGAAAGAACCGGCCGGGAAAACTGTGGAGAAAACTGTGGAGAAAACTGTGGAGAAAATATTCGCCGTGATCAAAGCCGATCCGCGAATCACCCAGAAAGATATAATGGATAAAACCGGACTGACCCGCCGCGGTGTTGAGTGGAATTTGAAAAAACTCAAGGATGAAAAACGAATCCGGCGTGTCGGTCCGGATAAGGGCGGGCATTGGGAAATTTTGAAGTGAGGCTATAGCGGGGATTCAAGATGAAATCAACGGCACAAAACAATACGGTTCAGGTTTATATTTTCAGCGGCGAGGACGAATATCTCCTTGTTGAAGACGCCAGGAATCTCATCAATAAGCTGATACTGCCGGAGGAGCAAACGCTCGGCCTTGAAATTATTGAAGCCCAGGCCCGGAACGCGACTGAAGCCGGCGCGAGCATCGTCAAATGCATTGAAGCCCTCCGCACGCCCGGCTTCATGGGGGCGCGCAAAGTGGTCTGGATGCGCGGCGCCAATTTCCTTGACCGCGGCATTATCGCCCGCGCTAATGAAACAACTGAAACGCTCTGTGCGCTGGCCGGCCTGATCAAAACCGGTCTGCCAAAAGGCAATATCCTGGTCGTAACCGCCAAGGCAATTGACAAGGCCGCGGCCTTTTTCAAGGCGTGTAATGCCAAAGGCGAAATACACCAGCAAGCCGCCTTAAAGCCCTGGGAAAAAGACCGGGCCGCGATGGCCTTCGCCCGGTCCGCTTTGCAAAAAAACAAACTGCAGGCCTCTCCCGATGCTGTTACTGCTATAGTTGAACTGGTGGGAACGGATAGCCGGCTCTTGCTGCAGGAAGTCAACAAGCTGACGGCCTACCTCCATCCCGGGCAGAAAGCGAGCGAGGACGACGTGTTTGCGATCGTGTCGGCCGCGCGCGAAAACAATTCATTCAACCTGGCCGATGCGGTCGGGTTTAGAGATCTTCCCAAGGCCATTGCCATTTTGCGGCAGTTGTTATTTCAGAAGGAAAGCGAAATCGGGCTGGTCATGGGGTTGGAATCTCGCTTCCGTTACCTGTTGATTTTAAAAGAGATGGTTTCCGGAAAAATAACCGGCGAGGAAAAAAGCGCGCTGGCGTCTTTGCTGACCACCAAAAAGGGCCTCCCCCCGCATCCATCCTACCTGGAAAAACTGGCAAAACAGGCCGGCTTATTTTCCCGTCGGGAATTGGATGCGGCCAGGGAGGCGATCCTTGCAACACGTCTCAAACTGGTCTCCTCCTCCGGCCTGGAAAAAATACTGCTGGAAAAACTGCTGGTAAAATTATGCGGCCACAAGAAACGGACCGGCGAGCCGACGGCAAAGACCACTGCCTGAACTGACAACGTACAACGTTTGCCGAACATCATCCCACGAGCCGGGTAAGTTCCCGGTTCAGTTCCATGGACTTGCCGAGTGAAACCCATTCCTACTCCGCTGGCCTTGTAACGTTACGGTTGAAGGTTTGGCAACCTGTCAGGGATGATAATACGAGGCGTTGTTCTGTGTTTCCTTTATCTGCGAATTCAGAAAAGTTTTTCGATCAACTTGAGCGACTCCGTGATCTCGTCTTCTGTCCCGAACCCCATGGAGATAAGGTCATTGGGTTTTGCGTTTTCTACGATAAATGGCAGGCCTTCCTCCGGAGGAATTCGTCCTGCCGCCAACACTTTGACCAGTATGAAAGGTTTGGAAACATTGCGGACAATATTCACTCTTTCCTGAACCGTTTCCCGTCCTTTGTATCCCGGACACACGAACCCGGAAAGATTTAGAGGAAAAAGATACGTATCGATTCCGTGGTTCCGTTTCTCGCACAGCTCTATTGTCTCCACCTTGTGGGTAGAGATACCGGCTAAAAGTCCGGCCGCATGAATCTTGTCAATCATTTGTTCCAGGCCGCCAATTGAGCCGCCTTTGCCGGGTCGGTCAACGTATTGTGAATGGATAACGCATATGTCCGCACGGCTCGCAATCAGAAACGACAGCTTCTCTTGGTGGCTCTTGATTCCGGACGTTTCGTCAATTCGCGTACTACCCACAAAATGAATGGGGGCCGGATTGCTCTCCCGCAGTCTTGGGAGGATTGAAACAATCCGCTCGTTAACACATGACTCTACTGTATTGACGCCCAAGCCAATACAGTGCCGTATCGTCCGCTCTATCGTTTCATCATTAAAACGGCCAAGATATTCAGCGTTTCTGGCCTCACTGAAATGCGAATGACCCCAGAACGAATTAGTTCCGCACAGGATTTTGCTGAACGTCTGATTACCGATGGTCACTTGCTTCATCCGAGGTCTTCCTCTCTACGTAGAGCTTTAATTTTTTGTTGCCTTACGGGCTGAAATGATACGAATAAGTCTTTGGATTATTCATGTATTTTCCCACGAACAACGATGAGCATCGCCGTTTTAGCGGGTTCCATGCGTTTGTTCGGTTTATTCTTTTATTCTGCGAATCTGCTGCGCCATTTTTGGGGATCTTGGGAGCAATGGAATACGGAATAGATTACAATTTGTTCAGAATCGTGCGCAAAGAAGATGGCGTAAGGAAAACGCCGGATAAGCGCGCGACGATAGTCCTCGTGAACAACTGGATATATCCGAGGATGTCTTTCGATTGACAGGATTGCGACTTCCAAGCACCTGATAAAATCCATACCAAGTTTTGGGGCTTGTCCCTCGTACCATGAATACGCCTCGGAATATCCTGTCTGGCTTCAGGTAGAAAAACCAGTTTATCAGGCATCTCGCACCAGTATAGACCTCTTGACCTGTTGCCAAGTCATGACCGAATCCGGGTCCTTCCGGAAACTCCGCTTTCGACGGGACAACTCTTTTTTTTGCCATTCAAGAACTGGTATGTTGGCATTGTTCTTGGCAATGCTGTCCCAGATATCTTCGACCATCAGGATTCTCTCTGGCAAAGGCAATGCCTCAATATTTTTGCACAACGTTGTCATGTTTTTAATATCTCAGAAAAAGCGGCCAGAGTCAACCGATTTGTCATTTCTCTTTTGTCATTCTATGGCAAACGGACAAAGTTGAGGAAAAGCGGCGTGAGGTAAGGCAGGCACATCTTTCGTGGACATCTCAAGTATTGTGGGAAAGGCGGCAATCACTCCGTAGACAGCAAGAAGGGAAAACGTCATCAGGCCGATACTTGGCGCCGGATGATCCACGTAATTCCGATCGTTTGATTAGACATTGTATCCCTCTGATTTCTAACGGAGTTCGGGCCGCCCTATTTCGCGGGGACTTCAACCACCTTGCCCACAATAACATCGTGTCTACCCCGCAGATTCGGTTAATTTCTCCCAATCCTCATACATAATCCGCAATGATTCCACGACCCGGGTAAGTTCCCGGTTCAGTTCCATGGGCTTGCCGGGTGTGTTATAGGTGGCCGGATCTTCCAGACGGACCGTGAGCGTTTTCTGCTCGGTCTCCAGCTTTTCAATATGCGCCTCCAGCCGGGTCAATTTCTTTTGGTGTTCCCGGCGGATGGTTGCGCGCGCCTGGCGCTTTTCGGCCTCAGCACGGCGCTGTTCCTTGCGCGAAAGACCATCCGGTCCAACTACCCTGGCATCGCTCAATTTATTGCCGGCCGTGAGCGCTTCGCGCGCGGAAAGCGACTTGGACCGGTCAAGATAATACTGATAGTCGCCGGCATAAGGCGTCAACCGGCCGGCATTGATATGCAAAACAGTGTCGGCGATTGAGCGGATAAAATAAACATCGTGACTGATGAAAATGAGCGTACCCCGATATTGACGCAGAGCGTTGATCAGGGCATCAATGCTTGACATGTCAAGGTGGGTGGTCGGCTCATCCATGAGCAGAAAATTGGGGGGATTTAGAAGGAGTTTGACCAGGGCCAGCCGGCTTTTTTCGCCGCCGCTCAAAACACCGACGTTTTTAAACACATCGTCCCCGCGAAAGAGGAACGAACCCAGCACATTGCGCGCGGATTGCTCACCCGCCAGAGTCCCGGAATTAAGAACCTCTTCCAAAACCGTGCGGTTGGGATTGAGCATTTCAAGGCGATGCTGGGCATAGTAACCGACCTTTACCCGCAGTCCCAGTTCGCGAACGCCGCGCTGGAACGGAATCACCCCGGCCAACAGTTTCAGCAGAGTGGACTTGCCGGCGCCGTTCGGCCCCACCAGCACGGTGCGTTGTCCACGCTCCACGTTATAGTTCAGGCCGCTATAGACCGCGACTTCCCCGTAAGCCTGATGAACATCGGCCAGAGTAATGACCCTCTGGCCGGTGCGCTCCGGCTGGGGCCAATGAAAAGCAATTGCCTTTTGCGCGGTCACGGGCGCTTCTATTTTGTCCATGCGCTCAATCTGTTTCAACTTGCTCTGGGCCTGGGCGGCCTTGGTGGCTTTGGCGCGGAAGCGGTCGGCAAAGAGCTGGAGTGATTCTATTTTTTTCCGCTGGTTTTTATAGGCCGCGAGTTGTTGTTCCTGGCGCGCGGCCCGCTCCCGCAAATAGTCATCGTAGTTCCCGCGATACCGGTTGATGCGCGATTGGGCTATTTCAAAAACCTGCCCGATAAGTTGATTCAGGAACTCGCGGTCATGGGAAATCATCAGGATGGCGCCGGGATAATTCCGCAAATATTCCTGGAACCAGAGGAGCGATTCAATGTCCAGATGGTTGGTCGGTTCGTCCAGCATCAGCAGATCGGGCTCCTGCACCAGGAGGCGCGCCAGGTGCGCGCGCATGATCCAGCCGCCGCTCAGCGCGCGCGTGGACCGGTTGAAATCGGATTGACGAAAGGCCAGGCCGGCAAGAATCTGCTGCGCTTTCGGCTCAAGTTCATAAAGGCGCAATTCGTCCAGGCGCGCCTGGGCGCAATGACCGGCCTCGGAATTTTCACCTTCACGGCGCAAGGTTTGACGCAAAGCCGTGATTTCCGGGGAGATGGCGGTGGCCAGCTCCAGCACGGTTTCATCGCCGCTCGGCGCGATTTCCTGGGGCAGATAACCCATCACGCTGCCGCGGCGCAAAACCACATTGCCCTGGTCCGGTTCCAGCTCGCCCAACAGAAGGCGGAACAGAGTGGATTTGCCGGAGCCGTTGGGGCCAATCACTCCGATCCGGCCGGCGCGATTAACATGAAATGACACGTCGCTGAACAGAGTCCGGTCGCCGTATGATTTGCCGAGTTTTGAGACGCTAAGCATGAATGGAATGTAAAGTTAAAGCAACTTGCTTGTATAGACAATCATTAATCCGGCGCATCGCGCGCGCCACAGGTGATGTGGTAAAGCAACGGCAATCATGCTCAAAATGAATCGCGGGAAATAGCTTGAAAATAGATTTATCAGCGCCTTTGCGGTTCCCGACGGGCTTATTCCGATTTATTCTTCCCCCAAAGCCTCCAAGTCGGCCATGTCTTTTTTACGGCCGGTCGCGCGCTTATTACTGATGTATTGTTCCCGCCCCAGATAATAGACCGGGAGATCACCGAAGGTTCCGGCTGCCTTGTGCGATTCGGCCTCCATCCATGACACCCCCGTGATGGAGGTGATCAGGTCTATGCGGACCGGCGGCACGCCGAGTTGGACGACTTTGTCCGGGCTCTGAAAGTCTTCAGCAGTCAGGTTCGGAAAATCAAACCCAAAGCGTCTTATGGCTAAAAGCACGCGCTGGGCATTCTTGGGGTCGGGCTTCACAAAAATGTCAATGTCTCCCGTGAAACGGGGGGCGCCATGGAAGGCTAACGCGTAAGCGCCAACGATCAGGTACTCAACCCCGAGTTCGTTGAATAATGCGAGCAGATCTCTGAAGTCTTTCTGAATTTCCATAGCGCTGTCGTCTGAGAAATTCAACGGCGCCGACGCGTTCGTCCGGCGGTCGGCTTAGCCAGTAGGACAAATCGTCACGCGACGATGAATTCCGCAAATCCCGCTTAGTTATTACCTTTTGAATCATATAATCAGTATATCACGCCTTGCAGGAAAGTGAATCTTTATTTCTCGCCGAACAGTATTTCGCTCCGTCTCCATTTTCTCAAGATGCGCTACCAGCATGATCCGCTTCCGCGAGCAGATCAAGCACGCGGCGGACTTTTGAGCGCTGCTCAAGCGTTTGCCGGCGGCGTTCGGTCTGGATGGCCACTATTTCCGGCGGGGCTTTGCCGACAAAATCGGCGTTATTCAGTTTCGCTTCAACCGCGGCCAGATCCTTGGCAAGCTTTTCAAGCAGGTCTTCGTGTTTTTTTATTTCCCGGCCGATATCAACCAGCCCTTCAATCGGAATAAAAATTGTGCCGAGCGGGCAGATCGCGTTCAGCGCTTTTTTGGGCGTGTTTTGGGGTTTAATATCAAACGACTCGGCCCGCAGAAGAAAAGCGATGGACGCGCGGTCAGCGGCCAGCATCTTGGCGGCCGATTCATTCTCCGGCTTGATGACATATTTAACCCTGGCGGAAGACGAAATATCGCAGTCCTTGCGCAGATTGCGGCAGGCGGTGATAAGTTCATGTTTGTTTTCCACGTATGCAACCGCGGCGGCAGAAATTCCCATCCGGTCCAAATTTTCCTTTCCAACCGGCTTCGGCCAGGAACAGGTCTGGATTGTCTCCTCTTCGGCGCCATAACCCATGGCATGCCATAATTCTTCGGTCAGAAACGGCGCCAAGGGATGGAGAAGCCGCAGAACGCGTTCAAAAACGTAATGTATCACGCGCAAAGCCTGTTGCCGGCGTTCAGAGTCAGGAGAATTCAGCGGCAATTTAACGTATTCAATGTGCCAGTCGCAAAACTGGTGCCAGACAAAATCATAAAGACATTTGGCGTAGTCGTTAAAACGGCACTGGTCAAGATTGTCCTGGCAGGCTGCAATCGTTTCATCCAGTCTGGTCAGGATGAATTGTTCATCCGGGGATAGGTTACCTCCGTAAAATATTTCCTCAAGTAGGGCGCGTGCGTCCCCGCACCGCCAGGCCTTATTCGGCGGAGCCGGAGGCTCGCGCCCTGCCTTTTTAAAATTCTCATCCATTAAATCAGGTGAATTCAATATTTTTTCTACCGACGCGGAAGGCACCGCCTTGGCACTCATCTGGATGAATCTGGCCGCGTTCCAAATTTTCGTGAGGAAATTGCGGCCGATCTCAAACTTGTCATCCGACAAATAAACATCCTGCCCCGTGGCGGTGAGCATGATCAGGCTGAAACGCAGGGCGTCCGCGCTGAAATTCCCGATAATATCCTGCGGATCAATGGAGTTGCCCAGGCTCTTGCTCATTTTGCGGCCGGTGTTGTCGCGCACAGTTCCGTGGATATACACCTTGCGGAAAGGCAAATCGCCCATGAATTCAAACCCGGCCATGATCATGCGGGCCACCCAGAAAAATATGATTTCAGAAGCGGTAACCAGGGTATTGGTTGGATAATAAAATTTCAGGTCCTGGCTGTCATTCGGCCAGCCAAAAGTGCTGAACGGCCAAAGCCAGGATGAAAACCAGGTATCCAGCACGTCTTCATCCTGCTTGATCTTACTGCTCTTGCATTTTGGGCACTCGGCCGGCATACCCTTGGCGGCCCATTCCTGTCCGCAGTCGCCGCAGTAGAAAACCGGGATGCGGTGCCCCCACCAGATCTGGCGCGAGATGCACCAGTCGCGGATATTTTCCATCCAGTCCAGGTAGACCTTTTTCCAGCGTTCAGGGATGAATTCAATCCGTCCGTCTTTCACCGCTTCAATGGCCGGCTGGGACAATGGTTTCATTTTCACAAACCACTGCAGGGAAAGGCGCGGCTCCACGACCGTGTCGCAGCGGTAGCAATGCCCGACGGCATGGGTGTGATCAATGATTTTTTCAAGCAGGCCGGCCTTATCCAGGAATTCAACCAGCTGGCGGCGGCATTCAAACCGGTCTTTGCCAACATATTGACCGGCGTTTTCATTCATCTTGCCGTCTTCGCGCATGACATTGACCGGTTCCAACCCGTGCCGGCCGCCGATGGCAAAATCGTTCGGATCATGCGCCGGGGTGACTTTTACCGCGCCGGTCCCGAATTCCGGGTCAACAAAATCATCGGCGATAATGGGAATTTCCTTTTCCTCGCCTCGGACCGCCTCGGCGGAGCCTGGGCGAAGACTGGGCATGACCGGCAGAATCAACTGCTGGCCGACCAGATGACGGTAACGCTCGTCTTTGGGGTTGACGGCCACGGCCACATCGCCCAGCATTGTTTCCGGCCGGGTGGTCGCCACCACCACCGCCTTGCTTTTATCGGCTTTCAGGGGGTAACGGACAAAATATAATTTGCCGCGCGTTTCAACGTGAACGCTTTCCTCATCGGAGAGCGCGGTCCGACAGCGCGGGCACCAGTTAATGATGTAATTGCCGCGGTAAATCAGCTTTTTTTCATAGAGCCGGATAAAGACTTCGGTCACGGCGTCGCTCAAGCCCTCATCCATCGTGAAGCGCAGGCGTTCCCAGTCGCATGCTACGCCAAGTTTTTTTAGCTGGCGGATGATGGTGTTGCCGTATTGATCGCGCCACTCCCAGACTTTTTTCACAAAAGCCTCGCGCCCCAGATCATTTCTGGTCTTGCCCTCCTTGCGCAGGGCGCGCTCCACAACGTTCTGGGTGGCAATGCCGGCATGATCGGTGCCGGGAATCCAAAGGGTGTTAAAGCCTTCCATGCGCTTCCAGCGGATGAGAATATCCTGGATGGTGACATTCAGGGCATGCCCCATGTGCAGGATGCCGGTTATATTGGGCGGCGGAATGACAATCGTGTAAGGCTGGCCGCCTTGGGCGCGATCAGCCGAAAATAATTTACGGTCCAGCCATAGCTGATACCATTTGTTTTCAACCTCGGCCGGATTATAATTTTTTTGCAATTCAAACATCGCGAAGCCCTTCAAGAACCAATTTCCAAGTTCCAAATCCCAAACAAATTCCAAAATTCAATAACCAAATCACCAGACAGATGCGTTGCCTTTGTATTGGACATTGTTTGGTGCTTGGGATTTGTTATTTGGATTTTTTTTCTTTCTGCCCCTTCTTCTCTTCATCCTTGAAGAGTTTAAATTCAACGCTGTCCACCAGCGCTTCCCAGGAAGCCTCAATAATATTTTCGGATACCCCCACCGTCCCCCAGGTATTAACGCCGTCGGTGGACTCAATAATGACCCGCGTCTTGGCCGCCGTGCCCTCCTTGGGATCAATAATGCGGACATGGTAATCGGTCAGGGCGACCTTGGCGACCGCCGGATAAAACTTGGTCAGGGCGAGGCGCAGGGCGTTATCCAGGGCATTGATCGGGCCATCGCCTTCGGCGACCCGGTGTTCAATGTCATTGCCAACTTTCAATTTAACGATGGCCTCGGAATGGCAAGGCTCGTTTTTGCCCTTCTTCTCCACAATCACGCGGAAGCCGAGCAGTTCAAAGAAGGGGCGGTGTTTCTTGAGCACTTTCTGAATCAGGATTTTGAACGAGGCATCCGCGCCTTCAAATTCATAGCCCTTCTTCTCCAATTGCTCCAGGTGGTGCAAAACTTCCTTGACCTGGGGCGAACTGCGGCTCATTTCCACGCCCATCTGAACGGCCTTGAGAAGGACATTGCTTCCTCCGGCCAGTTCGGAAATCAGGATTCTCCTTTCATTCCCGACTTCCTCCGGCGTGATATGTTCAAAACTTTTCGGGTTTTTTTCAACGGCATTGACGTGCATGCCGGCCTTGTGCGCGAAGGCGCTTGCCCCCACGTAAGCCAGCCGCCGGTCATGGGTGACATTCAAAAGCGCGTCAACAAACCGGGAAAGATTGGTCAATTCCCTCAGATTTTCGCGCCGCCCGAACCCCATCCCCATCTTGAGGCTGAGGCAGGGAATGATTGAGCAGAGATTGGCGTTGCCGCAACGTTCGCCGAATCCGTTAATGGTGCCCTGCACATGCGTGGCGCCGGCGCGCACCGCCTCAATGGAATTGGCCACCGCCATTTCGCCGTCATTATGGCAATGAATTCCGATTCTAACCCTGATCGCGCGCGCGACCGCGGAGGTAATATCAAAAATTTCCAGCGGCATGCTTCCGCCGCGGGTATCGCACAACACGATTCCATCGGCGCCGCCCTCAACGGCGGCCCGGATGGTGCGCAGGGCGAATTCCGGACTGTCCTTGTAACCGTCAAAAAAATGCTCGGCGTCATAAAAAACTTCCTTGCCGTGCTCCTTGAGACAGCGGACCGTGTCCCTGATCATGGCCAGATTTTCATTTTCGGTGGTGCGCAGGACATCGGTCACGTGCAGACGCCATGATTTGCCGAAAATCGTGGCCACCGGCATGCCGGCCGCCAGCAGTTGCCGGGTGCCGTGATCCTCGCCGACCGGCGTGTTGGCGCGGCGCGTGCTGCCAAAGGCGGCAACCTTTGAATTTTTCAAACGCTTGTTTTTAATTTCGGCAAAGAACTCCATGTCCTTCGGGTTGGAAGCGGCAAACCCGCCCTCAATATAATCAACGCCGAACTCATCCAGCTTCAAGGCCAGCCTGATCTTGGCGGCGCTTGTGAGGGAAACCCCCTCGGCCTGCATGCCGTCGCGCAGAGTTGTGTCATAGACTTGAATTTTTTTCATTTTCACTTCTCCCGTGGGTCATTCCCGATCTCGCCACGCGCCACGCGTGGCAAGTCAGGAATGACAGTCATACGAACCGTTTTTGATCGCGGCTCATCTGCCTTTGTGCTAACCCAGCTTAAAAGCCTTATGCAAAGCCTTCATGGCCAGGCTGGCGAATTTTTTGCGGATGATCACCGATATTTTGATTTCCGAGGTGGAAATCATGAGGATATTGATGTCTTTGGCCGCCAAGGCGTTGAACATTTGAAAGGCAACGCCGGAGTGTCCCCGCATGCCCACGCCGACAATGCTGACTTTGGCAATATCATTGTCCATATTGAACGACTTGAAGACGGTCTTGGTCGCCAGCGAACGCATAACGCTTTTGGCCTTGGAAAGATCATCTTTGGGAATGGTAAAGGAAATATCCGTCCGACCTTCCGCGCTGCTGTTTTGAATAATCATGTCAACATTAACGCCGCCCCCGGCGAACTCTTTGAAAATGCGGGCCGCCACGCCCGGCTTGTCCGGCACATGTTCCAGGGTGATTTTCACCTGATCCTTGTCAACCGCCAGTCCGCGCACAATGACGTCTTCCATGCTTTTTACCTCTTCTTTTACGATTGTTCCCGGCTTTTTCACAAAACTGGAAAGCACCTCCAATTGAACTCCGTACTTTTTGGCGAATTCAATTGAGCGCGACATGAGCACCTGCGCCCCCGATCCGGCCAATTCAAGCATTTCGTCATAGGAAATTTCGTCCAGCTTGCGGGCGCCCTTGACAATGCGCGGGTCGGCCGAATATATGCCTTCAACGTCCTTGAAAATCTGGCAACGGTCCGCCTTGAGCGCGGCCGCCAGCGCAACCGCAGTGGCGTCCGAGCCGCCCCTGCCCAGGGTGGCAACATCCTGGGCGGGCGTAAGTCCCTGAAATCCGGCCACAATCACGATGTGCCCCTCCCGCAGATGCCGGCGCAGGCGCCGCGGGTTGATGGCCATTATCTTTGCCTTGCGGTGCATGGCATCCGTGCGAATCCCGGCCTGGGGACCCGTCAGGGAAATGGCATCCGCGCCCCTGGCGTGCAAGGCCATGGCCAGCAGGGCCATGGTAACCTGCTCGCCGGTCGCCATGAGCACATCCATTTCGCGGTCGCTGGGTTCTTCCGTAATCTGATGGGCAAGCGCGATCAAGTCATCGGTGGCATCGCCCATGGCGCTCACGATCACAACCACGTCGTTCCCCTTTTTCTTGGCCTCCAAAACCCATTCTGCCACGCGGCGGATGCATTCGGGGTTCGCCACCGATGTCCCGCCGAATTTCTGGACAATCAATGCCATAGTTTTTTCCTTTTAAAAATCTTCAATCCTTATACAGACCGCCTTGGCGCCGACGCCCGGCATGAGATCAAGCTCTTTCAGCGCCTCGCGAAAGGCATTTTCCCGCGCATGATGGGTAATAAAAATCACCGGCACATGCCTGCCCCGGCAATTTTCCTTTTGCAGGACCGAGGCAATGCTGATGGAATGTTTGCCGAGCAGCGTGCCGACCTGGCCGAACATGCCGGGCTTATCAAGCAGGGTCAGGCGCAAATAGCACCGCACTTCTTCCTCGCCGGCCGGCCGCAGGCCATCAGACGAGCCGGCCGGCTTGAAAGCTGAAATGCGGTGGCAGGCCACTCCTTTGGCGTGGCAGGCCAAATCGCGGGCGGCCTCAACCACATCGCTCAAAATGGCGCTGGCGGTTGAATCACGCCCCGCCCCCACGCCGTAGCAGAGGATGTCGCCGACGCCGTCGCCGCGGATTAAAACCGCGTTAAAAACGCCGCCCACCGAGGCCAATATGCTTGATTGCGGGACAAGCGCGGGATGAACGCGCACCGATATTTTACCGTCCTTTTCCTCAATCACCGCCAGCAGTTTGATCCGATAACCCAGTTCCAGCGCGTATTGCATGTCAAGGGGCGCCAGATCGCGGATGCCCTCAAGCAAGACCGCGCTCATCGGCACCTTGAAGCCGCAGGCCAGCGACGCCAGAATAACCGCCTTATGGGCCGTATCTATCCCGTCAATATCCAAAGCCGGGTCTGTTTCCGCAAACCCCTCCTTCTGGGCCTCCTTCAGAGCCGCCGCAAATGACGAATGCGCCTGCTCCATCCTGGTCAAAATATAATTGGAAGTGCCGTTGAGAATGCCGTAAATGCTTTTGATGCGGTTGGAAACCAGGCCGTCGCGCAGGACCCGGATAATGGGAATGCCCCCGCCGACGCTGGCCTCAAAAAAAATGCCGACTGCGTTTTTGGCGGCTTCCTGAAAGATGGCATCCGCGCTTTCCGCCAGGAGGGCCTTATTGGCGGTCACCACCGGTTTCCGGAGCTTTAATGCCTGCAGAATAAATTTCCTGGCATGATCAATGCCCCCGATCAGCTCAACGACTATCTGCACTTTTGGATCTGCGATGACCTTTTCGGCCTCGCGGGTCAAAATGCCGGCGGGCAGAACCAAGCCGCGGTCGCGCTCCAGGTCAATATCCGCTGCCCCGCGCAAAACCAGTTTAAGGCCGGTGCGTCTTTCAATGACTTCGCCGTTTTCCTGGAGCCATTTGACGACGCCGCACCCGACCGTCCCAAGCCCAAGTATGCCAACTCCGACTTCAACCGCCACGACATCACCTCGGTAAATATTTTTTTAAATGCGATGAAAATGTAACCTATCAAAACGCCAATATCTTACAAGCCAAATTCACATTTTTGGCGCCATTCCATCGGAACCAAAGACAGGATACTGTCGGTATGATTTCCGTAAAAGCAGGCCCCGGCTTGGGGTCCGATGCGCGGATTGTCCAATAAAATGCGCGCATTGTCTATTTACATTTCCGCTCAATATGGAATGATCAAGGCAAATGAATTCAGCCTCGCTCCTGAACCATAAATTTCAATTCGTCTCGTTCTGTCCGGTGTTCCACGCCGATTCAAGCGGGCCGGGACGCATGCATATCAACGACGACTGCCATCTCCTGCACATCACCCGGGGCGCCGGCGCCATTTTTGTTGAAGAAAAAAAATATCGCCTGCGCCCCGGCATGGTGGCGGCCATCCCGCCTTTCGTGCGTTTTTATTTCAAGATTAACGCTCCGTTTGAAATGCTCAACATTCATTACCGGCTCTGGCTGGCCGATGGCGGCCCGCTGGAAGAGCGCGCCGTCCTGCCGATCATCTTCAGGCCGAAATATTTTGGCACTCTTGCAAAGATTCTGCGCCATATGCAGGAAATGCGCCAAAAAGATTTGCCGGAACGCCTGCGCCTTGCGCCGCTGGCGCATGAAGTTGTCCTCCTGCATTTAACCTCCACCCCCTTGCGCGAAAAAGAGCGTCAAATTGTTGACGCCCGGCTGATGAACGCCGGCCGCCGGCTGAGCGACCCAAATTGCACGGCATTCCGGGCAGCGGAAGTAGCGCGCCTGTGCGGCTTAAGCATGAGCCAGATGAACCGGCTGTTTCAAAAATGCTTTCGCATGTCCCCTCATCAATTCTGGGAACAAAAACGCTTTGGCGAATTATGCCGGCAATTACGCGCGGGGGAGCACTCCGTCTCCCAGATTGCCGCCCAATCCGGCTTTGAGGATGCCGCCTATTTTTCGCGCTGGTTCAGGAAAATGGCGGGATGCGCGCCGGCGGAATTCCGCCGGCACTCTATTTAAACCGTTCCCTTAAGACATGATACACTTTTGCGAAGAAGTTTTTACCGTTAACAACAGACCGCCAGTTGTCAATTTTGGATGGCGGCACTGCCGCCTTAGAACATAACAACCACAGGGGAGAAAAAATCATGCCGCAGCCATACTCGTTTGGTTTTGCCGATTCGCTTCTGGCGGAAAACGCGGGAATAAAATTAAAAAGCATGCATTTTGACGCGGAGGCAATCCTGCGCGCTTTTGACAGCATCAAGCCTCTGGCTGATGAACTCGGCGTTGATGCGCCCAAGCCGCGCCTGGCCGGGTTTGGTTATCCGCATGTTGTGTCGTTAGGAACGCCGGTGGAATTTCCCGAAGACGGCGAACCGAATGTTTTTCCCCTGATCAAAACACCGGAGGAAATTGACCGCCTGAAAGAACCGGAAAATTATCTGGCCGCGCCGCTCATCCAGACCAGGCTGAAAATCGCCGACGAACTGCTTAAACGCCGCAAGGATGCGGTGCCGAATTTTATCGGGCATCCTTTGGAAGGGCCGGTTACCACCGCTGTCCTGCTCATGGGCCATGATTTTCTTACTTTGCCCTACGATGATCCAAAACGCGCTCACCGCCTCCTGGATTTCTGCGTGACCAGCGCGCTCAATTACGTTGAGGCTCTGCACCGGCATTTTAACGGCAATATTCCCCGGGAACCCGGACCGCGGGGCATCCCCGACGATTTTGCCGGCATGCTGCCGCCGGAGATTTTCGGTGAATTTGTGGTTCCCTACTGGAACCGTATTTATGACGGGCTAAAAGCAACGGAAAGGAATCTGCACAGCGAACTCTTGCGGGAGGGACATTTGCCCTTCCTGCGCGATTTGAACATTAAATACTATGATCCTTCGGCCGACCAATACGTAACGCCGGAACTGCTCAGCAAAAAGTGCCCCTGCCGGTTCATGGGCCGGATTCAATCCTGGCATCTGCGCGATTTAACGGCCGACCAGCTTGAAAAACTATACCACAAAATCGCCGGGGCAGGACCTTATCTGATCGCGTTCTACATGGATAATATGAACCAGCTTGTGAAAATCAAACGCCTGCTGAAACTGGCACGGAAATTGGCCGAATGAAATGACGCGATGCAAACAGCCGCGGCGGCGGACATTGGTAAACTGATCATACAGGTCCCCTTCCAGCGAAAGGGCGAATCGCTTGAGCATTTCTTATCCTTTCAAAAAATACTACCTTGTTCTCGGCGCCGGCTGAATATATCCCCACTCCACCAATCGGCGATAAGCATGTTTGGCGTTTTCACCCTCGCTCACCTGCCGCAGGAAAGATTTATAATGCTGGGCCGCTCTGTCTCTCTGTTGCATGCCTTCCAGCGCATAACCCTTGTAAAACATCGTGTTCGGATTACCGGGCAGCATTTTTTCATACTCGTTGAAATTATTATAAGCCTCTTCATACCGGCGGAGCTGAATTTCAGCCATCCCCAGCACGTGCAGCGCCTGCGGCTCCTGAGGATACACGGCGCGGGCCTCCTGCGCGTATTTCTCCGCCTCCGCGGCGTTCTTTTTGGCGAGCAGACACTTGGACAGCATCAGCAGGCCGGCATAATCCTGCGGAGCCTCATGAAGAGCCGCTTGAAAAGAAGCAATGGCTGCGTCATAGTCTCCGGAGGAAGCGGACTTCTCGCCGGCCTGCATCTGGTCAAGCGCGCCCTTCATGGCACGCAAACGCGCGGTCTTCTCCTGAAATCTTTCCTTGTTCAGCGGATAACTTTTCTGCGCCTGATATTTTTCGGAAACTTCGCGCAGCGCGGTCTGGTAACGCTCCTCGCTCATGGGATGCGTGGCAAAAAGCATTTCAATTACATTCGGGTTTTCCTTGGAAGTTTTCCTGAGCATATCCATAAGCGCAATGCATCCTTCGGGATTATAACCGCCCTTGGTCATATATTCCAGGGAAAGAGCGTCGGCTTCGCGCTCATTGGCCCGGCTGTAGCGCGCCAGCAGGGCCCCGGAAGCGACCGCGCCAAGTCCCGCCGCCAAACTGGCGTATTCCTCTTTTTTCTGCTGAACAATCAGGGCCGCCGCCGTCACCAGCACGGACCCGATCATGCCGGTGGTATATTGCTGGGCCGTATGCCGCGCACAGACGTGCCCGATCTCATGCCCCAGGACGGCGGCCAGTTCGGCCTCGTTATCCAGATTGGCCACCATGCCGCGGCTGACGGCAATGGTGCCTCCCGGAAAGGCATAGGCGTTGATATAAACCGCGTTGACCACCCGGAAGGTGTAAGGCATGTCCGGGCGGTGTGAAATCGCGGCCAGCTGATTGCCGACCGAGGAAACATAACGATTGAGGTCGGCGTCCTGCGCCGCGCCATAGTCGGCCGAAATCTGGTGGGGCGAACTTTCCTGATCTATCTGCACTTCGCCCGACTCGCTCAAAAAAATAAACTGCTTATTCCCGCTGACCGGATTGGTGGCGCAGCCGGCCAGCAGCATTGCCACCCCGGCGGCGCAGGCAGTAAAAAACAACCTGCGTCCCATGGCCGCATATTTGCCGGTCAATTTCATGAAAAACATCCCGTGTGCAAGCGATTTGCCATGCCTAAAATATATGAAAAAATAAGCAATTGATCAAGCCTGCCGCTTTTAATACGTTCGGGGGCCGCAAAATATCATTGCATTGTGATCCGGAACAAATATGCTGGCGTTTTATTCAATTTTTATGAGGTAATGAAATGAAAAAAAGCGTATTGACCGTTGCGCAAATCGGTTGCGGCGCCTTTGCCGCCGGCCAGGACCTTCCGAACTTCAAAAAGAATCCGCGGACACGGGTGAAATGGTGCTGTGACGTGTCCCTTGACAACGCCAAAAGCCTGGCCAGGAAGTTCGGCGTTAAAAAAACAACTTCTGATTTCATGGAAGTCGTTAATGACCCCGAAGTGGACCTGATAAAGATTTCCACGAGCCATGAAGTCCATCTGCCGATCATCACCGCCGCGGCCGCCAAGGGCAAGCATATCTTCTGCGAAAAACCGATGGCCATGGAGGAGAAAGAGGCTTTGGAAATCATCCGCGCGGTCCGGCGCAACAAGGTCAAATTGTGCGTGGATTTAAACCGCCGCATGTCCCCCGCCATGCAAAAATTAAAAAACCGGTGGCTGGAACATTGCCGCAACCCGAAACACCAGCCCTGGCGTTATGCCGAAATGGAAAGAGAACTTTTTCCGGAGGAACAGCAAACCCAGTTTCTGATCCGCATCCAGGATGAAAGTTATTCCTACCGCCTGGTTCATCTGGACCCTCTGCGCGGCGGCGGTTTGATCATCGGCGAGTCCGTGCACTGGCTGGACCTGGCCTGCTGGTTCTTTGCCCCGGCCTACCCCATTGAAATTCAGGCTTTTGGCTCGCGCCGTTTCAGCCATGTCATTAATCTGCGGTTTTCAAACGGAAATACCGCCACGCTTATCTTCAGCTGCGGCGGCACCTTTGACTATCCCAAGGAACTTTTTGAAGTCACTTCCAACGCCGCTTTGTTCCGCAGCCTTTGTTTCGTTGAGAACGAATACTATGGAATCCCCGGCCTTGACCGGGAAACTTTCCCGCTGCAGAACGATTCCCTGCCTGAGATCGGAAAATGCGGCGGATTCAAAGGTTACGCGGAAAAATACCTTTATCGGGTGAAAAATCTGAAGAACTCCAAGACCGGGCATGCCGCCTTAAGCATGGATAAAGGACATCAGAGTATGCTGGACAGCTTTGTCAGCGCCATTCTTGAAGATAAACCGTCGCCCTGCAATGAAATGGATGGATACATTTCCACCCTGCTCGCCAAGCTCGCCATCCGATCAATTGAATTGCGGCAATCCCTGCCAGTGGCAGCGGATAAAATTTTCCCGTGTATCGTTATCTGAGGGCATAAAGTCATGGCAAAATTTGTGAAAATAGCGACGCCGCTTTTTGAAAAGGAACATTGCTGCGGCCAGCACGGCGCCAGGGAGGCCGTGCTGACAGAACTGCGCGAAACAATGCGGAAGCTTTCAAAAACCGGCTTGGATCTGCTGGTGTTATCGGAAGGGGTTGAGGCCATCGGCATGAGCATGGATGAGGCCGAATCCATTGAGAAGCCGGGTGAATTTTTGAAACTTTACATGGACTTTGCCCGCGCCGAAAAATGCCATGTGGCCGGCTCGCTGAAACTGAAGGACAAGGGCCGGTTTTATAACGCCATAGTTTTTATTGATGACCGCGGCACGCCGATCGGAAGTTACCGGAAAACATTTCTTACCGCCGGCGAAATTGACCAGTTGCTATCTCCGGGAAAAGGGGCGGTGGTCGTTGATACCAAAATCGGCCGGTTGGGCGGCGCGATCTGCTTTGACCTGAATTTCAGCGAACTGCGCGCGGAATATGCAAAACTCCGGCCTGACATCATGGTGTTTGCCAGCATGTTCCACGGCGGATTCGTGCAGTCAGCCTGGGCGCTTGAATGCCGCTCTTTCTTTGTATCGGCCCTTCCATTTCACGGCGGCGGCATTCTTGATCCGCTCGGCGCGCCCCTAGGCATCACCGATTGCTATAACAAGGTTGCCAAGGCTGAGATCAACCTTGACCGCGTTGTGGTCCACCTTGATTTTAACCGGCAAAAATTTGACGACATTGAACGCAAATACGGGAAAGAAGTGCGGATTCAAATCCCTCCCAATCTCGGCCCGGCCATTATTTATTCCAACGCAAAAAACCGTTCCGCCATGGATATTGTCCGCGAATTTGGTCTGGAACTGATTGACGATTATTTCAGCCGGATGCGGAAAAAAAACAACAACAAGCGCTGACTGCGCAGTCAGCCGGGCCGGTCTTTTTACCGTTCAACAATCTCCCGGAAAGCATGCGGCAGGCAGGCAAGCAGGTCGCGGGCGATGAGGCTTTGTTCGGTTGATTCGGCGGCCGCCAGATCACCGGCCCGGCCGTGCAGATACACGGCGGCGCGCGCGGCGTCAAACGGTGGCATGCCCTGGGCAAGCAGCCCCCCCAGCAACCCCGCCAGGACATCCCCCATCCCGCCGGCGGCCATGCCGGGATTGCCGGTCATATTAATCTGCAAGGGGTTCTTTCCATCCGCCACCAGCGTGCCGGCCCCCTTTAACACGATCGTGGAATTGGTTAATGCGCTTGCTTTCCCGGCCGCCGCAAAACGGTCCTTCTGAACTTCAGCGGCGGTAATGCCCAAAAGCCGGCCCATTTCGCCCGGATGAGGAGTGATCACCAGTTTTCCATTTCTTCCGGATAATTTGGACGCCTCCTTTTCAAAGACATTCAGAGCATCTGCATCCAGCACGACAGGAATTTTGCAGTCACGCAAAATCATTTCCACCAGCCGGCGGGTTGAGGCATGGCGCGTCATGCCCGGGCCGGCCAGAACAGCGCTGAATTCGCCAAGCCGTTTTTTCCATTCTTTCCAGCAGATTGAATCCAATGAGCCGGATTCCGTCTCGGGCGCGCCGTGTACCATCGCTTCCGGAACATTACTGGCAACCAGAGCCACCATCCCTTGCGGCACAACCACGGTCACCAGCCCGACTCCTGAACGAACCGCCGCCAGAGCCGCCATGGTTACGGCCCCGCTGTAACCGGCTGCACCGCTCATTATCAACAGATGGCCGTAATGGCCTTTGTGCGAATCGCGCGGACGGCGCGGGAAAAGCGGCTTGAGATCGGATGCGGTAATCAATTCAATATCCGATCTGATTTTCTCAACAAGGACGGATGGAAACCCGATGTCAACCACCTTCAGCCGGCCGGTATATTTCAGGGCATTTTGTTCCACCAGCCCTCTTTTCGGCAAACCCATGGTGACGGTCAAATCAGCGCGGACAACCTCGCCTTCGGCCAGGCCGGTATCGGAATTCAAGCCGGAAGGGATATCAATTGAAAGGATAAGACTTGTGTTTGAAAACGTGTTGATAAACCGGATGGCGGAAGCGGCCGCCCCGCGCGCTTTGCCCTCCAAACCGGTGCCGAGAATGCCGTCAACAACCACCGCCGGGGAAAAATTTTTATCAGGCAAAATTTTTTGCCAGTCATTTTCCGTCTTTAATTCTGCAACCGGTATTTTACTCCGGACCATTTTCTTAAAATGGAAAAGCGCATCGCCGCGTATTTTTCCCTTTTCGCCCGCGAGCAGGACTTGGACGGTAAGCCCGGCCTCTTTGAGGAATCGCGCCGCCACAAAGGCGTCGCCGCCGTTATTGCCGTGCCCGGCCACCAGCAGAACCTTTTCGCCGGCCAGGTCATGTTCGCGGAAAAGCCGGATGACACCGGCCGCCACGCCCTTGCCGGCCCGTTCCATGAGCAAGGAACCCGGCACATCATATTTTTCAATCGTTGTCCGGTCAAGTTCACGAATTTGTTCCGTGGTTGTTATTTTCATGGTGTCACTTTCCTTTCCTGTAGTTGTCGCAAAGCCCGCGGGCTTGATCCAAAATGCTTCTTGAAAAGCTTGGAAAAATAGAACAAATCGTCGTATCCGACTTTCTGGGCCACGGTTGAGACTTTAAGGTTTTTATCCTGCAAAAAATACGCGGCCTGATGCATCCGCTGATGGATCAGATAGGCGATGGGCGAAATCTTGAACTGCTTCTTGAACTGCAAACAAAAATGCGGCACCGATATGTGCGCCATGTCTGCCAGTTGTTTCAGGGTGATTGATTTGTCGTATTCGGATTCAATATAATGCCGCACCCTGAGTAAGGCCGGCGAAGAGACGTCCGGCATGTGCGCCGAAGAATTAACAAGCCGGGAAATTTCCCTCAGCAGGTTTTCAAGCAGGTTCCGGACAATTTTTTCATCCGGCTTCACATGGTTGGTCAGCTCGTAATGAATTGCCAGCAGATGGCGCTCCATGACGGCCGGATCAGAAAGGCGGAACGGTTTGTTGAGCGGCAGGCGGTTGTCTCTCAGCAAAGAGCGAATGATTGTCCCATCGCAGTGCATCCAGGTGTGGTTATAAGGATGTTCGCGGTTGCCATAATATTGCGGACGGCCGGGAGACCAGATCATCATCGTTTCGGGAGGCTGCAGCAGTATCTTTTTCCCTCCACCCACCATGACCGGATCGTAAAAGAGCATAAGAAGATAATCAGGAACCCGGGTGCCATGTGGCCGGTCAATGATGCAAGGCGGCATATGCTCCTGCACCCCGATGCCGCGGACCGTCAGGGCCGGCGTTTGGACCGGCGGAACCGAAAAGAAATGCTTGAATCCCTGCATGATAAGAAAATACAAATAAATCATAAGCGTGTCCATTTTATTTTTCAGCGGTTGGATGTATTCTAAAGGCGTTTCTAAAAAACATTGAAGGAGAAAAGCCATGAACATCAACCTGGCGCAGATTAAAGATGCCAAGACAGCGCGTTGTTCGTCGTATGACCGGACCGGAAGAAACCATGACAGCTGGACCATTAAAGCGGGCGAAACCAGAACGCTGGCCGACATCCGCGGGCCGGGCGCAATCACCCACATCTGGATGACACAAGGACGTCATTATCGCGAGTGTCTGTTGAAAATAACCTGGGACAATGCCAAAAGTCCAAGCGTGCTTGTTCCGCTTGGTGATTTTTTCTGTCTGGGCCACGGCATTGTGAATTCTTTCCAGTCACTTTTATTCACGGCCTCCACGCAAAATAATAATCTATTTAATCAAGGCTGTGCACTCAATGCCTATGTGCCCATGCCGTTCAAGGAGCGCGCCGTGGTGGAGTTGGTCAATCAGAGCCGCGAAGATCATCACCAGTACTTTTATATTGATTATGAAACTTTTGATGCGGTGCAGAGTGGCCTCGGATATTTTCACGCCGAGTTCCGCCGCACCAATCCTTTCGGTGGCTGGGGACATGAAATTAAAGTCAATACGCCGGAAGCCAATATCGTCAACACCGGACGCACTGCCTGGGAAAACAACTATGTGATCCTGGAAACAAAGGGCCGGGGGCAGTATCTCGGCTGTAATCTGAGCGTAACCAATTTTCAGGGAACATGGTGGGGTGAAGGCGACGATATGATCTGGGTTGACGGCTACAAATGGCCGCCGGATTTGCACGGCACCGGCTCCGAGGACTACTTCAATCAGGCCTGGGGCATGCAGGATAATGCTTTCCTCCGTAATGGAAGCTCAATTTTTGAAGGGAAAACTGGTCTGGCTCCGTCTAACTCCCGTCCAAGAGCGGAGGGGGCTTATCAGACCAGCTATGTATTCCATATTGAGAACTCCGTGCGGTTTCAGAAGGAAATAAAGGTGACCATTGAACATGGACATGGCAACCATCTGGCCAACGAGATGTCATCCGTGGCATACTGGTATGCGGATAAACCTGCGCGGATTGCGGAACCACCGCCGGTGGAAAAACGCATGCCGGTCCTGCGCGATAACCAAGGCCGCTGGCTTTATGACCGGAAAAATCAGTGCTCGGGCAAGCCTGTTAAACTAAATGCCGAGATGAAAAGAATGAAGGCCAAATGGGCCAGGGAACATGGCGGTAAAACCTGATCTCATCCCGGATTCTCTTTCCCAAAGGAAAATCTTGTCAGGACATCAGCAGGGCAACGGCGGCTGAATGGGCATGGGTGTGGGAAATGCTTACAAAAACATTCTTTACCCGGCACTTGCGAATTAAACGATTGGCGCGCGGATTCAATTTCACGACCGGGGCCTTTGAATCCGAGGAAAGAATTTCCATGTCCAGCCAGTTGAGCTCCCTGCCGATCCCGGTGCCGAACGCCTTGGCAATGGCTTCCTTGGCCGCAAACCGGCCGGCGAGATGAATCCAGGGATTTAGCTTGGAATTGCAGTATTTTTGCTCGGAGGGCAGGAAAACGCGGCTGATAAATCTTTGACCGCGAACCGACAATGTCTTGCGGAAACGGGGAATGTCAACGATGTCAATGCCCATGCCGATGACCCGACCGCCAGCCAGAGATTTTTTATTGCCGGATTTCATTTTGTTCAGCGTTTATCAGTTTCGAAAGGTAGGGACGGACAGCCTTGTCCGTCCGAACGATAACAAAAACGGCGGGACAGGGCTGTCCCGCCCTACCCGAGGCGATATTTTGCCATTTCCGCAAGCATTTCGCGGACCGCCTTTTTTATACCCACAAACACGGCCCGCGCCACAATGCTGTGTCCGATATTGAGCGTATCCAGAAAAGGCATCTGCAAGATACTTTTAAGGTTGTCAAGATTGATGCCATGTCCGGCGTTGACTTTCAGACCGATGGCATGCGCGTAACGCGCGGCATCAGCCAGCCGTTTTAATTCCCGCTTGGCTTTTGCGCCCGCGGCGTTGCAAAACGTGCCGGTATGAAGTTCCACATAAGGCGCGCCAATGGCGACTGCGGCATCCAGTTGGTTTTTGTCGGGCTCAATGAAAAGACTTACCATGATGCCGGCTGATGATAATTGCGCGCAGGATTTTTTAAGGCTTGCGCGCTGGCCGGCGGCGTCAAGGCCGCCCTCGGTAGTCAACTCCTGCCTCTTTTCCGGCACGATGCAAACCTCATCCGGCTTGGCCTTAAGCGCGATGCTGACAATTTCCGGCGCATTGGCCATTTCAAGGTTGAGCGTTGTCTTTTTCAGATGAAAGCGCAGGATGAACAGATCGCTGTCCTGGATATGCCGCCGGTCTTCGCGCAGATGAATGGTGATGCCGGCAGCGCCGGCGGCCACGCACAGTCGGGCCGCTTCCAGAACGCTGGGATAACTCACTCCACGCGCCTGGCGCAGAGTGGCCACATGGTCAACATTCACGCCGAGTTTTAATTTCTGTGCCGACATTCCGCACCACATTTTATCTTTTCTAAAGGTAGGGGCTTCGCTTGCGAAGACCTTATAAAAGTCGTTAACTATTCGTCAGCAAACCGACCGCCGTTTTCAGCGAGGCGTTGTCCTGCACATTGCCAAGCTGCATTTGCGGCTGGATGCGTTTTACCAGCCCGGAAAGGACCCGTCCCGGACCGCATTCAACACAGCAATTAACACCGAGCGCTTCCAGGCTCCGGACGCAATCAATCCATCTTACCGAAGAAGTCACCTGCCTGATCATGGCCTGCTTGATTTGCTCCGGCGAGCCGTGCGCCTGGCCGGTTACATTGGACATGACCGGAAATTTCGGCGGGTTAATTTGAATCCCGCTTAAGAGCGCTTCCATTCTGTCGCCGGCTGATTTCATCAACGACGAATGATAGGCGCCGGCCACGTTAAGCATAATGGCGCGTTTCGCCCCTGATGCCTTGGCCATTTTTTCGGCCTCCAGAATATTCTGTTTGCGGCCGGAAAGCACGGTTTGTTCGGGTGAATTATAATTCGCGATTTCAATCCCGCTTGCCGCCGCCACACTTTGCAATTTTTCACTTTCCAGACCGATCACGCTCAGCATGGCGCCTTCCTGCTCCTCGCAAGCCTCCTGCATGTATTGGCCGCGTGCCGACAATATGCGCAGGCCATCCTCAAAGGAAACCGCGCCGGCCAGATGCAAAGCCGTCCATTCGCCGAGGCTCAAGCCCGCCGCGGCCCGGCAGAAAAGATTTGAAATTTGAGATTTCAAGGCCTGGAAGCAGGCAACCGTAACGGTGAAAATGGCCGGCTGGCAGTGATTTGATTTTACCAGCTCTGTTTCCGGTCCCTCAAAAATTATTTTTTGCAGGTCATAGCCCAGCACTTCATTGGCTCTGGCAAAGAGGGCGCGGCATTCGGGGAAGGATTCGGACAGGTCGCGGCCCATGCCGATGGTCTGCGCGCCCTGTCCGGCGCATAAAATGGCGATGGACGGATCAGTTACCATTCCAGCAAGGTCGCCCCCCAGGTAAATCCGCCGCCAAAAGCCACGAGCAGAACAATATCATGGCGCTTGAGCAGGCCTTTCTGCACGGCTTCATCAAATGCCACCGGAATGGAAGCGGCCGACATATTGCCATAACGCTCCAGATTGATGAAATATTTTTCAGGCGGCGCGCCCAGCCGTTCGCCGATGGCCTGAATGATGCGCATATTGGCCTGATGGGGGATGATCAAATTGACCTGGTCTATTTTCATGCCGGCCTTTTTCAGGGCCTGGTTGGCCGCATCCACCATGGCGTTAACCGCATACTTAAACACTTCCCGTCCGGCCATCTTAAGGTAATGCAGGCGGTCCTTGACCGTCTGCGGCGAGGTCGGATGAATGCTTCCGCCGCCCGGCAGGTTCAGGAGGTGGGTCAATTTGCCGTCGGAGGAGATGGAAGTGGCGATGATGCCGCGCGATCCCGGACGGCTCCTGACAACAGCCGCGCCGGCGCCGTCGCCGAAAAGAACGCAGGTGGAGCGGTCCTGCCAGTCGGTTATGCAGCTTAATTTTTCGCTTCCGATGACCAGGGCGGTATTGGCCGTTCCATTGGCCACAAACTGCCGGGCAATTTCCAGGCCATAAATGAAACCGGAGCAGGCGGCCTGGATGTCAAAACAGGTTGCCTTAAAGGCCTTGAGCTTTTCCTGCACGAAACAGGCCGTGCTCGGAAAGGGCATATCGGGGGTGATGCTGGCGACAATAATCAGATCAATCGCTTCGGCCGAAACGCCGGCTTTGTGCATGGCGCGTTGCGCGGCCTTAACGGCCAGGTCGGAAGTAACTTCGCTGTCAGCGGCGATATGCCGCTCCTTGATGCCGGTGCGGGTGGTGATCCATTCGTCGGAAGTATCCACCATGCGCGCCAAGTCGGCATTGGTCATAATCCGTTCGGGCACATAAGAACCGACCGCCACCACCGAAACCGGGCGTAATGATATTTTAACCGCATCTCGTTCAACAGCATGGGGAGTCATGGCAAACCACCTATGGTTTTAATGATCATATCATTGATTTGTTGATGAACAGAATCGCGCGCCACCCGGATCGCATTAAAAATGGCGCGGGGCGACGACGCGCCGTGGCAAATAATACAAATGCCCTGGACCCCGAGCAGGGGCGCGCCGCCATACATTTCCGGGTCCATGGTGCGCTTCATTTTATTCAAGGCGCCTTTCAGGCACATGGCGCCGAGCATTCTCAGCGGATTGCTGGTGAACTCGCGTTTAATCCATGTTCCCACGGCATGCGCCACGCTTTCACTGGTCTTTAAAATCACGTTGCCGACAAAGCCGTCGCAGACCGCAACATCAATCTCGCCCTTGAACAAATCATGTCCTTCAATGTTGCCCTTGAAGTTCAGAGAGGAGGCCGACAGCAGGCGGAAAGCCTCCTTTGTAATCTCATTGCCCTTGGAGTCCTCGGTGCCGACGTTCATCAGACCGATGACTGGATTCGGCTGGGACAGGATTTCCCTGGCGTAGACATGCCCCATGGCGGCAAACTGCAAAAGCAATTTCGGCGTGCAGTCGGTATTGCCGCCGGCATCAATCAGCACAAACGGCTTGGAAGGCGTTGGCATCAGGGTGGCGATGGCGGGACGCTCAACGCCGGCCAGGGTGCGCAATTTCAAGGTGGCGGCCACCACCACCGCGCCGGTGTTACCCGCCGAAATCATGGCCTGAGCCCGGCCCGTTTTAACAAGGTCAACGGCCCGATTGATGGACGAATCCTTCTTGTGGCGCACGGCTTGCGCCGGACTTTCATCCATGCCGATGGACTGCGAAGCATGGAAGATTTCAACCCGGGACGGAATCGGTCCAAAAGCACGGCATTCCCGGTTGATGGCCTCTTGATCGCCGACCAGGATGATGCGTTCAATGTCCGCCAGCGAAGCAACCGCCTGTAACACTCCCTCCACAACCGCACGCGGCGCAAAATCGCCGCCCATAGCATCAATGGCAATTTGCATAGGAGGTAATAATTTTAATCTTTCGCGGTGACAGACACAACCTGACGCCCCCGATAATACCCGCAGGAGGGGCAGACTTGATGGGGAAGCTGCTGCTCGCCGCAGTTTGGACACGGCCGGGAAGCCGTCAGAAATAATTTATGCGAACGTTTACGCATTCTTGCCCTGCTCTTGGACTTTTTTCTTTTGGGAACCGCCATATAACTTTCTCCTTATCCGTAATTGATTCAAATTCAAATAATCACGCGCCCCGCGTTTTGCGGGACAAGCGCAAGCCGTCCAGCATATGCCAGGCATCCGGTCCAGCCGGCCGCTTGCATTTGCATTTTTCATGATTCAGGTTGGCGCCGCATACGCGGCACAGCCCCTGACAGGTATCGGAACAAACCGCTACCATCGGCAAGGCAAGGAGAATATCCTCTCGCACATCAGGGGTCAAGTTGATTAATTCGTTTTTTGAGGTCACAGGAAAATTACGGCAAAAATCGGAAATAAAAACATTCCTGACAAAATTACCGCCGCAACGGGCGCAACGGCATTCAAACCCGATTTTCAGCGTGCCCTGCACAATCAGTTCGTCCGATACGCGCTGCACGGTCAAATCATATGCCAAAGCCCCTTCCGGCCTGATCTGGTCCCCCAGATCAAGTTCTAATGAAGCCGCGGGTTCCTGGCCGCAGACTCTTTCCGGTTTATGGTGCAAACGCCCGGTTTCAACAAGTAGTGACATGGCAGTAAAAAAGATGGGGATCGGTGGTCAGTGGTCAGCGATCAGTAAAGAAAAAACTGAAAAATAGCCCAAATAACGCATGGGGGTTCGTGGCTATCGCGCTGACTTCTGACCTCTGAACTCTGAACTCTTTCTTTTTATTTTCTTCTTCAATTCGCTTTGCACAAAATCCGGCACAAACTTGCTCGTATCGCCGCCCAAGGCGGCCACTTCGCGCACCACGCTTGAGCTCAGGAAACTGTAGGATTCCTTCGTCATCATGAAAAGCGTTTCAATATCCGGGGCCATGTGGCGGTTGGTCAGCGCCATTTGAAATTCATACTCAAAATCGGAAAAGGCGCGCAGGCCGCGGATAATCACATGCGCCCCTTTTCTGCGGATGTATTCCACCAGGAGCCCGTCAAAAATATCCGCTTCCATCCTGGGAATTTGCGCGCAAAGCTGGCGGGCCATTGCCAGCCGTTCTTCGGCAGTGAACAGGGTTGCTTTGCGCGGTTTGGCTGAAATGGCGATAATAATGCGGCCGAACAACCGCGCGGCCCGCTTGATTAAATCCACGTGCCCCAGGGTCAGCGGATCAAAAGTGCCGGGATAAATTGCCAGATCTTTCATGTTATATTTGGTTCAGGGTTCCGAAGTAGGCACGCGCAAGCGCGGCCCATACAATTCGTGTTTTCTGTCATCTCTGAAAACGGGAAGCCGGTTTGAAGTTACTGGATTCCCGCTTCCGCGGGAATGACACCCTGTGAAACGTATTTTCCCGGTTCATTCTGTATTTCCTTATGCTGACTTCTGACTACTGACGTCTTTCTTCAACCGATAAATGCAAATGCGCGTTTCGCCGTATACTCTTTCCCAATAAACATCCCATCCATCCGCTTCAATTAAAGGCGATTTTGCGCCGGATTCAATAATTAAATATCCTTTTTTGGATAGGATAGACCGATGGGAAAGGTGAAACAAGATTTTTTTTGACCATTCCCCGCCGGCGTCATAGGGCGGATCGGCAAAAATAATGTCCGTTTTGCGATCATCCGGACTGTGCATTAAAAAATTGACGGCATCATCCCTGATGATCAGAAATTCTCCGGTTTCTGCGTCTTTCCCGCCTGTCAGCCGGCTGACATTGTCCCTTAAATACGCAAGGACCGAGCGGTCATTTTCAACAAAACACGCAAAGGCCGCCCCGCGGCTGAGCGCCTCCAGGCCAAAAGCGCCTGTGCCGGCAAATAGATCAAGGACGCTTGCCCCCGGCACTATATTCTGCAAAGATGAAAAAACAGCCGACCGCACCCGATCCTGGGTGGGACGCACCCCTTTTTTGGGCACGTCCAACAACCTGCCCCGCCATAATCCGCCGGTAATACGAATAGACATGATAATATGTGTTCCGACGGCTGAATCATTCTAAAGATAAAGCATAATTGCAAGATTATGATTGAAACTTGCTGCCCCCGGCGGTAAGTTGTCAGCCGTTATATGGATGTGTCATTCAATAACAATAAGAAAGGAACCATGAAGACCTTGCAGGATAAGATCATCCGGATCGGCATTGCCGGCCAGGGACGCAGCGGTTACAAAATTCACGCCGAACGTCTGACTAAAAAACAGGACCAATACAGGATTACGGCCGTGGCTGACCAGTTGCCCGAACGCCGGGCTGACGCAAGAAATGAATTTGGCGCGCGGGCCTATGCGGATTATAAGGATCTTATCCGCGCCGGCGGATTTGATCTGTTTGTGAACGCCCTGCCGTCGCCTTTGCATGTGCCGGCCACAATTGAAGCCCTTCAAGCCGGTTACCATGTTGTCTGCGAGAAACCGATGGCAAAGAGCGTAGCGGATTTTGACAAAATGGTCGCGGCTTCAAAAAAGACGGGGTTACTGCTCGCCCCTTTTCAAAATAACCGGCTCCAGCCTTTTTTTGATAAAATGATGGAGATCATTCAATCCGGCGTTCTGGGAAAAATCATCTACATCAGAACCACGTGGTCGTATTTTTCCCGGAGATGGGACTGGCAGACCCTTCAGCAAAATATGGGCGGCTGTCTCTTTAACACCGGCCCGCATGTTGTTGACCAGGCCTTGATGCTTTTTCCCGAAAATGTTAAGCCGAAAATTTTTTGCCGGATGGCCTGCAACAACCAGCTGGGCGGCGATGCGGAGGATTTCTGCGCCTTGACGCTCTACGGCTCCGGCGCGCCGACGATTGAAATCAACATCTCTTCCTATCTCGCTTATCCGCAGGGAGAAAGGTATTCCATTTGCGGCACGCTCGGGGGGCTTTCAGGGGGCGAATTTCAATTGCGCTGGAAATACTACGACCCCCAAAAAGCGCCCAAACAGAAATTCTGGAAAAAATGGTCCGTGGACCGTCAATACCCGCATGAAGAACTGCCGTGGGTGGAAAAGAGCTGGCAGATTGAGCAAGAAAAGACCAAGAACGCGGTCGGCTACACCCTGCGTTCATTCCCGATCGGCGCGGAACGGTTTTACGACAATATCCATAATGTCCTGCATGGGAAAGAGGAACTCATCATCACCCTGCCGCAGGTCAGAAGACAAATCGCGATCCTGGAGGAAGCCCACCGCCAGAACAAACTGCCGATAAAAAAAGATTGATTGGATCTTATGCTGAAAAAACAGGTTAAATCATCTTTGCAACCTGAATATTTTTCGCTCGTTGGGCACAAAGAAGGGGCCCGGAAGATACATGTCCATCTCTCCGCCATCTCCGCGCCGGGCAAAAGCAAGCAGCCTTCCTATAAGCACCGTCATCACGCGGAAGAAGCGTTTTATATTCTGGAAGGCAAGGCGATTTATGACCTGAACGGACGGAAAATCAGGGTGGCCCCCGGCCGCATCCTTTTCTTTCCGGCCGGCATGCGGCATGGCATTGAGTCAATCCAAAGCAGAACCCTTAAGTATCTCGTCATCCGGACCATTGAAAAGCATGACGAACCCTGTTGCTGCGGCAAAGACAGACCTTTGAGCAAAAGGAAATAGATGCCCGGAATAACCGGGCCGAATGCCGGAGACGCGCATCATATAATTGAAGGAAAAAATATGATCAAAGTTGCCGTGATCGGCCTTGATACAAGCCATAGCGTTATATTTCCAAAACTAATGCAGGCGCCGGAGTGCGAAAAAAACATGCGCGTGCCCGGAATGAAGGCCATCTCCTGCCTCAGGTTTGAAACCCCGTTCCAGAACAAGGAAGGGCTTGACAAGCGCCAGCAACAGCTTGAGCAGTGGGGGGTTAAAGTTACCGAAAATATTGACGAGGCGCTGGAAGGATGCGATGCCGTCATGCTGGAAATTAACGACGGTCGGTTTCATCTTGAATACTTCAAGAAAGTCGCCGCATTGGGCAAGCCGGTCTTTCTGGATAAACCGCTGGCCATGACCCTCGCGGACGGCCGGGCCATTCTTGAGCTGGCGCGCAAGCACCATACGCGGGTCTGGAGCGGATCAAGCATTCCCTTCTGTCCTCCTCTGGCAAAAATACTGAAAGAGGCGGGAAAAATTCAAAGGGCGCATGTTTTCGGCGCGCTTGGGCTCGCGCCGGCCGGCGATTCACTTGTCTGGTACGGTGTGCATTCATTTGAAACGCTCCAACGCATCATGGGACCGGGCGCGCTGAAAACGCAAGCTTTTGCAACCGCCCACAGTATTATTGCCGCCGTGGAATTCAAGGATGGCCGCGAAGGAGTGGTTGAATTAACGCCCGAAGTATGGACCTACGGCGGCGTGGTTTCGGGAATGGTTAAGGAACAGATGAAGACCCTGCCCTTCGTGCTTGACTCATCACTCTGCTACCGCAACATTCTCCGTCTGATAAAGGCCTTCTTCCTCGGCGCGGAGCCGCCGGTGAACATGGAGACCACCTTTGAAGGCCTGGCCATGATGTGCGCGGCCAGGGAATCCATCCGCCGGGGCAAGCCGGTCTGTGTTGAGACGTTATAAAGAAAGCACAAAGCCAGAGAGATAGAAGCTACAAACCCGGATGGAAGAAATTGTCATTCCCGCGCAGGCGGGAATCCAGAAGTCTGAATAACAACTGTAATACTGGATTCCCACCTTCGTGAAAATGACAGAAAAGTGGATTTATTCCATGCTATTTAATGAGATACTACCAAGGTAAATATGAGTCTAATAGATTTACTCCAAAAAATCCAGGCCGGTGAACTTTCCGCCCTGCAAGCCGCAAAACTCATCAACGGCATGTATGAGCGCGACCTCGGTTTCGCCAGGATTGATCTTGACCGGCATAAACGCTGCGGACTGCCGGAGGTGATTTATTGCCCCGGAAAAACCGGCCTGCAAATCGCCAAAATCATGACAGCCATGCTCAAGGCAAAGCAAAATATTCTGGCAACCAGGGCCGCTCCTGAGCAATACAAAATCATAAGGAAAATTCACCGCAAGGCATTCTATAACAAGCCGGCCAAAACAATTACGCTGATGACCGGACACCGGCCGAAAAATAACGGCCAGGTCGCGATTGTCTGCGCGGGCACTTCCGACATTCCCGTGGCGGAAGAGGCGGCGGTTACGGCTGAATTCCTGGGCGCGCGCGTGGCGCGCATCTACGACGCCGGCGTGGCCGGATTGCACCGCATTTTCAAGCATTTGCCGGCGTTACGCGAGGCGCGCGCGCTGGTAGTCGTGGCCGGCATGGAAGGCGCCCTGCCCTCCGTGGTCGGCGGCCTGGTTGACCGGCCGATTATCGCCGTGCCGACCAGTGTCGGGTATGGAACCAACCTGCATGGATTTGCGCCCCTGCTGGCCATGCTCAACTCCTGCGTGCCGGGCATTACTGTCGTCAACATTGACAATGGCTTCAGCGCCGGCGTGGCCGCGGCCATGATTGCTAAAACAGAAGTCCGGAGTCAGAAATCAGTATAGAGGGTATCTTTCTGTCATTCCCGTGCAAACGGGAATGACAGAACAAAAAAATAATTTCCAATGAAAATAATTTATTTTGACAGTGTCGGCGGGGCAAGCGGCGATATGATTCTGGCCAGCCTGCTGGACCTGGGCGCCGATCTAAAAAAAATACAGGCCGGCCTGCAAAAAATGGTCCGGGACCGTTTTTCAATTGAGGCCAAACCCGTTCGGCAAAATGGCCTCAGGGGACTGCGGGTCAAAGTCCGTATAGCCCATCATGATGAGCACGGCCATGGACATCACTGTCGCAATCTGGACGATATTGAAAAACTCATCAACAAAAGTCCGTTTTCATCTCATGTCAAAGAACACGCCGTCGGCGTGTTCCGCCGTCTGGCCAAGGCCGAGGCCAAGGCGCATGGCGTCCAACCGTCGGAAATTCATTTTCATGAAGTCGGCGCCCTGGACTCAATCGTTGATATTGTCGGTTCTTGCCTTGCGCTTGAACAACTCGGCGTTGAAAAAACAGCCATGGGCTGTTTGCCGCTGGGCTGTGGAACCATCAAATGCGCGCACGGCATTTTGCCCTCGCCCGCGCCGGCCACGGTTGAACTCTTAAAGGGTTTTGCCGTTGCACAGACCGGAGAAAAATTTGAACTGGTAACGCCGACTGGAGCCGCGCTCCTCACAACCTGGAAAAATACCGGCCTGGTACCGGCCGGCTCGCAAATATTGCGCGCCGGTTATGGATTCGGACACTTTGAGCTGAAGAACCGGCCGAATCTCCTGCGGGCTATCCTTTTTGACGGCGCAAAAGAAACCGGCGGCCACGAGCAATGTCTGGCGCTGGAATGCAATATTGATGACATGTCACCGGAACTGATCGGCCATCTTTTCAACCGGCTTCTGGAACAAGGCGCCCTGGACGTGTTTATAACGCCGGTTCAGATGAAAAAAAACCGGCCGGGCGCAATGCTGACTGTTCTCTGTTCTCCTGATAAAAGGGAAGAAATGCTTGATTTAATCTTCAGCGAAAGCACGACCTTCGGCGTGCGCGAATATAATGTCCGGCGCACGGTGTTGCCGCGGCGGTTTGAAACGGTTGCCACGCCCTACGGCAGGGTACGCCTGAAAATCGGGCTGTGGAAAGGCGGGGAAGTTACCCGCGCGCCGGAATACGAGGACTGCCGCAAACTGGCGGAGAAGGCCAATGTGCCGTTGCGCAAAATTTATGAGGCGGCCCTGGCGCAAACCCTGAAGACAAGAGCTTCAGCGGTCAGAGATCAGTAGTCAGTATGAAAAGGAAAAATTAGTTCTGACTGCTGATTTCCGACTCCTGACTTCTGGTAATTTCCCCCTGAAAGACGTATTCGGCCGGACCGGTAAGGGTAACATTTTCAACGCGCTCGCCGTTCCTCTTGAAATCAACCTCCAGCGTGTCGCCATGCCGGCACGTCACTTGCACCGGCGGCGTAACCTTGTTCAGCAGGCCGGCAATAACAGCACAAGCCGTTATGCCGGTTCCGCAGGCAAGAGTTTCCGCCTCCACACCCCTTTCATAGGTGCGCGCGCTTAAGGAATGCGCGCCGGTAACGCTCAGGTAATCAACATTTGTGCCCGCTGGCGCAAAAGCTTCATGCCGGCGCAGAAGCGGCCCCAGGCGCTGTAAATCAACAGCTTCAAGATTACCGGTCTCAACAACAAGATGCGGCACGCCGGTATTGATAAAACTGCACACAATTGCTTGCCCGTCCGCCTGAACGGTAAAATTCAGCCGTATGCCGGAAACAGCCGGCATGGCGACCCGCACGCCATTTTTTGTCATAGCGGCGCTTAAAACGCCGGCCCCGGTTTTTATGGTCATCTCTTTGCCGGCGATTTCAAGATCATGGGCGAGCCGCGCCGCGCAGCGGATGCCGTTCCCGCACATTTCCGCTTCCAAACCGTCGGGGTTGAAAAAACGCATGCAAAATGAAGCTTTGTCCGAAGACTGAAGAAGAATCAACCCTTCGGCGCCGACGCCGGCATGGAGGGAACAAAGCTGCCTCATCCAGCGCTGGTCCGTAACGGGGAACTGCGCGGAACGGTCATCAACGAGGATGAAATCATTGCCGGCGCCATGCATTTTCCAGAATTTGATTTTCATCGGATAAAAAAAAAGGCCGGGAAGTCTTTTCCCCGGCCTTTTTTTAATCTGTTTAAAATGAAATGCTTATTTAAGAATGGCTTCTTTGGCCGCTTTGGCGACTCTGAATTTGACAACTCTCTTGGCCGGGATGTCAATGATTTCGCCCGTGGCCGGATTGCGGCCTTTGCGGGCCTTGCGGTTGACCAATACCAGCTTGCCGAGACCGGGAAGGGTAAATTTATCCTTCGCGCCTTTGTAGGCCATGGCGACGAGAGTGTCAAGAGCGATGGCGGCCTGTTTCTTGCTGATCTCCGTTTTTTCCGCAATACCCTTGATGATATCGCTTTTTGTCATAGAACTTGCCATTTGGACTCCTCCTTTGTTATGGTTATTTGCCAGATACATCAACGCGCGGTTTTAGTTAAAACCCGCCGGTATTGAAGTATCGGCATTGTTTTGGCATATAAGAAATCACATATTTCCGCCTATTGCAAGCAAAAAAATCATTTTTTTATTGTAGTTTCCGCGATTTTTGTATCTGGTGTTAAAAGTGATTCAATAATATCATGCGGGCTGTTCAATATGTTAAACATCACCAAAATCGTGGTCGGCCCTTTTGACGCCAACTGTTACATCGCCTGGACCAAAGCGCTTGACGCGCTGATTATTGATCCGGGCGCGGATGCCCGGGCCATATCCAAAATTGTCAGCCACTGCCGCCTGACCGTAAGAGCTTATCTGATAACCCACGGCCATGTGGACCATATCAGCGCCCTGGCACCGCTTTGGGCGCAGATCAATGCCCCCATCGCCATGTCCGGCCTGGACATCCAATGGGCGTTCAACCCCGCCAATCAGCTGTTGCCGTATTTTTCCGCCCCGCCCCGTCCGGAACATATTGAGCGCATCCTCAAGGGCGGAGAAAAGTGGGAGGAGGAAAATTTCCGCTATGAGGTCATTGCCACGCCGGGCCATTCGCCGGGAGGTCTCTGCTTCTATTTCCCGGACGAAAACATCCTGTTTTCCGGCGACACGCTTTTCCAGGACAGTGTGGGCCGGACCGACCAGCCGGGAGGGAATATGAAGGAATTAACCAAATCGCTGCAGGTTCTGGCCGCCCTGCCGCCGGAAACAAAAGTCTATCCCGGCCACGGCCCGGAAACAACCATTGCCCGCGAAATTGAATCCAATCCCTTTCTGCAGGGCATTTGATTTTACAGCCGTGAATTTGATAACTGATAAACTAGCCGGCCTCGTTGAGGCCGGTCCGGGGTCGACGCCCCCGGCTACAACCCCTAGACAAGCTTTGACGTTTCTAAACATCTAGTTCGAAGCCAACAACCAACCGAGCAGGAAACGAAAAAGAGGGAAAACAGCATAGTCAAGCAGGCCCAGCCACAGCAGGGCAAAAATTATGATGAACCCGAATTGCTCCAGCTTGAGATAAGCCGGAACCAGCTCATCAGGCAAAAGGCCCAGCACGATCCTTGAACCGTCCAGCGGCGGAATGGGGATGAGATTGAAGATGCCCAGAATGAGGTTCGTGGCGCAAAAAAAGACAAGGAAATGCGCCAAGAGAGGCGCCGCCGGGCCCACCAGGCGGAGCAGAGCCGCACTCGCCAGGGCCGCCAGAAAATTCACCGCCGGCCCCGCCGCGCCGACAATCATAATCCCGCGGCGCGGATCCCGGAAATAAGCCGGATTGAACGGCACCGGCTTGGCCCAGCCCAGCAGGACAGGGCTGCCGGCAAATACCAGCACCAGCGGGAGAATAATTGAGCCGAAAAGGTCAATATGCGCGATCGGATTCAAGGTCAGCCGGTGGGCGCGCTTGGCGGTCGGGTCGCCAAGCAGATAGGCCGCGTAACCATGGGCGACTTCGTGGATGATAACGGCAAAGACCAGCGCAATAATTTTGACAATTAACTCCATCAAGGTATTATTTATCCTTAATTTGAACGATTATCAAGCCTCGTAATAATAATTATTAAAACATTATGAACCTTCTTAAACGGACGCATGTTTTCTTTCTCATGTCAATTTTTCTGCTGGCCGCGGGGTCGGCGGCCAATTCAGCCCCGGCCGTCAAAGTCGGCATAGTGCCGGCGCCGCCTTTTGCCATGAAGCAGTCCGGCGGCGAATGGGAAGGGATCAGCGTTGATCTCTGGCGGGCCGTGGCGGGGAAAATGGGCATCACCTGCGAATATCATGAATGTAATTATGCCGAACTCATCAAAAAAATATCCGAAGGAACTTTGGAGGCGGGAATAGGCCGGCTGTCCGCCCTGGAAATGCACAACCCCAATATTGATTGGACGCACGCATTTTATTTTTCCGGCCTGGCCATCGCCGTCCCGAAAATGACGGAAAGACAGCATTGGCTGGCGGTTTTGCGCATGTTGCGCGCGAGCAATTTTTTCCTTCTGCTTTCCATGATTTTGCTTATCCTCTTTGTGGCGGGCGTCTCAATCTGGCTGTTGGAACACAGACACAATCCGGAGCATTTCTCTAAAAACCCGATCAAGGGAATAGGCGCGGGACTCTGGTGGTCAGCCGCCACCATCACCACGGTCGGTTACGGCGACAAGGCACCCGTCACTTTTTCAGGGAGACTGCTGGCGTTTTTCTGGATGCTGGTCGGCATTGTGCTGGTTTCCGTATTCACGGCCACGATCACTTCCATGTGCACCGTAAGCCGTTTGGGCAACGTCTATGAACACCCCGCCGACCTGCAGAACAAACGGCTTTGCGCCGTTGCCGGTTCGCCGGCGGAAATGTTTCTGCAGAAAATCGGCGCTGATTACCAGCAAACGGCGACAACTTTGGAAGCCTTAAAACTTCTTTCCGGAGACAATGTGGATATGGTTGTTGATGACCAGTCCGCGTTGAAATATTATTCCCGCCGGAATAAAATCAGCCGGGCAACCATTTTGCCGCATCTGCTGACTCTGGAAGGTTATTCCTTTGTCCTGGCCAAAAACAGCCCTCTGCGCGATCAACTGAATCAGGCCATCAAGGAATATACTTCTCTTCCCAACTGGCAGAATATTTTGTCAAAATATCTGGGCAATTGACGGCCGGCCGGCGTCAGGCATCTTGCAGACGGCGCTCAAGACTGTCCAATTCGGCCTGTAATTCTTGCGGTAAACGGCCGCCGAGCCTTGCGTAGTGGGAACGGATATCGGCAACTTCCTTCAGCCAGCCGGCGCGGTCAACGCGCAATAATTCCTGCAAATCCTCCCCGGACACGGCCAGACCGCTGGTATCCAGGGCCGATGCGGAAGGCAAATGCCCGAGCGGGGTTTCAACCGCCTGCCCTGTTCCGGCCACGCGTTCGTAAATCCATTTCAGCACACGGCTGTTCTCGCCGTAACCCGGCCAGAGCCATTTTCCGGCCGATGATTTTCTGAACCAGTTGACATAGAAAATTTTCGGCAGATTGGCCGGACTTGTCTTGCGCCCCATCTTAAGCCAGTGGGCAAGATAATCGCCCATGTTATACCCGCAGAACGGCAGCATGGCCATGGGATCACGGCGGACAATACCCACCGCGCCGGCCTGCGCGGCCGTGGTTTCCGAAGACTGAATTGAGCCGAGGAAAGTTCCGTGTGTCCAGTTAAACGCTTCAAAAACGAGCGGAATGACCGAGGGCCTTCTTCCGCCGAACAGAATGGCCGAGATGGGAACGCCGCGCGGATTGTCATAATTGGGATCCGCGACCGGACATTGATTGATGGGCGCCGTAAAGCGGCCGTTGGGGTGGGCCGCTTTCCTGCCCGCGGACGCATCCCATATCTTGCCCTGCCAGTCAATCAGCTTTTGGGGAGGCTCTTTGGTAAAATCTTCCCACCAGATGTCGTTTTCAGTGGTCATGGCCACATTGGTAAAGATGCAGTTTTTGGTAAGGGTCCTGACGGCATTGGGATTGGACTGCATGGAAGTGCCGGGCGCAACGCCAAAAAATCCGGATTCAGGATTAATGGCGTAAAGCCGTCCGTCGGCCCCGAACTTCATCCAGGCAATATCATCGCCCACACAGCTTACCTTCCAGCCGTCCAAGGTTGGATTCATCATGGCCAGGTTTGTTTTACCGCAGGCGCTCGGAAAGGCCGCGGCAATATAAATGGTCTTGCCCGCGGGCGGGGTCAACCCCAGGATCAGCATGTGTTCCGCCAGCCAGCCCTGGTCGCGCGCCATGGCCGAGGCGATGCGCAGGGCAAAACATTTTTTACCGAGCAGGGCATTGCCGCCATAACCGCTGCCATAAGACCAGATTGATCTTTCTTCCGGAAAATGGACAATATATTTGCTCTTGGCATTGCATGGCCAGGGCACATCCGCCTGGCCGGCGGCGAGCGGAGCGCCCACGGAATGAAGGCAGGGGACAAAATCGCCGTCGCCCAGCGCCTCCAGGACTTCCCGCCCCATGCGGGTCATAATGCGCATATTGGCGACCACATAAGGCGAATCAGTTACCTCTATCCCGATATGGGAAATGGGCGAACCGATCGGGCCCATGCTGAACGGAATCACATACATCGTGCGCCCCTGCATGCAATTGCGAAATACTCCCCTTAGCTCCGCCTTCATTTCATCCGGGGCGCGCCAGTTGTTGGTGGGGCCGGCCTCGTCCCGGGAACGCGCGCAGATAAAGGTGCGGTCCTCGGTCCGCGCCACATCGGCCGGATCCGAACGGCACAGGTAACTGTTTGGGCGAAGTTTTTCGTTCAGCTTGATAAAGGTCCCGCTCTTGATCATTTCGGAGCAGAGCGAGTCGTATTCTTCCCGCGAACCATCGCAGAGGCGGATTGAATGCGGCGCGCAAAGCGCGGCCATCTCTTCAATCCAGGCATTCAATCTTTTATTTCCGGTCATATTCATGTTTGAAGCCCCGCATCTGTTTCGCAAATTGGGGTATTCAATAGATAATACCCTCCCCTGTCAAGATATTTGTAGTTCAAAATAACATTGACATGATTTTAATAATCTATGAAATTTCTCCGAAATGCATGAGCATTGATAAGGACGGCATGTGGTCAATCAAGTGAAATATAAAACGGCGAGAAAAGCGCTTGGCATTGATTTCGGCGGCACAGCAATCAAAATCGGCCTCGTGGATGAAACGGGCCGCGTTCTGGAGGAAAGACGGTTCGCCACTGCTGACTTTTCCTCGCCGTCAAAATGGCTTGGCCTGATCGGACGCCATGTGGCGGATTGTGCGGCTAAGAAACAAAAACTGGCGGGCATTGGCGTGGGGGTCCCCGGATTCACCGATTTTGCGCGGGGGTTTATTTACAACCTTACCAATGTGCCGGGCTGGACTTCCGTGCCGCTGGCCGAAATAATGCGCAAAAAATTCGGCCGGCCGGTTTATGTTGACAATGATGTCAATGCCATGGCGCTGGGAGAACATCTCCACGGAGCCGGGAAGGGACTGCGGCATGTCTTTTTTGCCACGCTCGGCACCGGCGTGGGCGGCGCCCTGGTGATCAACGGCCGGCTTTACCGCGGGGCATATTCAATGGCCGGCGAAATCGGGCATGTCTCCATCAACAGAAACGGACGCAAAACAAGGGAAGGACGCGGCGGGCTGGAAACTTATGTCGGCAACCGGCAAATTGTCAAATATGTCCGCAGTGCCCTGCGCCGCGGAAAAAAATCCATGATTGCCAGCCTGGTTAAAAATGATCCGAGACAGATTACCCCAAAAACCATTGCCCATGCCGCGGCCAGGGGCGATCATCTCGCGCTGGAAATAATGGATAAAATCGCAGACTGCCTGGCAACCGCCTTCGCCTCGGTGACCTACCTTCTGCAGCCGGAGGCGATCATTGTGGGCGGCGGCGTGGCCGAAAGCGGCGCGGTGCTGTTTAATCCTTTGCGGCGGCATCTTGCGGAGCGTCTGCACAAATACTTTGCGGCAAGGATAAGAATTATTCCGGCCGTGCTCGGACCAAAAGCCGGCATGATCGGCTGTGCCGCGCTTGTTTTTCAGAACGATCCGCAAAAAACACGCCGGAACCGGAGATAAAAAATGAACAAAATACTCTTTGGAATTTTTTTTCTGATAATGCTTTCGGCGTCTTTCGCCGCCGAAGAGACCCGGACAGCGCCGCCGGGATGGCCGGACCGCCTGACCATCAACAGCGACCTGCCCTTTTTGGTTAGACAAACCAATGCTCCGGCCGCGCCCGCGCCCGCTCCCGCGGCCCCGGCCGTTGCACAGCCACCGGCGGATAAGCAGCCATCGTCGCAACCGTCGGTTGCTCCCGTGACAATTTCCGCCCCCCCCGCTTCCTTTTTGCCGGAAGCGACCCCCCAGCTGGAGGCTTCTGTGCAGGCCAGCAAGTCGTTTCAAATCCGCATTTACGGCTATATCAAGCTTGATGCGGCCTATGACACCCAGCGGGTTCAGACCGGCGATATTATTTATTATGTTTTCCCAAAAATCGGCGGCACCAGCGACAACGAATTCAACATGACGGCCAAACAAACCCGGCTTGACCTGGATATCGTCAGTCCGGACATTGGCGAGACCAAAATCAACGGCAGGCTGGAAGTGGACTTCTACGGCCCCTCGGGTACGGCCAACTCCCCCAACCTGCGCCTGCGCCTGGCATATGTGGATGTGGCCAATGAAGATATCGGATCCCTGCGCGCCGGCCAGGATTGGGACACGTTTATCACCGTTCTGCCGCGCATGAACAATATTTCCCTCTTGTCCGATGCCGGCGCGCTGGGCATAAGGCGGCCCCAGCTCAGACTGAGCAAGGATTTGAAGTTTTCAAAATACACAAAAATTGTGGCCAGCGCCGCCGCCGCGCGCACGATCGGCGCCGACCTGGATAATGGCGGACAGGAAGACGGCGTTGACGCCGGATTTCCTTCCGCTCAATACAACTTGTGTCTTGAAACAAAATTATTGACGGAAAAGGCCACGAAAGTCAGCGTTTCCGGGCATTGGGGCATGGAAACCGTGGACATGATTTCCACGAACGGCACGACCATTGAAATTAGCAAGAACTGGTACAGTTCCTATTCCGTCATCGGGAGTTTGGTGCTCCCGATCATGAGCCGGCTCAGCCTGCAGGGAACCATCTGGCAGGGCCAGGACCTGGTTTCTTATTACGGCGCTATCGGCCAGGGCATCAATACAAAACTTGATACCGCCATCGCGGCCCAGGGCGGGTGGGCCCAGATCCTGATTGACCTCACCCAGCGGCTGAATTGGAACCTCGGCTGCGGCTTGGATGCGCCGAACCAGTCCGACCTGAACGCCAATGACCGCTCCCGGAACGAAACCTTATTTACCACCCTCTTCTACACTATCAAGCCGATCACCTTTGCCCTGGAATATTTTAATATGACCACGTCCTATAAAAACGCCGCGAGCGCCACCGACCACCGCGTCCAGGCCTCGGTCATCTTTACCTTCTGATTAAACGGGGTATGGCTTCACTTGAACGGCGGCGAATTTGGGAGCGCTTCGCCAATCCCCGCCAAATCTCCAATGGCGCGGCTCAGACCGTATTGGGCCTTGTCGTATTCCGCAAGCGTGCTCACATAATCCGAGTTGGCACGCGCCAATTCCTGTTGGGACTGGATGTTTTCCAACACTATGCCCACCCCGTATTCCCTGCGCGCGCTGGTCAGCCGCAGGGTTTCCGAGGCTGTAGCCACATTCTGGCGCGTGATCCCGAGTTGGCCGCGCAAGGAGGCCGCGCGGGTATAATATTCCACTACCTCGCGCACGACCTGATCGCGCGTTTTTGCGGCGTTCAAGGTGGAAATTTCCAGACGCGCCTTGCTCGCATGAATGCGCCCGAAATCAAACAAGCCGCCCGGACCGATCCGCCACCCCAGCCCGAAATAATAGTCTTCCGTGCCGCCGAAATTACCGGTGCTTCCATTCTGGCCGCCGCCAAGCCCGCCGCCAAAAGCCTGCGCATTGAGGGATGGGATCAATGGACCGTAAAGAGCGCTGTTTTTTTCCTCGTGCGCCGCGGCCACCAGAGCCCGGTCCTGCTTGAGCTCGGGGCGCGCCATCAGCGCCTGCCGCGTCAGCGCCTCCAGGGTGGCGTTGGTTTCAACCAGTGCCAGAGGCACAAGGTCGGCGATCTGCGGAACAAGTTCCACGTTCGCGTCCAAATGCAGCACTTCCGCGAGACGCGCCGCCGCCACGCGTTGTTGTTCCAGTGTCTGCTGCAGGACAATCTGGTATCGCTCCGTCTGCACTTGCACGCGCAATTCGTCGCCCTTAAAGGCAATGCCGGTATCAACCGCGTCATGCAATTGCTGTTGATAATCTTCCGAAATGTTCAGCGCTTCCCTGACCACTTCCACGAGGGCGCTTGCCTTGACAAGCTCATAATAACCCTGCGCCGCACTCAGCACGGAATCCTGGCGCTGCGAATCCAGGCCATGGTCCGCCGCCTTGACCCTCTGCTTGGCCGCGAGCGAACTATAAATCGCGTCGCCCAGTTCCACTTGCGCCGTCAAGGCGCCGCCGAGCGTATATAATTGTTTGTTGGCATCAATTATCGTGCCGTCAACGTTCTGAGCCAGGTCGCCGTGCCGCTGATAAACGGCCCCTGGCGCCAGCCACGGAAAAAAGCGCTCCATGGCGCTCTCCTGGTTGGCCTGCGCCTCGCCAATCCGCCGGTGAGCGATTTGAATATCAAGGTTCCGCGCATTGGCGAGCCGAAGCACAAGCATCAAGTCAACGGGATAAATATTGTTCGTGATGCCGGCGCTGAACAGGGTTTGGGTCTGCGCCTGTGACTCCGGCCATGGAAAAACCAGGACGGCGGCAACGCAAAACAGCATGGCTTTTCTTGCCGCCAGTCTGAAATTTACCTTCCAAGCATTCATTTGATTTCACCCGCCTTGATTTCCTGGCCGTCGTTCAAATAATATTTGCCAGGCAATATTACCGCCTGGCCGGGCGCCAGGCCGTTGACAATTTCAACATTGACGCCGTCATTGAATCCGGTTTTGACTTTTACTTTCCTGGCTTTATTATTCTCCATCACAAAAACAAACGTGTCCTCCTTTTCAATGGACACCGCGGCGAGCGGCGCCAGCAGGGCATTATCTTTGCGTTCAATGCCGATGGTCGCAATCACATACATGCCGGGGCGCAGTTCCAAAGAAGGGTTCGGCACTTCAATTTCCGTCAGCATGGTCCTGGTTTCATCATCCAGCGCGTAAGCATAACGGGTGACACTGCCCTCAAAAACGCGGCCCGGCAAGCCTTCGCAGGTGAAAGTGACCGGTTGATTGGTGGTGATGAACGCCGCTTCATTTTCCGGAACAAAAGTCTGGATGCGCAGGAGACTTAAATCCGCCATTGCCACTATGGCGGCATCCCGGGCGGCGCTGGCGGAAGTTGCCGCGGGAATGAATGCTCCCGGGTCCACCAGGCGCCTGGTCACAATGCCGGAAAAAGGCGCGGTAACCCTGGCATATTTCAGAAAAGTTTCCGTCCGCTCCAGGTTGGCGCGGGCAACATCCAGTTGGGCTTTGGCCTCATCCACGGTCAGAGGCACAACCAGGTCCGGAGACCTTTGCTGCGACGCGCGCAAGCGCCTGTAATTGATTTCCGCAACTTCAACTTCGGCCTTGTTCCTGGCCTGGTCGGCAATTATTTCAGGCACTTCAATTTCCGCAATAAAATCGCCTTCGGTGACTCGGTCGCCCTTATCCACGGCGAGTGTCTTTAAATAACCGGCCACCTTGGCATAAAGCACGGCTTCCTGATAGGCCCTGATTTGGGCCGGCAGTGTGACCCGGCGCGTTATGGGACCGTTCTTCAGCCGGACAACCTGCACGGCCGGCGACGGCGAAGATGAGGCCGCAACCGGCGCGCGCCGGCATCCGTCAAGCAGTACTGACGCAAGGAACAGTACCGCCAGCACTAAGACATGATTTTTAATAATGTTTTTCATGGATAATAATAAATTCTAATGTCTGTCATTCCCGCGGAAGCGGGAATCCAGCTCATGATTTTTTGCCTCCAGTTCCTCCGGATCTAACGAAACCGACCGCCGGCCGCTGTGCGAGAGCACAATCGTGAACACCGCCGGTAAAACCAGCAAGGTGGCCAGCGTGGCCATGGCAAGGCCGCCGATCACCGCGCGGCCCAGCGGCGCGGTTTGCTCGCCGCCTTCGCCCAGACCCAGGGCCATCGGCGTCATGCCGGCCATCATCGCCAGACTGGTCATCAGGATCGGACGCAAACGGCTCTGCGCGCCTTCAACCGCCGCCGCATCCGCCGCTGAACCGGATATCCGGCTTCTTTCCGTAAAGGTGACCAGGAGAATCGCATTCGCCACGGCCACACCCACGGCCATGATCGCGCCCATGAACGACTGAATATTGAGGGTTGTTCCGGTCAGCCACAGCATGAGCACGACGCCGGTTATCACGGCGGGAACAGTGGATACGACAATAAAGGCCAGCTTGACCGACTGAAAATTTGCCATGAGCATAAGAAAAATCACCACGATTGCCAGCAGGAGCCCGGAACGCAATCCCTCCAATATTTGCCGCAGCGGCACGACCTGTCCGCGCATGGCAACATTGACCCGCGGAGGCGGCGGCCCAAGTTCCCGGATGGCCCGTGCGACTTGTCCTGCCACGCGGCCCAAGTCCACCCCCCCAATATTGGCCGTCACGGAAACCATGCGCTGCATATTGTAACGCGCATACTGGCTCACCGCACTGCCCTTGCTCACCCTGGCAACATTGCGAAGCAGGACCGGCAGGCCGGTGCGATAAGCGACCGGAATATTTCTGGCCTGTTCAACCGAGTCCATGCATTCCTGCGGGACCTGCACTTGGATTTGATAGGCCACGCCGTTCCCCGGGTCAACCCAATAGTTCGGCACGATAAACCGGCTGGACGAGGTGGCGGCTATGAGCGAGCGCGAAATCTCTGACATCTTCACATCCATGATACCCGCGCGTTCCCGGTCCACGGCCACGTCCACGGTCGGATAATCCAGACTCTGGCCGAATTGCACGTCGCGCAGCGCGGGAATATTGCGGAGTTTCTCCCTGACCCTTTCGGCAAACGCGCGGTCAGCGGTCAGATCAAGGCCGCTGACGGCAACCTCAATCGGAGTGTCCGCGCCGAGACTCATCACGCGGCTGACAATGTCGGCCGGTTCAAAAGAAAAGTCCACATCCGGAATTTCGGCGGCGAATTTACGGCGCAGGCGCTCCTTTAGTTCCGCGATGCGGACCGGCGCGCCCGGTTTCAGCTGGACCTGCACGATGCCTTCCTCCGGACCGCCGTTCCAGAGGTAGATCAGGTTGACGGCGTAATTGGAAGAGTGGACTCCGATGAAACCCATGGTAATCGCAACGTTTGACGGACCGACCTCTTCTTTGATCATTTCCAACACCCTCAGGGCGATCGCTTCCGTGCCGTCAATATGCGTGCCGGTCGGAGCGCGCAGACGTAATTGAAGCTGCCCCGTGTCCACCAGTGGAAAAATCTCGGTGCCCAGTCGTCCGCCGAAAAACATGATGGCTGAGATCGCAAGCGCAAGGTAGACGGCGATCATCCGTCTTGGCCGAGCCGCGATCTTTTGCACGAGACGGGTATAGCCTTTCTTGAATCCGGCAAACAGACCGCCGCTTTCCGGCCGGCCGGCGGCCACGCCTTCATGTCCGCGCTGGAACCAGACCGATAAAATAGGCACTTCCGTGCTTGATAAAACGTAGGATGTGACCATTGAAAACCCGACGGCCAATGAGAGCGGAATGAACATGGCCTTGGCCACCCCCACCATGAACAAGGTCGGCGTGAACATTGACAGGATGCACAGCATGGACAGAAAACGCGGACCGGTCGTTTCAGAGGTCGCGTCCAGGGCCGCCTGTGCCAGCGATTTGCGCCGGCTGAGGTGGACATGAATGTTCTCAATGCAAACCGTGGCCTCATCCACCAGAATGCCGACCGCCAGCGCCAAGCCGCCCAAGGTCATGATATTGACCGTCTGTTTGCAGAGCCAGAGACCCAGCACCGCGCCCATCAACGAAAGCGGGATATTGATTACGACGATCAACGCGCTGCGCCAGTCGCGCAGAAACAGAAGAATCATGCACCCGGTCAGGAGTGCTCCGAGCGCGCCTTCCAGTGCCAGGCCGTTAATCGCGCGCTTGACATACGGAGACTGGTCAAATTCATAACTGACCTTTATATCGGAGGGCAGCACGCTTTGAAATTTCGTCAAATTCTGCTTAACAAGATTGACGACCGAAAGCGTGGAGGCATCCGGGCGTTTAGTCACCGGAATGTAAACCGTGCGGAGACCGTTCACCAGGGCATAACAGGTGACGATATCGGAGCCATCCGTCACTTCCGCGACGTCGCGCACGAAAATGGCCGGGAAAGCGCCGGCACGGACAGGTACGTTTCCCAGGTCTTTGATATTCCTGACCACCGAATTGAGCGGTACCATCGGATACATGCCCTGGATGGGCATGTTGCCGGAGGGCGAGATGATGTTCGCCGCCGTGATGGCCGAAACGATTTCATCCGGAGACATATTGTAGCCGCGCAGGCGGTCGGGCTTGACGTTGATCAGGATGGTGCGTGCGCTCCCTCCAAACGGCGGCGGCGCCGACACGCCCGGGAGCATGGCAAACAGCGGCCGCACCAGGTTCAGGGCGGCATCCTGCATTTCGGCTACTGAACGGCTTGCGCTGGAAAAAACCAGGTCGCCGACCGGCACATTGCCGGCATCAAAGCGCATGACAAACGGCGGCACTGTGCCCGGCGGCATAAATGCCCGGGAGCGATCAACATAGGCAACGGTCTCGGACATCGCCTGGGACATATCCGTGCCCGGATGGAATTGCAGTTTGATGATGGCGGCGCCCTGGATTGATTTTGATTCCACATGCTCAATGCCGGTTATATAAAGGAAATGATACTCGTAGTAGTAGGTAAGAAACCCCTCCATTTGCGCCGGATCCATGCCCCCATACGGTTGCGCAACGTAGATGGTGGGAATACCCAAAGCCGGGAAAATATCGCGCGGCATCTGGCGCAACGCCAAAAACGCTCCGAGCGCCAGAGCGATAACCGCCACCACAATCGTGATCGGGCGGCGCATTGCAGACTGAACCAGATTCATGGAAAACCCGCTGTTGAATTGTCCGGCTTTTCAGCCCGGATATTTAACCAAGGCGGGCTAATAGGCCGTTCTGTCTCAATAGATTGTAAATAAATTACAACAGCGGCGGGATGAGAGGTATCAGGGATTTCCTGATGCGGCCGTTCAAAATTCCCTATATTCAGAGAATCTTGAATTTCGGCAGGTCCTGGATATCAACCATGCCGACCAGCCGGCCGGAACGGTCAACCACCAGCAGGTCGTCAATGGCGTGTTCCTCGTAGATTTTCAGCGCGTCAACCGCCAGGGAATTTTCCCGGATGGTAACCGGCGAAGGGGTCATCACTTCCCGGACAGGGCATTCGGGAATATTGCGTTTCCCGTCAATCATCCGGCGCAAATCGCCGTCGGTGAAAATACCGGCCACTTTTCCCTTCCCGTTGACAATGGCCACTGAGCCGGAACGTGCGCTGGTCATCGCCAGGATTGCGTCCTTGACTTTGGCCTTGACCGTTATGCGCGCGAGGCGGTCGCCTTGGCGCATGATGTCCCCCACCCTGAGCAGAAGCGTCCGGCCGATTGTTCCGCCAGGATGGAGTCGGGCATAATCTTCTTTTCTGAAACCGCGCGCCTCAAGGAGCACGATCGCCAGGGCATCGCCCACGGCCAGGGCGGCGGTGGTGCTGGCGGTCGGCGCCAGATTAAAAGGACAGGCCTCGCGGGTAACGGGCGTATAGATGATTTCATCGCTGGCTTTGGCGAGCGCGCTTTCCGCCACGCCGGTCAGGGCGATAATTTTAACCCCCTGCCTTCGCGCGGCCGGAATAAGTTCCATCAGTTCCGGCGACTCGCCGCTGTAGCTCAGGGCCAGGAGAATATCCTGCTGGCTGAGGACGCCCAAGTCGCCGTGCAAGGCCTGGGAGGGATGGAGCGCAACGCTGGTTGAGCCGGTGCTGGAAAGGGTGGCGGAAATTTTCTGGCCGATGTAAAAATTTTTCCCCACGCCGGTCACCACAATCTTGCCGCCCTGCCTTAAGCTTTCCAGCATAAGACGGACCGAGCGGCTGAACCGCTTGTCCAGACTGCGCCGGACGCGCTCAAGTTCCCTGATCTCCACGCCGATGATTTCGCGGGCACGTTTGATCGTTTTCATGCTTTGTCTCTTGAAAAAGGAAATATTGGCATAAGAAAGCGCGCCCGTCAAGAACGGGCCGCCAATTTCAGGAAGGCCGGGCTGAAACCGCCGGTTCTTTTCTCAGCACGCGCGCCGATTCAATAATCAGAAGGAACGCCAGCAGAAGCAGGACCACGGCAATAATCCCGATCAACGAAAGCTTGTATTGACCGATTAAAAGACAAAGCGCCCAAACCGTCATGACAATCATAAAGACCATCGGCAAAAAAACGAATAATGTTCGTTTCCCGCTCTGCTTCAGCCAGATCATTATCACCAGCAGGGCCAGTCCGGCCAGGAGCTGGTTGGTCGCCCCGAAGACCGGCCAGATGGCCTTCCAGGCCGGCAGGGGATTGCCCTGGGCGTCTTTGAGCGTTATCAGCACAAATATGAGCGGCAAAGCAAGCGTGGCGGCCGTTGAGACATAACGCATCCAGCCGCCCCGCAGGTTGAAAAATTCCTCAAAGATATAGCGCCCCAGCCGGGTGGCGGTATCCAGCGTGGTGAGGATAAAAGTGGAAAGAGCCAAAAGGCCGAATGAAAACCCCAGTTTGTCCGGCACGCCGAAGACCCCCAGAAATTTCGCCATGCCGTCGCCGTAAATTGTCAGCGGCGCCTTTGCAGCCATTGCGCTGTTCACCGGCAGCATGGCCACCACCAGCAGGCCCATCACGGCTACGATGCCTTCCACCAGCATGCCGCCATACCCGATCGGGCGCGCGTGATTTTCCTTGTCTATCTGTTTGGCGGTGGTTCCGGAAGCCACCAGGGCATGAAAGCCCGAGCAGGCGCCGCAGGCTATTGTTATAAAAATGATCGGCGCCAGCGGCCCGAGCTGTTGATCATGCCAGGATTTAAACGCCGGATATTGCACGGCAAACCCGCCCAGCAGGATGCCCAGGAACCCGCCCAATACGGAGGCATAAAGCAAAAACGAGGAAAGATAGTCGCGCGGTTGAAGCAAAATCCAGACCGGAGCGATTGAGGCAATGAAACAGTAAATGACAAGTAAAACCGACCAGGCCCTTTTTGGGTCCACGCCCAATTGTCCGCTGAAGAAGGAAGGCGGGATCGGCATAAGCTGGCCCAGCCAGACAAACAGAAAAACGAGCGGCACAAATACAAGCGATGAGACCCAAATGGGAAGTTTCAGGCGGTAGACACAGAGACCGAAGCCCAGGGCCAGAAATATGAAGGCAATTGAGGAATGGGCCACGCCGCCGTCCTCCACAAAGGTCGCCGCCGTAAGATCGGTGAAAACGGTAAGCACATAAACCAGGGCCAGCCATATGAACAGCAAAAGCAATCTGAATGCCAGGGGCGACATCAAGTTCCGGGCAATCTGCGCCAAGGACTGGCCGCCGTGCCTGATAGAGGCGATCAGAACTGAAAAATCCTGCACGCCGCCGATGAAGATTGCCCCGATGACCACCCAGCAAAGCGCCGGCAGCCAGCCGAACGCCAGCGAGGCAATAATGGGGCCGACAATCGGCCCCGCGCCGGCGATTGATGAAAAATGGTGCCCGAACAATACCATCGGATGAGCGGGGACCCAGTCTATGCCGTCATAGCCGGTATGGCTCGGAGTCGGCCTGGCATTTTCTACGCCGAGCCGCCGCTCCAGAAAACGCCCGTAAGAAAAATAAGCCGCGATAAACAGGACGATGGTAATGACAAAAATAATCGCTAACATTGGTTTGTTTTTACCGCCAAGACGCAGAGCTTATTCAAATTCGAAATCCGAAACAAATTCCAATGTTCAAAATTCTAATTTTTAAAATTTTTATCTGTTTGAAACATTTGCAATTCGGTCATTCGGATTTGTTTCGATTTTCGGATTTCGAATTTTCTTATCCCGGCATCGGCGGTAGTTTCGGCTTTGGCAGACCGTGCACCAACCGGTCAATCCTGACCGGTTGATCCGTCCGCATGCTGATATTGGCGGCCGTCCCGATCAGGATGCTCATCGCGCCGCTGGCATAATTCGCCGCGCGCATGAGTTTATCTTTGGGCGGATGGGACGAAAATAGGTCTCGCATAAGCGCATCATCGCCGCCGCCATGGCTGCCTTTGCCAAATTTGGTGGAGATGCTCACGGCCGGCTTGAAATGCGGATAAAGACGGATGTGCTGCCCCTGCGGAATTGACTCGGCCTGCTTTTCGCCCCCGCCGATCGGCCGGCCGATATTGTCAAATTCAAGCCGGCCCTTGTCCCCATTGAAGGCAAAATGAAACCCTTCCCACGGCGTAAAGGCGTTGAGGGAATAAGAAAGAAAAGCGCCGGAATCGTAGCGGACAACCAGGTTCATGGTGTCCTCAATGTCAATCCCCTTGCCGAAAACACAGCGGTTGGGAAGATAGCCGTCATATTTTTCGTTCGGCAAATACATCTTGTCCTTGCTGATATCGCGGAAAAACCGGCATTTTTTCTTATAGCGGCACTCCAGACAGCGCTGGGCATGCCCCTTTAATCCCAGCTTTGCCACCATAGCGCTCTGGGGCCCATAAAAACTGCGCGCGCCCATGGCAAAAACTTCCGTGGGATTGGCCGAAAGGAACCAGTTCACCAGGTCAAAATGATGCGTGGCCTTGTGGACCAAAAGGCCGCCGGAGGATTTTTTTTCGGCATGCCAGCGCCGGAAATACGAGGCGCCGTGGCTGACATCAAGCATCCAGCGCAGATCAACGGAAAGGATTTTGCCGATAACGCCGCTCATCAGCAATTCCTTGACCTGCATCATCGGCGGCATGTAGCGGCAGTTGAAGGTTACCATGATCCGCCGTTTGGTGCTGTTGGCCGCGTCAATGATCCGCTGGCATTTTTTCTCGTCAATGGTCATCGGTTTTTCGCTGACCACGTCACAGCCCAGCTGCATGGCGCGGACAATGTATTTATCATGGGTGGAATCCTTGGAGGTGACCACCACCGCGTCCGGCTTCTGCTCCCTGATCATCCGGTCAAACTGCGTGTCAAGATAAACGGGGACAGGCCGGCCGTTCAATGCGCTTACAATTTCGCGGTTGCGCAACTCCAGGCGCCCCGGGTTATTATCGCAGATCCCGACCAGTTCGCACTCGTCCCGCATGGTTTTGACAAGCGCCACCGTGTAGCACCAGCCCCGACTGCCAACGCCGACCTGCACATACCGTTTCCGTTTTTGCATGTTTTTTTTGCTCTCCTGGTTATTGATCTGATAAAATAAAATCTATAGCGCTCTTTGACGAACAAAATACATCAAACACCCATTAAGTCAAGCGCGCTCCAACCCTGTCCATATCTCAAGAAGAGATTAACCACAGAGACACGGAAACACGGAGAAGAGATTGCTTGAAATTGATTTTTTGCTGAGCGCAAAAATCTCATTTCAAGCAACAACCCTGGCCGGCGGCAGGGCAGGCTTGTCATTGGAATGAGAAGGGAGATTTGATTTGCCTCCCTGCCTTTCTCCAACATAAGCCATTTTTTTATTCCGATTCCATCGGGATGAAAAAATCTCCTCTTGCTCTATCTCAGCGCCTCTGTGAACTCCGTGGTTAAATCTTTGGGTTGTGGACATTGCCACTATTAGTTAACCCATTCATAATTGTGCAGAAGAGAAAAAACATTTGCCATAGCCGCCGAAGGATTATATTATTATCAACAATAACGGCGGTTGCATTGCCGCCGGAAAGGAAGGATAAAAACATGCGCCGGCTAATGTGTTTTTTGATTATTGCCATTGCGGTGATAACATTTGCCTATGGGGAGGAAAAAAACATGACCACGACGCTAAACGGCAAAAAAGTCCTGATGATAATAGCGGCGGAGGGTTTTCAGGATGAAGAGTTTGGCCAGCCTTATAATCTGCTGACCAAACTGGGAGCGACCGTCAAGATTGCCTGTTCGCGCAAGGGAACGGCAAAAGGCATTTTCGGCCGGCAGGCAACGCCGGATTTGCTGATTGGTGAATGCAAAGCCGATGATTACGATGCCGTTGTTTTTATCGGCGGACCGGGCGCAAGCGAATATTTTAACAACCCGGAAGCCCACGCGCTGGCGCGCGCCGCAGTTGCCAAAAACAAATTGCTGGGGGCAATTTGTATCGCCCCGGTAACCCTGGCCAACGCCGGAGTGTTAAAAGGAAAACAAGCAACCGTCTTTCCGTCGGAGCAGGACCAACTCGCCGGCCAGGGAGCCCGACTCGTTCAGCAGGATGTTGTTGTTGACGGCAGGATTGTGACCGCCGTCGGCCCCAAAGCGGCGCGACAATTTGCCGAAACTCTGGCGCGGTTGATGCAGTAATGATCATTCTGCAGGTTTTTGTACCCCCTCAGTTATGTGGGTAGGTTGTGGACTTCAATGCTGTCATTCCCGCGAAAGCGGGAATCCAGTATTGATTTTTCTGGATTCCCGACTCGTGCTTCGTAGCGAAGCTTTACTTCGCAGAGTAGCATCAGGTCGGGAATGACAATCAACCCTCATAACTGAGACATTTCAGGTTTTTTCAAACAATATGCTTGACTTGATGAGTAGGAATTCATAACGTGTAAGTATGAATGCTATTGTTTCTGAAAAAGGGCAGGTGACTATTCCCAAGCCGTTTCGGGAAAAACTGGGAATCCGTCCAGGAACTTTGCTTGCGTTTGATGCCGATCATGGCAAACTGACCGCCGTCAAACTGGAGGGGCAGGATATGTTCCAAAAATGGCGCGGGAAAGGCAAGCTTCCCGGAAATCTTAATGTTGATCAATATCTGGAGAAAGTTCGCGGATGATTTCCGCCGTGGACAGCTCAATTATTCTGGATGTGCTGACTGCTGATCCATCTTTCGCCGACGCCTCGGAACGTTTACTCCGACAGGCGAGTCGGGAAGGGCGCTTGATTATCGGCGAATGCGTATTGGCGGAGATTTTTCCGGCCTTGGACAAGGAAGCTGATTTTAAGGAGTTTTTGACCGATTGGCATTTGGAATTTGTGCCATCATCATGTGAAAGCGCGGTCACGGCTGGGCGCTATTTTGCCCGTTATTTATCCCGCGACAGCAAGACCAACCGGGTTTTGCCTGACTTTCTAATCGCCGCTCACGCTCTGACCCATGCCGACCGCCTTTTGGCGCGGGATCGCGGTTATCTACGTGATTATTTCACAAAATTAAAAGTTTTGTGTCCAAACATTTGACTTGGAAATCCAAAATCTTTCAGTCAGCGCCAAGGGTTAGCGAACGTCAAAAACACCCTGATTTAGGGTTTTGCGGAATTCGTGTGGGACAGCGCTATAATAGGAACAAAAAATGGCAGGTAAACGGAAAGATTCCCGATCAGTCCCGATGCGTTTCGCGATCAGGACTGTCGGGAATGACAATCTCTTGAAATTATTTTTTCTTGCCCTTGGCCTTGGCTTTTTTCTTTGAGCTCTTTTTAACCGGTCGGCATCCACATGTTTTACACATAATTTCACCCCCTTTGTTCCTACACTACTCCGGTTTTCATAAATTGCCAGAAAAAAATTTCATTTTTTCTCCCAACTGGTATTATTTGCGTCACATACAAGGACTCATCATAATGAAAATTGCATGGATAGGCACGGGCGTCATGGGAAAATCCATGGCCGGCCATCTGTTGGCGGCCGGCCATGCCCTGACTGTTTTTTCAAAGACAAGGGGAAAAACCGCGGCCTTGATTTCCAATGGAGCTATTTGGGCCAACAGTCCCAGGGAGGCGGCCCTCGGCGCGGAAATCGTCTGCTCCATGGTCGGTTATCCGGCGGATGTGGAAAAAATTTCCCTCGGACCTGACGGCGTATTGCAGAGTATGCAACCCGGCTCTCTTTATATTGATTTTACGACCAGCAGTCCCTCGCTGGCATTGGAGATATTTGCAAAGGCGAAAAAAAACGGCATTGCCGCGCTGGATGCGCCGGTCTCCGGCGGCGATATTGGCGCGCGCGAAGCCAGGCTGTCAATTATGGTCGGCGGCCAATCAGCGGCATTTAACCGGGCCCTGCCGATTTTGAAATGTCTCGGCAAAACAATCCTATATCAGGGCAAGGCCGGCTCAGGCCAGCACGCCAAGATGGTCAACCAAATCATGATCGCCGGCAACATGATGGGCATGTGCGAAGGCCTGCTTTACGCAAAAAAAGCGGGCTTGAATCCGGAGACCGTCCTGGCCAGCGTGGGTGGCGGGGCGGCAGCTTCCTGGAGTCTTTCAAACCTTTATCCCCGTATTCTCAGGGGAGATTTGGGGCCGGGATTCTACGTGGAGCACTTTGTCAAGGACCTGCAGATTGCGCTGAGCGAGGCCAGACGCATAAAGCTGAATTTGCCGGCCCTTGCGCTGGCGGAAAAATTATACGCACAATTGAAATCAGACGGAGGCGCGCGTCTCGGCACGCAGGCATTGATTAAACAATTGGAAAAGATGCAGAGGCACAAAGGCACACAGGCAGAAGGCACAAAGTGAAGAAGGTATCTGATATTTCATCCTTTATGTCTGTCTTGAAATTATGAAAATTATTTCTGCAACCAGCATTCCGTTTGCCAAAGAGGCCTTTGGCCCATTGGGCGATCTTCAAATTCTTGAACCGCGTCAAATCACGCCGGCGGCGGTCAAGGAGGCCGATATCCTGATCACGCGCTCCACCCTGAAGGTCAACGCCAGCCTCTTGGAAGGCAGTAAAGTGAAATTCGCCGGCACCTGCACCATCGGGCATGACCACATGGACACCGCCTGGCTGGAAAAAAACGGCATAACCTGGACCGCGGCGCCGGGGTGCAACGCCAACAGCGTGGCCGAATATGTGACGGCCGCCTTGCTGTGCCTCGCCAAAAGGCACGGCTTGCAGTTGCGGGACAAAACCATTGGCATAATCGGCGTCGGCAACGTCGGCAGTCTGGTGCTCAAAAAAGCCAAGGCGCTCAACATGCGCGCTCTGCTGAACGATCCCCCGCTCTATGACCAGACCGGAGATGCGGCCTATCGCCCCCTGAATGAAGTGCTGGAAAAATCCGATATCATCACCCTGCATACGCCCCTGACCAAAACCGGCGCTTATCCCACCTTCCATCTTGCGGAAAAAAAATTCTTCAGCCGAGTAGGAAAAAGCTGTATTTTTATCAACGCCGCGCGGGGCGCCATTCTGGATTCGGAAGTTTTCCTTAAAACCCGCGCCACAGATATTATTGCCCACGCAATTATTGACTGTTGGGAAGGCGAGCCGGCTTTCCGCCTTGATATGATGGAGGCGGCTGACATTGCCACTCCCCATATTGCCGGCTATTCCTTTGAGGGGCGCGTAATGGGCACCGTGCATGTCTACCGCAAACTGTGTAAATTTATCGGTATTGAACCGAAATTATCTCTGGACGCCCTACTCCCGCCGCCGCCTGTGCCGGAAATACATTTTGACGCCGCCGATCTCCCGGAGGAGGAAGCGCTCGCCAGCATCGTCGGCAAAGTCTACGATATCACCGCCGATGATCGCCGGCTCCGGGATATAGCTTCCGC
>Ga0074199_1000460_pt1 | contig 63478 bp, 41 predicted proteins | sample EPASupsiteSAE347_FD_64528 | JGI IMG/M metagenome (GOLD analysis project Ga0074199, IMG submission 64528) | Bioremediated contaminated groundwater from EPA Superfund site, New Mexico - Sample SAE3-47 | ecosystem: Environmental > Aquatic > Deep subsurface > Groundwater > Contaminated ... | reverse complement strand
CTGACAGAGAGGAGAACTGTGCTCTTCTCTGCTTTGTCCGGTAGATTGATCACAAACTTGTGCATTCCCTCAGTCACATCCAGGCGGCCCTCTCTTTTCACGGCCATGAGGCCGTCAGGATAAATGGTCACCGAGTCCACTGGAAGGGTAATGGCAGTAGTAGCCTCCACTGCGCTCGTCTCCTGCGAGGCCGAGGCAGGAACAAATAGCAATAACATCAGAATAATTGCAGAGGGCTTCATGAAAACACCTTGTTCTTAATGAATGGCAAGAGTATTAACTTTTTCTCCAAACGACTGCTGCAATGCCAAAAATTAGATTAGGGATTACGCTAGCAGCTCGAAGATGGATCTCGCAGGAACATTTAAAATTCGCGTAGCGATATCTACAAAAAGATCTTCCTGTTGCATTCGGTCCATTCCGAATTTGTCATCCAGTTCAAGCCTGTCCATCTCCAGGGCAATAAGCCTAATCTGGATCTTGGCAATTTTGTGCCGGGATGCCAGCTCGGCAATGACATTCATAAAGAAACCGATGCTGCGTGGCCTTTCTGTGGATAGATTCTTGACCAGGCCACATTCAGTGCAATATGGATGGGGCTTCAGTCCTCGTTCTCTGCCTTCAAAGTAGTATGGCAGCCAGACCTTCTCCTTGCTGCCGGATATCTTATGCTCGCAACCTGACATCTATTCTTCTCCCTCGTTCCTAATAAGAATCAGTAATTCGAAGCATTAAAACTTTTTGCAGGATGAGCGAGAACTGGATAAACTTCTGAGTAGATGCAAGCATTCCACGAAATAGGCATTTTCGCAAAACAATTGCGTATCTTTTTTACTGTCATTTAAATTTGCCGCATCAGAGGTTAGACAATAATAGGACTGCAAAATGTTCAAATCATTTTTATATATTTAATTTATACGCTGCAAATACCTGCAAGAAAAAACATGTTTGCGCGAATGATCATTGGTTCAAAAAAAGGAGGGTGATATCCCACTTACAGGTCAATGCGTGGGATATTGTCTACGGACTCTGGGTTGGCCAGAGCAGACAGGTCTCCGGTCTCCTTGCCCAGGGCCTTGGCCTTGATGACACGGCGCATGATCTTGCCGGACCTGGTCTTGGGGACATCCTTCACGAAGTAGACCTTGTCGGGGTAAGCGACTGGGCCCAGAACCTTTCTTACGTGAGTGGAGATCTCCTTCTTGAGTCCCTCTTCCTCAGCGACGCCATCCTTGAGAATGACGAATGCTACGATCTTCTCGCCCTTGACCTCATCGGGCTGGCCTACCACGGCAGCCTCGGCGACCTTGGGGTGAGAAACGGCTGCGGACTCAACCTCAGCGTTGGAGATTCTGTGTCCGGCTACCTTCAGCACATCATCGATTCTGCCCTGGATCCACCAGTAGCCATCCTTGTCGCGGGTGGCCTTGTCTCCAGCCAGGTATGTGCCGGGCTTGATCTGCCAGTACATGTCCCAGTACTCCTTCTTGTACCTGACTTCATCTCTGAAGAAGGCACGCAGCATGGATGGCCAGGGAGCCTTTTGGACGATGTTGCCACCGTATCCCAGTGGCACGGAATTGGCATCCTCGTCGAAAATATCGGTGTTCATGCCGGGCAATGGGAAGGTAACTGATCCGGGCTTCTCGGGGGTCATGGCCAATGGGGCGATGACGTGGCATCCGGTCTCAGTCTGCCACCAGGTATCAATGATGGGGGCCTGGTCGGCGCCGATGTTCTTCCTGAACCACATGTAGGCTTCTGGGTTCAGTGGCTCGCCCACAGATGCCAGAATTCTGACGGTGGACAGGTCGTACTTCTTCACAAAGGCCTCGCCGGTCTTCATGAACATCCTGATGGCGGTGGGTGCGGTGTAGAATACGGAGACGCCGTACTTCTCAATGATGGACCACCAGCGGCCCAGATCTGGGAAGTCGGGAGAGCCTTCGTACAGAATGCTGGAAGCGCCCAGGCAGAGTGGACCGTAGACCACATAGCTGTGGCCGGTGATCCATCCGCAGTCTGCGGTGCACCAGAAGACATCATCGTCGTGAACATCCAGTACCCAGGAGGTTGTCTGAGCGGGACAGACGGCATATCCGCCGTGAGCGTGCTCAATACCCTTGGGCTTGCCGGTGGTTCCGGAGGTGTAAAGAATGAATAACCTGTCCTCTGGATCAAGCTGAGCGGTCTCGCACTGAGCGGACTGGCCGGCTACGAAGTCATCATAGTAGACATCGCGTCCTTCAGTCATAGGTACGGAGACGCCGGTTCTCTTGACGACTACTACCTTCTTGACGGAGGGGGCAGTCTTCATGGCTTCATCCACATTGGGCTTGAGGGGCAGGGGCTTTCCGCGCCTGTAGAAGCCGTCAGCGGTGACGACAACCTTGGCCTCGGCATCATTGACCCTGCTGTTCAGGCCACCAGAGGAGAATCCGGAGAACACAATTGTGTGGATGGCTCCAATCTTGGCGCATGCCAGCATGGTGATGGGCAGCTCAGGGATCATGGGCAGGTAGGCAACGACTCTGTCTCCCTTTTCTACACCAACGCTCTTCAGGGCGTTGGCCATCTTGTTGACCTCTCGGTACAGCTCGTAGTAGGTGATGGTCCTGTTATCGCCCACGGGCTCGCCGATGAAGTAGTAGGCAACCTTGTTGCGGTTTGCAGACTTGGCATGCCTGTCTACGGCGTTGTAGGCTACGTTGATCTTGCCGCCGGTGAACCACTTGAAGTAGGGCTTGCCGGAGTCGTCGAGAACCTGGGTGTAGGGCTGGTACCAATCAGCATAGGTCTGAGCCATCTCATCCCAGAAGTCAATGTAATTATCGGAGCACCATTTGCGCATCTCCATCTCAGTCTTGAAGCCCTTCTTCTTCATCCACTGAAATGCGTTGGAGTGCTCAACTATCCACTGCGGGGTGTTGAAAATCCTGGTCTCTTCCTGCAGAGCAGATGTTTTTGCTGTGTCAGCCAATTTCATACCTCCTTAAGATCAAGTGTTTCCCCAATCGGTGTCTTCGGGCCTATTTGTGTAGAATCATTGCTTAAACCTCTCTTTTGCTCTTGCCCAGACCACCATCCGACAAAGCGCGGAATGATTTTGGGAAACATCGGCTCAAAACCTACCTGATCATTTATAAAGTTATCGCGATACAAATCATAACGATCTATAATCATAATGATTTTTAGCCAAAAATAACGCTTTTTGAAGATAATTGGCTATGATATGGATAATAATTAACATTATTCGGGAATGCCAGCTGAAAATCGATTTGATGCAGAACACTTGGCTCAATGATAATCACAATAAAAAATAAAAAAAGAATTTTTCCGCTCACTTGATGAGCGGAATGGCTTCGACGGATTCTGGGTTGGCCAGAGCGGAGATGTCACCTGTGGGGTTACCCAGAGCCTTGGCCTTGATGACGCGGCGCATGATCTTGCCGGACCGGGTCTTGGGCACATCGTTCACGAAGTAGACGGACTCAGGATAGGCCACGGGACCCAAAACGGAGCGCACGTGCTTGGACAGCTCCTTATCGAGACCTGCAGTAGCTTCAATGCCTGTCTTGAGGATAACGAAGGCCACGATGACCTCACCCTTGACCTCATCGGGCTTGCCGATAACGGCTGCCTCTGCGACCTTGGGGTGAGATACCAGGGCGCTCTCGACCTCAGCATTGGAGATTCTGTGTCCTGCTACCTTCAGCACATCGTCGATTCTTCCCTGGATGGTGAAGTATCCATCCTTGTCCTTGGTGGCCTTATCGCCGGCCAGGTAGGTGCCGGGCCTGATCTGCCAGTACATATCCCAGTATTCCTTCTGATATCTGACAGTGTCTTTGTAGAAGGCCCTGAGCATGGACGGCCAGGGTGTATTGCTTACGATGTTGCCTCCGGAGCCTGGCGGTACGGGGTTGGCGTCCTCATCCAGGATATCCACGTTAAAGCCGGGCAGCGGGAATGTTGGCGATCCGGGCTTCAAGGGAGTAATGGGCAGAGGCGAAACCAGGAAGCATCCGGTCTCAGTTTGCCACCAGGTATCCATGATCTGCAGCTTGCCGGCGCCGAAGTTGTTTCTGTACCAGATCCATGCCTCGGGATTGATGGGCTCGCCCACAGATCCAAGCAGCCTCAGGCAGGATATGTCGTGCGTCTTGGGCCACTGGTCGCCCGCCTTCATGAACATTCTCACCGCAGTGGGCGCTGTATAGAGTACTGACACCTTGTTCTCGCTGATGATCTTAAACCACCTGCTGAAGTCGGGATAGTCAGGGGACCCTTCATAGATCATGCTCGTGGCGCCAAGGCAGAGCGGTCCATAGACTACGTAGCTGTGGCCGGTGATCCATCCAACGTCTGCTGTGCACCACCAGACATCGGTGTCCTTGATATCAAAGACCCAGGAAAGCGTCTGAGCGGGTGTAACGCAGTATCCGCCATGAACGTGCTCAATACCCTTGGGCTTACCGGTAGTTCCAGAGGTGTACAAGATAAACAGCCTATCCTCGCCATCCATCTTCTCGCTCTCGCACACATCGGATTGCTTGGCTACCAGGTCATGGTACCAGATATCTTTTCCAGCCTTCATGGGAACATCGATGCCTGCTCTCTTCACCACTACGATATTGGTGACGCTTGGGGTATTAGCCGTTGCCTCATCCACATTGGGCTTGAGTGGCAGTGGCTTGCCGCGCCTGAAGAAGCCGTCGGTAGTAATTACTACCTTGGATTCAGCATCGAGGACCCTGCTGTTAAGGCCACCGGAGGAAAATCCGGAGAAGACCACACTGTGTATGGCACCGATCTTGGCACATGCCAGCATGGCAATGGGGGTCTCGGGGATCATGGGCATGTAGATGCTGACTCTATCGCCCTTGCCAACTCCCAGGCTCTTGAGGCCGTTGGCAAACTTGTTGACCCTCTTGGCCAGATCTGCATAGGTGATCTTCTGGGTAGGCTGATCGACGGGCTCTGGGACAAATATGTAGGCTACCTTGTCCTTTTTAGCGCTCGCAGCATGTCGATCCACTGCATTGTAGGCTACATTTATCTTGCCGCCCACGAACCACTTGGCATAAGGCGGCTGCCAGTTGAGGACCTGAGCATAAGGCTCAAACCAATCTGCATAGGTCTTAGCCATCTCATCCCAGAATGTGATGAAATTCTGGCCGGTCCAGGCGCGCATCTCACGTTCGCTCTTGAATCCCTTCTTCTTCATCCAAGCCATGACATTAGAATTCTCAACGAGCTCCTTGGACGGCTCGAATACTCTCGTCTCCTCATAAAGAACAGACGTTGTTGCTTTTTGCTCAGCCAATTTAGTAACCTCCGTTTGAATCCCCACGTCTTCCCCAACTCCCCATAAATCACCAGAATGCCTGCCCAAAGGCCGGGGGACAGCCATCCCGCACGATTTTTTCATGATATTCCAAGACCGAAAAGCCTGGCCACGGGAGTTATCGGGAATAATGTAGCGATCGATAATTATCCTGGTTTTTCATTTATAAAGTTGTCGAGGTAACTTCAATTAATGTACAATTATTATCATTATTAATCAAATTAATAGCTAAATTCTAACATTATTTCAGCAACTTTGAGTTAATATGACGCCCAAAAGTTATTGCATTTTCGGCAAAGACTAAATGAAAGATTAATAGAAAAAGGAAAAAAGAATGGGCCCGCTCAGGTGATGAGCGGAATAGCATCGACGGCATCTGGATTAGCCAGAGCGGATACGTCTCCAGTAGGCTGGCCCATTGCTTTGGCCTTGATGACGCGGCGCATGATCTTGCCGCTCCTCGTCTTGGGCACGTCCTTGACGAAGTAAATCGCCTCAGGACTGGCCAATGGTCCAAGGGCCGATCTTACATGCTTAACCAGTTCCTTCTTCAGCTCATCGCTCCCCTCGACTCCTCCTCTGAGGGAAACGAAGGCTACGATGACCTCACCTTTGACCTGATCGGGCTTGCCGATGACAGCAGCTTCGCCAACCTTGGGATGGGAGACAAAAGCAGACTCAACCTCTGCATTGGAGATTCTGTGACCTGCTACCTTAAGCACATCATCGATTCTGCCCTGGATGGTGAAGTATCCATCCTTATCCTTAGTGGCCTTATCGCCGGCCAGGTAGGTGCCGGGTCTGATCTCCCAGTAGGTGGACCAATACTCCTTTTGGTACCTAACCGTGTCTTTGTAGAAGGCCCTGAGCATGGATGGCCATGGCGTATTGCTCACTATATTGCCGCCGGAGCCGGCCGGCACGGGGTTGGCATCCTCGTCCAGGATATCAATATTGAACCCGGGCAGCGGGAAGGTCGCAGAGCCTGGCTTCAGGGGCGTGATGGGCAGAGGAGACACCAGGAAGGTGCCGGTCTCAGTCTGCCACCAGGTATCCATGATCTGGCATTTGCCGGCACCGAAGTGCTCTCTATACCACATCCAGGCCTCGGGGTTAATAGGCTCACCCACACTTCCCAGCAGTCTCAAGCTGGAGATATCATAATCCTTGGCCCATTTCTCGCCGGCCTTCATAAACATCCTGATGGCTGTTGGTGCGGTGTAGAAGACGGAGACTTTGTTGTCCTGGATGATCTTGAAAAACCGACCAAAGTCCGGGAAGTCAGGAGCGCCCTCATACATCATGCTTGTTGCACCTAAAACAAGCGGCCCATAAACTATGTAGGAGTGGCCCGTGATCCATCCGATATCGGCTGTGCACCACCAGACATCACTGTCCTTGATATCAAAGACCCAATGCAAGGTCTGAGCCGGTCCCACGCAATATCCGCCGTGGACGTGCTCGATACCCTTGGGTTTGCCGGTAGTGCCGGAGGTGTAAAGGATGAACAGCCTATCTTCAGAGTCCATCTTCTCGCACTCGCATTCTTCGGACTTTCCTGCCACCAGATCGTGCCAGTAGATGTCCCTGCCCTGCTTCATGGGAACTTGTAGTCCTGTCCTCTTGACCACGATTACATTTTTCACCGTTGGGGTATTGGCTGTGGCCTCGTCCACATTGGGCTTGAGTGGAATGGGCTTACCGCGCCGGTATAAACCATCGGTGGTTATCACAGCCTTGGCCTCGGCATCCATGATTCTGCTGTTGAGGCCGCCCGAAGAAAATCCGGAGAAAACAATGCAGTGAATGGCTCCTATCTTGGCGATGGCAAGCATGGCAATGGGCAGTTGGGGGATCATGGGCATGTACAACATGACTCTGTCTCCCTTCTGCACGCCCAGGCTCTTCAGGCCGTTGGCGAACTTGTTGACCTCTTTGTAGAGCTGCAGGTAAGTGATCTTCTGGGTGGGCTGATCGGTTGGCTCAGGGACGAAAATGTAAGCTACTTTGTCTTTTTTTGCGCCCAAGGCATGCCGATCTACAGAGTTGTAGGCCACATTGCACTTGCCGCCCACGAACCACTTGGCATAGGGTGGTATCCATTCCAGTGTCGAGGACCAGGGCTCAAACCAATCGGCATAGGTCTTGGCCATCTCGCCCCAGAATTGGATATAGTTTGCAGAGCACCAGAGGCGCAGCTCCCGCTCCGTCTTGAACCCCTTCTCCTTCATCCACTTCATAACGTTGGAGTTCTCGACGAGCTCCTTGGGCGGCTCGAATACTCTCGTTTCCTCGTATAGCACTGATGTCTTTGCGGTTGCTTTTTGCTCAGCCATTTTTAACCTCCTTCATCAATTTATGTCTCTAAAACCCACTCACTCTGGTTTTTTGTAAGCCATGGTTTTAATAAACTAGCAAAGATAGGGTTCCCCCCTGTACTTGGAGGGGGTCTTAGATGCATTATCATGATCGATTATTTTCATGATTAATAAGCTTAATGGTACGCCGGGTCAATCATCTTTAAATGCCAATTGGGTTACTTTACTAGAGGAGACTGTTTGTTCTGGCAGGCCATTTACTGTCATCGAATAACAAGTCTCGAATTAGTCATTTATATTTTAAAAATTAAATATATTTATCTAAATCATAAGAGACTCTTCGCGATTTCACCGGTCAACAGAATTGACCTGATACATAGAAGGGATTGCTGTCCGTCACTGCAACTCGGACAATGGAGCCCAGTATGGGGCGGCCTTTGACAACTATGCCCAGATAGTTCTCTGCCCTGGCCTTCATGGTGCCGTACCGCCCGCGCTCTGTGATCCTCGCTTCCAGAACCTCGCCCCTGTACTGCTCATTTCTTGAAGCCGCGATCTTCAGCCACATCCGGGTCAATTCTCTCGATCGGTCCTTCTTGATTCTATCCGGCATGTCATATTTTTGGGCGGCAGCCGTACCCGGTCGCGCCGAAAATCTGGTGATATTGACTTTATCCGGTTGCAGGCGTTCAATGAGGTGCATGGTTTCTAAGAAGTCCTCATCAGTCTCGCCGGGAAAACCTACGATTACATCGGTGATTATGGTGATTCTGGGGTGAGATGATCGAAAAGCACTCACAAGCTTTTGGAAGTCCGCCACCGAGTATCTGCGGCCCATGCTGCGAAGAATCTTCTCTGAGCCGGATTGTATCGGGATATGCAGGAAGCGGTATATTTTGGGGCTCTGATATGCCTTTAACAGCTGATCTTTGATCAAAAGAGCGCTATTGGGATTCATCATGCCCACGCGTATCCGAAAATCTCCTGGGATCGATACCAGCCTATCCAGCAATTGGCCCAGATCTGTTCCGATATCCGATCCATAAGCGGCTGTGTCTTGGGCGGTAACCTGCACCTCTGCTGTTCCCAAAGCAGCCAGCTTTTCCACCTCCATTGCCACATCTTCCGTCCTGCGGCTCTTCAGCCTGCCCCTGGCTTTGGCAACAATGCAATAGCTGCAAGAACCGTTGCATCCTTCTGCCACATTGACGATTGCGCATAGATCATCCAAAGGAGATGGGCCGTTGGACAAATCCTCACGGCAAGGACCATAGGGCGACTCGCCTGGATTTGGCTTAAATGGTCCGCTAAAGAGAGCTGAGATACCTGCGGCAGAGGATCGATTCAACAGTCCTAGCCTCTCCCTGCAACGTATGCCGCCGATCGACTCCGGCATGGCGACGGGAAGACACCCGGCCACAATCAGCCGCTCGCCTTGCAGCTGGCCGAGCCTTCGCACGGCCTTTCGCTCTGTCTTTTCCGTAACCGCGCAGGTATTCACAATTACTGCATTCGCCTCTTCCAGAGTTGATGGAATGTGGCCCATCTCCTGTAAAGCCCTTGCCAGATCCTGTGAGTTTCCCTGGTTGGCGGTGCAGCCGAAAGTCTCTATATAAAATTTCATGCCACTTCCGCTGTCATCTCTTCTCTACGCACCTGATATATTCCTACTATTATGCCCATTATGGCCGGAGCCAGGAAGAAACCTCCGATACCCGCCACCAGAGCCCCTCCTAAAAAGGAGAGCATTACCAGTAAAGGATGCAAGGAGGATTTTGCAGCTACCAGGTATGGACGGATTAAGAGCTCCGAAGGCAGATAGATGAGCGCGGAAGATATAAGGAAGAAAACGGTCGCACCTTGCAACCCTTCCGTGAAATATCGGTAAATTGTCACGGGAATGATGACCACCCAGGAGGTGAGGAAAGGGACCATTCCGGCCACAAAGACGATGCTTGCCAGGGCAAAGGGTCTGGGCAGACTGAAGGCATAAAAGATAGACGCGGCTATGATGCTTCCCAAGATAGACGTGTAAATCGTGCCGATAAAGATGCCGCTCAGGATATAATCGATGCGGCTCATGTATTTTCTATATGCCTCTTTCTCCTTTTGCGGCAGGAGAGATATTATCGATTCCACAAAGCTCTCTCCATCCACCAGAACGAAATAGCAGACAGGGATGGAAACTATGAAGTTGATGATTCCCAAAGAGGCAACTCTTCCAATGTGAAAGACGGGGATGGAGGAGGCGATGGGGGCAATGGTGCTTGCGGCATTCTCCAGGCTGCTGGTTAACAGATCCTTCATCCAGGGTGTCATATCCCTAGATGTCTGCGTCGTTAGAATTCCTAGAGCAGTTCTGATCGCCTCTTGGTTCTTGGCCAGGATCAAGATCTGGTTGGCAATCTCAATCATTCCCATGCCCAGGATCAGAAAAATGGGCAATACTATGCAAAAGGCAGCAACCAAGGACCCCAGTCGCTTTCTCTTGCCGAATTTATCACGGATGGGCTTGCCCACGTAGGCGAAGACTGTGCCCAGGATTATGCCGTCCATGAAGGGGAAGAAGAAATAGAAGATCAATAGAACTGAAGCCAGAGCTATGATCAGCATTCCTTTGTGTTCAGAGCACCATTTACCGGGATCAAAGTCCATGCATCACAACTGAAAAGCACATATTGTTTCCCTGATAGATATTTGTTATGCCTATAAAAAGTAGTAATGCCTACGATATCAGGCGCATGCCAGGTCCAGCATCTCCTCTAATTTTTCCAGTGGTCGGCCGGCATCCATGTTCTGCGCAGCCACCCAGGCTTTCAGCTTCTTTACTGGCCTGCCGCCATCGATGATCTCGGCGGCCTTTTGCATGCCTTCTCCGAGGTCGCTGGCATGATCGGTGATGCAAAGCAGCGGAGCGGCATTCAAGCATACGATGTCTCTCCTGCAGCTGTTATCTTCTCCAGACAAAACCCGCAGCAGCTTTATGGCTTCTGCCTCTCTGTCACTGCTGTAAAGGAGGGATGATTCATCTGCTTCTCCTAGCTCCAGGTCCTGCGGATTTATGATATACTCCTGGATCGTTCCATCCTCGGCGAGCTCAGCTACAGAAGAGCGGCCCAAAGTGGAGAGTTCATCCATGCCACGCATATCATCCCTGCTCCTGCCATGCACGACAAAGGCCCTCTTGTAGCCGATCTCTCTCATGGACTGTGCGATCGGTCGCACTATCTCTTTTGCGTAGACACCCCGCACGGCGTAAGCCGGCCTGGCAGGATTGGCCAGAGACCCTGCCACATTAAGGATTGTGCCGAATCTGATCTGAGATAAAATTCTGTAGAGGGCGGAGGGGTGAACTTTGGCACTCATGCCGTTGAAGATGCCGATGCCGGCGCGCTCAATGCTTCTTTTCACCAAATTTGCGTCGCATTCCACATCGATACCAAGAGTCTCCAGGATATCGATGGCGCCGCATTTTGAGGTTATGGCCCTCGCTCCATGTTTAGCCATGGTTATGCCGTCGCTGGCTGCCACCAGCGAGGCGGCGGTGCTGATGTTGAAGGTCTTAATGCCGTCCATGCCGGTGCCGCAATTCTCCACTAGAGGGCCGTTTACATCAGGACAGACCTGAACGGTGTCTATCTCGTAAATGGCTTCCCAGATGCCGGCGATCTCGGCGGGTGTCGCGCCCTTGGCGGTTATGGCGGCCAGGAATGCGCCCTGCTGCAAATCGGGCTGCTGGTTATTCAAGATCTGCTTGAAAAGAATGGATGCCTCAACTCGGGTCAGGTTGCCGCCCTTAATCAGCCGGTCCACCTGGCTGCCAAAATATCTCAGACTGTCTTCCATTATCATGTCCTTCGCATTATTAAAACGGCTTTCCGCTAAGCGCTTCTTTGTGCGTCTTTGTGGCTTTGTGCCTTGGTGGATTGGTTTTTCAGGAGGGATGTGAATTAGAGCTTACTATTACTACCCTCACCACAAAGGCACAAAGATGACTTAATCTGTCCATTGACTCATACAAACAACTGATTTCATCCCCGTTCTTTGAGAAGAATGGTAAAATGCATCCTCAATTCCGGCAAGATTCGTTCTTTTAGTGATGAGCCAGTCGGCTTTGATCATGCCGGATGTTAAAAGCTCTACAGCCTGCCGGTTTTGCCGACTGGTGCAGCCGTAGGCCCCAATGACGGCAAGCTCATGATAGTGAATAGAGCGAAGGTCGATCATCTCCTGATAGTTCCCCGGTCTCGGCCCGGAGAAGATGCAGACCCTTCCGCCTGGGGAGATCAGCTTCTGAAGATCGCTGTCCACCCGCACCTCTGGAGTGGCGGTAAGGATGACGTCCACTCCCGCTTTGCCGATCTCTGCGGCCAGGATGGCTGCGGCTGACTCCTCAGCCAAATCGACTACCACCGCGCGGGTGTGCTTTTTAAGCAAGCTTATGCGATTGGGCTCTTTCTCTGCTACTATTATCTTCTCGGCTCCGTGAAGCTCAGCTAAAAGGGCGTGCAGAGCACCGATGGGCCCGCCGCCGTAGATGAGAACGCGCTCATCCTGACCGACGCAGGCCTGCTCCTGACCGTTGATGCAACATGCTAAAGGCTCAGCCAGAGCGGCAAGAGCCGGATCGACATTTCCCGGCAGCAGATTCACGCCCCCTGGGAAGCTCTCTCCTGGCAGGGCCAGGAGCTGTGCAAAACCTCCGTCACAATTGAAACCCATGATCCTGATCTCGGGGCAAAGGTTATCGGCACCCCTCCGGCAGGGCCTGCATTTTCCGCAGGCGATGCCGGGCCATAGCTGTACTTTGTCTCCTTCGGCCAGGGCCGAGTCTGAATCAACCTCGACGATCTTGCCTACCATCTCATGCCCCAGCACGCGGGGAAGATCCAGGTCCCGATGGCCGTGCTCTCGCATCTTGAGATCCGTGCCGCATACGGCGCAGGCTAGGATCTCCAGCAGGGCGCCCCCTTTGGGGGTCACTGGATCGGCAATATCGTCCAGCCCCATGACGCCCGGAGCTTTAAGAACAGCAGCTTTCATTTCTTGGGAAGCTCCACCGTCATGAGCACCCGATCCGTCTCCTCGACAAGCTGCATCTGGCTAAATCCATAAATCCCGGCCAGAAGGGCCGCTCCACCCATGCCCACGCCCTCTTTGACGTAGCCCTGAGCATAGATCTGCACCGGAGGGATTTTAGAGTTCTCCAATCCCGGATCTGAGTAATAGTAAGGCCGACCGGTAGCTTCTACAATCTCCCTGAAGTTGGCCGTCTTGTCCTGTACGATATATTTGGTGGTGGCGATGGAGATGTCCCCCTCGATCTTCAGGGCTTTTCCCAGGGCCAGGACCGCGGCCATCTGCGTGCCGCCGGCTAAGACCACCCGGCAGCCCCTCAGGCCCTGCATGAGTCCCAGAGCCGCGGCCATCATGGGATCGCCTACCTGCTCGATTGCTTTAAACGGATCATTCCTCAGGCTACCGATGTTGATGGCAGCCCTCTGGAATGCCTTGGCCACTACGCTCTGTTTGAGTTCAGTGGGATTTGACTGGAAACTGCTGCTCACGTTGACATCATAACCCAGAGACCAGAGAACTGCCATAGCCGTGGTCGTGCCTCCGGCGATGGACTCACCGATGAAGACGCAGTCTGAGAGTCCTGCAAGCTTCTTTCCGAGCATTGCGCCATTTTCGTAGAGGGCGCGGGCTTTTGCAACCGCGGGATCATGGCGAATGTCGCTTCCCGCAGATCCGCCCAGCTCTACATAGGGAACGGCCGGCTTTTTTCGAAGGCCCGAGGCCACGAATAAAGAAGGAATGCCGGTCAGGTTCAAGGCTGCCTTGGTGACGATCGCCGGTGTAGGTGAGCCGCCTGGTGCTTCAGGCAGCTCTGGCATGGTGATGATGCGGTTGGTCTCCACCAGCTCGGCATCGGCGCCCGGGGTGTAGTCGGTCAGCTCCGGCGTGGTTCCGGCGGCAGATAGGCCGGGAATCTTGCCTGTGTCGGTATTGGAGATGATACATAGAAATAATGGCCGCTGTGGCAGTGGCTCGAAATCAGGATAGATCCAGTTTGGCATGATTCTAACCTCGGTCTGCAACTATATGAAACCAACGCCAGTAGACTTAATTTAACTAAACTTGTGTTGTTTGGTGCACAAGCGAGCTTTGGCTAGAATGCTCAATTTATCATTGTCGCGAACCATCAACCACGATTGCCATGATTAATTCCGACTTTATTAGCTAGGGCTCGATAGCCTCGCGGCCTGCAAAGCTAAATACAACTCACCCAGCCTTGGCTTGAACCTGGAAAAACAACCTTTCAGGAGATGCTAGCGCTTTGGGGTAGAACTGCCTGCAAGAAAATAGATATACTAGGAGGGGATTGGCAATGAAGGCGTTACGTGCATATACCGGTGGCTCTGGATAGCTTGAGATATAGGAATCTTGGAGCCGGCGGCTGATGGGGATAAAGCTAAAAAGCCGAAAGACAAAGGCAAAAGCGAAGATCAATAACCAAAAAGGAAGAGTGTGAAATCATGAGTGAAGCCAGAGATAGAAAGATGAAACGCGAGCGCAAATTCGAAATGCAAAAGGCCGAAAAAGTCCTGCGAGCATGCAGGAGCAGGAGAGGTTATGAGCTCTTTGCTGAGCCGGAGAAGAAAAAGCAAAAATAGAAAGCAACAGAGGTTATATGGGTGCTCTTCTTTTTTTGGATGATTACTTTCGCCAAGCATTGGCGATTTTTATTTTTATGCAATCTTCTCATGATTGCACCCCCGATCTTAAGGATAGGCGCTAATCAGAGAGAACTTGATATAAGGAAATATCCTTGGACTATGCCTTGATCTTAACGCAAAGGTCAGTGCTCTCGCAGGTTCATCATCTCTGAAGAATAGGGGCTGCCTCACATGGTGGATTTTACCTGCTGCCTCGGAGATTCTTGAATGCCATAGCTCCTGCGTTTGGGAATCGATTGCAATGGATGATCCGAAAATTCCCCGGCAGTTACATGAATGGCATCTGCATGTCATCTTCCATGGAAATGAACTGTAGAACAGGCCGTAATCAATGGTGATCTCTTCACTCTTCTGGATGTCTTTCACTGCGATGTCGCAGTAGAGACCATCAACGAACAAGGAAAGAATATTGGCATCACAACTATGATTGGCGTCCCCATCGGTTACAATCCAATTTCCGTCTTCCCCCTCTACCCCAAGCTTGCATATTCGGTCTTTTTCGATATTAGATAATGACTGAAATTCCTTTTTGGAGACATAGACATCATTGCTCGAATAATAGAATACGATAGTTCCTTTTGATATTGGCTCTCCAGCAAATATGCCCTCACCATCTATGCAACTGCTATTTTTATAAATTTTAGTTAAATACACCGGAAATCCTTATCCCAGGCTGATCTAGCTGTAATTTCAAGAGTGAAACAGAACTATATATATATTGACTTGGCTTTTGAACCTGAGTGAACTTGTAGGATTGCAAAGGACAAATCTTGCAAACTGCGCAGAGTTTTCGGAAGTCGCTATGCAGTCCCAAGGGAGGAAAGTGGTATATAAAGCCAACGGTTTCGGGACTACACATCTTACGAGCGAGAAGGATATATTGTTATATAAGAAGTTAAAACACATAGTAGGTCTAAAGAGTTGATAGCCAAAGACCCCTTTGCGATCTATATTGAATTGCTGCATGGATGATGAATAATGCAATCCTTAGGTGAAGCGAGAGAAATTGCCGATGATTCTCTCTCTGCCGGCGGCTTCAGATCCGCTGTAAGGGCCGGGTCTGCAACAATAGGGTGGGTTTTGCCTTTTCGTTATTCTCTGGCTGTTGGGGCCTTAATTATTATCTCTTTTTACCTGACGATGATGGCATTGAGCGCTAATCAAGAGACGAGTACCATTTTTACAGATATTATCACATCCATCATTGATTTCATCGTCACTCTGGCTTTGTTTTATTGTTCCATATACTGCTATTATCATGAAAATGAGGTCTTCTTAGCCTGGCTGTTCTTGGCAATAGCCAGGCTCGACTTTACCATTGGGGATACCATTTGGGCTTATACGGAAATCGTCCTTCAGGAAAGTCCTTTTCCCTCTATTGCGGACTATTTCTATATAGCATATTACCCGCTCTTTCTGCTCGGCATCATCTTCCTGCCCAGCATAAAATTCTCCACTAGCGAGCGGCTTAAGATGATGCTGGATACGGGAATAGTGATGATTTCCGCGATTCTTGTCTTCTGGAGTCTTATCATCTCTCCCACTATTAAACAATCCGGAGACATCGATAGCATCTCACTGGCTCTTTCCATTGCATATCCCGTGGCGGATTTGGTTTTGTTATTTGCGGTCTTGGAGTTGCTTTTCAAGAGGATTTACGAGAAAAGACAGACCCCATTATTATTTCTTGTCGGCGGAATATCCGCTCTGATAATAACTGATGCCATTTTCTTTCGCCAGACTTTAGATGAGACATATGTTGCGGGAGGGCTATTGGATATAGGCTGGCCGATCTCATATGTCCTGATAGGGCTTGCGGCTATGTCTCAGGTCGATGTTATTCATAGGGGTGTATTTTGCGCGTTAGTGAATAAAAATACTCATTATGGGCAGCTCACCTGGCCGCTTTATCTGCCTTATTTCTGTGCGGCAGGTGCATTTGCGTTGCTCGTTTGGAGCCATGATCATACCATTGGTTTATCCTTTGAATCACTATCTTGGGCTGTAGCTTTGATAATAGGATTGACTATAGTACGCCAGGTTCTGGCACTCAACGAAAATTCTCAGCTCTATCATGAGGCACAGCAAGATATAGTTGAGCGCGATCTTGCACAGCAGGAAGTCATACGCCTCAATGAAGGGCTGGAGAAGAGAGTTGCAGAGCGCACCTCTCAGCTGGAGGCGTCCAATAAAGATTTGCAGAAACAAATCCAGGTGCGTCAGATGGCAGAGGATGCTCTAAAAGACTCCGAGCGCAGATTGGCTGATATTATAAACTTCTTGCCCGATGCTACATTCGTAATAAACAGAGCCGGCGTAGTAATTGCATGGAACCGGGCAATAGAGAAGATGACAGGCATCGAGGCAGCTGACATTCTGGGAAAAGGAAACTATGAATATGCTCTTCCCATTTACAAAGTAAGACAGCCCATGCTAATCGACATGGTTCTTGAGCCCGATATCTCTTTGGAAAGAGATTACGAGCGCATTAAATGGCAAGAAGACGGCACATTGGTAGGAGACTCTTTTACCTCCGATCTGCTGGGCAAGCCGGCATATTTGCTGGGAAGCGCTGGGGTTCTCTATGATTCAGAGGGTACGATCTATGGCGCCATAGAGTCCATAAGGGATATTACAGATCGAAAAATGGCAGAAGAAGACCTGAAGAGCGCCAAGAATAGAGCGGAATCGGCTACAAAGGCCAAATCGAAATTCCTGGCCAATATGAGCCATGAGATCCGTACCCCGATGAATGCCGTCATCGGCATGAGCGATCTTCTCTTGCAGATGGACCCAAAAATCGAGCAGCGTGATTACCTGGAGACCATTCGCAGCAGCGGAAATGCCCTGCTCGCAATAATCAACGACATTTTGGACTATTCAAAGATAGATGGAGGTAAACTCGAGCTGGATATCCAGCTCTTTGATCTGGCCAGATGCATTGAAGTTTCAATGGATCTGGTGGCTGCCAGGGCGGCAGAGAAGGGTTTGGAGCTTACTTATTTCCAGGAAGAGGATGTGCCCACAATGCTTATGGGCGACGAGATCAGGCTACGTCAGATATTAACCAATCTCCTGGGAAATGCCGTGAAATTTACGGAAAAAGGCGAGGTCGTACTGTCGGTAAGCTCTTCTCCCTTGCAGGGCGACAAAGTCATGCTTCATTTTGTCATCAAGGATACTGGTATCGGCATATCCCAGGAGAACCTGGGCAAGCTATTTCAGTCATTTACTCAGGTTGACTCTTCCACTACCAGATATTACGGCGGAACCGGCCTTGGGCTGGCCATAAGCCGCAGACTGGTGGAAATGATGGGCGGAGAGATCTCCGTAGAAAGTACGGTTGGAAAAGGAAGCACATTTCACTTTTCCGTTTTATGCGGCGTCTCTGTTGAAGATAAGGCGAAGTCGCCAGGCGATCAAATTCTGGCAGGAAAGAGCGTTCTAATTGTAGAAGGCAGCGAATCTGTGCGAAATATGATCACGAATGCGGCAAAATCCTGGAAAATGAATGCGCTGGCAATATCAGGCGGAAAGGATGTTGCAGAGATTCTAGAGACGGAGAAATATGACTTTGTGATCATAGATACTATCTTGCTTGATACTTTTATGCCTGATATGGATCCTGGGCTCTTCTTGAGCCAGATTAAAGCTATGCAAAGCCCACCATTCATTGTGATGTTGAGCCACTTAGGAAGCAAGGTAGAGCGAGATCCTTTTGTGAGCGGCTATCTTAGCAAGCCCATCAAGCCTCTTCAACTCAAGCGTCTGCTGGTAAGCATGCTCGTTCCCAAGGATCATGGGACAAAGGCTGCAAGAAGCCAGCCTCTGTCAGTTCCGCCGGAAAAGAGGAATGATCTGGTAATTCTCCTTGCTGAGGATAATCCGGTAAATCAGAAAGTTGCTCTCAGCATGCTAAAGCGCCTCGATTATCGAGCTGATGTTGCCGGCAACGGCCTTGATGTACTGTCTTCTCTGGAGAGAAAGAATTACGATGTCATTCTCATGGACATACAAATGCCGGATATGGACGGATTGCACGCTACGCGCTGCATCCGCGAGCAAAAAATGAAAAAACAGCCATATATAATAGCCATGACGGCTTATGCTCTTGACGGTGATAGAGAGGAATTTCTTAAAGCCGGCATGGATGACTATCTCAGCAAACCGATACGAATGGACGAACTGAAGGATGCATTGGAAAAATGCGAACGAATCATAAAGACAGGTGGCTAAATCATTCGATCCTCTTCTTTCTCCTCTATGTATAGTTCCGGCAACGCATTCATGTACTCTTTAATCATAATAGGAAATGATCTGGATTCCATAAAGCGAAGGCCAAGCTGTTCCGCCCAGCGCTGTATACCCAGGTCTTGAGAGACAACGGCCGCATCCAGCTCTTTTGCCAATAACAATACATCGATGTCCGGAGCGCTGTCCAGTATGCCATAGCGCAGTGCAGCTCTGTACTTCTCTCGAAATTTGCGAATTATACTGCCTACAATCTCCCGCTCGATCTCATCTTTCGTGTTCGCGAGGCCGCTCTCGCGCTCGGAGAGGGATATGCATCGGGAGACGGATTCCCATATGGCTTCTTCGGATATGTTCATGCCTTTGTTTATGCGGCTTCTCATGTAGTCGACATATTCGTAAAAGATTTTGGAAGGCACCTTTACCTTGTATCTGTCCGGTGACTTTTTTACAAGCCAGGTATCTACCTTTCCCAGGACTCGAGCATCACAATTATTATGCCTGGCGAAATCCTTGATCTCATTGTAGACGGAAGGATACGGGATGTAGCAACTAATTCCCAGGTGTAGCCTTCCTTCTGCCACTCGATCCAGGATGGCATTCATTCCCTCACAGATGTTGGCAGCACCTTCGCTCTCCCAGGCTAAAGAGTCCGTGAGGGCAGTAGTATCCAGCACGAACCTCTGGCGTAACATTAATGACTGTAAGGAATAAGTGATATAAGATACCTTCTGATTGGAAAAGAAGAATGAAATTCATTAGAAAAAAATGGGCAAAAGATAGGCCATTCAGGCCGTCTTCATCTTGGCCGCTTCCTCCAGCCCTAACTCCTTGATGGACTCATCTCTCATCTTGAACTTCTGAATCTTGCCGCTTACAGTCATGGGGAAGTCATCCACGAACTTGATGTACCTGGGAACTTTAAAGTGCGCGATCCTTCCTTTGCAGAAAGACTTGATCTCTTCTGCGCTGGCCGTGACTCCTTTCTTGAGCTTGATCCAGGCCATGATCTCCTCCCCATACTTCTTGTCAGGCACACCAATGACCTGCACATCGCTAACGTCCGGGTGGGTGTAGAGGAACTCCTCAATCTCTCTGGGATAGATATTCTCTCCGCCCCGGATGACCATATCTTTAAGCCTGCCTGTGATCTTGCAATAGTCCTCATCATCCAGAGTGCCCAGGTCGCCGGTGTGCAGCCACCCTTCCTTATCTATGCACTGGTCGGTGGCCACCTGATTGTTGTAGTAGCAGCGCATAATCATGTACCCGCGAGCACATATCTCGCCCGTCTCTCCGCGGTGGACCATTTTTCCGGTCTTGGGATCGACGATCTTCATCTCGGTATGGGGCATAGGCCTGCCGATGGTCGAAACCCTCTGCTCCAGGGAATCATCGGTGGAGGACATGGTGATGCCGGGCGAGGCTTCCGTCTGGCCGTAGGTGATTACCACCTCTCGCATGTTCATGAGGGTGCTCACCTTCTTCATGAACTCAATGGGGCAGGGCGATCCGGCCATGATTCCGGTACGCAGGCTTCTGAAATCATATTTGGAGAAATCTGGGTGCTCAAGCTCCGCGATGAACATGGTAGGCACACCATGTACCGCTGTGCAGCGTTCTTTCTCTATGGCAGACATGACCAGGACGGGATCGAAGTACTCGGCAGGCAGCACCATTGTGGCTCCGTGCGTCATGCAGGCCATATTGGAGAGCACCATGCCAAAGCAATGATAAAATGGTACAGGTATGCAAAGCCGGTCTTTTTCTGTAAAATTCATGCATTCGCCGATGAAGTAGCCGTTGTTCAGGATGTTATGGTGCGTGAGAACCACGCCCTTGGGGAAACCGGTTGTGCCCGAAGTATACTGGATGTTTATGGGATCGTCAAAGTCCAGGCTCTCCTCCCTCTCCTCTAAAATCTCATCAGGCACCTCATCTCCCATCCTGAGCACATCATCCCAGGACCACATGCCCTGCGGCTTCTCGCCCCTAATCATCACAGCTGTGCGCAGAAACGGCAGTTTCTCGGAGTGAATCTTGCCCGGCTGGGCTGCCCTGGCCTCGGGGCAGACCTCATAGAACATCTGCACGTAGTCCGAACTCTTGAAGCGGTCCATAAGCAGCAAGGCCTGGGCTTCCGATTGGCGCAGAGCATACTCCAGTTCGTGTGTCCGGTAGGCAGGATTGATGTTGACCATGATGATGCCGGCTTTTGCCGTGGCGAACTGGGTGATTATCCATTCTGCCAGGTTTGTGGCCCAAATGGCCAGACGATCGCCCTTCTTGAGGCCCAGAGCAATGAAACCCTTCGCGGCGCGGTCCAGCTCTTTTTGCAGCTCGCGGTATGTGTATCGCGTTCCCTGGTGGAGGGATACAATTGCGTCGTTATCAGGATATTTATCTGCTATTTCATCGAACATATCACCGATCGTCTTTCCAATAAGCGGTTTTTCCGAGCCGCGAAAAGCATAGCTGTATGAGACTTTGCCTGGCATGAAGTTGCCTGTCAATCGCTAAGGAGATATAACATTATCTTAAGAGAGGTTTAGAGAATGTAAAAAGACCCGCAAGAATTAACATACAGGAAGATAAACCAAAATGACCAGATTGTTTGCAGATAGGATGAGTTGTGTCCACAGATCGTTTGTGAGGGAGATCCTGAAGGTGACGGAGGACCCAGAAATCATATCCTTTGCAGGAGGACTTCCCAATCCAAAATATTTCCCGGTGCAAGAGATTGCAGCGGCCGCAGAAAAGGTTCTCTCTGAATGCGGCGAGGCATCTTTGCAGTACAGTACAACGGAAGGTTACCTTCCTCTGAGAGAGATGATCGCACAGAGGTATGCCAGAAAGGGCGTAAAGGTAAGTGCATCCGAGATCATGATCACCAATGGTTCTCAGCAGGCTCTTGATCTCCTGGGCAAGGTATTCTTGAATAAAGGTGACGGCGTCATCCTGGAGAGGCCTACTTATCTGGCTGCAATTCAATCATTTGGCTTCTTGGAGCCCAAATTTCACTCCATACCACTGCAAGAGGACGGAGTCGACCCGCAGGCACTGGGGAAGGTTCTCTCTGAGAACGACTGCAAGCTGTTCTATTCCGTCCCCAACTTCCAGAATCCCACAGGCATTACCTACTCACGAGATAAACTCAAAGCAGTAGCGGAAAAGCTGAGCGAGGGCAGCACAGTCTTCATAGAGGATAACCCTTATGGCGATCTGAGGTTCATGGGCGAGGATCGGCCGTCTATGAAAAATTACCTGGGAGAGGGTGCTGTTTTGCTCGGCTCTTTCTCCAAGATCGTTGCACCGGGAGTGCGGCTGGGATGGGTCTGTGCCTGTGAGGAGATCATGGAGAAGCTGATAATTGCCAAGCAGGCCTCAGACCTGCATTCCAATTATCTCTGTCAGAGGATCCTGCATCAATACCTCAAGGACAACGACATAGAACAGCACATCGCCAAGATACGAAGAGCTTACAAGGGTCAAAGGGATTTTATGGTGCAGACCATGCAGGAGACCTTCCCTGAGAATGTCGGCTTCACCAGACCGGAGGGCGGAATGTTCCTCTGGGCGACATTGCCGGAGAGCATGTCGTCTCTTGATCTCTTCAACCGGGCTATTAAAGAAAAAGTGGCCTTCGTACCGGGTCAGGCCTTCTATGCCGATGGTGGCGGCAGCAATACCATGAGGCTGAACTTTTCCAACTCCAATAACGATAGGATCTTCGAGGGCGTGACCAGGTTAGCAAAGGCCATCAAGCAAGAGGCCCCATGATTTCCTGGGTCTCATATCTTTTGGCCGATTAGATTGTAATTTCGACCAACAGGTATATCATCCAGTTAATCGTTTGTAAGCTGTTACATTTTCGTCGATTCAAAGAGATTTGTTGAGATGTTTTTTGTAGCAAGCTTCGATTCTTTGAATCGATTCAAAAGGTACGTGAATTATATGTTTGAAAGAAAATATGAAAACAGCGGTAGCGGCAGCAGAGGCGGCTACAATAGCGGTCCCAGAGAAATGACAGATGTAACTTGCTCCGAATGCGGCAAGCAAACCCAGGTTCCATTCAAGCCGGACGGATCAAGGCCGGTTTACTGCAGCGAGTGCTACCAGAAGCACAGACCTGCCAGGTCACCTGGTAGATACTAAACATATTTGATTTGAGCTTATCTGTTCTTGCCATGAATCGGCTATGTGGGGCGGCATTCTGCCCCGCAGATTTTCAACTTTGGAGCAAGAGAATTTGATTGAGCACAAACAGATCGCAATTCTCGATCCAGCATCAAACATGATGATCAACGTGGACGAAGGGATAGCTCCACTGCTGCAAACCATCTGGAACTGCGGCATCATCACCACCAATTCATGTCAAGAAAATAAGCCGGGTATAATATGGATTGAGTTTCTTGCTGCAGAAGATGCAGAAGCCTTTTTGACGCGCATAGTATCGGGCCTTGACCCTATTAACAACCCAAAAGCCGACAACTGGCTCTATTCCAGAATAACAGGTGCAAATGGCGGCTGGCAATATACCGCTCATCCTCATGATGCCAGAGAATACATCGACGAAGAAGATGGTTGCATAGGATTGGATGCCTCCCAATCATGCTTGATTGCGTTATCCATATCCATACGCTTTCCTGTGGACGATTACGAAATACTGCGAGATATCCTCGAAGGAAAGTCATCATTAATAAATGCTATAAATCAGAAGAAGGAGCCGAAATGACCTGTGATCTTTGTACTAGAGCATCAGTAGGTGCATGCGTGGGCGAGACGTTCTGCTCGTCACTTCATTTGGCAGACGAGGACGCCTGCAAGCTGGCAGCTGAAATCTGTCTATCCTGGTGGCTGAAGAGAGATGATGAGACTGCGGTTGATGATCTGTTCTGGGAGATGTCGCAGAGACGAATTGATGAACTGGCCTCTGATCCCGGTAAGGCCAGGGCGTATTTGGCAGAGAGGTGTCTAGAGCTCTAATCCGGCTCTTGGCTCCTGTATTATTCGATTATCGCTGCATTAATTCCGAACGGCTCCTTGCTATGTCATTTATCGATTAATTTAATTCTACTGCCCGGAATTCTCCTATGTATCCAAACATTTAGGTACCAACGTCTTTTTATGCTATAACATCCTAATTGAATTCATGACTCTAATTGCAGCCGCGGATTTATTTGGATCTGCTACCCATGGCACAACACCGATCACTCCGGGCCAACAAGTACGACTAAATCAACGACTCAAGCTGGCACGACTCCTGGCTTTGAGGCAACCTTTGCCGTAGCTAAGGCTCATTTGATTAGGTGTTAAAAAAATTGATCCTAAGCCAAAATCAAGTTCAAAGGACATTAAACCGTCTCAAGGTGCGCCTTGACAGTAATGCCTTTTTAAGTCAATACTGCTCTGAGCAGCCGCTACGATCTGAGCTGCTCAGCACCGATCAGCTAGTGCGGCATGCTAAGGCGTTGGCAGAACGTCATGTGGTTGATCCAATGCCAGGCAGGGACCTGCTATTGCCAAGGCTCTCTGAGAATGAGGTGATCCTGCGGCAGGCAAACGAGTTGCTGTCAGAGGCCGATGCATCGAACCTGCGGATTTCGCCGGCGTCTGAGTGGCTGCTTGACAACTTCTACAAGATTGAAGAGCAGATTCGCATGAGCCAGCGGCATCTGCCAAAAGATTACAGCAAAGAGCTGCCCCATATGCTCAGAGGACCGCTGGCCGGATACCCGCGCATTTACGACATTGCAAAGGAGCTGATCCTTCACGTCGATGGTCAGGTGGATGCAGAAAGCCTGAGAAGCTTCGTGGATGCGTATCAGTCGATCTCGGTTCTTAACCTGGGAGAGCTTTGGGCTGTCGCCATTATGCTCCGCCTGGCACTTATCGAGAACTTGCGACGCATTTCACTGCGAATCGCTAAGAGTCGGACGGACCGTAATCTGGCAGGTTACTGGGTAGATCGAGCAATTACAGCGGCGGAGACAGAACCTAAGAGTATGATCGTTGTTGTGGCTGATCTGGCGGGATCAGACCCCCCAATGTCCTGTGCTTTTGTTGCTGAATTTGCCCGAAGGTTAGAGGGGCAGAGCCATGCTCTCTCTCTCCCGTTAATATGGATTGAAGAGCGTTTATCTGAAAAAGGAAAGACCATCGGGCAGATGGTTCAGGAGGATATCCAGCAGGAGACGGCAGATAAGGTCTCCGTAGGCAACAACATCAAAAGCTTTCGTTTTCTTGAGTCCATGGACTGGAGAGCGTTTGTAGAGGAGACGAGTGCAGTCGAGAAGGCTCTGAACATGGACCCATTCGGCACATATCGTCGGATGGACTTCGCCACTCGAGACCGTTACCGCCACTCTGTTGAACGGATAGCAAAGTACAGTTCTCATTCTGAAGAAGAAGTGGCGCTTTTGGCTGTAAAACTGGCCAGGGAAAGTGTTGTGGCTAAGGGCAGCGAAGATCGAAGTGCACATGTTGGTTTCTATCTGATCGATAAGGGGCTGCGAAGCCTTGAAATGGCTGCAAGAATGAGCCTGCCGCTGCGAGAGTCGCTTAGCAGGACTATTTACCAATTCCCTCTTTTCTGTTATCTTGGCGCTATAACGCTGATCACGGCCCTCATCTGCGCGGCTGTACTCAGCCAGGTATACAGGCTCGGATCAGACGCAGTAATGCTGTTCTTAGCATCCATCTTCTTGGCAATATGCATAAGCAGTCCAGCAGTCGGCCTGGTGAACTGGTTGGCGACTCTCTTGGTCAGGCCTCATGCACTCCCCAGGATGGACTTCTCTTCAGACATTCCAGAAGAGCTGCGAACGTTGGTGGTGGTGCCATCAGTTCTGACCAGCCCCGAAAAAGTGGCAGATCTGCTGGAAGGGCTCGAGGTTCGATATCTGGCGAACCGGGATAAAAATCTGCACTTCGGCCTTCTTACCGATCTGGGAGACGCCCTGCAGGAGGTCGTGTCCAAGGACGAGCATCTTTTGTTAATGGCTCGTCAGGGTATCGAGGCTCTGAACAAAAAGTATCATGATAGTATCTTCTTCCTCTTCCCCCGTCAGCGCAGTTGGGATCCTAAGGAGGAGATCTGGAGAGGTTATGAGAGAAAACGGGGAATTCTGGGGGAACTCAACTCTCTGCTGCGAGGCGGACACAAAAATAGCTTCTCCTCGATCGTGGGCGACGTATCGATCCTGTCCTCTGTAAAATATGTCATCACAGTTGATGAAGATACCATGATGCCTTACAACTCTGCCCGGATGCTGGTGGAGACCATGGCTCATCCTCTCAACCGCCCCAGATTCGACGAGCATAAGAAATATGTTGTTGAGGGCTACAGCATACTTCATCCTCGCCTGAGCTCAGGCATGCCTGAAGCAGATCGATCCAGGTTTGTGAGGCTCTTTGGAGGCGAGCCGGGAATTGATCCATATACGAGGGAGGTCTCAGATGTCTACCAGGATATTTTCGGGGAAGGATCCTTCACCGGCAAGGGCATATACGACGTAGATGCCTTCTCTCAGTCTCTGGGTGGTCGCTTTCCAGATAACTTGATCCTGAGTCACGACCTTCTGGAAGGCAGCTATGCCAGAGCGGCACTGGTCAGCGATGTGCAATTCTATGAGGAGTATCCCTATCGTTACACCACAGACGTTAAGCGCAGGCATAGATGGATCAGAGGTGACTGGCAAATCGCCAGCTGGCTGCTCATGCGGGTACCTGGTCCCGGTGGCTTGATCCTGGACAATCCTATCTCTGCGTTATCCAGATGGAAGATTCTCGATAACCTCCGGCGCAGCCTCGTTACACCTGCCCAGATCTTGCTTCTGTTATCGGCATGGCTGATGCTTTCCAACCCCCTGTTCTGGACAATTGTAGTGGTAGGAGCAGTTCTGGCTTTGCCGTTACTCGCTTGCATCCGAGCGATCCTGAATAAGTCTGCAAATCTGCCCCTGGATAAGCACCTGCATTATGCCGGGAGAGCAATTGTCAGATATCTGGCTCAGGCCGCTCTCAGCTTGACACTGATTCCTTATGAGGCATTCTTCAGCCTGGATGCAGTGGTTCGTACCGGTGGGCGAATGCTATTCACTCATAAACGGCTGCTGGAATGGAACTCTTCAAGCAGCTCTCAGAACAGCGGGAAGAGTGATCTGGCAGGATTCTACCGGTCAATGTGGATAGCTCCGGTGCTTGCTGTTGCCATGACATCTTATCTCTTGTATTGGCGTCCTGATGTTCTTTACGTCGTCTGGCCGCTGCTGCTATCCTGGAGCCTTGCGCCTGCTGTTGCCTGGTGGATAAGCTTGCCTCTTGCCTTACCTAAAGCAAAACTCAGCGAGGATCAGACGATCTTCCTGCGCAAGCTCTCTCGCAGGACATGGAAGTTTTTTGAGACATTCGTAGGACCGGAAAGCCACTGGCTTCCGCCTGACAATTACCAGGAGGATCCGCGCTCAGTAATTGCCGACGGCACATCGCCTACAAATATGGGTTTGTCATTGCTTGCGAACCTGGCAGCTTACGACTTCGGTTATATCTCAGCAGGAACTCTGATAGATCGAAGCGCTTGCGCTCTTCAGACAATGAAAAACCTGGAACGTTTTCAGGGCCACTTTTACAATTGGTACGATATCAAGCGGCTTGAGCCAATGCCTCCAAGGTACATCTCAACTGTTGATAGCGGTAACCTGGCAGGTCATCTGTTGACTGTGCAGCAGGGACAAATCGAAATTATAGACCAGAAGATCCTGTCGGAACAGGTGTTTAGCGGTCTTCAGGATACACTGCAGATCATTAGGGATGCTGCTGCTGCCGGGTCTGTAGACGAAGACCTTGAGGGAAACGAGCCCTCAGAGGTTCTTGTGCAGATTGATCTATTCAGGACAGAGCTGGAGAAGCCTCCGGGCCATCTCTCGACTGCATGGCATTTACTGGACCGGCAGGCAAAAGCCGTAGCGTTGATGAGGGACCGGCTGGGTTTCGAAGCTGACGCTGATCTATTGTGGTGGATGCACTCTTATGAGAACCAACTTCGGGATCATCTGCAGGATCTGATCAACATGGCACCCTGGCTCATGCTTCCCCTGTGGATTAAGGAGCACCCTCTCCCGAAGGATTTTCCAGCGCATGGCTCGACACAGCTTTCAGGGCTGCAAGCGAAGCTGCTCGGACTTGACGATATTCCATTACTGCGAGAGCTTCCAATGACTGCTCGAAATTTGATGCCCCTTATAGATCAAATCAGTAGCTTCTATTGTGACGTTGACCGGCAAATTGAACGAAAATGGCTAAAAGATCTGGGTCAAAAAATAATTGAAGCGGAAAGACGTGCTGGTGAGAGGATCACCTCCATAAAGAGGCTGGCAATCGACTGCAGCAAGTTAGCGGATATAAGGTACGATTTCCTATTCGATGAATCGCGCCGGCTTCTCTCGATCGGCTACAATGTAGACGACTCCAGACGCGATGAGAGCTGCTATGATCTCTTGGCATCAGAGGCGAGGCTATGCAGCTATGTGGCCATTGCTCAGGGGCGGCTTAAGCAGGAGCATTGGTTTGCTTTAGGACGTATGCTCACCAAAGCAGGCGGAGAGCTGGCTTTGCTCTCCTGGGGTGGGACTATGTTCGAGTATCTCATGCCGCTACTGATAATGCCGACTTATGAGAACACCCTTCTAAATCAGACCTATGGCTGCGCAGTCAAGCGGCAGATCGAATATGGGCAACAACGAGGTGTTCCCTGGGGCATATCAGAATCCGGCTACAACCTCATAGATGTCAATCAGATCTACCAGTACCGAGCTTTCGGAGTGCCGGGCCTTGGATTTAAGCGTGGGCTGGCCAAAGACCTGGTAATCGCACCCTATGCCTCGGCTCTGGCCTTGATGGTTTCTCCCCTAGATGGTTGCATCAATCTACAGCGAATGGCGAGCGAAGGTTATCTGGGAGAGTATGGCTTCTATGAGGCCATAGATTACACTCCATCGCGTCTTGCTCAGGATCAAAAAAGCGCAACTGTGCGATCCTTCATGTCACATCATCAGGGCATGAGCTTTCTCTCCATGGCTTATGTTTTGTTAGACCGGCCTATGCAAAGGAGATTCATGGCCAATCCCATCTTCCAGGCCGCTGATCTGCTTCTCCAGGAAAGGGTTCCCACTGCCTTGCCCTTCTATCCTCATGCCGCAGAGGCATCGCCATCAATCTGGAGAGCAGGCATGCCGGGGCGTGAGAAGTCCAAGAGGATCTTCAATGATCCGAATAGCACCTCGCCTGATGTGCACCTTCTCTCCAATGGCAATTACAGTGTGATGATCTCCGGCACCGGTGCAGGCTACAGCCAGTGGAGGGAAATTGCCGTCACTCGCTGGCACGGCGATATTACCCGCGACAATGATGGACAGTTTTTCTTTTTACGCGACCTGGACAGCAATGATGTCTGGTCGGCAGGATATCAGCCTGTGTGTAAAGATGCAGAGATTTATCAGGCCATATTCCAGGGATCGAAGGCGGAGTTCTGGTCAACGGTTTTAGGGATTGATGCTCATACAGAAGTTATCGTCTCACCTGAGGACGATGTCGAGCTGCGCAGCATAAGTCTCACCAATCACTCATCGATAAGACGGAAGATTGAGTTGACAAGCTATGCAGAAGTCGTTCTGACGGTTCGTGCGGCAGATACAATCCATCCAGCTTTTAGCAACCTCTTCGTGGAGACAAAGATTCTGCCCAAGAGATCTGCGATCCTATGCACTCGCCGCCAGAGGTCCAAGGACGAGAAGACGTTCTGGATGCTACATCAGATGGCGGCAGAGGACGTGGATGCTGATCTGATTTCTTTTGAGACGGATCGCTCCCGGTTCATAGGTAGAGGAAGAACTGTCGCCAATCCAGTGGCAATGACTGGAGCAATTGGGCTCTCAAATAGTGATGGCTTCGTCTTGGACCCGATTGTCTCCATAAGGTGCATTGTCACGATAGATCCAGGGGAGACTTGCAGGGTGAACTTCATCACCGGAATAGCAGAGACGCAAGAGCAGGCCATTGAACTAATTGATAAGTACCGTGACGTACGCATGGCAAAGCGCGTCCACAACCTTGCCTGGACTCACAACCAGATGATCATGCAGCAGCTCAACATCACCGATGTCGATATTAATCTTTATATGCGCCTTGTCTGTGCAATAATTTATCCTTGCTCAAACTGGCGCGCCAGTCCCGGCATACTCTTGAGCAACCGGCAAGGCCAGTCCAGCCTGTGGGCTTATGGCATATCTGGCGATATACCAATTGTCCTCCTTCGCATCAAAGACCGCTCTTACATCGATCTGGCGCATCAGCTCTTGAGGGCTCATGCCTACTGGCATATGATGGGGCTTGCAGTGGATCTGGTTATCTGGAATGAAGAATTTTCAGGTTATCGGCAGGAGCTCCAGGATGAAATTATGGGCCTTATATCTGTAAGCACTAATACCTGTACCAAGGAGCCATCCGGAGGAGTCTTTTTAATACACTCCGACCAGATCTCAGATGAGACGGGATTTCTGATACAGGCGGCAGCTCGCGCTGTCTTCACCGATGACCGGGGAACGTTAGAGGAACAACTCCAACGAGTGAGTAGACTCTCGCCTGCAGTTCCTCTTTTAAAAACGGAAAAAACAGTGCCGGTTGAGAGCTACACGGCGATCGAGTCTTTAGGTAGGGACCTGATATTCTTTAATGGTCTTGGCGGATTCACAAAAGATGGACGCGAATATGTAATCAGGATAGCTCCAGGACAGACCACTCCGGCACCCTGGTCGAATGTGATTGCAAATCTCTATTTCGGGACAGTGATCTCTGAATGCGGCAGTGCATATACCTGGGGCGAGAACTCTCAGCAGTTCCGCTTGACCCCCTGGTATAACGATCCTGTGAGCGATTGCAGCGGCGAGGCTCTGTACATCCGAGATGAAGAGAGCGGAGAGTTCTGGTCTCCAACGGCCATGCCAGCCCGCGGCAAGACGCCTTACACCTGCAGGCACGGTTTCGGCTATAGCGTATTCGAGCACAAAGAGAACGGGATTGCATCACAGCTGTGGGTATATGTGGCAGTAGACGCTCCCATAAAGTTTTGTGTACTCAAGGTCAAGAATGAGTCCGGCGTACCTCGTCGGCTTTCTGCGACCGGCTATCTCGAGCTGGTGTTGGGTGAAATTCGCTCCAAGACACAGATGCATGTAGTAACAGAAATCGATCCAAAGACCGGGGCCTTCTTTGCCAGAAACCCGTACAATACGGATTTTCCGGGAAGAATAGTCTTCATGGATGTGAACACGGAAATCCACAGCTTCACTGGTGATCGTACTGAGTTCCTGGGACGAAACGGCAGCATGGTCAGACCCGCCGCACTAATGCAAGAGAGGCTTTCCAATAGAGCTGGCGCAGCCATGGACCCGTGTGCTGCCCTGCAGGTCAAAATCGATCTGACTGAGGGGCAGGAGAGCGAAATCGTCTTCACTTGCGGAACTGGACGAGATAGGGAAGATGCACGCCGCCTGATCAAACGTTTTCGTGGGTCGTCTCCTGCCCGAATGTCATTGGATCAGGTTTGGAGCTACTGGAACCGCACCCTTGGCGCGGTGCAGGTGGAGACCATGGACAGGGCCCTTGATGTGCTCACGAATGGCTGGCTTCTCTATCAGACTCTAGCCTGTCGCATGTGGGCGCGCAGCGGATATTATCAATCGAGCGGGGCCTATGGTTTCAGGGATCAGTTGCAGGATGCGATGGCTCTTGTTTACGCAGAGCCGCGACTTTTCCGAGAGCACCTTCTCTGCTGTGCAGCCCATCAGTTCGTGGAAGGAGATGTTTTGCACTGGTGGCACCCGCCATCGGGGCGCGGCGTGCGAACGCACAGTTCTGATGATCGTCTCTGGCTGCCTCTGGCGGCTCACCGCTATGTAAAAGCTACGGGAGACGTCGGCTTGCTTGACGAGCGCGTTAACTTCGTCATGGGCCGGCCCATGAGGCCTGAAGAGGAGGCTTACTATGATCTGCCTGCTCGGTCTGAGGAGTCGGGCACCCTTTACGAGCACTGTGTTAGAGCCATCCAGAGCAGCTTGCAGTTTGGTCGACACGGCTTGCCGCTTATGGGGACAGGAGACTGGAACGATGCTATGAACCGTGTCGGCTACCGGGAATTAGGCGAAAGCATTTGGATGGCCTTCTTCCTTTACGATGTGCTCATCAAGTTCGAAGAAATTTCCCTAATGCGGGGCGACGAGACCTTTGCGGGTTTATGCCGCAGTGAGTCCTCTAATTTGCGCCGGAAGATCGAAGAGTCCGGGTGGGACGGCCATTGGTATCTGCGCGCCTACTTCGATAACGGAGTTGCACTCGGGTCAGCTGCCGGCGAGGAGTGCCGGATCGATTCCATACCCCAGAGCTGGTCGGTTCTCTCTGGGGCCGCAGATCCAGAAAGATCAAAGGAGGCAATGGAGGAAGTGGATCGCCTTCTGGTCGATCGTGATGCCTCGCTGATAAAACTCCTGGAGCCGCCCTTCGATAAGTCCGACTCTGATCCCGGCTATATCAAAGGCTACATTCCGGGGGTGAGAGAGAACGGCGGGCAGTATACCCATGCCGCGATATGGGCGATTATGGCCTTTGCAGCCATGGGCGACAGCATCAGGGCCTGGGAGCTATTGTCTATTATCAACCCGATTAACCACGGCTCGACCCCTGAAGAGGTTGCGGTCTACAGGGTTGAGCCATACGTCGTTGCCGCAGATGTTTATGCCCTTCCGCCACACACCGGGCGAGGCGGATGGACCTGGTACACTGGAGCTGCTGGCTGGATGTACCGTCTCATAGTAGAATCGCTGCTTGGACTGAGGTTGGACGTTGACAAGCTTAGCTTTTCTCCGTGTCTTCCTGATGATTGGAAGTCTTTTCGCCTGCATTACCGCTATCGTGAGACATTCTATCATATCACGGTTACGCGGGGGGTGGAGATGGGATCTGACGTGGTTAGTGTAACGGTTGACGGTCAGGTGCAAAGCGATAAGACGGTACACTTAGTTGATGATCAAAGGGAGCATCTCGTGGAGATCAATCTCGGAGGCGATCGGAACAAAGAGCCTCCGAGCACATCATCTCAATGATGAGGTGGTATGAACTTTGTTCTGCTATTAACATATGCGGTTTTCTGAAGCTCTTTGACAATTTGGATCGCGTCGACATTGTACTTGATATATGCTTTGCCGTCCACCTCATCCATATGGATCAATTTATAATCCTCCAGTTTCTTTAAGACTCTTAAAATTTGTTCTTCAGTAAGTCCGTCCTTCTTGGAGTAGCTTATAACTTCAGACTTGGCGCTCTGGGCATAGGGATCAGCTTCACTTCCCAGGCTCCACATATCTATGATTCGGCCAAATACCTTTTTCTCTTCCACATCCAGATCTTTTTCAGTTAAAACATTGCCAGTCAATTCATCTACCTCCTATTCAGGATGATTCTCTTTGCCACAGCTTGGCTTTTTCCTTGATTGTAGTCTTGGACATTGTATATTAACTTATTTTATGATCCTGGCAAGCAGAGAATTAATAGGAATAACCGATGTTTGGGGACGAATTGTTCACTGTAGTGAAGCTCTGTATCTATAAATCATACGTGCTTAAAAATTTAGGTGCCAAAAGCTTTTTATCTAATAACATCCTATTAGATTTTGGATTATAAAATGGAGAATCCAAAAATGACAAATGAAAATATAGAGAAGGCGAAAGCTGATACTAAGAAAGTCGTGTCTGATTTAGGAAACAAGCTAGCACATGCAAAAGCTGAGGTAAAAGCTGATGTAGAGAAAGCGAAGGCTGATGTTGAGAATAAGCTTGCACATGCAAAAGCAGATGCCGAAAAGGCGAAAGCCGACATAGGAAATAAGATGAATGACGCATTGAAATGAACAATGCTGATCAGAACCATAATCAATTTTTCGGCGGTGTAAGATGAAATATAGTAAAATTTTGATATGTATGACAGTGCTCGTTTGCCTCGCAGTTCAGGCATTCGCACAGTCGGATTATTTGGAAGGCGGATATGTTAAAAGTTCCAGTGGCAGTTCAATGGGATCAAGTGGAGATTGGATCAGTCCCAACGTGGGTCACACGTCCACTCGTTCAAATTCCGATCCAGGGCTGGCCGGCATGTTACAGTGGCTCGATACGCCTGTCCCTGATTTCCCCTGGTACACGACTGGTGGTTCCTTCTACAGCCAAGCATATAGCTACACCACGTTCTCTCCCTATACAGAGTACTATACAACCACCGGTACACCTGTAGTAGGCGGGATAATAAGCAATCCTACCAAGTTCGATATAACCCAGAAAACACCCTCTAGTGTGTACTACGGTGCCGGAGTAGGGTTGCCGTATACCCAGTATGCATCCACCGTGCCATCCAAGACCAACGATCTCTGGATCCAAGGAGCAACAAACTGGACACAGTATGTGGTGAGCCCAGTTGGGACCTGGCTGCAGCTAATCGCCTACGCGCCTGTTGAAGGACCGACAGGTTTCTATGAGATGATTCAAACCGACACAACCAGTTCGAAGTACTGGAATTATCAGTTCAACCAGGGTTATAACACCATGAACTTCAATGCCGACCAGATTGGAAGACATATGCTCTACTTTGTGGTTAACAACCAGCCCAGCAATGTGGTTGTTGTGGATGTGTTTGCCCAGGCTTAGTCAGGGTTAACAAAGCCTGCATCTCAGAGATGAGGTGCAAATAAAATTTTTGAGACTGATGGTTATGCATTTCTGCGATTTAGGCTTGATGCAATAGATTTAACATTTGCATCAGATGTTACCTTTCTAAAGTATATCATTGTCCTATAAGCTGCCAGTATGAAGCCGTAGACAGCGGGGCCAACTATCACGCCCACAATCCCGATAACAAATACCGGCGCTGTAAATGCCATGAGGGTGATGAGTGGATGAATTGAAGCGCTTGCGGATGCCAGTCGAGGAAGAACAAGGTTATTAGGGATTACTGTAAGGAAGATTACTCCGAAGGCCAATAGAGCTATGCCTCTGGTATATTCCTCAGTCAGCAGATAGTAAAGTGCAATCGGCCCGAAGATCAATTCAGGTCCTACCATAGGAACCAGGGCGACAACAGCTATTATCATGCCCCATAGTAATGGGTAAGGAACGCCGAGCACAAGAAATCCTAATGCCCCAGTGATCCCGATCAGTAGAGAGTTAAGAAAAAAAACCCGGAATAGGCTCTTATAGATGAGATTCAGTTCGATAAGAAGATGTGTGGTAACTTCTTTTTCGCTAAGTAGCTCTTTAAATTCTTCGATTATACGTCTGCCGTCAACAAGGAAGTAATAGGTGAAGATTATTGCCAGAAGAAACTGAGTAAAGTATATTGGTAGGTTTGAGGCGAAGCTCATGATGCGGTCCTGCAAAACCGGTTGGACCATTATAATTAGGGCGGTGGGAATGTCACCTATCCCCTTCACGTAATTTGCAGCCAAAGTCGGCAGGTAGATCTCAGAAAGATCATTAATTGCGCCAGAAAAATTGGATGCCTGTATCTGAAGATAGGCTACGCCGCCCAAACCCAGTAAATTCGACATCTCCGTTATGAGTGCATCGGCTGCCGCAAAGATGACAAATATTAGTATAAAAAATATTATCAATATGGATGCTAAAGCAGAAGCTCGACGGTGGTGACCGACATTCCTGGAGAAATACATGAAGACCGGATCCAAAATATATGCCAGCAGAAAGCTTAAAAGAATCGTCGATATAAAATCTTTGCTAATGTATGTCGCGAAGATGATTAATGCAAGGATGATGGCTGCGAAGACAAAACGAAATATGCGGTGTTCATCCATGTCATACATTTACTGTTCAATTCTAGATAAACATTATGAGTTAATTGCTAGCGGTCTTTTGCAGCTCAGCCGTTAGACCGCTATTACATGAGCGTTGTTATTGCCTACTTTTTCCAACCTTTTCTTGCGTCACCTTTGGCTGGTGTACCCTTTTTCCCAGAATTCGCAACACCTTTCTTTACATCTGCGCTTCCGGAAGCCACTGTCTTTCCTGCATCCGGCGTTGTTTTAACTGCAATACCCTTTGTTCTCTTGTCTTTCTTATTTTGCATTTCAAATTCTCCATCAAAACTTATTCTACGATTGGCTTAATACAATATTTTTAAATATAAAGCTTTTGGTACATAGATAGATATGCATCATAATCTATATATACATCATGTACCCTTCGATAAGGATTAATGCCCAAGACTACATTGACCTTATCCGAACCCATAGCTAAGACGCTTAAGGTTTATACTGCGAAAACAAAGAGCAGCATGCGTGCTCAAAGTGAAGTTGTTGAGGAAGCGCTAGTCGAGTTCTTTGAGAGGCACAACGTTAAGATCGAAATCTAATGTACACACGATTAGGCTGACGAATGGCCGTTGCAGTAAGTGAGGATGGATCGCTGTGGTCCTCACCTATTCATATGATTTCCAACCCAAACAGTCTATGGCCAATTGCGAAATAAGCTTTTATGAGGCCGATCGTTATACCAAGAGATAAACTCGTCGAATGAATGAAAAGCTGATCTGTGCTTGACGTATTCTCCGAAGAATTGTTCTAGCTTTCCGTTCGTCTGAGGATACTTCACTCTGGCTAATATGGGCTTGATGCCATTTCATATCCTGGATAATGCATCCAAGCTTAGATGATAGGCGAAATAATTTCAGGACTCTACAGAACTGAAAAAATATGAAAACCGAGAGAGGGTTCACTTCATTCCCAACCTGATGTGCGGGTTATTCTTGACCCTCTGCGCTCCCGATGCAATAAGCAGCCCTGTTCCATATGATCATGTTTTTTCAAGGTTCTCTTCCAGGTATCCGAATAGACGGTGCAAGAAGTAAGTGTCGTAGCTGAGATCGTGATTCCTGTTTGTCATGATCAGCAGGTCGAATGGCCGGTCGGCGTCTATAAACGCATCGACCAGCTGCATGGTCATGCAGGGATTGACATTATCATCCGCATCCCCGGCTATGAGCAGCAGCTTGCCTGTCAGATTCCCAGCCTTGCTGGATGTTATCTGCTCCCCATAATCTGATGAATTCAAGCCCTCGTACTTCTCGCCCCAATAAGCCCCGTAAAATCGGCCATCATAGTCTCCGCTTGAGGCCACGCCCACCTTGTAGAAATCAGGATAGGTGAGCAGAGCCTGAGCGGTCATAAATCCGCCTGCAGAGTGGCCGAACATCCCTACTCTGCTCATGTCCATGTAAGGCCGATCCCGCGCCAGCTGCTTTATGACATTGATATGATCCGACAGTGCGGCATTGCCCAAATGACCGTAGGAAGCATCATGGAATTCCTTGGATCGGAAGGGGGTGCCCGGGCCGTCCAGGGTGACGACTATGAACCCCAGCTCAGCTACGGCCTGAGCCCTCAAGAATATCTTGTTCACCCAGGAAAGATCACCTGGGAACGATTTTGCTGTGACTGTGATCCAGGGTCCCGGATAAACGGTCTCCACAACAGGATACTTTTGGGAGGCGTTGAAGCTGGTGGGCTTAATCAGCAGGCCGTAGAGGTCTGTCTTGCCGTCCAGCGCCTTTACGCTAAACCTCTCAGGCGGTTTCCAGCCCATATCTGTGATGTTTTTTATGTCTGCGTTTTCTAAATTCAAGGTTATGTTGCCGAACAGATCTCTAATCAATGTAACCGGTGGCTCGTCCACTCTGGAGTAAGTGTCAATGAAGGCAGTATCGCTGGGATCAGCCTGAATATTATGATCTGCGTCTTCCGGCGTGAGCAGCTGCAAATCGCTGCCATCCAAATTCACTCTATATAAATGGCAATAATAGGGGTCACGACCCGGCTCTCTTCCTCCTGCCGTGAAATAGACCTGTGATCTATTTTCGTCCACAAACAAGAGATCTCTCACGACCCAATCGCCGGAGGTTATGGCGCTCTTTTGCTTTCCATCATGCTGCAGCAATTTCCATAAAAGACTGATCAGATCAACAACACCATGATCATCCTGGTCTCAGATAATGGCGCCAGCATGGAAGGCGGCACGAACGGCTCATTCGGCGAGTATATGCCTTTTATTCATCCGTGAGATTCGTGATCTATTTATTCATTGACCTACCATTACGGGAGCATGAAGACGTTATTCCAGAAATTAATCATTCTACTGTTCTTGGCTGGAGCCTATCCCGTATTTGCTCAATATGATTCTGGAACAGATGCGGGTTACACCTGCTGGCAGTGTCCTGTCTGCGGATACGTCGTCAGCATGACTGATGAACAGGCGGCAAATATCAACTCCTATACACCCTGCCCGGTGTGCTTCTCAGCTTATGCCGGTAACTTCATGTCTGTATCCTGTCCAACTGCTCTGGATTATAGTCCCTCCGACACATTCGGCAAATCAGACAATACCGACGCACCCGAATACACCAAACCGAATTATGGTCTGCCACAAGCGGATAGCCGTGCAGTGAACACAGTCGTTAATGGATCGACGGATATACCGAGTGCGAATTTAGAATCGAGTCTCGAAACCTCCTCTTGCAAAGGAAAGATCCTGATGGTACTCTCTCCGAAGCAGTATCAAGAAGAAGAGCTGAATGTGCCTCGTGATTACTTTCAGAGCAGGGGTTACTCTGTCGCCCTGGCCTCCAAAGGAGTGAAGACGGCCACCGGCATGAATGGTGAGAGCACCCAGGTGGATCTGGATCTGAAGAATGTCAAGCTATCAGATTATATCGCTGTGGTCTTCGTTGGAGGCGAAGGAATCTACTCCCTCAAGCTAAACCAAGATCCGGATTACATAGCATTGGCAAAGTCAACCAATACTCAAGAGAAACTGCTGGCTGCCATATGTCTTGCACCCTGGATCCTGGCTGACGCTGGGCTGCTCAAAGGCAAGAGAGCCACAGCATCGGAAACGGACCATATCAAAGCTAAAGGGGCAATTGTCTCAGATGAGGCAGTAGTGCAGGATGGAAACATTATCACTGCAAATGGTCCTGATGCATCACGAGAATTCGCAGAAGCGATAGTTGCTGCCTTGGAGGGCTCTGAGAGTGCAGATGGCGATAGAGTCTCTCAAATAGACAAAAGCTCAGCCTTAACAGTCTCCAGTACGGGGTTGGTAAAAGAAGGAAGTTCATCAGCTAAAAAATGGAAGTGCACTGTATGCGGTTACATCTATGATCCCGCGGAGAACGACGGCATTCCCTTCGAGCAGCTTGACTCCAACTGGAAATGCCCCTGCGGTGCTTCCAAGAGCAAATTTGTCCGTATTTGAGTCGTTTGCTCTTGGTATTACCTTTTTCTTCGCCGATGGGGCAATATTTCTCGCGAACAAGAGCTATCAATAGTGAGAAATAAGTTGAAATAAGTTAATATTCAACTCGTTGCCCAAGGAGTCCCCATCTCTTCAGGGTGGGGTAGTTGACGGGTTTTTAGTCTTCGAGGAGAGGGGAATAATGAGATACAGATTCCATCTAATGGGATTCATCCTGATAATGACGATACTTGTCACCACGTTAAGCGTAAGCTGCCAGATGCAAGGCAGGACCGACCAGAAAAATAGTACTGATATTACACCTCAAGAAGCATATAGCCAACTCCTGAACACTTCCATGGAGATGGCTTACCTCGATACGATGATAAGCCTCTCCCAATGGGATCAGGATATTTCCATGCCTCAGAATGGAGCGAATTATCGGGCCAAGGCCCAGAGCTATATGGAGGATCTGAAGAATAAAAAGTGGATCGACCCGGAATTCGGAAGGCTTCTCTCTATTGCTAATAACGGCAGCAATTGGTCTGTAATCGAAAACGCAAACCTGAGGCTGTGGAATCGCGATTATACTAAGAGGATAAAACTTCCGCCAGATTTCGCTATGCGTGAATCGGAGATGGTCTCCAAATCTCTGGTTTCCTGGGAGAATGCCAGGGAGAAAAACAATTACTCCATATTCCAGCCCTACCTAAATGACCTGATCGAACTGAACCGGGAGAAGGCAAGAGCATGGGGATATGAGGAGCATCCTTATGACGCCCTCCTGGATGACTTTATGCCGGGAATGACTGCGGCCAAGTGCGATGAGCTCTTTGAAACCATAAAGCCTCATATTATCGAGCTGATAGTTAAGATAAATGAGTCCAGTTTAAATGGCTCTATTATAAATGGATCCATCAAGACGGCTACAAAGAATGTCTATGGCAACGCCACCTATCCAAAGGAAAAACAAGAGGCTTTTCTGAGGAATCTCACCTCTGCCCTGGGATTCGATTACGAAGCCGGAATGATGGTCAAAGCCAAGAGGAATCCGTCAACCTACAGTATAGGAGTGCATGATGTCAGAACCAGCCTGCGTTATGATGAACACAATCCTGAGATAGCCCTTCTGGATGAGATTCACGAGTGCGGTCACGGCATCGCCGCCCAGAGGATTCCTGATGAGTACATGGGAATGCCCATTTCATCGGAGCCGGGCATGGATATGGCCGAAGCGAAGGCCAGGCTCTTCGAGAACAATCTGGGTCGCAGCATTGCTTTCTGGCAGTACTGGCTGCCTCAGATGAAGAATGAGTTCAGACCGAACATGGATAATGTCTCGGTGGATGAGATGCATAGATACATCAATCGGCTCAATATCATCCCGATCCGCATCGATGCCGATGAGGTATCCTACATAATTCATATAATCATTCGCTACGAGATGGAACGCGACCTCTTCGAGGGAAAGATCAGAGTTGACGATCTGCCGATGATATGGAAACAAAAGTACAAGGATTACTTAGGACTGAATATAACCGACGACAATAACGGCATACTTCAGGATGTTCATTGGGCTTATGGAAACTTTGGCTACTTCCCGGCTTATGCAATTGCTTCCATGAATTCCGCTCAGCTGGAGGGGGCCATGAGAAGAGACCATCCTGATCTTGACCAGAGATTTGCTTCGGGCGATTTCTCCATACCAGCCAACTGGATGGCAGAGCATGTCTACAAGCATGGTGCCGTCTATGATACGCCGGAGCTGATGAAGAAGGCAACAGGAAACGAGACGCAAGCCCATGATTTTCTCAGCTACCTGGACGGCAAGTACGGGAGACTGTACAATCTCAAGGAAACCCCGTAATCAGGAAGCTGCCATTAGACTTGCAGTGTTGTTGATGACTGCAAGCCACCCATATTTTTAATAGATGAAAGCCCTTTTTTCGCATATGAAGCGAAAATCATTTGCTGCTTGGACTGTGATAGCACTCCTATCCATAGCGTCAATATCTAGCGGCGATTCCGATCAGACAGAGAACAAAGATGTGAAGGTCATACACTTTATCAATGGTGCAATGGGCGACAAATCGTTCTTTGATTCGGCTGTGCGAGGAATTGCCAGAGCAGAGGAAGATTTCCATCTTGATGTGACCACGATTGAGGGAGGCTATGACACCACTCTCTGGAAGCAAATGATTGAGGATGCAGCCACCAATAAGGATTACGATATTATGATTGTAGGCACCACTCCAATGCTGGAGTTGCTGGAGGAGGTGGCCCAAATGCATCCTGATAAGAAGTTCATAATATACGATTCCTGCGTGAACTACACAGACAGCAATTTTGGAAACGTATATTCCATCCTCTACCGGCAGAATGAGGGCGCTTACCTCGCGGGCGTTTACGCGGGATTGATGACAAAAACCAACAAAATCGGCATACTTGGCGGGCAAAACAGCACGACCATAAATGACTTTGTAATTGGATATGAGCAGGGTGCAAGGTCTGTGAAACCTGATCTCGATATCCTTGTGGCATATGCAGAAAGCTGGAACGATTCTGCCAAGGGAGAGGCAATGGCCAGAGATATGTATAAAGATGGGGCCGATATAATCTTCCAGGCAGCCGGAACCACGGGATTGGGCGTCTTCCAGGCTGCTTTGAATTCAGACAAATATGCCATAGGCGTTGATTCTGATCAGGCGCTGCTAATGGAGAATACCGACCCTGAGCAGGCCAAGCATATAACCACATCTATGATGAAGAACGTGGATCAGAGCCTCTACCGAGCCCTCGGATTGTATATTGATGGCCAATTGCCCTTTGGTCGGGCCGAGACTCTGGGTATCAAGGAAGGGGCCGTGGGTTTGGCTAAGAGCAAATACTATCAGCAGATTACGCCTGAAGATGTTAAAGCCAAGATAAATCAGACTGAAATATATATCAGGAATGGCAGGATAACGGTAGAAACGGCATTTCGATGAACAATCCAAGAAGATATGGCAGCTCCCCATTTTCCGTAGCTGTCATCCACGGCGGCCCTGGGGCCGGGGGCGAGATGGCCCCTGTAGCTAAAAGTCTTTGCGCCAGGCGGGGCATTTTAGAGCCGCTGCAGATGGCTCATTCCCTGCCTGCCCAGGTCGAAGAGCTGAAAGGAATTCTGGAGGAGTGTGCAGATCTGCCGGTCACATTGATTGGCTTTTCCTGGGGTGCATGGCTCTCATTTATCCTGGCTGCCCGCTATCCGGCTATGGTCAAGAAGCTGGTGCTGGTAGGAAGCGGTCCATTCCAGGAGAAGTACGTGCCAATAATTATGCAGACGAGGCTCTCACGCCTGGACAAGAAGGAAGAAAGCCAGGTGAGAAGGATCTTTGCCATCCTGAATGGACCAAGTAACGACGATCGGGAGAAGAACAGGGCACTGGCCCTCATGGGCGAGCTATTCTCAAGAACCGATGCCTTTGATCCTATAAAATGCCAAACAAATGAATTGAACCAGCCAATTATATCATGTCAGGCAGACATCTATGAATCCGTCTGGAAGGAGGCTTCGCTCCTGAGGCAGACTGGAGAGCTGCTGGAGCTGGGCAAGAGAATCCGCTGCCCGGTAGTAGCCATACACGGGGATTGGGATCCGCATCCATGCAAAGGCGTTAGCGAGCCTCTGCAGGCTACCCTGATGTGCTTCAAGTTCATTTTGTTGGAGAACTGCGGGCACATGCCATGGATGGAGAAGAGTGCAAAAGATAAATTCTACTCCATACTTGAGGCGGTGATTGATTCTTAGCTTTTTTATCTTCTAGATTTCAAGGCCCTCATTTCTGCAGATCTCCTGCAAATAATCCTGCAGCGATCTCTTGTGGCCCTTTCGGGCGGCCAGCTTCTGTATCTCTTTCATGACGCCACTGCCATACTGCATGGCCTTCTTTTCATATTGGGCAATAGCAGGTGACATATACCGTCCGGCAACGGCTCGCAGCGGTCTCTTGCGCACTCCTTCCGCTACCAGCATCTCTGCCGGGATACTCCGGGCAGCTGTTACTACTCTGCAGTCCATGTAGGGCAGAGAGAAGCATGCTTCATGCAGTCTTGCCACTGCCTGATCTCTGCATAGCTGCAGAGCAAGCCCCTGGAAATCCTTCTCCATATCCGAAGCGAGAGAATCGGTCTGCAAATAGCGGGAGTAGCCTGCAAAGAGTTCATCCGCTCCCTGACCGGCCAGGATGCGAGTCTGGCCATGCCGGCCTGCCCATTGGCAGACGAAATATAGTGTTGTAGCAATGGATGCATTCACCGGGTCCCTCCTGGGTATGACTGCTAAAACAGCTGTCAGGGCTTCTTCAATTGATGCCGGATCGATTATATGCTCATGAAGGGTCAGGCCAAACTCCTCTGCCACCTGTCTGGCATGCAGAATATCATGCGATCCGGCTATTCCCACCACAACGCACTCTCTGCCGGCCAGCCGGGCGACAAGTGCCGAGTCCACGCCTCCGGATAGAGCCACAACCCCCTCATCGCTGCGAAGCTGTACCGCAATTCTTATGGCCTCATCCAGATCCATGAGCGGATATTTGGGGTCCACTTTTCCCGTCTCTTTGCCGCTACAGATCACAGTTCCCGCCGGGCAGTCTCCCGGCATAATCCCGAAATGATCGCGCGCCTGGCAGCCATTGTATTCCAAGAAGAACTCGCCGCCAAATCTGCAGATTGCCGCCGGATTTTGGGCGAGAATTTCCAAGGCATCGCTCTCTTCCAGCCTCTTTCCCTCCAGTTCCATCCAGCCCTTAACCTTTAGCGAAAAATCCATAGATATATCCTTCATCTCGTCCGAACCAATTCAGGAATGCGAATTGTTTACAAACAGTATGTAGTCATATATTTACGTCTTCCCTGGATTAGATGATATTGCCATGTGAAGAGAAAACGTTTTAACCTGTGACGATCTGTCCTAAAACCGATTCAATAACAGGAGACCGCCACGTGAAAAACATTGCATCCGATTGCCTGGAAAGAGTGAGAGAGGAAAAGCCGCTCATACACCATCTGACGAACTGGGTTACTATTTACGATTGTGCCAATATTGTAAAGGTATTTGGAGCCTCTCCGGTCATGGCTCATGCCGGAGAAGAGGTGGCAGAGATGGCCGGCATTGCCGGCGCTCTGGTCTTGAATATCGGCACTCTGACAACTGATTTCGTCGAGGCCATGATACTTGCCGCTAAGAGTGCCAATAAAAAGGGAATTCCGGTGGTCCTTGATGTCTGTGGTGCCGGAGCCACAAAATTTCGCGATGAAAAATGCTTTGAGATACTGGATACGGTAAGTGTAAGCATCATCAAAGGCAATTCTTCTGAGGTCGCTCGCATAGCCGGAGAGAGCGTTTCTACCAAGGGCGTGGATGCCTCGGATGTGGCGAAGAATCTGCAGGAGATAGCGCGAGACCTGGCTGCAAAAAGGAATTGCACCGTGGTTATTACCGGAAAAGAGGATATTGTGGCTGATGAAAAGAGAGTGGTAAGGGTGCTAAACGGCCACGAAATGATGGCAAATATTGTGGGCACAGGATGCATGGCCACATCGGTAATCGGCACATTTGCCGCCGTGGAAAAGGACTTTGTCGCCGCCTGTGCAGCCGGTCTTGTCTGCTATGAGATCGCAGCAGAATTGGCAGCCGCAAAGGCAGAGGGGCCGGGCAGCTTCAAGGAAATGCTCTTTGATGCCGTGTACAATCTTGACGGCGAGACTGTAAAGGGAATGCAGAGGATCGAAGCGTGAAAGGATACTACTTCATAACGGACAGCAAGCTGAGCCGTGCCGGAAATGAGAGCGATGTGCTCTGCGCCGTCTCCTGCGGCGTAAGAGTTGTCCAGTACAGAAACAAGAATGCAGAGACCAGGGAAATGTACCAGGAAGCTGTGCGGCTGGGGGAGATATGCAGGGACTCGGGCAGCATCTTTCTCATCAACGATCGGATCGACATTGCCCTTGCCGCACAAGCCGATGGCGTTCATCTGGGCCAGGCCGATATGCCCTGCCCGGCGGCCCGTAGACTGCTGGGGCCGGATAAGGTTATAGGCGTTACCGTCCACAACCTCGCCGAAGCACTGGAGGCGCAGAGCCTCGGAGCTGATTATCTGGGAGTCTCTCCTATCTTCCAGACTGCTACTAAACCGGATGCTGGAAAGCCGGCTGGCATCAGGCTGATCGAGGAGATCAGAAGGGAGGTTGACATTCCTCTGATTGCCATTGGCGGAATCAACCATGGCAATGCGCCCGAGGTCGTGCGAGCAGGAGCAGACGGCCTTTGTGCCATATCGTGCGTGGTTGCCAAAGAGAATGTAAGGGAAGAGATATCAAAGTTTCAGGAAATTTTTGCGTCACATGGGCGAGAGATCTAAGAAGCGAACAACCGCGCCATTCAGGACTCGGTAGTTTACCGCAGGATCTTCAGGCGAAAAAATATCCTTTTTTAGCCTCTGACTACCACGAAAGTATAAAATGCGAGGGCGTTTTTAGGAGGTGGCATTGGTGGACCCGACGGAGCCGCAAGAACCATGACTGAGCAAAATCGCAGGTACGTAATTAAAGAGATCGGCAAGCTTCTCTCTGAGATCTGGCGGATCAAAGGGCTGGCGGAGCAGGAATATGGACCGCAGCATCCCATAACCAAGAAGCTCTCCAGCATGCATGCGGATGCCCAGGCGTTGCTCCAAGAAAAATCGGACTGCCATAAGCGATAGACGTAACCGATTCTGCCGCCTGAAGACGATGGATTGCCCTCCCTGGCCCAGAGCTTTCCTCTGCTCGGCCTGTCCCGGATGGCTGGCGGGCTAATATTTCCAAACTGCATCAGATGCTGTTTTAGCAGGAAGCTGAGCACTTGCTGATGGGTAGAGGATACTCTTTTGTAAAACGATTGATGAGTAGCTTTTCACCATCCTGGAAGTGAGGCAATTTTGTGAACGTCTTCTGTCAGGATGGAGGCGTCAGATTAAAGGTGTCAGACAAAAATAAACAGGTTTGACCTTTGGTGATACATCCGATGAGCGACGACTCCCGCAGAGATATTCAAATCGGCAGCAAGGCAGAAGACAGCGTGCTCGTGACCGGCTCGCAGAATGTTGTCATCCAGGCGGAGCAGGTGATGCTTAAGGCGGCAGAGCAAGCAGCCCTTTCAAAGCGCGACCCAGCTCGCATGCTGCGTGTCCTGGCTCTGCTGGCCGCCCCAGTGTACAACCCTCGCTCTCCGGACAGGTCGCCAAGCCCTCTGGACCTGCGCCAGGAGTGGCATGTTCTGGCCGACGGTGTGCGCCGGAGTGGCGCGCCCATTCTTCTGGCACGCCTCGGCCTTCCCACTCTGGATGCTCTGCGCTACGCTCTTTCCCCTCGTGCCCGTGAGCAAAGCATCTTTCCCCACATCCTCCACTTCAGCGGCCACGCTTGGCGAGGGGGGCTGCTTCTGGAGGATGAGCTGGGACAGGTGCATCCCGCTACTACCGCTGAAATACTGAAGGCTCTAGAGGGGTTGCCTCAACCGTTGGATCTGGTGGTGCTCAACGGCTGTGAGAGTGCCGCCGACGCTCAATCCGTGGCCCAGGCTCTGGTAGATGGCGGGCTGGCCCGTGCTGTGGTCGGCCATGAGCGGCCCGTTCGTGACGACGAGGCGGTGGCCTTTGCCGCCCGTCTCTATGCCGAACTTACCGGCGGATTCATTCTAAGGGATGCTGTGGACCGCGCCAAAACGAAGATCACCACTCATGAGGTGATCCTGCTGGGTGACGAAGCACTGCGCTTCGAAAACTTGAGCGGCGGGGAGCCGATAGTGGACGATCGCCGCCAGCGCGGCAACCTGCCCTCGCAAAGCAGCCACTTCCTGGGCCGTGGTCGTGAATTGGTGCAGATCAGCCGTGAACTGGCTCATCCTCCTGCGGTGGTTGTGCTCTCCGGGCCGCCCGGCATTGGCAAGAGCAGCCTGGTTTTGGAGGCAGCGCAACGAAACGGCTGGCGCTTTCCGGGCGGAGTGGCCTATGCCGCTGGACCACGACCTGAGGACGCCCGTACCACGACCGCTGCCGAGATGTTGACCATCCTGGCCGGTGCCCTGGGGCTGGAAAGGACAGAGGACCTGTCCCAATACTTGGCTTTGCAGCCCACGCTGCTTCTTCTGGACAACCTGGAATCGCTTCCTGCGAATGAAATGGCCTGCCTGCGAGAATTTTTGCGACGATTGGGCAGGGAGAGCGCCGTCATTTTGGCAATGCGCCCCTCATGTGAGGCTCTGGAGGAACTCCCATCTGCCAGGCCCATGCGGCTGCACCATGGCCTTGCCGTGGAAGAGGCGACACGCTATGCGTTAGCTCTAGCCGACCAGCGTGGGATACCACTGACCTGGGAGAAAGCCCAGCTTATCACTCACGCCGTAGATGGTCACCCCTTGCTGCTGGAGCAACTGGTAGCTTCAGCTGGTCGAAGTGATCTGGATGAGTTGCTGGATGAGGTGGCTAAAAAGGAGGGCGACTTTGCCATCCGGATAGAGACGGTCTATTCCTGGAATGCCGCCCGTCTGGATGAGGCAGGGCAAGCGGCCTGGGCATCTCTGCCTCTCTTCCCTGCCGGGAGCGCCCCGGAGAGCGTTTTGCGAGCCGCCGCCGGAAAAGATGGCCCGCAGAAATTGAGTGAGGCTGCTCTGGCCGACTTTGACCCCACCGGGCAGCTCTGGCGCTGGCACGCCACGGTTGCAAAATACGCTCGCAGCCGCTGGCCTCTTCCTGAGGATGAGCAGCGCTCCCGGATGATTGCGCTCCTCCCCGCATGGACTGAGTGGCTAAAGCGTCAGCCGGCCGGGAAGGAGCTGACGCTCACCAGGCTGGAGGCGTCCCGTTTAAGCCTAACGATTCTTATCGAGATCTGCAGTTCGGCTTCATACGAGGATGCCTGGTTTTTCCTTGATGAATTGGATGCGCGTCTGCCCCTGCCAGAACGCACCTTGACCTTGAGGGAGCTGGCTGCAAGAGTGTGCATAGCCAAATTGCTTGTGCTGCCGGCCGACGACAAATCCAGGCGTGCAGGATTGCTCAACAACCTGGGTGGAGCGTTTTCCGCTTTGGGGCAACGGGAGGCTGCGCTGGAATCGGCGCATGAGGCAGTAGACGTCTATCGCAAGCTGGCCTCATCCAATCCCCAGGCATTCCTTCCCGACCTGGCGATGAGCCTCAACAACCTGGGCAACAGGCTTTCCGACCTGGGGCAACGGGAGGCTGCGCTGGAATCGGCGCATGAGGCAGTAGACGTCTATCGCAAGCTGGCCTCATCCAATCCCCAGGCATTCCTTCCCGACCTGGCGGCGAGCCTCAACAACCTGGGCACCATGCTTTCCGACCTGGGGCAACGGGAGGCTGCGCTGGAATCGGCGCATGAGGCAGTAGATATCCGTCGCAAGCTGGCCTCATCCAATCCCCAGGCATTCTTTCCCGACCTGGCGGCGAGCCTCAACAACCTGGGCAACAGGCTTTCCGACCTGGGGCAACGGGAGGCTGCGCTGGAAGCGGCGCAGGAGGCAGTAGACGTCTATCGCAAGCTGGCCTCATCCAATCCCCAGGCATTCTTTCCCGACCTGGCGGCGAGCCTCAACAACCTGGGCAACAGGCTTTCCGACCTGGGGCAACGGGAGGCTGCGCTGGAATCGGCGCAGGAGGCAGTAGACGTCTATCGCAAGCTGGCCTCATCCAATCCCCAGGCATTCCTTCCCGACCTGGCGATGAGCCTCAACAACTTGGGCAACAGGCTTTCCGACCTGGGGCAACGGGAGGCTGCGCTGGAAGCGGCGCAGGAGGCAGTAGACGTCTATCGCAAGCTGGCCTCATCCAATCCCCAGGCATTCCTTCCCGACCTGGCGATGAGCCTCAACAACCTGGGCAACAGGCTTTCCTACCTGGGGCAACGGGAGGCTGCGCTGGAAGCGGCGCAGGAGGCAGTAGATATCCGTCGCAAGCTGGCCTCATCCAATCCCCAGGCATTCTTTCCCGACCTGGCGGCGAGCCTCAACAACCTGGGCAACAGGCTTTCCTACCTGGGGCAACGGGAGGCTGCGCTGGAAGCGGCGCAGGAGGCAGTAGATATCCGTCGCAAGCTGGCTTCATCCAATCCCCAGGCATTCCTTCCCGACCTGGCGGCGAGCCTCAACAACCTGGGCAACAGGCTTTCCGACCTGGGGCAACGGGAGGCTGCGCTGGAAGCGGCGCATGAGGCAGTAGACGTCTATCGCAAGCTGGCCTCATCCAATCCCCAGGCATTCCTTCCCGACCTGGCGAGAAGTCTCGGTGTCTATGGAAGTGTGCTGATGACTCTGCAGCGCAATGACGAAGCCGCTTGGGCCTTTGCCGAAGGATTGCAGCACTTGGTCACATTTTACCTGAACTTGCCTCAGGCATTCACCGACCTGGTTAATGTCCTACGGCGGCTCTACCTAGAAGCCTGCCAGAAGGCTGGTCAGAAGCCTGACAAGAATTTGCTATCCCAATTTGATTGAAAATTTTGCCAAAGTCGACTGCGATTCGCCTGGACAATGGCAGATTTTTAAAAAACGAAGACATTTTAATCCGGCATTCACCGGACCCAGGCGAGCCCAGCCTTCATAGCAAAAGCCTTAGTTTGGGCAAGGGGCCATGACGCTTGCCCGCGCCTGTCTGTAATAAGGCCACAGGAAAGCTGGCCTGGCTTTCCGACTTCATTTTCGGAAGATGTTTTCTACCCTCCACACTCCCCGCCCTCCTCGTAGGCCTCCCGCAGTCGGTCAGCCACGCTCTCGCCAAGCCTCTGTCCGGCCAGCACAAAGAAGGCCTCGGCAAAATCGGGACGCAGGCAGCCGGTGTTCTCTGTCCCATCCAGGACCAGGTCGGCCAGGTAGCGCATGTCCTCGTCAGTGAGCTTCTTAAGCCGCTGCTCGAACTCCTGCACGCTGCGGGAGTGGTGATTGGCCACAGGGGGCAGGATGTTCATGTACTCGATCTCAATTCCCTTCTTCTGCAGCGCTTCCAGCTCCGGAACCAGTGTCATTAGAATCTGCAGGTCCCTCTCATTCAGATCTCGGGCCATGCTGGAAAAAATGCTCTGCAATGATATAGCGTTAACCACATGATGCAAAATTTTAAATATAACTTGCTAAAATTATTATATTTGATTTGGGGTGGTTTACGGATGGCTACGATTTTTAACTGGGCAGGAGATGCAATTATCAGAGATACGGTAATGTGGGACAAAAGAGCAGTCATCGCTAACTCGGGCCTCTACATTCCTACCGACATTCGCGCCTGGCTCTCCTCAACGAGCAGCGAGGTTATCCTGAGAGCCTTGCAGGATATCGGTCTTCCAACGGTTCGCGAGGCGGGTACCTTTGACCTGCGCGCCTGGAAGATCTGGAATTATGTGGCAGCTTCTGTTCAGTATGTCACGGACAAGAGCACCTTCGGCCTGGAGGACTTCTGGCTCTTTCCTGAGGAGACGCTCGTCCTGCGCAAAGGCGACTGTGAGGACTCGTCTTTCTTGCTGGCCACTCTTCTTCTGGCCGGCGGCATCTCCGAGCACTGCGTGCGCGTCGTTTTGGGGTCCGTCTCCACACCGGACGGGTCTTTTGGCCATGCCTGGGTGGTCTATCAGAATGAGTCGGGCCGCTGGTGCCTGCTGGAGTCCACCCTGGATGCCATTCCCTCGGAGCTGACGCCCGCTGATCCGTTTATTGTGCCGGGCAGTCAATATCAGTATCAGCCCCAGTTCTGCTTGAACGCCGCTCACGTCTGGTCTGTGGGAGCGGCAAAGTCGCAAATAGCCGATTACCTGAAGACGAGGAGCAGGGTCCAGGTGAAGCAGAAGGCTTCCAAGAAGTGGCTCTTCTGAGCTTGATCACCAGGCGCAGCAAGCCATTTGAAAATCCCCTTGGGAGCGGATAGCTTGCAGCATACTCTCCATCTTCTGCCAGTGGCATCCCTTCCAGTAGAACTTCTTGCAGACGCTGCACTGCCACTTCTTCATCTTGGACGTTTCCGTCTCTTGAAGTGGACCGTTGCATACTGTGCACCTTCGTGGGTCTAGCCGCAGGGGCACGCCTGCTTTCGCCATCTCCAGGAGCTGATCGGATATTTTCGAAGACCGGATGAGCAGGCATGATGCGCCCGCGCCGGGGGCGGCCAGGAAGAGCCTCTTGTCTCTGGTGATAATGGTCCTGCTCTCATCTTCTGCCTGGCAAAGCAGCTCTTCGTCGCTGTCGCCCTCAGGGTTAGCCACATCCTGTCCCAGTAACCGCAGCCACCTGCCCAGTCGCATGAGCATCAGATCCACCAGAAAGCGCTGCACGGTCTCCTTACCCGTCTCTTCACCTGTCTCCTCAGACACACTCAGCACCCTATCCCTCCATCCATCCGCAACTATTTATCGATTGATCTCAGGAGACATCTCTCATGAAGAAGGCGATGAGTAATGTGGACGTCGCCGCCATGGCTGCGGAGCTATCCGACAGGATCCTGGGCGGCTTTATGGGCAAGGCCTATCAGCAGTCCTCGGATAAGATCTGGCTCTCGGTTGCCTCTCCTGCGGAAGGCAGGCTGGATCTGCTCCTCGTGGCCGGCAAAAGAGTCAATATCACCAAAGGGCAGCGGCCCGCATCCAAAACACCACCCCAATTTCCTACCATGCTCAGGAACCGCATTTCAGGTGGCAGGATTGTCGAGATTTTGCAGCACGACCTGGACCGGGTTTTGGAGATTGCTGTAGAGCGCAGCGGATCTCGCCATTATCTTGTTATTGAGCTGTTTCCCAAAGGCAGCATCATTCTGCTCGACGAGAACCGGCAGATCCTCTCCATGCTCAAGAAGATGGTCTACCGGGGCAGCAAAATGGCAGCGGGCGAGAAGTACCTCTACCATCCAGGTCAGCTCGATCCCAGAACTATCACCCTGGAAGAGCTTTCTGCATGGCTCGCCGGCGCCGGTCAGGATCTGGTTCGATCCATCGTGCGAGGACTTAACATGGGCGGAACCTACGGCGAGGAGGTTTGCCTGGTGGCAGGTGTGGATAAAAATAAGCCCGCTGCGGATCTGTCTCCGCAAGAGATCGAGCGGGTTCATCAGGCTTTGCGAGAGGTCTTCTTGAATGATACTCTCGATCCGCATATAGTTCTTGATAACGGTGAGCCGGTAGATGTCCTCTCCCGGCCTCTTAAGATTTACGAGGGCCTGGAGGAAAAGCGCTTTGCCACCTTCAGTGAGGCCATTGATGCGTTCTTCGTAGAAAAAGAGGGGGATGAAGAGAGGAAGAAAAATCCCCTGGATCGCCGCATCGAGGTGCAGCAAAAGGCGATTGAGGAGTTCGAGGCCCAGGAGAAGGCTTTTATTGCCAAGGGCGAGCTGGTCTACCAGATTTACGGCAGCGTCGAGCAGATCTTGCGCTTGGTGGACGATGCTAAAGCCAAAGGCTTTTCTTACAATCAGATCTGGGAGAGGATCAGCGGCTCCGGCCTGCCTCAGGCCAAGACCATCCTCTCTCTGGACGGGCAGGGTGAGATGCGTGTCCTTTTGGGGGGCGAAGAGCTAGAGCTGCATGCCGGCCTTTCTGTTCCCCAGAATGCGCAAAGGTACTACGAGAAAGCCAAGGAGATGGCTCGAAAGGGGAGCGGCGCAAAAGAAGCCCTGGTCATCACGAAGCAGCTTCGGGCAGGAAAGACTGCTGCTCCAAAGAAGACCCGGCCGGTTTCCTTCTACAGGAGGCGCAAGCCTAAATGGTATGAGAGGTTCCGCTGGTTTTTCTCCTCAGACGGATTTATGGTGCTGGGAGGAAGAGATGCGGATACTAATGAGGAAATCTACACCAAATACATGGAACGGCGTGACCTCGTTCTTCATACTGATGCCCCCGGCGCGCCCCTTACCGTTATCAAGACCGAGGGCGAAGCTGTCCCAGAGAGCACTCTAGAGGAGGCCGCTGTGTTTGCCGTGAGCTATTCCTCTATCTGGAAGGGCGGGCTTGTGGCTGCCGACTGTTATCTGATCAAGGGCGATCAGGTCAGCAAGACACCGGAATCTGGTGAATTCTTAAAGAAGGGTGCTTTCGTTATTCGCGGGGAGCGCACTTACTTCAAAGATACGCCTCTGGGCCTGGCCCTGGGCATAGCCGACGGCATTCTTGTTGGAGGCCCAGTCTCAGCTATCAAGCCGAAAGCCGATCCCGTGGTAGAGATCGAGCCGGGCGAGCTTAATGCCGATGATCTGGCCAAGAAGATTTACAGGCAGTTTTCCGATCAGGTGGAGGACAGAGCATTCCTCAAGTCAGTGGCTTCAGTAGATCAGATGGTGCAGTTTTTGCCTCCCGGCGGATCGAGGATAAAAGAGAATTTGTGAAGCGAAATCTCTGTGGTCTGAGAATCTCCGCGCAGGATGGCATTAATTGTTGCCGCTGTCAGCAAGGCCTTGTCCACATTTTTTGCAGTACCTGGCATCCATATCATGTCTGTCCAAACCGCAACCCGGACAGATTTGCACCCTCTTTTCCCGCTCGGTCATAATCCAGGCCCGAAAGATCCTGGCTGCCTGAAAGGGAATGAGGATTATGCCGGAGATTATCATGGCTACCGTGACCAGCCTTCCTGCTTGGGTTACTGGCACGACATCTCCAAAGCCGACAGTCGAGACGGCAACTACTGTGAAGTAAAACGCATCCCCGAAATTCTGCACATTGGGATTGAGGGGGCTTTCCACAAAATAGAACAATCCTGAATAAACGAAGAAGATTATGATAATGCTCAATACCAGTCTGGCGACATTTATCATTCCCTGACTGATCGTTCCGAATAGCAGATGGCTTTGGGATATGAATCGCAGGAATCTGAATATCCTGAATACCGTCAGCACTCTTAGGGTCTGGATAAACCGGATATCATGGATGAAGAAGGTGGCAGGTAGGGCCGTGAGAATCAGAGTGGGCAATATGGCCACCAGATCGATGATGCTGTAGATATCCTTAACATGGCCCCATCGATGAGGGGCTCCGTAAAGCCGGAGGAGATACTCCAGGATGAAAAAGGTCACCACGGCTCTTTCCAGCCTCCAGAGCACCTCCTTCTGACTTGCAGAAATATCATAGGTATTGAGCACAAAGAGGGCAACCACCATCAAATTAAGAGCGATGATGAGGATGTCGATTGCTCTTCCCAGTGGTGTTTGATAATCAATCATGTAGAACTGGACGGTCTGGCGGAAGCTCCTCGGCCCAATTATCTCTTTGCCTTTCGTAGTACTCTTTCTGCTGGACATCTCAGATCTTTTCAATTGCCAGGGCTGAATAGTGACATTATAAAAAGGTTTTACTTTCCTTTGATATGTCTTATCTCCACGGCCACGCCCCGGCGGGATGCCTTCATCTCCCAGCCGGACATCTTGGCTCTTCCCACACCGAAGGCTTTCTCTCCTACGATTATGACCTCGTCTCCCGGCCTTATTTGCTCGTCTGCGTCCACCACTCCAGGCGCCAGTAAGGAGCCTTTGGGCAGGAAGTCGCCGATCTTGACGATATAGCGCCCCAGCGGCTCCAGCCGGGCTGCGCCGGTAAGGGAGAGGGCAATCATGCCGCTGGGTGTGGTCGCTGCCAGGGATCTCTTCTTCTCGTCCTGAATCTCCCGGCCTTTCACGATGATCTTTCCTTGCAGGAGAAGATCGCCTGCTCCCTGGCCGAAGTAGTAATCAGCATGGGCCCGGTAGCGCAGGAGGCGCAGATCGGGCAGGCGCGCCGCGTCCCGGCAGGCTTCGCTCACCGCTAGAGCGAGGCGGTCGAGATCGGGGCCTCTGGTGCCGCCTCCAGTGTAGGTCGCTTCAAGGCCGGTCTCTTTTACGGCCGCTTCCAGCTCGCCATCGAGATGGGCCACGATCCTATTGTACCTGTTTTTCTTGAGGTAGGCCTGCAAACAGCCGGTCAGCCAGGCTCTCTCCTCCCTGTCCCAGCGGCCGGTGACTGGAACATCGTAGCTGGCGGCAGGGTAAGCTTCTTCCAGCTCGCGCGGCACAAGGGCCAGGGGGGAGGTCAATATCAGCTCATGCAGATAGCGGCGGTGGCCTCCCACTGCCTCGGCGAAGAGCCGGTGCGATCTGGAGAATGAGTAGGGTTTTTTGGCCGAGCATGGCAAGAGCAGCAAGACATCGCTCTCCGGAGCCTTGTAGCGGTTGATCACCCTCTCGGCAAAGCGGGTTACCTCCACCCGCTGCAGTGATTCAGCACAATTGGCATAAAAGGTGCTGCGGCGAATCTGGGGCGTTCGCTTCTCCAGGTACTGATGCTCGCCGTCAAGCAGGCGCAGGGCCGTCGTCTGCTCGGGCGTCACCCGCACCTGCCGCTCGACGTATTCACGTATGGTCTCGGAGCGAATGGCCTCACGAACCGCGAGCAGTTCCTCTTCCAGCTTTTGCAGATTGTGAGCGATGAGCAGCTCTTTCTTCATTCCGCTAGTGGCCATCTCCCGGCAGCTTTGGCAGCGGCAGGGCAGTTCCACCAGCTCCGCAGCCTTCCAAACTCCATCGCGGGTGTGGTAGCGGCCCAAGAGGCCGTCGGCCAGGACGCGCGTGCCGTTCAGCAAATCTATGCCCAAATACACCAGTAAGCCCAGGTTGGCGGGCGTGGCAATGGCGGGAGCATAAAGAGCCGTGTCTGGGGCGATCTTCTCTCGCACACTCACTATGGCTGCTACCAGATCTCTGGGATTTTTCAGGGCGCCGCTGCTGCCCAGCACATAGACATCGGCTTTCTCCGGCTCTTTGGTGCTGTTGGGATGGATCATTACGCCTTTAGGGCCGGCAAGCTCCAGGGGCGGCAGCTCCAGGCCAGGCTCGGAGCGAAGAGCAGCGGGCACGAAGGGTTGTATGGCCAGCTTCTTTTGTTCTCGCAGAGCCTCTCCGGCATTGATGGCGTCCTGAAGGCTTGCGTAGCTGTAGACGCTGCCTGCCGAGACATAATCATCCTTGGTGATCAGGGCGGGGGTGCTGATCTGCGGCTCTGTAAGCAGCTTTCCCATGCGGGCCGGGCCGTCGCGGCGGACTGTCTCGAAGTACTTGGTCATGCCTTTTGTGCCTCTCTTCTTATCGATGCAGGTGTTCTGGAATGGCAAGTGGTGGTTTGTGGCATATCACCGCTAATTACTATCTAATCGTATAAATAGGAGATTTGAGTCTATACGTTCAACTCTAAAAAGCGGCTTAATATCACAATTAAGATATTCAATGGTTGTCTTCTTTGCGCCTTTGCATCTTCGCGCAATGTTAAGATCCTAGATATCATAATCATTGAGAACGCGCATAAGATATACGGCCGATTCTGATGTGCGGGGGATGAGATTTCAGCACGCCTTGCTGCACAAACTATTTCGCTAGGAAAACCTTTACCAACCTGGAGGAATATCGATTAACGGAACTTTTATTCTCGTTTTGATATTATTGACTGTGCTTTACATGCCAGCGTTTGGGCAGACGGCATCAATTGATTGGATCAAAGGGGCAGAAAACCTGACTAGCTACAGCATCAAGAGTTCTGTTACACAGACACTGAAGCTTTTTGATACAGGAGCAAATGCATCTTCAGAGAAGGTAACCACAGTCACGGAAACCACTGAGACAGTTTCTGTTTTAAACCTGTCGAGCTTGGAGGCCCATGCCAGTCGCTCGATAAAAAATCAGATGGAAATGCAGGGCCAGCCTGCGAAAACCAACACCACATATGTCGATTTCTATCAGATAGGAAACTCAACTTATAGGAAGAATGAGATCGGTAATTGGACTCACCTTGTAGACCCGCGACCTGAGCAAGATGTTTGGGTGGGGATGGACGAGAATAATCCGGTAAAAGTCATAGCAGGGACGCTTAATCAGTCTACAACAGAGGATCTCGGCTCGGAGGCTGTCAATGGAGTGGATGCCTACAAATTTAAGATAGTAACCGGAATCGGGGATTACATCAATCTTTATAATACCTCTTTTGAAATAGCCGCCAAGTTGACTCAGTATCCCATGTATTTGCCCTCCGTCAACAGAACCGAGCTGAATGAGACCGGCAGGATGGAAAAGACGATCTGGATCTCCAAGAGGTCCTACTTGCCTGTGAAATACCAAAGCCTCATGAGCTTTTCCATGACGCCGGAGATCAAAGGAGCAATAGATCCCAATACCGGTCAAATGAAGATGTTCAATCAATCGATTCGAATGGGTAAGGTCTCGGTTGCCATAGATGCTTCTGATTTGTATTACGACTTCAACAAGAAAGTGGACATAACCCCGCCAAAGGAGGCTTTGATGGAATGGAACAACCAAGGAATTGCTCTCTATAATCAGGGCAAGTATGATGATGCCATCAAGGCTTATGACGAAGCCATCAGGCTGGATCAAGATGCTGCTGATGTGGACAAGATGATTCGAAATCTTAATGATACGAGTCCATCTGTACGAGAAGCGGCTGTAGAGACTCTGAAGAAACTCAACGACACCAGGGCGGTAGAGCCACTTATCCAGGCACTTAAGGATGAGGACAGTAGAGTCCGAGCTGGAGCTGCTTGGTCTCTCGGCAATCTCGGCGATACCCGAGCAGTCGGTCTGCTGATCCAGACTCTCAAAGACGAGAACATGAGTGTCCGATGGGTTGCTGCAGTGTCTCTTGGCCAACTCAGGGATACTCAAGCAGTCAGTCCGTTGATCCTGGCTCTGAATGATGCTGATAGCTATGTTCGAGGTAGTGCTGCAGAGTCTCTGGGCAAGCTCAACGATATCCGTGCAGTTGAGCCGCTGATCCAGTCTTTGAATAACGAGGATTTGGTTGTCCGATGGAGGGCTGCACAGTCTCTGGGCAAGCTCAATGACACCAGGGCGGTAGAGCCACTCATCCAGGCACTTAAGGATGGGGACAGCAGTGTCCGATCGGAAGCTGCTTGGTCTCTCGGCAAGCTCAATGACTCCAGAGCTGTAGAGCCACTGATCCTGGCTCTCAAGGATGCATATTATTTGGTTCGATGGAATGCTGCTTGGTCTCTCGGCGAACTCAATGACACCAGAGCTGTAGAGCCACTGATCCAGGCGCTCAAGGATAAGGACTCGGATGGCCGATGGAGGGCTGCAGAGTCTCTGGGCAAGCTCAACGATCTCCGTGCCGTAGAGCCACTGATCCTGGCGCTCAAGGATGATGACTCGGATGTCCAAATACATGCAGCAGAGTCTCTGGGCAAGCTCAACGATATTCGTGCGGTAGAGCCACTGATCCTGGCGCTCAAGGATGATGATTCGGATGTCCAAATACATGCAGCAGAGTCTCTGGGCAAGCTCAACGATATCCGCGCAGTTGAGCCGCTGATCCTGGCGCTCAAGGATGAGTACAGCAGTGTCCGATGGTGGGCTGCTTGGGCCCTCGGCAATCTTGGTGACGCCCGAGCGATAGAGCCCTTAAAGTCAGTATTAAATGACGAAGACGAAGATGAAGTTGTCCGAGAAGCGGCTGCAGATGCCCTCACTATCTGGCTAGATCCCAACTATGCCGGTGACTGGTACAGCAAAGGCCTTGCTCTCTCAGGCCAAGGCAAGTACGGCGTGGCATCAAATGTTACGATGAAGTCTTTCAGGTCACAATATGCCAATGAGGATTCGTTTGCTCTCGCTTTATAGCTCTTCCAGCTCCCTATTTTTCAGCCGGAAGCAAAACATCGCTCCAGGATTGGCCTTGATCAGCTCTTTCGTTATCCTCACAGCCTGATCCAGTGCAGCGCTGTCCGCCTCCTCCGGGACCTCGGCATTGAAGGGATAGGTCTCGGACAGCTCCACCGGATAGGGCCCGAAGGGCGGCTTGAAGTGCAAAACGTGCGCAAAGCCGGAGGTGTCAGCCTGAGGATCGTCGGTGATCAGGACATCGCCCTGCAAACTGATGCGTTCAATCCTTCGCGCATAGCGCGTCACCTCCGGACGACTGGCGCACTCCTGGCTCAGGTAAAAGAAGGTCGACTTGCTGGCCGAGTCGAGGCTCTCCAGCCACTGGCCCTGCTGGGCGAGCCTCTTCAAACCGTCCAGCATGCGCGGATGTGACCGACAGCGCGTCTCCAGCAGGTCCCACAGCGAGCCCTCGCGAATGCTCTCTTTAACCTGCTTCATCTCAGCCAGCGAGACGTAGAGATTATGCCGGGCCAGGAGCCTGGTCTTCTGGGGGCTATCCATCAGTTCCTTTAGGGTATGCTCCTGGCAGACGGGGCAGCAGCAGGGAAGATAGCTCATCTCCTCCAGCTTACCGGTTCCGTGCACAGTCAGGTACCGATCTTGCCGGGCGTAGAGTGCGTATGCAGCTGAATCGAAGAGATCGCAGCCCATGGCAGCCGCGAGAGCAAAGATCATGGGATGCCCGGCGCCAAAGAGATGCACTGGTCGGCCCGAGCCCAAACCCTTTTTAGCAGATGTCACCACATCTACCAGATCGCGATATCGGTAGGCTTCCATGAGCGGAACCACGCCGCCCACCGGAAAGACATCAAAGGGAAGATCCCGTGCGAACCTGCCCGCTTTCTCTCTGAGATCGGAGTAGGTTGAGCCCTGGATGGGGCAGGCAAGAAGGCCCGATCTTTCCAGGGATGCTGCCTGCACCAGTCTTTCCTCTGTTATCTGTAGCTCCGACTGCGCCCGCTCTCGGGTTACATCCGGGGGAGTTGGTATGTCCAGAGGTACAGATATGTCCGATTTTATGGCAAATTGAAAGTTCAAAATTTCCAGGGGAGAGACATCGATATCCCCATAAACGGAGAGCTGGAAGGCGCCCGAGTCGGTCATGATAGGCCCAAAATAGCCCAGGAGATCATGCAGCCCACTCTCGATTGCCTGAGTTTTCAGGATCGGATCCTGGTGAATTATGTAGCTGTTGGTGATAATCATATCAGCGCCCATCTCTTGCAACTCGCTTGGCGGGATGAGTGGCAGATGGGGATTGACCACAGGCATGAGTGCGGGAGTCTCGACGGTGCCATGCATTGTGGAAAGCCGGCCGATCCTTCCGGCCAGATCTTTATGCAGTATTTCGAAGCGGTCCGGCATAAGTTCTCCCTTTACCAATAAGGAATAAATAGGTTGGGACAGATTTTCAGGATAGGATAGCAACTGAATAAAAAAGGATGTATTAATATGAAAACAATTGTAGTACTACTAGCGTTGACCTGTCTCTCGGGCTTGGCCGGTGCCCAGATCATAGGCATGGGTGAGGGTTACAGTAACACTCAGCTTGCATTCTTCAATGCACCTACATCTTCAACCTTTGAACCTAATGTCCAGGCGTACTGGGGCAATTACATCGCCGACCAGAAAAATAGCAGCTTCAAGAGTGCGTCTTCTAACATGGACATCTGGATGAACACCTTCCCGCTGAGGTTTGACACACCCTTGCAGTTCAAGGCCACAAGCTTTGCTGCAAATGCTGCCGCTCCCACTCTCACAGCAAAAGAGAGAAACAGCCAGTTCCTGACCAGAAATGTAAACAGCCAGTTCGGTGTCAATCAGATCTGGTCATATCCTGTGGCAAGCGGAAGCTTAATTGTATCCAATAGCACAGGCACGCCCAGCAAGGATGCAAAGGGACAAATGATGTCTCAAAATATCTTGGTCCTCTTTAACACCTAAAAAGATAGAAAAGTTGAAATGATCTATCGTTCTCTTTTTTCTCCTATGCGTTCCTGCACCGTGAAAGGCAATAGTCCCCCTGCTAATAGTATATCTCTTTGTCTTTGGGAGAGACTCATATTCAAGGTGATCTGCTTATTTCCAGCGAGGGCTATGATATTCTCTTTGTCGCTCTCCAGTGCCTGGCGAATGCCTGGTATTCGAATCTTCGTCTTTTCCGGCAGGCTTTCCCAATCAGATTCCAAGGTGAAGCTTAAGGGCAATATTCCGAAGTTCACCAGGTTGGCGGCATGTATTCTCTCGATGGATTTGGCAATCACTGCTTTTACACCCAGGTACATGGGGCAAAGCGCCGCATGTTCTCGGGAGGACCCCTGGCCGTAGCTCAGTCCGGCTACAATCAGGTTATGTGCACCTTGATCGCGTAAGGCGGATGCCCGGTGGCAGAACTCTTTATCTAGCGGCTCAAAGACGAATTCGGAGTACTTGGGTACATTAGACCTGTATTTTAGGCGTGAGCCGGCAGGCATGATATGGTCCGTAGTCACCAGATCTTCTACTCTTATGGTCACCTCTCCTGAGATATCATCCGGCATGGGTCCGTTGATGGGCGGCTCTCCTATATTCGGGCCTCTGCATATTTTTATTTCCGCTCGTTCTTTTATCGGTAGGGGTGGAATAATCATACTGTCGTCAATCTCAAAATGCTCCGGCATATCTATTCTTGGAAAGTCCATTCCCAGTTCTCTCGGATCCGTCAGCCTGCTGGTGATCGCTGAGGCGGCGGCGACTAGTGGGCTTGTCAGGTAGACGTTTGCGCTGGGTGTGCCGGATCTGCCTTTGAAATTGCGGTTGCTGGTGCGTACGGAGACTGAGTCAGTGCATGGTGACATGCTGTTGCCGATACAAAAGCCGCAAGAAGACTCCAGGATTCTGGCTCCGAATGCTATCAGGTCGCTTAAGGCGCCGTTCCTGGCGATCTGGCTCAGCACCTGTCGCGATCCTGGGGCAATGCCTAATGAAACGCCTGCCGGAAGATGTTTGCCTTTCAGCATTGCTGCTACGGTCATGAGGTCCACATAAGATGAGTTAGTGCATGAGCCGATCATCACCTGGTCAACGGGCAGATCTATGTCTTTGATCCTGGCGATGTTTCCAGGGCTGTGAGGCGCGGATGCAAGCGGCTCGATCTCTGATAGGTCGATCTCTAGAGTGCGATCATAGATTGCATCATTATCCGCTGCCAGAGCTATCCACTGCTCTTCTCTTCCCTGTGCTCGCAGAAATCGCTTCGTTTGATCGTCGCTGGGGAAGATGGATGTAGTAACACCGGTCTCGGCACCCATATTGGTGATGGTTGCTCTCTCCGGTACCGTCAGTGCGTCAATTCCTTCACCGGTATATTCGCAGACGCAGCCGACATTTCCTTTTGTGCTAAGGATGGAGAGGACTCTCAGGACTACGTCTTTGGCCGTGGCCCAAGCTTGTAGCCTGCCTGTAAGGTGGACATTGATGACGCGCGGAGCGGTGAGGTAGTATGCGCCGCCGCCCATGGCAACCGCCACATCAAGCCCACCGGCACCCATGGCCAGGGAGCCTACACCTCCTGCAGTGGGTGTGTGGCTGTCGGATCCCAGCAGGGTTTTGCCGGGCCTGGCGAATCTCTCCAGGTGGACTTGATGGCAAATGCCGTTTCCAGGTCGGGAGAAGTAGATGCCATACTTCTTCGCGATGGACTCCAGGTAGGCGTGATCGTCTGCATTTTCGAATCCTACCTGTATGGTGTTGTGATCGACATAGCTGACGGAAAGCTCAGTAGCGATATCGTTGAGCATCATGGACTCAAATTGGAGATAGGCCATTGTGCCCGTTGCGTCCTGGGTAAGGGTCTGGTCTATCTTTATGCCGATCTCTTTGCCAGGCTCGTAAAAGCCATCCGCGAGGTGCTGCCTCAGGATTTTCTCAGTCATTGTATAACCCATAAAAGACCTCTAGCAGGCGTGTTTATCCTGAATTAATAATCCTTGATTCTTGATTACGATCATATTAAACTTTAGCGATGGCTTGAGTCAATAGAGCAAAAAGGTTATATATGTCTGAGTTATTGGATGAGTTCGGCCCGCCTGAAAGGGTGGTGCAAGGGTCCTATAGATAGTGATTATAGGGCCTAATTACGACATCGGCTAAGAAAGCTGAGTATTCTCTCTTCTTTCCTATAATGGGATAAGACTGGGGAAAAGCTTAAATACCTCAGCTGACAACCTTAATGGGCCGATGAGGCGTCGCAACCTTAAGCCTTCCCTGCCAATATCGCAGGAATGGATGCAAAGTTGCGATTAGAAAAAGATGGAGACGCGAGATTTTTCGTGTCTGACATTGGTCTTGGCGACTCAGCCAATTCCGACTGGTTATCGGAATAACATGATTGAGTTTTAAAACTTCCTAGAAGGATATGAATTCTGGTTGATCCTGCCAGAGGTTACTGCTATCGAGGTTCGACTAAGCCATGCGAGTCGAATGTAGCAATACATGGCGTACTGCTCAGTAACACGTGGATAACCTACCCTTAGAACGGGGATAAACCCGGGAAACTGGGTATAATACCCGATAGATCTCGACTGCTGGAATGCATCGAGATCCAAAGCTCCGGCGTCTAAGGATGGATCTGCGGCCTATCAGGTAGTAGTGGGTGTAGCGTACCTACTAGCCTACGACGGGTACGGGTTGTGAGAGCAAGAGCCCGGAGATGGATTCTGAGACACGAATCCAGGCCCTACGGGGTGCAGCAGGCGCGAAAACTTTACAATGCTGGCAACAG
>Ga0074199_1000459_pt1 | contig 63483 bp, 50 predicted proteins | sample EPASupsiteSAE347_FD_64528 | JGI IMG/M metagenome (GOLD analysis project Ga0074199, IMG submission 64528) | Bioremediated contaminated groundwater from EPA Superfund site, New Mexico - Sample SAE3-47 | ecosystem: Environmental > Aquatic > Deep subsurface > Groundwater > Contaminated ... | reverse complement strand
GAGCTTTTCTCTGCGTTTCCTCTGTGTCCTCTGCGCCTCTGCGGTGAAGAAAGCTCAGCCGCTATCCGCTCAGAGTATATTGAATCGATAGGTTGTCCCGGTTTATGTTGGTGGCCTTAACAAGTCATGATTCAAAGTGGAAGGAGGGTGGTGTAACCGTTGTTGTTTCTTCCCTGGCATTTGGCGGCAGCTTACGGACTCGATCTGCTCCTCGGTGATCCTTCGGGATGGCCTCATCCCATTCGCTGGATCGGTCATTTGATTACCCGTACGGAGCGGATTTTTCATGACGAAAAAGGATCTCCTCTTTTCCGGCGCATGGCTGGATTCGCCTTCTGGCTGGTGGTTGTGACGGCAGTCGCCACTACCACGCTGTCGATAGTGGGGCTCTTTTCCCATTTGCATCCCACTCTGGGCGATCTGACCGCCATCTGGCTGGGGTATTCAACCCTGGCAACCCGCAGTCTTCATAAGGAATCCGCCAAGGTTGCTTGTGCTTTGCGCGCCGGCAATCTGGATCTTGCCCGCGAGCGCCTGGCCTGGATCGTGAGCCGGGACACCTCGCGGCTTCAAGAAAAAGATATCGTTCGAGCCCTTATTGAAACCGTTTCGGAGAATATTTCCGACGGGATCGTCGCTCCGCTCTTCTATCTCGCACTGGGCGGACCCGTTGCGGCGATGACCTACAAAGCGGTCAACACCATGGATTCCATGGTAGGGTATCTGAATGAGCGGTATCGCTACTTCGGCTGGTTCGCGGCCAGGGCCGACGATGTGGCCAACTGGATTCCCGCGCGGCTGAGCGGGCTTTTGATGGTGGGAGCCGCCGCCTGCTCGAAGCTAAATTGGCAGGGAGCATGGCGGATCATGCGTCGGGACGCCCGCAGTATGAAAAGCCCCAACGCCGGCTATCCGGAAGCGGCGGCGGCCGGAGCCCTCGATCTGCAACTGGGCGGGACGAACATCTATTTCGGAAAAGCGGTCGAAAAACCCCGGCTGGGAGATCCCCTGAAGCCGTTGTCCCTCGACGCCTATACCTCCATGATCCACCTGATGTATGTTTGTTCTTTTCTGGCCTTTGTTTCAGCTCTCGGAATCCGGTTGCTGCTTCTGTTCCTTCGTCATCCTTCTTGAGGAGAAAAATTGGCATGACTCTCGTTCATGGTGGCAATATCTATGAAATCGCATCTCGCCTGGGGTGTCCTCCGGAAGACCTGCTGGACTACAGCGCAAGCATCAATCCTTTGGGGCCGCCCGCCGGCCTTCTCACGGAATTCAATACCTATTTCCATCGCCTTCAGCACTATCCGGACATCAGCAACCAGGCTCTCATGGAAGCCCTGGCCGGTTTTCACGGGCTTTCCCAGAAGCGCATCGTGGTGGGCAACGGTTCGACGGAGCTCATTTACTGGCTTCCGAAAGTCCTTGGGATCAGCAAGGCTGTGGTGGTGCTCCCGACCTTCAGCGAATACGGGAAGGCCTTCGACCTTCAAGGCATCCGGATGCATAAGCTGATGGCCCCATCGGAAAATGATTTTCAGCCGACGGTGGAGCAGTTGGAGGCTGTATGCCGCGAGGCTTCTCCCGAGGCGATTCTCTTTACCCATCCGGGGAGCCCGTCTGGAACGCTTCTTCCGAAGGAAGCTCGATCTTGGCTGGTTGAAAAATGCCGTAGGGATGGGATCTTTTGTCTTGTGGATGAAGTCTTTATCGATTTTTGTGAGGAGGAATCCCTCAAAGATATGCTCGATTCCGTGCCGAACCTGGTGCTTATTCGATCCATGACCAAGTTCTACGGTATCCCCGGCTTGCGGCTGGGCTATCTGCTGACTTCCGAAGCTCTCGCAGCCCGGATGAAGGCCTTTCTTCCTCCCTGGTCGGTCAATACACTGGCTCAGATTGCCGGGGCCCATTGTATCGAGCAGTTGGCATATCGTCACAAGACTCTGGAATTGGTGGAAACGGAGCGCGAGCGGATGGCCGAAGAATTGGAGGCCTTGCAGGGGTGCCGTGTTTTTCCTGGCAGAGCGAACTATCTTCTTGTAGAAATGGATGCCTCGCTCCCCTCCGCTGACATCCTGCAGAAGGAGCTCCTGGCCTCCGATTGCATCCTCATTCGGGATTGCCGGTCCTTTGAAGGCCTTACCGACCACCATGTCCGGCTGGCCGTTCGCCTGCCCGAACAGAACCGGCGCCTTCTCGACGGCATCACGCGATGGGTGCGCTCTTGTTTCAGTGCGTAGAGGCAGAGGTGGAAGCGATTGAGAATAACCCACCGGCGAAGCTACCGGGAAACATCGATTTCCGATGCAACCTCGGGATTTAGCACCTGCATTGTCTCGTCGCCCATGGCCATTACCAGAATACCCCTGGTGGTGGCGTAGCGGACCACATTTTCGTTCACGGAAAGAGAGGCTACGAGACCAACACGTCTGCGCCCTTCCAATTCGGGATAGAAGCGGGGGAAAAGCTCCAGCTTGGCCATGAGATCGTCTATGTCGCGGACGATCAAGTTGCTTTTTGTCTCGTTGATCAGAACGATCCCTTCGCAAACTAGCAACACATCCAGTTCCATAGTGTTCGCGCCGACTCTTTTTCGGATTCGCGTGGCAAAAGACTCGGGCTCTTCACAGCCAAACAACTCCCGCGCCAGTCGCGGCAGATTGGGCGCCACCAGGTCTTCCACCATCGTTCCCATCTTGTTTGCAAGCTCGCCCCACTTGCGATTCATTGCACGACGATCCTGTTCCGATTGGTCTTTGAAGCTGCGCATTTCGTCTTTGAATATACCCATTTCGTCTTTGAATGTACTCATTTCGTCTTTGAATATACCCATTTCGTCTTTGAATATACCCATTTCATCTTTGAATATACCCATTTCATCTTTGAAGCTGCGCATTTCGTCTTTGAATGCCCCCATTTCGTCTTTGAAGCTGCGCATTTCGTTTTTGAAACCGCGCATTTCTTCCTTGAACTCCCGCATCTCGTAGCTCAAGCGCGCGATTTCTTGCTCCGTTTTAAGAGCCTGGAAGCTCAGGTCTTTCATGTAGATTTCCAGAGTATCCACACGTTCCGCCAATGCTCCGCTCGGCATGTTCGCCTCCTTGCTTAAGGACTGATTGTAATGCTTCCGATTCGAATAAGCATACAATAATTCGAAGGAACAAGGCAATATCGAATTGTTTTTCCCAGGGGAGGGGAACGAGTCCGAATATTGGGCGGCGGCCAAAAACTCTATCAGAAACGAAAGGAGAGCTTTGGCTCGTCGCCGAACGTCGAAAAGGAGTATTCCGCTTCATTGCCGTGCCCCCATGGGCACGGTCCGTCAGGGCTCTTCTGAAGGCGAGTGGCCCTCATCCTTGAGGAAATACCGGTGGTACTCTTCGTCCGAGAAATACTGTCGCATAAGGCGGCTCATGAGCTCGAAGAGGTGCGTGATCTCTTCGTCTCCCAACCGTGGGACGAGTGTCTTGAGCAAATCATCGTCGGAAAATTTCTGCAGGTAGTATATGAGTGATTTTTCATCCACTTCCCGCGAGAAACCAAACCCCACCATTCCTGTGTAGTCTTCTACAAAAGTATGTCGATGCTGAGTCATGAGAAAGTCCATCTCTTGTGGATAGGGTTGAGGAGAATTCAATTCCCTCCCGAACGTCCTATTTATCTTCTCCGTTCATGTAATAATCCAGCCCGAAGTGGGTGATCTGCTCCTCTCCCATGAGGTAGCGGAGGGTATTTTTCAGCTTCATGAGCTGAATGAAAAGATCATGTTCGGGGTAGAGGTTCTCCTTGTGCATGGGGCTCTTGAAGTAGAAGGAAAGCCATTCCTGAATCCCGCTCATTCCCACGCGCTGCGCGAAGTCCATAAAGAGCACCAGGTCGAGAGCGAGAGGTGCGGCGAGGATGCTGTCGCGGCATTGGAAATCGACTTTGATTTGCATGGGATATCCCAGCCAGCCGAAGATATCGATGCAATCCCAACCTTCCTTGTTATCTCCGCGGGGCGGATAATAGTTGATGGTCACTTTATGGTAGTAGTTCTTGTAGAGAGTGGGATAGAGATGCGGCTGGAGGAGATATTCCAGAACCGAGAGCTTGCTTTCTTCCTTGGTCTTGAAGGAATCTTTGTCATCGAGAACCAGACCGTCCCGGTTTCCGAGGATGTTGGTGGAATACCAGCCCTCCAGGCCCAGCATACGGCTCTTGAGCCCCGGAGCCAGGATGGTCTTCATGAGGGTCTGGCCCGTTTTGAAATCCTTTCCGACGATGGGAATGTTATTCCTGGCGGCCATTTCCACCATGGCGGGCGTATCGATCGTAAGATTCGGGGCGCCGTTGATGAAAGGAATACCGCTTTCGAGGGCAGCCACGGCATAGAGCATGCTGGGTGGAATCCGGGGATCGTTGTCGTCGATAGCCTTCTCGAAAGCTTCGGGCGTTTGATGAATCTCCTCCGGCTGCAGATAGACTTCGGTGCTCCCGCACCAGATCATGATGCATCGTTCGAGGCCGTGTTGAGCCTTGAACCGGGCGATGTCTTCCTTGAGGGCTTCGACGTGCCCGCGCAGGCTTTGACCCTGCTTTATATAGGTCCCGTCCAGGTTCTTGACGAACCGGCGGTCGAAAACCGCCTTCATGGGAGCGATGGTGCTCAGGAAGTCCTTGATAGGATCCAGATGCTCGCGATTCAAAACACGAGCGTATAGAGCTGCTTCATAGCCGTTTGCTTCATAGAGATCCCAGCCTCCGAAAACCAGATCGTCGATGGAAGCCAGCGGAACGAAGTCCTTTATCCGGGGCGAACGGTGCTCGAACCGCTTTCCAAGCCGTATGGTCCCCAGTTGAGTGAGGGAGCCGACGGCCTCGGCAAGTTGCCTCCGTACGAGCTCCACTCCCGCAATGAAAGTCGTGCTCACCGCACCGCCAATACCGGGGATCAGAACCCCCAGCTTGCCGGTGGGGGCTTTGATGTCATTCTTTCGCTTCAGGCTCTTCTCTTTCAATGTTACCCCTCCATTATCGCAAAGACGATATCGCCGCTTTTGACCTTCAAACCCAAACCGGTGAGCACCATATGCCCATAGCCTTTGGAATGTCAAGGGAATAGGCTTGACCTGGGGCGGGGAGATCATAAGACCTCTTCTGCCAGGCCCTGATCCTGATTCAGCTCATCGTGCGATGTTTCTAACACAAGTCGGTCCTATTTTCAGCATCCGATGTCTCCGATCACGATGTGACCGGTTTCCGCGGCAGTCTTCGATCTAGATGACTCGAAATGTCTTTTAATACTCACCGTTATAAGATATAGATACTCCGTTGAGGGTGTAGAGAGAGTGATGCTTTCCCCTGGAGGGGCTTTCAGAGTGGTGCTTTTTTCTGCCGAGGCGAGACGTGCGGTTCGCCTGTTCTTGCGTGGTTATCGAATCCCGGCAGCTCAAGGTGAAATGATATGGAAGAGAAGGGTTATAAAAAGCTCTACTGGAAGATTATAGCCACAACGCTCTGTTTTTCGCTGGTGCCGCTTTTTGCTTTGGGGTTTGGTATATACCACCAGTTCAGCGTGTCCTACACCGCCAAGATTATGGAAAGTCTGAGCACCCTGGCGGAAAACAGGCAGGGGGCCATCGATCTGTTCCTCGATGAGCGGGTCTCTCAGTTGAATACTCTCGCTTATACCCATTCCTTCGCTCAGCTTGAAGAGGAAGCCTACCTGGACAAGGTCTTCACTCTCATCCAATCGCGCGCCAAATCCTTCGTGGATCTGGGCATCATCGATCATGACGGAACTCAGGTGGCCTACGTGGGGCCGTATAAGCTCAAGGGGCTGAATTACCGGCATGAAGAGTGGTTTAACGAAGTCATGTTGCGGGGGGTGTTTATCAGCGACGTGTTTACCGGATTCCGGAAGTTTCCTCACTTCATCATCGCCATACTTAGACGGGAGGGGAACAATAACTGGATCTTGCGCGCCACCATCGATACAAATATTTTTGACGCCATGGTGAAGGCGGCCCAAGTGGGTAAGTTTGGGGATGCTTTTGTAGTCAACAAGGACCACATTTTGCAGACGACACCCCGTTTCGCCGGCGAGCTTCTGAGCGAAATCGACTACGTGCATTTTCCGAAATTCACCGGAACGCGCGTTGAAGAAAGGGTGGTGGGTGGGGAAACGGCCCTCTTCGGCGCTACGTGGCTCAAGAATAAGGAATGGTTGTTCATCGTCCGGGAAGATCCCGGAGAGGAGCTAATGCCGCTACTCCAGGCACGGGTCCTGGTCTTCGGTCTGGGGGTGGGAGGCCTGCTGCTCATTGTGGCGGGCACCGTTTTTATGGCCCGTGCCATGATCTCTCAGCTCATTCAGGCGGAACGGGAAAAGGCCATGCTCGACTCGTCTCTGGTGCAATCGAGTAAAATGGCTGCCCTTGGGAAGCTGGCCGCCGGAATTGCCCATGAGGTCAACAATCCTCTGGCCGTCATCAAGGAAAAAGTTGGCTGGATCAAGGATCTTCTCTCCGAGGAGGATATTTCCAAGAGTGAGAACTACGGGGAATTTGAGGAAGCGGTCCGAAAGATCGACTATCATGTTGATCGCGCCAAGAAAGTCACCCATCGTCTGTTGGGGTTTGCGCGGCGTATGGAGCCCATTCAGGATAAGGTGGAGCTGAATAAGCTGCTCGATTTGACTATCGATTTCCTGCGCAACGAGGCTCATTATCGAAGTATCGAGATCCAGACCGAGTATCTCGATGATCTGCCTCCCATTACCAGCGATTCGGCTCAGCTCCAGCAGGTTTTCCTGAACATCCTCAATAACGCTATCGATGCCATTTCCAAAGACGGCATCATAAAGGTGAAGACAGATTGCAATGCAAGAGAAAAGGAAATATCTATTTCCATTTCTGACAATGGTCCGGGAATTCCTAACGAAATGCTGAACAAGGTTTTCGATCCTTTCTTTACGACGAAAGAAGTGGGCATGGGAACGGGATTGGGTCTGTCCATCAGCTACACTATCATCCAGAAGCTGGGTGGACGTCTTCTGGTAGCCAGTGAAGTGGGCGGAGGCACGACGTTCACGATCTACCTGCCTATCGGCGTGACTCAGGAAACCCTCTAAACTGTAAGATCGGGAAGACGTGAGCCTGTTGTCCCAATTGTGCTGATTGTGTCTTCCCCGAAAAATATGAAGAGGTGGCATTCATGGACACATTCAAAGTGCTGATAGTGGATGACGAGCCGGACTTCTTGGAAACGATCGTCAAACGCCTGAAGAGACGAAAGATAGATGTAACCGGAGTAGAGAGCGGTATTCGTGCCCTGGAGCTTTTGGAACAGGAGCACTTTGATGTGGTGATTCTCGATGTCAGAATGCCCGGCATGGACGGTATCGAGACGCTGAAGGAAATGAAGAAAAAGCGGCCTCTGATGGAAGTGATAATCCTGACGGGACACGCCTCTGTCGAATCCGGAATGCAGGGTATGCAGTTCGGTGCTTTCGACTACGTCATGAAACCGGCCGAGTTCGATGAACTGATCGAGAAGGTGCGGCAGGCTTTCGAGAGAAAGTCGATTCACGAAGCGAAGATCAAAGAAACGAAAATCAAGGAGACGAGGATCGTCACTTGAGATTTGTGAATCGGTGAGCCGACTATGATGAACAAAGAAACAGGAACATATGCCTGAGCAATCGGAAGTGTTCACACTCATCTCCCAGCGTTATGTGATCAGCCTTTTGATCGTGGCAGCAGCCGTTCCCGCATGGTTTACCGGTGGACCCCTGTTTGTGGCCGGACTTCTTCTGATTGCCTGGGCTGCGTTTCTCTCCACACGGCACCTCGTCCGACAGATCCTCAGGACAAATGAGCAGAAGTGCTCCCTGGACCAACAGCTCATCCAGTCCCAGAAGCTGGCGGCCATAGGGGAGCTTTCATCCGGGATAGCCCATGAGATCAACAATCCTCTGGCCATTATCGGGCAAGAAGTGGAATGGGTGCGGCACATCCTGAAGGAGGAGAAAGTCGAGGACCCCCAGCAGATGTCGGAGCTCAAGGAATCCCTCTTCGAAATCGCCCGACAGGTGGACCGATGCAGGGAAATCACACACAAGCTGTTGGATTTTGCACGCAAACAGGAGCCGTTGATCCAAAGCGTCGATGTCAACAGGCTTGTCGAAGATATGGCAAGACTCGTCGAGCGGGAAGCTATCAGCAAGAACATCAAGATCGTTCGCAGCTACAATAAGGATCTTCCCTTCGTTTTGACTGATTCTCCCTTGCTGCGCCAGGTAGTCTTGAATCTTCTCAACAACGCCACCTATGCCGTCGGAAAGGATGGCGAGGTCACGATAGAGACCCAAATGGGGGAAAATGGCTGCGTGAATGTGCTGGTTGCCGATACGGGCTGCGGCATTCCCAAGGAAGATCTGAACAAGATTTTTGATCCGTTTTTTACCACCAAGCCTCCCGGAAAAGGTACCGGGCTGGGACTTTCCATATGCCATGGAATCATTTCGAGGCTGGGTGGGCGGATTTCCGTTGTAAGCGAAGTGGGGAAGGGGAGCGCCTTCACCATTCATCTGCCCGGAGGAGAAAGGAAAGGGGAAGCGTAAAGATGTCTTCTAAAGCCAGAGTGCTCATTGTGGATGATGAGGAAAGATTCAGAATAACCCTGAACAAGCTGCTTGCCGTGAAAGGCCTGGACGTTCACAACGTGGGAAGCGGGAAGGCTGCCTTGGAAGAGCTTGGGCAGAGGTCGTACGATATCATTCTCCTGGACGTCAAGATGCCCGAAATGAACGGCATCGAAGCTCTTGCGGAAATCAAGAAAATCGACCCTCAGGTGGAAGTCATCATCCTGACCGGCCATGCCTCGGTGGACGTGGCCGTGGAGATCATGCGGCTGGGCGGCTACGAGTACCTCCTGAAGCCCTGTCCCATCGAGGAGCTTCTCGAAAAAGTCGATGCGGCCTTCGAACGGAAGATGGACAGAGAGAAGAGGATGTCTAAAGCCGCGGCTACTCGGACGGGTCCGGCTTCTTGAAGTCCTTCGATTCCAGATTGGTCTCCCGCATCAAGCGATGCAAATACTGCCGCTTGAGTCCCGATTCCTTCGCCGCCTGAGAAACGTTGCCGGCGTTCCTGGCCAGAATTTTGGCGATATATTGAGTCTGAAATTCGTCGAGCAGCTTATCCTTCGCCTCTTTGAAGGGGATGGAAAAAATATCCTCCGTCCGCAGCAAAGGGGCGCCAGGGGCGGGGCAGAGCCGATCCTGAGTGGAAAGATCCCCGACTTCGATGATGTCGCTTATGGCCATAATGACCCCGCGCTCGACCACGTTTTCAAGCTCCCGCACATTACCGGGCCATTCCCGCCGTATGAGATGGTCCATGGCCTCCCTGGAAAATCTCTTCGTCTTCTTGCAATGAATGACGTTGTATTTGTTCAAAAAATGGGCCGTCAGCAAGGGAATGTCCTGAACCCGCTCGCGAAGCGGCGGAAGGTGGATGTTGATGACGTTCAGACGATAGTAGAGGTCTTCCCTGAATTCCCCCTTGCGTATCTTTTCCAGGAGATTCTGGTTGGTGGCGGAAATGAACCGAATGTCCACCTTGCGGATGGTATTGGAGCCGATGGCCTTGAATTCCCCCTCCTGAATAAGGCGCAGGAGCTTGACCTGCATGATGAGGCTCAGGTCGCCCATTTCATCCAGAAAAAGAGTACCCTCGTCGGCTTCTTCCACCAGCCCTTTCTTGTCTCGGATGGCGCCCGTGAAGGAGCCTTTGAGATGACCGAAGAGCTCGCTTTCGATGAGGGCTTCGGGTATGGTGCTGCAGTTGGTGGGAATGAAGGGCTTGTCCCTCCGGAGGCTGTGAGTATGAACGGCCCGGGCCACCAGTTCCTTGCCGGTTCCGCTTTCACCCGTAATGAGGACTGTCGCCGAAGTCTTGGCCACGCGGTCGATCTGGCTGTGGAGGCTTTGCATGGCCGGGCTGTTGCCGATGAGGGCCGGGAACTGAGACTTTTCTTCGAGCCTTTCCTTCAGGTAAGTGTTTTCGTTCTGCAATTCCTGCCATTTCAGGGCCTGCTCCACTACGTGGAGAATCCTTTCCTTGCGAAAAGGCTTGGTGATATAATCGAAAGCTCCTTTGCGGGTGGCTTCGATTGCCGATTCGATAGTGCCGTAGGCAGTCATGATGATGACGGCAGTGTTTTCGTTTGCCTGTTTGGCGAGCTCGAGGATTTGAATCCCATTCCGCTGAGGCATTTTGAGGTCCGTGATGACGACGTCGAAGGTGCCCTTTTTCAGCAGCTCCTCGACGCGAAAAGGATCATCGGTGACCGTTGTTTCATGGGGGGTCTTTTCCGAGAGAATGCGCTTCAAAAGGGCAAGCATATCCCGTTCGTCATCCACAATCAGGATTTTTCTCGACACATTTGCCTCCTCCACAAGTTTCAGATTAGATGATAATTATTTTCGCTCCGCCCGAAGCAATAAGTCAACAGGAATGTCACCTGAAAGTTTCACTCTGAGTGATGGGTGGGAAGGAATGGAATGGAAACCAGAGAGAGAATCCAACTGCACAAGATGCTGAAAGTCGTCGGGGTCGTCACGCTCTTGCTGGTGATCTGCTCGCTCTATATCGGCATTTCAACGGCCAGTTACATGAAGCAGATCATTCGCGATGAATTCAATGAGCAACAACTGGTCCTGGCGAGAGCCGTTGCTCACAGGATCGAGTCCAATATCCGCAATGCCATTGCGGATCTGGCACTCCTGAACTCGATGCCGGCCATCACGTACTGCGACTCTGAAGCTTACGAAGTTCTGCTGCTCTCTACTCTGCCGGTGCTCAACCGGGATCATATCATCGAGATCCGCCGTGTGGACCGGGAGGGAAACACGATGTTCGTGGCCGACGACCAGGGAATAGGCATGCGTCACTTCGGGCTGATCCATCAAGAGGCGGGTGCCTATCTCTCGTGGGCTTCGGAGATCGGCAATCGTGGAAAGACCATGGGGGCCGGCATCCGTCCCAGAGACCCGTCCAAGGACAAGCAGCACATGGTCATGGACCTGCTCATTCCCACCTATGAAGATTCGACGGATGTCTCGCATCCGCGCGCCTCCCATCAGTTTGCCGGGTACCTGCGTGTAACCCTCGATGTGAGCCGTCTCTTGCAGCACATTATCCCCCACGTTCGATCCGGAAAGACCGGCTATGCCTGGGTAATCGATTCTTCGGGAAGCTTTCTCTACCATCCCGAGAGCTCCTTTGTCGGGGAGAACGCCTTCGAGATCCGCTCGAACAGGAATCCCACCATTTCTTTCGACCAGATCAACAACATTCAGCAAAACGAGATGATAAAGGGCAAGGAAGGGATAGGAACCTACACGTCCGGCTGGCATCGCGACGTAGTGGAGCCCATGAAGAAGCTCATCGCCTATACTCCCGTGCGGATACAGGGACCGGACCTGTACTACGTCTGGTCCGTAGCGGTGGTGGCTCCGGTTCATGAAATAGAGCAGATCATCAATTCCGTCTATGGAAGACAAATTCTGCTGCAAGGCATCATTATCTTCATCATTCTGCTGGGCGGTATCATCGTTGTCCTGTACGAATTGCGATGGTCCACGATCCTCGAGCATGAGGTGGCCGTAAAGACCAATGATATTCGCCGCTACACCAGCCAGTTGGAGCAATCGGAAGTCAAGTACCGGTCCCTCGTCGAGAGCGCTGAGGATCTCATTTTTACCCTGGACGGAGACGGGATAATAAAGACCGCGAATCGCCACATGTCGAGGCTTTTTGGCGTGGGCAGCGAGGAGCCGACCGGGCAGAGCATCTACCGTTTTCTACCGAGAGAGCAGGCGGATGGTCAGTTGGAGCTGATCCGGGAAGTGCTCCGGTCCGGGAAGGGACAGCGGACCGAGGCCCTTTTCAGGATTCAGAATGAAGATCTCTGGTTCAACATACACTACATTCCCATGAAGGGAGAAGCGGGCGATCATGAACATATCCTGGGAATTGCCCGCGATATCACGGACCGGAAAAGCCTGGAAAAACAGCTTATCAATACGGAAAAACTGGCCTCGCTGGGCACTCTGGCAGCGGGGGTCGCTCACGAGATCAATAATCCGCTGGGCATCATGCTGGGCTTTTGTGACCTGCTTCTGGAAAAAATCGAGCCTGGCACCATGGAATACAGCGATCTAAAGACCATCGAGAGGCATGGGCTCCATTGCAAAAGTATCGTCGAACGACTGCTGAGCTTTGCACGGATCAGTGAAGAAACGGAAGAAGCGTGTGATCTCAATGCCAATGTCGACGCAGTGCTCTCCGTGGTGAAGCACACGCTGGACATGAACAATATCCAACTGCTCGCATCCCTTGCCGAAGGGCTTCCGATGATCAGCGGCGACTCCAGAGGATTGCAGCAGGTATTCCTCAACCTTGTCAGCAATGCCATTTACGCCATGGGCGGTAAGGGGACTCTGACCGTGGTGACGCGGCATTCCAAAAAGAATGGCTGGGTGGAAACCTCCTTTTCGGACACTGGATGCGGCATCAGGAAGGAATTCCTGCAGAAGATTTTCGATCCTTTCTTCACCACCAAAAAGGTAGGAGACGGAACCGGGCTTGGTCTTTCTGTGAGCTACGGCATTATCTCCAAATATGGCGGGGCCATCGAGTGCGAAAGTTATACGGAGGAAGAACGGCCCGGCCGTCCAGGAACTACTTTCACCATTTTGTTGCCTGCCAGGGAAGCAAGCAGCCGGCAGACTTCTTCAAGCGAAGAGAAGTTTCCCGAAAGTGATCCATCTGTGATTTCATCGCCAAAGACTTTCTAAATACAAGGGCTTGAAGGGGTTGCGATGACTTTTTTCTTGACATGGCAAGCAATGGCATAGGACAAAGAGCTGTCATATATACTCCGTGCGGGCATTGACTGAGCTTTTCACTGCGGAGAAGCAGAGGTCGCAGAGAAATTTTACCGGGATTCCAATAGCTTCTCCGCGTCCTATGTGCCTCTGCGGTGAATACAAGAGCACACATTATGACCGTTTGAAGTATGACATCATCAGGTCTCACAAGCGAATGAAGCAAACAGGAGTGATCATCAGGTAGGGAGGGATAGGCATGTCTGCTGGAGATATATCTAGGCTCGTTGTCATCCTGCTTTTTTTCCTTGTCAGCTCTTGCGCCGGAAGGCCTGACGATGTCAAGCCCTTGAAGTTGTTAGGCAGTAATTCACAAGACAGGGTAGCTTCATGCCCTTCGGGAGGAAGCCAGGAGCCGGGTCGCCTCGATGAGGCCGCGAAGCTCAATAGCCAGGCAGGAAGCTTTGTTGCTGCCGGTGATTATGCCAAGGCCGAGCCTTTGTATAAGAAGGCGCTGGAAATACGCGAGACGGAGCTGGGACCGGCACATCCTGAAGTGGCATCGATCCTCAACAATCTGGCAGCGCTCTATTATTCTTTTGGTGATTATAACAGTGCGGAGCCCCTGTACAGGAGGGCACTCGAAATACAGCAGAAAGTGCTTGGACCGGCACATCCGGATGTGGCGGCAAGCATCAATAACCTGGCCGCGCTTTGTTGCTCCGCTGGTGATTTTGCTCAGGCGGAAGCCCTGCACAAGAGATCGTTGGAGATACACGAAAAAGCCCTGGGGCCCGAGCACCCCAAGGTGGCGGCAAGCCTCAATAACCTGGCATTGGTTTATTATTCCGTTGGTGATTATGCCAAGGCCGAGCCCTTGTTCAAGAAAGCCCTTGCCGTACGTGAAAAGGTGCTGGGACAGGCTCATCCCGAGGTCGCTACAAGCCTGAACAACCTTGCACTGCTTTACTATTCTCTCGGTAATTATGCCGAGGCCGAGCCCCTGTTCAGAAAGGCCCTTGCCATACGTGAAAAGGCACTGGGACCGGCACATCCCGAAGTTGCCGCAAGCCTCAACAACCTGGCGGCGCTCTATGAGCCTCTTGGTGATTATGCCAAGGCGGAGCCTTTATATAAAAAATCGCTGGCCATAAATGAAAAAACCCTGGGACCGGAGCACCCGGAGGTTGCCACAAGCCTCAACAACCTGGCAGAGCTCTATTATTCCCTCGACGATTACGCCAAGGCGGAGCCCCTGTATAAGAGATCCCTTGCCATACACGAAAAAAACCTGGGACCGGAACACCCCAGGGTGGCAACAAGTCTCAATAATCTGGCACTGCTCTATTGCTCCCTTTGTGATTATGTCCAGGCGGAGCTTTTCTTGAATAGGGCTCTGGAGATACGTAAAAAAGCATTTGGACCCGAACATCCGGAGGTTGCCACAAGCTTCAATAATCTGGCCTTGTTGTATAGCGCCCTTGGTAATGATGCCCAGGCCGAGCCCCTGTTTAAGAGATCTCTGGAAATACGTGAAAAAACGCTGGGGCCTGAGCACCCCGACGTTGCCACAAGTCTCAATAATCTGGCATTGCTTTATGGTTTACAGGGGGATTGTCAAAAGGCTTACGATATTATGATGCGAGCTCAAAAGATCGAGGATTATATTGTTCAGCAAGTCATTGGACTAACGTCCGAGGATGAGAAAATCAATTTCATCTCTACTCATAATGAGCCTCTCTATGCGTTGCTTAGCCTTGCTGCTCAATATCAAGCCAAAGGCAATCAAATCAGAAAAGGAGCCTTCGATATATGGTTAAGAAGAAAAGGCATGGTACTCGAGGTGCAAAAAAAATTCCAGGAGTCTCTCGTTTGCTCGGATGATCCGTCGATAAAGGGAATGTTCAACGATCTGACACGGATAAGAAGCCGTCTTGCAAGACTGGTCTTCGCCGGTCCGGGTAGAATGAGCATCGATGCATATAAGAAGCAAATAGCCGAGCTCGAGGGAAAAAAACAAGATCTTGAAGCTCAGTTGACAAAGTTGAGTCGGGCTTTTGCCCGGAACGAGAAAGTGAGCAGGGCTGATACCGAAAAAGTGGCTGGAGCACTGCCCCATAAATCCGTCCTGGTGGAATTTGCAAGAATTGATCTGTATGACTTTCATGCCCGGGAAATCGAGGCCAGATGGGGACCACCACATTATCTGGCCTTTATCCTGCCGGCCGGAAATGCAGACCGGCTTAGCGTGGTAGACCTTGGAAAGGCCGAGGAGATAGATAAGGCCATTGGCGAGTTAACGAAATCCCTGGATAAATATTCTCAGGATCCCGCGGGAGTCGCCATCGCGAAAGCCGCGTCGAAGGCCTTCGATCTGATCTTCAACCCTTTGCAAAAAGGCCTCGGGGATACAAAGGAGATTTTCCTTTCCCCCGATGGGAGTCTTGACCTCATTCCCTTCGAAATACTTCGCAGGCCGAATGGACGCTACCTGATCGAAGACTATACATTCAACTATCTGAACGCAGGGCGTGACCTGCTCGGTTTCGACTCGATTCAAGAACCGGGAGGAAAAACCTTGCTTATTGGAGATCCCGATTTCGATCTCGGTGAAAAGGATAAAAGCATCGTCATGAGCAAGCTGGGATTGAAGAGAGCGGAAAGTGACGTCCCGCCTCTTCGAGTCGCGGCCCTCACAAGTCTTTCTTTCAACCGGCTTCCGGGCACCAAACAGGAAGTGGAGGCCATCCACGAGCTTATCGGCCAGGATAAATCCGAGCTCTACATAGGCCGTGAAGCCCTCGAGGATGTGCTCAAATGCCATGAAAGCCCGCGGATCATTCATTTTGCAACCCATGGATTCTTTCTCGATGCTCAAAACCTTCCCAAGGTTAAACCCTCGCGGGGAAAAACGCCAATCTCCGGAAGGGCCACACCGGCACAAAGCGCGGCCTACAAACGTAGTTATGAAAATCCCCTTACCCGCTCAGGCCTCATGTTGGCCGGAGCAAACAGGGCCATGCGCTCAGGCGTTATCGGACAGGGTGACGGCATCGTTACAGCGGACAAGATCCTTGAATTGCGGTTGAAGGGAACTGAGATGGTTGTGCTGTCGGCGTGCAAGACGGGGCTGGGGGAAATCAGGAACGGTGAAGGGGTTTTGGGGCTGCGCAGAGCCTTTCTTCAGGCGGGGGCCGGGAGCCTGGTCATGAGCATGTGGTCGGTTCCCGACCAGGAGACCAGAGAATTGATGATCGAGTTTTACAAAAATGCTCTGAGTGGAAAAATAAATCGCTGTCAGGCACTGCGCCAGGCTGCCATCAAAGAGATGCAAATTGTCAAGGAACGCTATGGAGGTGCGCACCCTGCGTATTGGGGAGCATTTGTGTTTCTCGGGAAGCCTTGATGGCGTCATGAACATTACATTCGGATGCCCGGGACGTATTATCGATCGATCTAACAAGGAGCTAAGATATGAAACAGCCGATCACTTTCTGTAAGATGTTGGTTTGCATTGGCCTGGCGCTGATTGCGACGGGTTGTCAGTCAGACAGGCATATCAAAACAACGCCCGGGGAGACTTTATCTTTTTTCGATTCCAAGGTCTTCGATCTGAAGTTATCCGAGTCCCTGGCATCGAAGCCCGACAGCTTCGAAGTGACTCCTTCGCCCGCCGCAGCATTGACAATCAACAATATCCCGGAAAAGCTGGATAAATGGTTTATGGTCGTCTATAACGCCGGCGGTACCGTTCAGGCCCAGCAGGTCGATCAAGTCGGATCGGACCAGCGTGGTGTCGCCGGCCTGGCTATCGATCTTGTCGTTGGAGTGTACAACCTGGTGAAGGATAAAATTCTTTATAAACCGGCGGAAGGGTATAACGTGACCATTCTTTATAAGGACGAAGGAGCTATCGAGCGTATCATCTTTACAAAACGCACGGATGAGTAAGCCGTATCGTTGAAGTTCGTCTTCCCCCCGATCCCATCCGCTCTCTGGCACATTCCTTGTACAACACTTGTTTCAAGACTGCTTCAGTCTGCCGGTTGTTTGTCGAAAAACGGAATCCATTTAAGTCTCCCTGAAACATGGAAGCCCAGGGGAGATTTAGGTGATTCCTCCCTTTTTTTGAGGGGGACTTTCGTTGCATAAGGAAGTTTTGGCAGTCCTGACCGGCCCTTGGTAGCGTTCAATGTTTCATGCCCTTTGAAGGGTAGGGGGAACAGTGACAATGAGCCAGATGTGCCGCAAGAATATTCTGATTCTGGATCCTGAAAGGGACACGATCGAGCTCTTTGTTCGAGCCCTGGAATCCCGTGGGGATTGCAAATGCTATTTTGCCTGTAAGGGAGAAGAGGCAATCGATCTTTTGAAGGACATCACGTTCGATCTCGTGCTTCTGGATATGAGTACCGGAATGGCGGGGGAATTCAGCCTTCTCAAGAAGATCCGTCGTTTGTTCCCTCACCTGGTTATTGTGATGGATGCTTACCTCCATCAAAAGGAATTCGTTACCGGCGCTCTATCCCTGGGGGCTCACGGCTACATTTTCAAGCCCATTAAAGTGGATTCCTTCAGAAAGAAGATCGATGACTTTTTTAGCATAGTGACGGCCTGAGTCATGTGAAAATGTATTCAAATAGGTGACACAACTGTCACCTGTTTGTTTCAGTCCGGCGGGACGGGAGATGACAGCATGGAAGTTTTATTCAGCAACTTACTGATACTACACTTTAAACGCCTTCTTTCCGGTTCGTGGCATACATGTTGCTCCAGGCTTATGTCAGACAGAGATGAGATTTAAGATTTGTTTCCAAGTGCCGATGGTGTTCGACAGCAAAAGAGGGAGGAAACTATTATGGCGAGGAAAGTATTGGTAGCGACGGATGGTTCGGAACATTCCATGAAAGCTGTACAGAGAAGCCTGGAAATGGCGGAAAAAGAAGATGCCCGTATTACCCTGATGTCGGTGGCCTACTACTCCAAGGACGATTTCGATGAAATCCCGCTGGGGATTCAGGAGAGGCTCGAGAGCCAAGCTGTCGAAGTTTTGAAAAAGGCAAAGGCACTCTTCGACGCCAAGGGGCTCGCCGTGGATACGATTATGGAGACGGGGCTGGTGCCGGCGAACAACATCATCAAGAGGGCCGAGTCGGATAAATTCGATCAGATTCTTATGGGCAGTACGGGTATCAGCGGTTTGATGCGCGTCTTGATCGGAAGCACGGCAGCCAAAGTGGTGGCTCATGCCCCCTGCTGTGTTTCGATCATCAGGTGATAGGGTTTAGGCTGGGGGCCTGTCCGGAGATTTCTTCCTCTCCGGTCGAAAGGACGGGAAAGGAATGTTCGAACAGCCTTCCTGGAAATATCCAGAAAAGGAGGTGGTACCGGGGGGGGCTTGGGTTTGTTGAGATGGGGGAGTGAAACACAGGTTTATTACTGGATACAACATGCATTCATGAGATCGTTATTTCAAATCAACGGCGTTGCCCAGGAGCTCAAGGGTGGAGAATCCGTCAACGGATGCTTCGCCGGCTCGATGTCTGGTCGCGCAAACCAGGGAGGTAGAGAGAAAATGAGTAAACTATGGACAAAGATCATCGGCCTGGTAGCCATGGTGGCCCTGTTTCTTCCGGAAGCGGTCCTGGCGGCTGGAGGAGGTAAGATCGCTCCTCTCGTCATCGTGGCGGATACGCGAAAGCTCGAAGGTTTGATGGCCTGGTGGGCTAATCTCTATAACGAGAGCCACGCCTTATTCACGGCGCTCACGGTTCTCCTCATTCCGACCATCGGTGTGGTCTTTGGCGTGATAGCCGATATCGTCATGACCCACATCGGGATCGACCTGAAATCCAGGGAGTTGTCGGAGCATTGATTCTAATCTAAATATCGATCTTAATTATTTACAAAGCATCCCATCATCCGGAGGGATCAGGAGGTTAAATCATGGAGTGGCTGTATATTCTCATGCCCATTGCTGGGGTCAAAATTTTCTGGCCTGGCTTGATCATTCTTGGAATCGGCGTTGGAATCATCGGAGGCTTTTTTGGAATGGGCGGCGCCTGGATGGTAACTCCCGGCCTCAACATTCTCGGTTTTCCCATGGCTTTCGCCATCGGAACCGATATTGCGCACATGGCGGGCAAATCGCTGATCTCGACCATGCGTCACGGCAAGTTTGGAAACGTGGACTACAAGCTCGGCTTTATCATGCTGATCGGTACCGTCGTCGGTTTTGAAATCGGCGCACAGATGGTCATGTGGCTGGAGCGTATCGGCAGTGTTGAAGCGACGGTGCGCTGGCTGTATCTCTTCCTGTTGGCATTTATCGTCTGGATGGTCTTCAACGACGTGGCCAAGAAGAAGAAGAAGGATAGAGAAGCCAAAGCCGCGGGTCGAGAAGTGGATCCTCTCTCAACCGGCGTGGAATGGCACAAGACGTTTCATAAGATCAAGATCCCTCCCATGATCCATCTCAACGTGGCCGGTATCTACTGCTCGGCATGGCTGCCCATCTTCGTCAGCTTCCTGACCGGCTGGCTGGCGGGTATTCTCGGAATCGGCGGTGGTCTGATCCGCATGCCCTCTCTCATCTACATCATCGGCTGCCCGACTCACGTAGCCGTTGGAACGGATCTTTTCGAAGTTATGATTTCCGGTCTTTATGGCGCGGCAACCTACACTTTCAAAGGCCGTACCGAGCTCGTGGCGGCAATCGTCATGCTGGTCGGCGCTTCCATCGGCGCCCAGGTGGGAACCGTTGCAACCAAGTACATCAAGGGTTACGGCATCCGCATCGCTTTCGGCGTGGCCGTTATCGGCTGTGCGACCTCAATCGTGCTGAAGATGCTTCCGACCTATATCCCCGAAGGAAAGTTTTTCTTCGACACTGCGGCTACAGTAGTCGTTCTGGGTGTCGTGACCGTCATGTCCCTCTACATTCTCGTCAAAATGCTGCAAGGCGCCAAGGCGGAAGTTGCCGCAAAGAAGGCGTCGATGGCCCGGCAAGCGGCTTAAGCTGGAAGCTCGATTTCGAATCACACTCTTATACTAAGAGGGAGGCAGGAATAATGGTTAGAAAACATAGCTGGTTGGCTTTTATAATGGTCATTTTGCCCTTGGCGCTTCTAGTGGGTTGCGGGGAATACGGCAAGGTGGACCAGGGAAGAGTGGTCAAATTCGATAAAGACAAGAATTCGTGTGTCGTTATCAGGGATATGAAGGCTGACCCCCAAAATCCCGACTACAACCACCTTCCGCCCATGACCTATATTCTTCCGACCGATCCCAACGAGACCGGCGCGGAGCCCAAGGCCGGGCAACGGATGAAGCTGGACACCAAGAACCGGCAGATCGTCATCTTCGACACCGCAGCGCAGAACTTCAAGACGATCAGCTACACCCTGATCGATCAGAAGGAAAACGTGGACAAGAAGGATCCGCTGGTGTTCGATAAGGTTGAAGGCAAGGGCAAGAAATTCCCCGTGGTGGACAGAGACAAGAAGACCATCTCCATCTATTCGGGCCGTCAGAAAATCCTGGTCACCTTCTCGCTCCCGGATGAATACTTCACCCTTCCCGACAGTTGCTGGGACGCCGGTGACGAAGTCCGGATCTATTACAAGGAAGAAGGCAAGGCTCGACGCTTCATGAACATCAGCAAGACGGATATTTACAAGAAGTAGGACATCCATGGTCCGTTGGCTTATGGCGATGAGAAGCCGGTCGAGCACGGTGTAAGAGCGGGTCGAAAGCCGATTGAGCCTCGATTGATCACAAAACAGGGATCGTCTTTGGTGGGATTTGAAATAAACCAAGGGCGGTCCCTGTTTTTTTATGATAGAATTCAACCTTGAGATATGGAAAATTACTGAAACCTTCCTTCTATCGTTTTGAGTCGGGATAGAAGGACTCCGACCAGAAAGGAACCGGGCCGAGGATGAATTTTCAGCAAAAAATCGCGGTGGGTGTTTTGGATATTCTTCTTATTGTCGAGATATGTGCGAGCATCATTATAGCCAACCATGACCCTGAGAATTTCACTCCCATCTTCTTCAAGTACTTTTTTGCCATGCTCATTCCTACCCTGATCGTGTCCAAGATCGCCATTAAAATGCTTCGATCCCGTGAGTCGGAGTCCAAAGCATGAGCTTGGAGCAGGTAACCCGATTGAGGGATCTGGCCGGGAAAGTGGCTGCCGTTTGCTGCGTCGTCTTTATTCTGGCGGCCTTTGACGGCTTGATTTTGCATCTGAAACAGCCGGAAAACGCCTTTGATCTGCTTCCCGGGGGGGCGGTCAAGCTCAACGGGTCGTTGAAAGAAAACGTTAAAAGCCTCGATGATCTGGGCTACGCGGCCGATTCGGCTCTCATGCGGCTTACCTTCGAGGCAACCCATACGGGGTTTTGGCTGGGTGGCTTCATGTGGCGAGGCCTGCTGACGTTGAATCCGGAGATCCCTCCGGGTGAATACAGCCTGGCGGTGAGCTCAAAGGATAATCCGAGGGAAAAGCCTTCCTCCGTTTTCAAGATCAGGGTCTATGAGGACGCTCAGCAGCTTCGTAAGAATTCCAATTCCATGATGCTACGATATCTGAATACCTCTCCCTGGTGGGTACTCATTGGATTTTTGGCTCTGACCTGCATGGCTTTCGGAACCGTATTCTTCTTCTCCCATAAAAGGGAGAGTCTGTTGGCCTTCGAGGGGAAGGCAGAGGTCTATCACATAAGAAAGGGAGACGATGGATATGAAATCACCTTCGGCCTGGGAACGCATCACGGCCTTCAGTCCGGAGACAGCCTGATTCTCCTGGATGAAAAGGGAAAGCCCGTGGGCAATATAGAAGTACGGCAGGTTTTTGAGCACGATTCGATGGGCGTGGTGGGGCTGAGCAGTCCGGTCAAGCCGGGATTTATCGTGTGGGTGGGCAGGTGAGGAATACGGGCATAATCTGAGCTTTTCACCGCAGAGGCGCCGAGTACGCAGAGAAAACGCAGAGGAGCTTTATATGGAATTTTAACGATTCTCCGCGTTTTCTCCGCGTCCTCTGCGTCTCTGCGGTGAACACAAGAGCTCACTCCAGGGCATAATTTCCTTCCAGGAAGCTCTTGGCGATTGTTTCCACGCTGGCCTCGCTGTGCATGAGCATGTCCATTTGCCGGGTGAATTGAAGCAGTCGGCCGATGATGTCCAGGCGCTCTTCGATTTCCGAGGCTTCATACTTCTGAAAGCGGGCGTCGGCTCGATCCCCCATAACGTCAACGGTGAAATCCAGAGCTTTGAGGATGGCGGCAATGGCTCGTGCGCGCCGATTTCGGCGAACGTCGTCGGCCGCGCCGCCTTTGAAGGAAAAGGTGATGTAGTTCTTGTTGACGGTCTGCCCGCAGTAGGAATCGAGAATGCTGTAGTGGTAGCCGACCCTTGAGCTGAAATTGAGGTACTTGTCGGAAATGATGGCGTAGCTGCGGTCACCGAACCTTTCGGCGGTATAGGGATTCGAGAGCATCTGCTGGCCCATGACGGAGAAGAAGCCCTTGAATTCAACGGCTCTGGGCTTTTGAAAGCGCAAATCTTCGTGCAGCATTCCCTTGAGAACGGCTTTGAAGGGTCTTGAAGCCACCTCATTGGGCGTTACCCTCCCGAAATGCCCGAGGCTCTTTTCCACCAGACCTCCTCCGAGATCGATAATGTGAAGATCCAGAGGGATCGAACAATCGAGCTTCACGGCGCACCCCTCGCCACAGGAGACTATGTCGCTTATCTGAAACATCTCGGTATAGGAAAATTCGTGTACCAGTCGCATGATATCATGAAGGGAACGACAGCGCTCGGGTGCGAACTCGGGTGAGCGTGGATCGATGAGATGCAGAGGGGCGATGGATTCAGCCACCTGCTCCAGGGTCTTGTAAACGGGTGTATCCCTGATAGTCGAAGTTTTGGATGTCCGCAGGGTCAGGAGCTCCGGTACCTTCCCCTGGTAGACCCTGCCTGAGTAGGCGTCGACGGTGACTTCCATGCCGGTGGGGATCAGAGAGGTGGCCGCTTTGGCGTCAAGAATCGTGGGGACACAGAATTCACGGGAAAGGGAGGCCATGTGCCCGGTCACGCTCCCGGAGTCCGTGACGATGGCCTGAGTTTTTTGCATGACGATGACGAATTTGGGTGAAGAGTGTTTGGCGATGAGCACTGCGCCGTCGGGAAAATTCATGAGGTCGTCATCCGAGTGGACCTGGAAAGCCGGTCCGAAGCCGACGCCCGGGCAGGCTACGGTGCCGTTGTCGGACAGCAGCGCATATTGTGTGAGCTTCGGAGTGATCGTATCTTTCTCTGCTCCCGCTGGGGCTTCCAGGCGAAGGGGGCGAGTCTGAAGGATGATGATGCGGCCTTCTCTGTCAAGTGCCCATTCTATGTCCTGGGGGCATCCGTAGTGTTTTTCCAGGCGGAGAGCGTGGTGGGCTAGAAGGCGGATCTGAGCCGTCGAGAGGCAGGGATGATTTTGCATCTCGGACGGTACCGGGATCTCATGAAGTCCTCCTTCCGGGTTGCTGACCAGTTGAACCGGCTTGGGAGGGATTCTGGATTCGAGGATGGCGAGGCTTCCGTCTTTGGCGACGACGTAAGTATCCGGCGTGATGATCCCGTCCACGGCGTAAGGCCCCAGCCCCCACACTGCGGTGATGATGACGTTGTCTTCCAGGAGATTGAAGGGATGGTGGGAGTAGGCTACTCCGCTCGCCACCGACTCTACCATTTGTAAACACGCAACACTCATGGCGATATCTTCGTCCCGAATGCCCTTGTTGTGGCGATAGGCGATGGCTCGGGGCGTAAAGAGGCTTGCCACGACGAAGTTGTAGGTTTGGACCAGCCTTTCACGCGGCACGTTGAGCACCGAAAGATACTGGCCCGCATAGGAAAGCTCACTGTCTTCACCGATGGCGCTGCTCCGCAAAGATACCTGTACGGAGGGCTCCCCCGAGCTCTTCTCCCGGATTCTCTCCACCATGGCGTCGTAGGCGGAAAGAATGGCGTCCTTCAATTCTCCCGGAACCGGTGCCGAGATGATCAGCCTCTGGATTTCCTCGCTGACCAGATTTACCGTTTCGGGCTGGTTTGGATCGAGCTCCATCTTCTTTTTGTTGATTTCATCCACGAGCTCGTTGGCCGAGAGGAAAAAGTCGAAGGCTCTGGTCGTGATGGCAAATCCCTCGGGAATGGGAAGGTTGACCCCGTTGAGCACCTCTCCGAGGTTGGCGCTCTTGCCGCCCACCCAATCGATCATCTCACGATTGATCCGGGTGTAGGAGAGTATCCATTCCGTCAGGGGGCTTTCTTTTCGATTGCCGAGATCTTTCTTGATCTTCGCGTTGATCTTTTCCAGGACTTCGAACAACATAAAATACTTGTTGCCGGAAAGAGCATTGAGGCTCTTGATCATGCGCAGGGTGTGGAAAACGGCGCGCGCCGATTGAGAGCGGGCATAGGACATGCCGAAAATCTGATGCCCTTGCAGCTTCACTTCCATGTCCGTAATGATCTTGGACAGCTCCGCATTGGAATCCAACAGCTCTTTGAAGCGTTCATACTTGTTCTGGAAAATCTCGGTGAGGTTGCCCTTGGGGGGCTTTCGTCCAAAAGGAATGAATCGCTTGAAGAAGTTCAGCTTCTCTAAGATGTTCGGCATATTCTACCTACCCTCCCGATCTGTTCCCAATGATGATTTTCAACGCTCGGGAGCTGCCCCCAGGTTTTACCGTACATATCACAGGCCTATTGCGCAGTCAACAAACCGGGAGATACTGCTGTCGCTTGTGCTGCTGTCAGCTTGCGTCCTGAAGAGTGCTTCAATGCCTGCCGGGATTTCCATTCTTCATTTGACTTTGAATCGCACTTGCATGGAAAATAGAAATGGCGTTGGTTCCTTTTTGCGTTCCTTCGCGACTTCGAATGTTGCCTGAACGGCGAAAATACAACACGAAATATTTCAGATGAGTCAGGAGGGAGCAATATCGTGCAGCTCAAAAAACTACGTGTTCGGGATATTTTCTCCTGGGAAGTCTTCTTTGTCCTGAGCACCACCTTCGTGATGATCGTCCTATATTTTGCCATGGTGCCTTTCCTTAGCCGTGTGGAGCTCCAGGCCTGGGATCTGCACTTTCTGAGACGGGGGATCATCCAACCCTCGGGAGCGGTTGCTTTTGTAACCATCGATGAAAAGAGCATTGCCAGGGAGGGACGATGGCCCTGGCCCAGGCGGCAGATTGCAAAGCTTCTTGAATCGATCGAGCAGCATGGAGCCCGGGTTGTGGGACTGGATATGGGATTTTTCGAGCCGGATCTCAATATCCGCAAGAAGGCTATTCTAGACATTCGGGATCGTCTCGATCAAGATGTCGCTTCGGCCTCCTTCAAGCGGGTCATTTCCCAACTGGACACCATCGCCGAGCAGGAAGACGAAGATATCATCCTGTCGACGACCCTCAAACGCCTGTCCATTCCCCTTGTTCTTGGCCAGTTTTTTTTCTTCGAAAAAGACGCTTACATTCCTCCGCCTCCACCTCCCGGTGCTCTGGAGAACGTCGTTTTTCCCATCGTGCATATCAAGAAGGAGCCTCGCAAAACCACCCTTAACGAGGCGGTAGGCATAGCGCCCAATATCCCCATCATTCGGGAAGCCTGCCGGTACGCCGGGAGCTTCAATGTCATTCCCGATCAGGATGGGACCGTTCGTTGGATGCCCCTGGTGATTCGCTTCGACAATCAGCTCTTTCCTTCCCTGGCCATGGAAACGCTGGCGGCGGCATTTCCCGACGTTCCCTTGATGATCAAAGCGGACGATTTGGGAATCCAGGAAGTGCGCCTGGGCTCGGTCAGCATTCCAACCAATACCCGAGGGGAGCTGCTGGTAAATTACTATGGCCCCGCCAATACTTTCCCCTCCTTTTCCGCCACGGAGCTGCTTCGTAACGAGGTGCCCGCCGATTGTCTGAAAAACCGCCTGGTATTGCTCGGTAACACAACGGAAGGACTTCACGACAATCGGCCCACCCCCTTCCATTCGTCTTTTCCAGGAGTCGAAGTGCACTGTACCGTTATGGAAAATATTATCCAACAGCATTTTCTTCACCGCTCGGACCGTTACACTCCCTTCTACGATTTGGCCGCACTGGTGGGCCTTACTGCTGTTTTCTTCATTCTGCAGTCTTTCGTGCACGGCGTTCTACTCTCGGGGGTTGTCCTGGGTCTGATCGGGGGCTTCATTGCACTGACCCACTACTTTTTTATCAGTCATGGATTGTGGCTCAATCACATTTTCCCTTTACTGAACCTGTTGGTCAGTTATCTGGGTACTTCCGTCTATCGCTATTTGAAAGAAGAGAAGGAGAAACGGGTTATCCGCCAGACGTTCAGCCTTTATGTCCACCAGGCCGTCGTGGAGGACATGCTGGCCAATCCCGAGAGGCTGCGCCTGGGAGGCGAGAAGAGAGAGCTCTCCATCCTTTTTTGTGACATTCGAGGCTTCACCTCGCTCTCCGAAGATCTGCCTCCTGAACAGTTGGTGCCTCAGCTCAATGAATACCTGACCCGCATGACCGAAGTGGTCTTCGAGCATCACGGCACTCTGGACAAATACATTGGAGACGCCATCATGGCCATCTTCGGCGCCCCGCTCGCGCAGGAGGATCATCCGCTGCGGGCGTGTGCGGTAGCACTCGACATGGTGAAAACCCTTCAGATCCTCGATGAAGAATGGAAAGCGCGGGGACGGCCGCTTTTTCGGATCGGGATTGGAATCAATACCGGGCTGGTGATGGTCGGCAACATGGGATCGGAGCGACGCTTCGATTACACGGTGCTGGGCGACAACGTGAACCTGGCATCGCGCATGGAGGGATTGACCAAGGTCTACGGGGTCACCATCGTGGTCAGTGAATACACCTGGGCGTATGCAAAGAAGATATACTTCGGCAGAGAGCTGGATGTTGTCCGTGTGCAGGGGAAGCAGAAACCAGTGGCCATCTATCAGTTGATGGGGCTCAAGGAAGAAAAGCCTCGCCACCAGGAAGCCCTGGATATATATCATGAAGGAGTTCGACAGTTTCGGAAGGCAGAGTGGAAGAACGCCATCGCCACGTTCGAAAAAGTAAAAACCTGGTGGCCTGACGATCCACCCTCCGTCATGTATCAAAAACGGTGTCGGGACCTGCTGGAAAAGGGCGCCGTCAGTTGCGACTGGGGGTATATCACCGTTATGGATGAAAAATGATCGGATGTCCGCAGGCTTCCTGACCACACGGTTCGAAATTCCAGCGTGGCGGTCCACTACAACACTTCCGGTGCTCGATTGCGTGGGCGGAGATTCTCCTTACTCTTCCACACTTTCACCTTCGACTATATCGAGGAGTCCATCTCCATTCCAATCGAAGACCAGATCCCCGTCATCTCCACTTAGCGCTATGGCCAGCCTATCCGTACACCTGGCGACGTAAAGCTTTCCTATGACTCCACCACCTTGTTCAACCAGCTCAGCTTTCCCGGCTTCCTCGATGTCATCGTCCAGGCAGTCGATGGCATCCTTTTTCGCTTCTTCAGCAGTTTTACCTACACCGTATATTTCATAGCCTTCCCGATAGAGAACGAACATATTTTCTTCCTTCGCAGGGGCGACCAGGCTCGCTGATCATGGACGCTTGCCGGTATGTTGAATTCGCAATTCTTGTTAGCGTGCATAGGGATTGAAGGATAGGGTGAAATCTGCATCCTTCGCGTTCCCACGCTCCAGAGTGAGAACGAGAGGGAGGCAGGCCCTTATGCGTGCTAACCAATTTTTCATCATATAGTTCCGGAGTCTTTAGCGATCTATATTTTACTCTGACTGTTTCACGGTATATTCAAGAGTATCCATGGTTTTCCATGCGTCGGTGCCGTTTTCATCGATCAGTGCTTTCCATTCCATCACCACGCGCGGCCCATTGATAGTCACAAGTACATAACCGTAATGAACATCGTCATGAAAATCTTTGACTATTTTGTCGCCTTCAGCATACGACTGCGGCTCCCATTTGCTAAACGGAGCCCCCCCTGAGCCCGTCAATACCTGGTAGATGGCGTGTCCGGCCTGGTCATTGATATGTGCTCGATTATACAAATGATCGTGTCCACAGAAGTAGATCCTGACGTCCGCATTTCCGAGACTGTTCCAGAAATCATCGCGCTCCTTGGGATAAGAAGCCAGCGAGTCCGTGTGATTGACTCTGTAGGCAGGGGCATGGCCGTAAACGAAGACGTGGGGCTCCTTGTTTTTCTTCAGTTGTTCGTCCAGCCAGGACTGATTCACCCTGAAGGGAGTGATGAGCTCGTCCAGTCCGACAAAAAGTGCATTCTGATGAACAAAGCTATAAGTGTATTTCTCTTCTCCTGCCGGGCCATTGGAAGGAATCCACGAGTCGGCGAAGGCGGCCAGGTATGCGGTTCGAAGCTCGGGGATGGGCAGGCTTTTCGGAGCTGCGGCAGCATCCGGTGGCCACGGATACTTGCCGGGATCGGCATAAGGACCGTCTTCATGATTTCCCCGAATAGGATAGACCTTTATGCCCGAATCATAGACCGGGGCCATCGCCTTTCTCCACGTTGCGAACTGACTGGCGTAAGGGGTCTGGATCTTATACCAGCCATTCACCATGTCTCCGGGAATGATGACCAGCTCCACGCCTTCTTTTACGATATCTTTAGCCACGGAATTGACCACGGACTCATTTACGCCTGATTTATCAAGATTAGCGGGGTCGCTGTCTCCGCGTGTGTCGCACAACACAGCGTACTTCCACGACGATTGATTTTGAGCCCATGCGACGGGAAGGAACAATTGCGCCGCCAGTACCACTACGGTGAGAAGAACGAGCCAGCTTGTCCTCGAGATACTCCGTTTGACAATTCTCATTCCTGTATCCTTTCTTTTCCTTTTCCATAAAATCACATTTCAGCAACCTGGTGGATCGAGAATCCGGAATGGTCAAAACGGCCTCCCGAGCAGTGGGTGTGTGGCTGAGGAGGCTCTTCGTGCTTTCTTGTCAAGGGGTCTTTTGGGGCTGCTTCTCCTGCTTCTTTTTATCCTTTTGCTGCTGTTTCTGGGTGTTCTGTTTTTGCCCCTTCTCCTTGTCTTTCTTACTCTTGTCTCCCATTGCGCTTCTCCTCTTCACATCATCCTTGGTTAATCACAAATCCCGAGGCTTCTCCGCAGTAAGCTCCACTGCCCCATAGAGCCTTTCTGCCACCGGTTGACAGTCTACCTCATGGAATACCGGCCATGTGGCGCGGAAGGATACCCTTCCGTTCTCTTGCGCTCTATCGCATAACGGATGGATCGGTCGAGGAGAGGCTCACTCATCTCATCCTTGACCGGATAGTCGGCGGCACCGGCTCGTATTGCCACCATATCCACCTTGTAATCATAAATTGGTTGGCATGGTGAACAAAATCGCTAAATCTACGCTCAACATAGCTGGTATCCGGGACTTTCTCTTTGAATTGCTGAGCGTTATCGATTTGGGCTTCGTTGGTCCGGCTATATCCAACACGGCAGACACGGGGCAATTGGACTACACGGGCGCAACGTGGTTTGTGGACTTGTACGGCAGCTACTCCTACTACCAGCTCAAGACGGCCCAGCTACCTCGTTTGGCCCATTAGCTGAGAACAATGGAAAGGTACATCCGGGCAGAGGAAAGGACAAGGACGGAGAAGGGCTTCTTTTGGCTTCTCAACCGCCTTCTTCGCCCTCTTTGATTTCTTCTTTGAACGGTCTAATGTGCGCTCTTGTGTTCACCGCAGAGACACCGAGGGCGCAGAGAGGACACAGAGAATTGTTGAAATCCTTATGAAGCTCCTCTGCGTTTTCTCTGCGCTCTCGGCGTCTCTGCGGTGAAAAGCTCACATTGTGCCCGTTTGAAGTATATTAACGCTGATTGGATCGATATGTTCGACTGCTCCATTGACCATCGAAACCCATGACAAGGGTAGGCTCGTCGCTGAGGCACACCTATGCATTCGGTTCGACGGACACCAGGCGGCTTATGACGGAGTCCCTAGGAACATTGCATATCGATGCAACCTGTTTCGGATCGAACCCCAGACAGAGGGCGAGCAGTTGATTGTAGTCGAAAACCGGTATCTTGTAGCGATCTTCGCCAATCTGCTGATTCAGGGTATTCTGAACCCTTTCCATATGCATCAGACAGGTGCCACAGGAGACGGCGATAAAATCGGCCTTTGTTTCATCGAGTATGGCATCGAACTTTGATTTTGCAAACTCGATAGCCTGCTCCGGAGTGCTTTTCATGAATCCGCCGGCTCCGCCACAGCATTGCAGCTCACGGCTGTACACGTCCACCGTGGCTCCAAGCGCCTCCGTCAACTGCCGCATGCCCTTGGGCGCCCTCGCGGAGTCTTCAAACCCCACGACCTCGCTTGGGAACAAGGTATGGCAGGGATACTGAACAATACCATGGAGCCCCTTCAGACTCTTTTTGATATGCGCGGCGATCTTCTCGGGGCCTATTTCCCTGTATAGGACCTCGGATATATGGCGTACTTTCGATTTTCCCGTGACCTTTCGCCCAGTCGGCTCGAGGAGCTCATTGACGCGAGCCATCTTTTCTTCGTCATGCATCACATGCTCCCGTGCCATGCGAAGGACACTGTAGCATGAGCCGCACTGGACGACGAAATCAAAGCCCTTCTCCTCGGCGATGGAAAGATTCCAGCCGCTTGTCGCCATCCAGGCTTCTTCATCGGCTGACGGGAAAGCACCGAAGGACGGACAGCAGACATAGTTGTCCGCATCCACCAGATCGATGCCGAGAACAGACATCGACGCCCTTATTGCCCGCTCCACGTCCGGTCGGACGGCAGGTATATTACAGCCTGGAAAAAAACATAATTGCATTAGTCAGTCCTCATATGTGTGAAAATGATCGCTCAAGGCAAGGTGCCGACCGATCATTTTCACATCTCACCTATGATTGTGAAGTAAAACAACCAGGTTCAACTGAGAGTCGCTTGCTTCATCCGGCGAACATATAGTCATTGTCGCTGCATACCTGTGTCTTCATGAGCATTTCACGAAACAATTCCAGTTGTTCGGGATTGTTGGTTATCGTATTCAATTTAGGCAGTCCCAACGACTCGCGTAACTCCGTGTTCACACCAACGGCCTGCGTATAGCCCCTCTTATAGATATCGACTATCGCCGGAGGCACCCGTGTTTCATCGTTTTTGCACTGCCATTGCCGAATGGCGAGAATCATCTCGAACGGCATGACATTCATCGGGCACATCTCTTCACATCTTGAACAGGAGACGCAGGCCCATGGAGTGTCATCCTGGAGGAGCTCCTCCTCGAGTCCCAGGATCACCTTGCGGGCCAGATTTCTTACCAGAAGCGGCGGGTCTCCATGGGAGGCAGGACATCCGGACACACATGTGCTGCAGTTGAAACAGAAATGGAGATTACCCGTGTCATAGATAGCCTTCCATAAATCCTTGCTCGATTCTTCTTGTAAATCCATAATCACCACCTCTTATCCCGCAATTGATGAAAGCAGATTGTCCATGAGCTTTGCATCGATGACAGCCATCAACTGCTTGTCACTCCACCCTCGGACCTCGGCCGCATTGTTCTGACACTCGGCGGCACACATGCCGCATGCCTGACACGCGGCGGCATCGATATCGATGCATTTGTCCACTTCATTATACGATCGAGCCCCATACGGACAGATGTTTATACATCTCTGGCACCGGATGCAGAGGGCATCTTTCACCATGGAGGTGATAGCGGCTGAATGCACTTCGCGGCCGGACAAGTACGTATATACTTTCTGGGCCGCGGCTTCCGCCTGCAGGATCACATTTCTGAGCGGCATCGGAGAATGGGCCGTACCGGCCAGATAAAGGCCAATCTTCTGGAATTCAATGGGACGCCATTTCGAATCCGCCTCGGCCAGGAACCCGTCCTCGGTCAACGAAACACTGAAAACATCGGCAAGTCTCTTGTTTGACTCTTCAGGATCGATGCCGGTGGAAAGAGCCACTATATCCGCGGGCAGCTCCATTTCTATTTGCAGGACGGGGTCCATGAATTTTACGACCGGTTTTCCATCGACTATGTCCACCCGCGGCTTATTATCCAGGCTGTAATTTACAAAAATAATTCCGGCTGATCTCGCCTTCGTATAGTATTGCTCGTAGTTGCCATACGTCATAACATCGCGGTAGAAGATGAAGATACGGGCATCGGGATTCTTTTCCTTGATCGTCAGGGCATTGCCAATCGCTCCCATGCAGCAGATACGACTGCAGTACCGGCGCCCATCCTTCTGCCGTGAGCCAACACACTGGATCATCACGACATTTTCGACTTCGCCTACATCGATGTCACCGCTGGCAAGACCTTTCTTCAATTGCGACTGGGTCAGGACCGCTTCCGAGGACCCGTAACCGTATTCGGTTGTAGCTCCCTCATGCGCACCCGTGGCCATGATCAGTGCACCGTGATGCAGATACGTATTTTCTCCAGTATCCTTAAAGTGCAGTTTTGACTCGAAGGAGCCAAGGGTACCGACGGTCTTTTCGACTTCACAATTCAGATGGACCTTTATGTTCTTGCTCTCGAACACTTTCAGCTTCATATCCGTAGCCATCGCAACAGGAGCCAGTCCATCGATCGTATGCTCCACCTGAGTGCCGAGATACCCGCCCAGGTGTGCTTCCTTCTCAATGAGGTGAACCGCTACACCCCGGTCCGCAAGGGAGAGGGCCGCCTGCATACCGCCGATACCACCGCCGACCACAAGGGCGGCCTGATTGATGGGCAATGTGCCGACCTGCAGGGCAGGCTTGAATTTCAGCTTTTCGATATCCGCCTTGACTTCCGTGGCTGCGCGTAATGTCCAGTCTCCGGTCGAGGGCTCGACCATGCCTCTCCTGGCAATTCCGAACAGATCGAAGATCTCGGCCATGGAGGAGTTGAATCCTGCCTTTCTTGCCACATCCTTGAGCTTCCGTCTGTACATGAAAGGCTGACAGGCCCCGATCAGCAATCGATTGCCTTTGGTCTTGCCGAGGATGTCTACGAGCGCTGTTCCTCCATCGGCCTTGCAGATGGAATTGATGACGCTAACATCACCCACTCCACGGGTGCGCTTCAATTCGGCACTGAGAAGCCCATAATCGAGTCCTTCCGCACCTGCCTTTTCACCACATTTACAGAGGGCAACCGAGACCAGGGGGAGCTCCCGCTCATGGGCGGGCGGCTCGGCGATCTCTTCCTCCCGCACCGTGTCAAGACCCAGGGTGGACAGAAATTTGACCGCCTCGCCCGCCGCGGCAATACCGCTGGTCATAGACTCACTGACGTCCGTTAGCCCCATCAGCGAGCCGCATAGGAACAGGCCGGGCCTGCCGGCAACCCTGACCTTGCTGGAGGGCTCGGTAGCGAGAAAACCGCGCGCATCCAGGCGTGCATTGACCAGATCGGCCCATTTCTTATGGGTTTCGAAGGGGACCTGGCCCGTTGACAGTACAACCAGATCATAGTCCTTCACAAAAAACTCGTTGGTCTCGGGATCGAGGTAGCGCATCTGGAGAATGCCGTCAGGCTTCACCATGACTTCCTGCACCCTGCAGCGGATAAGCTTCACCCCATGCTCGTCAACGGCCTTATCCCTGTATTGCTGAAAGCCTTTGCCGAAGGTCCGCATGTCCATATAAAAAATGGTGGCTTCAACTTCCGGCCCGCCTTTTTCCTTGGCTAGAACGGCCTCCTTGAGCGCAAACATGCAGCAAATGGAGGAGCAGTAGTCTCTGTTCTGACGCCTGTTTCGAGATCCCATGCACTGAATCCAGGCAATGTTCTTCGCAGGCTTGCCGTCTGAGGGCCGCCGGATCACATCCCCCTGATAGGTACCCGAGCCGCTCAGCATCCGCTCGAAGGCAAGGGAGGTGACGACATCCGGCGATACGGCGTACGATTTGGCATCATCGAATTCCTGCGTATTGTAGAGCTTTACACCTGAAGCCAGGATAATGGAGTGGATATCCCGTGACTCCACTTCGTCCCGGGCATCCAGATCGATCGCATTGGTCGTACACACCTTGAGGCACTCACCGCAACGGGTACACGCCTGTTGGTCGATGAGCAGCATCTTCGGTGTATTATGAGGAACCGGCTGATACACTGCCTTCCGCTTCGTCAGCCCGTGGTTAAACTCATCCTCGACCTCCACGGGACAGACGTCCAGGCATTCTCCCATCTCGTTGCAGATGGCGGGATCGATGAAACGGGCCCTCTTCAGGAGGTCGACCTTGTAGTTTCCCGCGTCGCCCTGCACCGAGGTGATCTCCGTGAACGGAAGGATTTCTATATTTTCATGAAACAGGCTTTTTCGCATACAGTACTGCGAAGCATACTCGCGGCCCACCAAGGGCAACATTCTGCACATGCCGCAGTGATCCGTCGGGAATTGGTAATCAAGCTTGGCCAGGATACCCCCCATCTGGGGTGAATCATCGGTCAGCAAAACCTTATAGCCGGCTTCAGCTAATTCTATGGCCGCCTTGATTCCAGAAATGCCGGCACCAGCGACGAGGACTGTGCCTATCGGCTTCTTTTCAGCCATAATAGCGCTCCTATTTGACTTGACCAGTCACTTCAACCAGCTCATCGGATTTAAATCCAGCCATCGGCTGCTGTTCATCCATGGATCGTCCCGCCTGATAGCTGAATCGGGCCTGGGTCTTATCGGCACATGTCCTGAACAACGGCATCAGGTCTATATCATTGGGGCATGCACTCGTACACTGACCGCAGCCCACGCAGAAAAGACTCATATGCGTCATGCGCGTTAGATGATAGAACAGGGTGTCGTTCGGCATCTTAAGCGTACCGGCCTGATCCGCCCACGCCATGAATTGCTCGCCGGTGTGGCGGAAGGTATCCGTAATAAATACGCATTCCTTGCAATAGCAGACCGGGCATGCAACCCGGCAATTGTAACAGTTGACACAGGCAGCCAGTTTGTCCCGCAGTGCCTCGAAGTTGCCGGCGTCAGATCGAAATTCAGCAAATTTCTTGTCCCTGGCCTCGGTGCGCGCCGCAACCAGCTTCTTCACCGCCTCGTCCCTGCCGGCAGGAGCTTCACCCGACTTCAGACCTGATTTTTCCAGGGCTTCCTCACCTTTTTCGGTTACCGCCTCGATGAAGACACTGCCGCTTCCAGCGCCTATTGCACACAATCTCATATCGATATTATCAGCCGTCGGAAATTCACAGATCTTGCAGGCACCGATGATATCGAAATCCGACAGGGAGGTCTTTCCAGCCTGGGCGTTCTCCAGGAAAGCCTCGGACGTTCCCGCCTGCTCCTGGAATTTGGCGAAATCGGTATTTTCATAGCGGCCGAGACAGTCCATGCCTATCAACAGAACGTCATCGAGATTCACTTGCTTCAATTTAGCGAGCTCAACCACAGCTCGGATCTCACAGGGACGCAGGACCATCGCAACCTTGCGGCCGGAGGGGCGCGAGGTGAGCGATGAGGCAATCTTTGCACCGCTTACGGCGGCCATGGGGGCGAAAGGATCTACCTGCGCGGTATGGGCGGGAGAGGTTACGAGCGTAAGCCGGACCCCTTTCTTGGTCTGAGCCATCGGAACAAGGACAGCGTCAACCGCGCCATTTTCAAGGATGCCTTTAAAAAATCCGGCCAGTTCCTTATTCAATTCGTCTTTCTTAAAAGACAATTTTGCGAATTTAGCCATTTTCTGTCATCTCCCTGTCTTCAAACTGCCATTTGACCCATATTCCGCAGGGGGCTTGGTCCAAGCTGCTTCAATTTCGCGGTCATATCGATTGCGATTTCCTTCAGCATGGTTCCCTCACTGGCTGCGATCCACCGAAGCCAGAAACGCTCTTCACCGATTCCATACTGCTTCAGAACCTCGGTGAGGAGGGCCACTCGGCGCCGTGCCTTCAGGTTGCCATTGATGTAATGGCAATCTCCAGGCCAACATCCACCGATCAGGACACCATCGGCGCCATTCAGGAATGCCTTGAGGACGAACTTCGGATCGACCATGCCACTGCACATGACCCTGATGATCTTGATGTTGGGCGGGTAGGAAAGACGGGAAGTACCGGCTAGATCCGCTGCGGTGAAGGTACACCAGTTACAGAAAAAAGCCACTATCTTGGGTTCGAATTCGCTCATCGCATAAAACTCCTTAGTTCAGTAAAAGCCCATCAATTTCCGCAAAGATCTGTTTATCGGTAAAGTGTCTCACCTTGGCGGCACCGCTTGGACAGGCGCCCGAGCAGCTTCCGCACCCTTTACAGATGGCACTGTTGACCTCGCTGATACCCGCGCTCGTATTGAATTCAATGGCAGAATAGGCACAAAGCCCGAGACAGAGCTGACAACCGACGCATATGTCAGGATCGATACTGGATATCATGGGTGGTATCTCAACCTGACCGGCGGAGCTCAGCGCCAGGCATTCCCCCGCGGCTCCCTTTGCCTGGGCAACCGTGTCCGGGATATCCTTCGGCCCCTGGCAAGCTCCGGCCAGGAAGACTCCGCTCGTCGGCGTGGATACGGGTGCCAGTTTGGGATGCTCTTCCTGGAAGAATCCGTCCGAGCCGATTCCGATACCGAACTTTCTCATGACATCGGGTGCATCCGGCCTGGCTTCCATGGCCGTACAAAGGATCACCATCTCCACCTTGATCTCGATCAGGCGGTTGGAAAGAGTATCTTCTCCCTTAACCGTCAGGATACCGTTCTCATCCTCGGTAATGGAGCCGGCCTTGCCGCGGATCATCTTGACTCCTTCGGCCTGGACCTTCCTGTAGAATTCCTCGTAGCCCTTACCGAAGCAGCGCATGTCGATATAGAAGTTATAGACTTCCGTGTCGTGCCCGCATTTGTCCTTCAGCAGATGCGCATACTTGAGCCCATACATGCAGCAGGTGCGGGAGCAGTATTCATGGTAATGCTGGTCGCGGCTGCCGACGCAATGGATAATCGCAACGCTCTTGGGCGCATCGGTGAACTTCAGCGGGTCTTTCAGATCGCGCTTCCTGAGCTTTCCGGACGTCGGACCGGTGGCGTTGGAAAGACGCTCGAACTCGATATTGGTAAAGACGTTCCGGTACTTGCCGTAGCCGTACTGGGTCATCTTGTAGGGATTCATCGGATCGAAGCCGGTGGCAATGATGATGGAGCCGACCTCGATGGTCTCCTTCTTATCGGTCATCTCATGGTCAATGGCGCCGGCCTTGCACTCATTGACACAGAGCTTACACTCGCAGCAGCTACCGCAAAGCACGCAACGGGTCGCCTCTGCCCTGGCCTGCTCCTCACTGAATCCCAGCTCGACTTCATTGTAGTTGGTGATGCGCTGTGCAACCGGAAGGACAGGCATCTTCGCGCGAGGCGCGCGCACGATATTTTTGGGAATCCCCTTCCAGTTACTCCCTGTCGGTTTGCCGGGTCTTTTTTCCGCAAGCTCTTCGCCCTGCAGATATTTTTCTATCGAAATGGCTGCCTGCTGTCCCGCTGCCACTGCTTCCACGGCGTTGGATGGACCGGTAAAGAGATCGCCACCTGCAAAAATGCCCTCATAACTCGTCTGATACGTCACGGGATCGGCCGCAACCGTCCCCCAGCGGGTCATTTGGACCCCTTCCGTGCCTTCCAGGAATCTACTGCTGACCTGTTGCCCGATGGCCGGAATAATCATGTCACATTCCATATTGAATTCAGAACCGGCAACGGGAACCGGTCTTCTTCTGCCGGATTCGTCCGGTGCACCCAGCTCCATTTTCACGCACCGAAGTCCGGTAGCCTTTCCACCTTCGCTCAGCACCGCAATGGGATTTACCAGGAGCTCGATTTTGACGCCTTCTTCCTCCGCGGCCTCGATCTCGCTCTTGGCCGCCGGCATTTCCGACTTGCTCCGCCTGTAGAGCATCTTCACTTCCGAGGCGCCCTGCCTGATGGCCTCCCGGGACGCATCTATAGCCACGTCGCCACCGCCGATGATCACTACCTGCTTGCCGGTCTTGACCGGTTGCTTGTAATTGAGCAGGTTGAGATAATCGATGCCGGGCAGGACGCCTTCGGCATCCTCGTTCTCGATGTTCAGTTTCACACTTTTCGGCGCACCGGCTGCCAGGTAAACGGCCTTGAACCCCTCATCGAAGAGACCGCCAACCGTACGGTCCTTGCCGATGGTTACATGAAGTTGAATATCAACGCCCAGTCTCTTGATATAGTTGACTTCCTGCTCCAGGATCACGGGTGGCAGCCGATAGTCGGGAATACCGAAACGGAGAACGCCTCCGGCAAAGGGAGCCTTTTCCAAAATTGTCGGATGGTACCCTTTTTTGGCCAGGAAATAGGCTGCGGAAAGCCCGGCCGGACCCGCGCCGATAATGGCTACCTTCTCGCTTTCAGGCTTTTTCTCGATAATCGGCAACGGCAACGTCGCCCAATCGACCTGGTCCGCGGCAAACCGTTTCAGCTTGGAGATATAGAGCGGGGAATCAACCTCCTGCCTGCGGCACTTGGACTCACAAGGGGCGGGGCAGATACGGCCGAGCGAACCGGGAAGCGGCATCTTTTCCATGATCAGCTCGAGCGCTTCCTTGTGCTTGCCAACCCTGATGAGAGCGACAAACCCTTGAATATTGATGCCTGCCGGACAGGTCTGCACGCAGGGGGCGCGATCCTTTTTATCTATCGCATAGCGGACCGGCACGGCCTGAGGAAAGGAAATATAGATGGCCTTGCGCATCTTGGTGTTGACATCCCATTCGTTCGGGGCTTCGATGGGACAGACCTTGGCGCAGTCTCCGCAACCGGTACAGTTCGACTTCACATACCGGGAGCGCTGATTGACCTCGACCTTGAAGTTGCCGATAAAGCCACTGACACTCTCCACCTCGGTATTGGTCATCAAATGGACGTTTTTCTCCTGGCCGACGGCCACCATCTTCGGCGTACCGATACAGGCCGCGCAGTCCAGAGTCGGGAAGGTCTTGTCGTACTGGAGCATGTGCCCGCCGACCGTGGGCTGCCGTTCCACCAGATAGGCCTGATTACCCGAGCTTGCGATATCCAGAGCCGCCTGCATGCCGGCGATACCGCCACCGACGACCAGGGTGTTCGGATTGACCGAGAATTTGCTCGGGAAGAGCGCATTCTGATTGGTGACCCGCATCAGACCGGCCCGTACGATGACAATCGCCTTGGCGGTAGCCTCATCCTCGCTTTCCGTCACCCAGGAGCCATGCTCTCGGACACAGACCATATGAAAGGCGCGATAGGGATTCAAGCCCGCTCTCTGGCAGGCGGCACGGAAGGTTTTTTCATGCATGCGGGGCGAACAGGAGGCCACAACCACACGAGTGAGGCTTTGGTTCTTGATTTCCTTTTCGATGAGATCCTGTCCCGGATCGGAGCACATGAACAAATAATCTTTAGCTACCACGACACCCGGGAAAGCAGCCGCATATTCCGCCACCTCTTTCACTCTGACTCGATAGGCGATGTTGATCCCGCAGTGGCAGATGAAAAACCCGATTCGCTCAGACATGAGGGCCCTCCTGAGAAAAGCTCATATTGTTATTTCCGGTCTTGCCTGATGTATCCGACAAATCGACCGACTGCAGAAGCAGTTCCGTAATATCCTGGACTTTTATCTTGTTTCCGACACCCAGTTTTGCGATGGCCTCATTGAGCGTTCGGATGCAGTAAGGACACGCCGTGACGATCACCTCCGCACCGGTGCCGATGGCCTCTTTGACCCGAATCTCTCCAAGACTTTCTTTTCCAACGCCGTCCTTCCATGGCCCACCGCTGCCGCCGCCGCAGCAAAAGCTCCGCTCTCTGTTATTCTGCATTTCAAGCAGCGTAACACCTGGAATGGATTGGATGATTTTCCTGGGTGCATCATATATGGAAGAATGTCTGCCGAGATAACAGGGATCGTGGTAGGTAACTTTGAGATCCAGCCTGTTGACGGGCTTGATGGAGCCCCCGTGAATGAGCTTATCCAGAAGCTCGGTAGAGTGAACATGGGCTATATTCTTCAGCCCTTCATAATTTCTTCTGAATGAATTCAGGCAATGAGGAGAGATAGTAAGTATCCTGGAAACACCGGCATCCAGAAACATCTCGGTATTTTTCCCGATCAGATCGGTGGCAACATTCGCGGCCCCGATTTTATCCACCATGTCACCGCAGCAGCTCTCCTTCGTTCCAAGAGCCCCATACGAGACACCGGCATGCTCGAGCAACCGGGAAAGAGCGATACCTGCCTTTTGACTGCCTTTATCGGCGCTTGTATCATAGGCCGTGGTACAGCATGTAAACAGGCAATACTCATGTTCCCTGGTATACGTCGGCAGCTTTGCGCCCCTGGCCCAATCCAGGCGATTTTCCGTCTTTCCTCCCCAAGGGTTACCGTCTTTCTTCAGACTCTTCACCGGCATATCAAAAGACCCCGGCAGGAATCCGGCATCGACCACCTGACGGCGGATGGATTTCATAAGATCGAGTACGCCGATACCGCGCGGGCACTGTTCAACACAACTGTTACAGGTGGCGCAAGTCCATGAGGCATCATCGACCGATACGTTTGAAGACCTGTCCAGAGAGATATCCCGGAGGATCTTCCGGGGACTGTAGCTGGCAACCTCACCCCAGGGACAAACCCCGGTGCAGGCACCGCACTGCATACAGCTCTGGAAGACCTCACCGACATCTTTCCGGATCGTGGCCGGGTCGACCTGAGAATCCCGCAAAGCCTTCTCTTTCAGTGTCGTCAGGAAAATGGCTAAAGGCCGGTACATAAGATGTGAGAGCTTGCCGAAGGGCAGCATCAAGCAGAGCATGCCAACACAGATTGCGACATGTATGACATAGATAGTGTAGGTCATGAGCGGCAGACCGGCAAGCCGGAAGATATGGACCATGATACCGCTGACCGCGATACTGACGATCAACATCAGGAAGAACATATCAGTGAAGTCCGAGTACCGGTGGAGATTCTGCTCCTTTTTGAACCATCGGCTGTACAGCATGGTGGTCGAGGCCACCATCAGGGCAATGGTCGCATAGTAGCCGAGCAGTCGGGTCGGATGCCAAAAGGGATGTACAATATCGGTTTGGAAGACAGATAGGTAGGCCATAACGAGGATTTCCATCGACACCCAGCCCGAGAACAGGAAGAGGTGCCTCCACCAGGCACTCCCGGGGCCGGTCCCGCATTTTCTCCACCGTTTCTGGGTGAAGTAGTTGATGATAAACACGGGCGCCTGAGTCATATAGAGGTAGAGCGGTATCTTCGTGCCCTGCATGATCCCGAAATACATGTGAACTGCATTCGAGAAGAGCATTAGAAAAACGAATCCAATCATGATCTGGTCACCGAGGTGGACCAAATGAACCGGTGCAAAAGTGGTGAGCTCCACGCGGTCGGTAACGACCGGCCCATGAAAGGCCAGGAACAGCATGATAACGAAGAGCGCTATGCCCAGAAAAGCACCCACCTCCATTTTAGGTGATGTATAGAATTTCTTGGCAAGTCCCGTCCAGTCATACTGGGTCATCAACCAGCGCCGGGTCGCCATCATGGTCTCGGCGGGCTCCGCGCCTCGTGGACAGTCGCTATTACAGTCACCGCAATAATAACAAAGCCACGGCTCAGGAGATTCCAACAGCTTATCTCGCAGGCCGAGCTGGAGATAACGATAAATTTTTCGAGGAAACGTGTTTTCCCCGGCAGACAAAGGACATGCAGATGCACAATTGCCACATTGCATACAGGCCTCCATATCCCTGGCCCCTAGCCTCTTGACCTCGCTGTACAAATCCGGGTTGATATTGTTTTTCTTCACAATCTTCCCCTTGAAAGTCCACACATGGGCGACACAAAACCGCTTTCCGCCCTACCTGGCAAAACATGTTATTACAATGCTCAAACACATGGATCAGTTATCTTATAACAGCGCGGAGCTTATGCATAGTCAAAAATAGTGTATCGCCAAAATGTACCCCCTTTGTATAGACAAAAATGAGGCTGCTCCATGGTGGGGCCCCCTGACTTTCCTCTGCCCGGGGATCAAACAAGCTTCAGATAAAATCCCTTCTCCCCGCCGGGAGGATAAGGTAACGCCGGGCAGCGACCCGAGCGCCGAGGCAGGGAGTAATGCAGGCGCAGGCCATCTTGTACCGCCCTTCTTATTTCTGCTCCTCCCGAGCTCCTAAAATAGACCCAAATGATCATTGCTCTCCGAACCAGATCTGACGCTGACTCTTATAACCCAGAGCCCGGCACTCGACAACTCCTGGTGGTCGGTCTTAACGAATCCCCGTTTTGCTCTCAAGGGCCAAATTCGGATTTGGTGGGCCAATCCACCTCAGCCGTCAACTGTCCAATCGTCTTTGCCGTTGACATTGAACAGAAGAAATAGTAGTCATTGTGTCCGTCTTGACATAACGCTAAATTGTAAGGAATTCATGGCGAGGAAGAAACGATAATGAGAAAGTTGAAGTTGACGATAGATGGCAATGACGTCCTGGCACTGGAGGGAAGCACCATTCTCCAGGCGGCGAAAAGCGCGGGGATCCGGATTCCAACGCTTTGCTTTCATGAACGATTGAAACCCATAGGATCCTGCGGGCTATGCGTGGTTGAAGTCGATGGGAATCCAACGCCCGTGGCGTCCTGCGAGACGCCTGTATCGGATGGCATGTCGGTGATTACCAGTTCGGACCGTCTTCTTTCCATACGTCAGGATATCTTGAAGGCCCTTCTCGTCCACCATCCTTTGGATTGCCCAATTTGCGACAAATCCGGTGAGTGCGAGCTGCAGGACCTCGTTTATGAACATGGCATTACAGGGGTTGAAGCGCCGGCACCGACCTCAAAATTTACCGCTCCTTACACCACGACTTTCCTCAAATCCTGGCCGCAACGCTGTGTCTCATGCCTGCGCTGCGTAAGAGCCTGTACGGAAATTCAGGGACATTACGCTCTTTCGGCATCGGACGGGCCTGATGGCAAGCAGATTAAGTACGACAAAGACAAATGCGTTTCATGCGGCGAGTGCATCCAGTTGTGTCCCACGGGTGCCCTGGTTGAAAAAAAATCGGGCTTGCGCTGGCGGACATGGGAAATTGACAAAAAGATACGAACCACTTGTCCCTACTGTGGTGTCGGATGCCAGCAGTTGCTTCATGTCAAGAACGACAGAATCGTCAAAGTTACAGGCGTCGAGAACGCCGAGCCCAATCAAGGCCGGCTGTGTGTCAAAGGAAGATATGGCTTTGATTTCATTTACTCCGATGAGCGCCTCAAGACCCCGCTGATCAAAGAAAACGGTCGCTTCAGGGAAGCTTCCTTTGATGAGGCGACCAAACTGGTCGCAAAACGATTTCAGGAAATCATCGCGGAAAGTGGCCCCGACGCCATTGGCGGCGTTAGCTGCTCCCGAAGCATCAATGAAGATTCCTACCAAATGCAGAAGTTGTTTCGCGCGGTTATCGGTACGAACAATATCGATAACTGCGCCCGTACCTGACACGCTCCTACGGTCGTCGGACTGGCGGCCTCGTTCGGTTCAGGTGCCATGACGAATTCGTTCAACGAATTTGCCAAAGCAAAAATGATCATGGTGATCGGGTCCAATATGACAGAGGCCCATCCCGTGGCATCGACGTTCATCAAGAATGCGGTTTTTAACGGCGCGCAATTGATTGTCGTCGATCCCCGCAAGCATAAGCTCTGCGATTTCGCCACTCTCCATCTTCCGTTGAAGGTCGGAAGCGATATTGCCTTCCTGAATGCCATCATGCATGTTCTGATCACGGAAGATCTCCATGACCGGCGCTTTGTGGAATCGTGCACTGTCGGCTTCGATGAGATGAAGGAAAAGATCATGGACTATCCGCCTGAGCGTGCGGCGGGTATCTGCGGCATCAAGGCAGAGGTCATCCGGGATGTCGCGAGACGTCTTGCATCCGTAAAACCGGCAATGGTCTGCTATACGCTGGGGATTACCGAGCACACCTGCGGCGTTAACAATGTAAAAACCGTGGCCAATCTCCAGATGCTGCTGGGAAACATGGGGATGGATTGCGGCGGCGTGAACCCCTTGCGAGGGCAAAACAACGTCCAGGGCGCATGCGACATGGGAGCCCTGCCCAACGTGTTTCCCGGGTATCAGTTGGTCAAGAATCCGGACGCCCGTGAAAAATTTGAAAAGGCCTGGGGGGTTAAAGGACTTTCGGGAAAGGTCGGGATTACGATTCCAGAGATGATGGAAGGCCTTGTCAGCAAAAAGATCAGGTCATTCTACATTTTCGGAGAAAACCTGGCCAACACCGAGCCCGATATTCGAAAAGTCGAGCACGAGCTTTCTTCCGCGGAGTTTCTAATTTGCCAGGATATTTTTGAAACTGAAACCACCCGGTTTGCACACGTGGTTTTCCCGGCCGCAGCCTGGAGTGAAAACGAGGGCACCTTCGCCAACAGCGAACGCCGGGTCAGCCGCGTCCGAACAGCCAGTCCACCGCCCGGATTGGCACAACCCAACTGGTGGATATTTAAACAAATTGCCAAGCAAATGGGGCATGAATGGGCATCCGACAGCGCTCAGGAGCTTTGGGATAACGAGATATCCGTTTTGGCTCCCAACCTTGCGGGAATTAAATACGCCCGCCTCGAAAACGACGGGCTTCAATGGCCGTGCACTCACGAGAAGCACCAGGGAACCTGCGTCCTGCATCAGAAGGGAGAGTTTACCTGCGGTCGCGGCAAATTTGCAACCGTGGATTGGACCCCTCCGGCCGAGGTACCGGATACGGAATATCCGTTCATGCTTTCAACCGGAAGGCGACTCTATCACTATCATACACGGACTCAGACCGGCCGGTGCGAGGGCTTGAACGAGCTTCTCGGGGAAGAGACCGCCGACATCTCCTTGCAGGATGCGGCAGCCATGGGCATTGAATCCGATGAGAAGATCACTTTAAAATCAAGGCGGGGCGAGGTGATCGTCAAGGCCCGGGTGACACCCGAGGTCCCGCCGGGAATGGTATGGATGGCATTTCATTTCCGGGAGACTTGCGCCAACTGGCTGACCAACGCCGCGTTTGACCCGGTATCGTTTACGGCGGAATACAAAGCCTGCGCGGTCCGCATTGAAAGGCTATGAAACAAATGAGTGTACCCCCCTTTTCGGTTGATCGGATAAACGGCTTGTTGGAGCGACTCTGTTCCGGAGCCCCTTGCACTGGTTGTGCAGGTGCTGCCTTCGAGTGCAGGTTCACTCTTGAGCGCTCTTCCCATCAACTGAAAAGGGCCGGCTTTTTGCCTGCCCATCGGACAGATTCGGCAATCTGTCCGGCCGTGGATGATTCTTACCCTGAAGATCGAGAGCCACCAAAAAAGATTCCCTCTCCACCAACTGGTGAAGAGGGAACAGGTGCCTCTATAAATAAGGCGGTTTCTAAAGGCTTTGGACTATTTAGCCGAGCCCCGATCTATGCCGCTTTCTGTATTCTTACAGCGCACACCTTGAATTCCGGAATTTTCGAAATGGGGTCGAGAGCACTGTTGGTTAATCTATTTACGGCAGCCTCATAAAAATGGAACGGCACGAAGGCAACTCCCCGATCCGTCACCTCGGAAATCAAGGCCTTTACTCGCAAGCTTCCCCGTCTTGAGACTATATCGACGTAATCTCCGTCGCTAAGCTTTAGCGCTTTCGCATCCTCCACGTTGATCTCAGCCAGCGCTTCAGGATATAGACGATTCAGAGCAGTTCCCTTGCGGGTCATCGTTCCCGTATGGTAATGCTCGTGCACGCGCCCAGTCGTCAAAACAAATGGATATTCGGCATCCGGAAGCTCGTTGGACGGGTGAGCCTCAATGGGGAAAAAGAGTCCCTGTCCCCTTGCGAATTTATCGATATGAAGAACGGGCGTGCCTGGATGCTCCGGCGTCGGGCACGGCCAGGTCAAGCCTTCCTTCTCGATACGCTGATACAAAACGCCGCCATAACTCGGAGTAAGAGCATTGATTTCCGCCATGACCGCGGATGCATCCGCATAGCTCATCTCATATCCCATCTTCTGGGCGATTTCCGAGATAATACGATAATCTTCCCGAGCTTCTCCTGGCGCATCCAATGCCTTGCGCACCCGCAAAACCTTGCGCTCGGTATTGGTAAAGGTTCCCTCTTTTTCAGCAAAACACGTGCTAGGGAGAACCACGTCGGCAAGCTTTGCGGTCTCCGTCATGAAAATATCCTGTACAACAAGGAAATCCAAGGAGGACAGGCATTTTTGAACATGATCGAGATCGGCATCGCTAAGCATGGGATTCTCGCCCATTATGTACAGGGCCTTGATCGTTTTGCCGGCAGCGGGAATCATCTCGGTAACGGTCATACCGACCTTTTCCGGGAGCGCCGGCACGTTCCAGGCTTTGCAGAATTTCTCCCGCACCGCGGCATCCACCACAGTCTGATATCCCGTAAAGACGTTGGGTAATCCGCCCATATCACATGCGCCCTGGACATTGTTCTGACCACGAAGCGGATTCACACCGCCACCCGCGACCCCGATATTCCCGCAAAGCATGGACAAGGCGGCCAGGGACTTCACATTGTCCGTTCCACTGGTATGCTGGGTTATACCCATGGCATAAAAGATCGATGCCGGGCTTCCCGTTGCATACATACGCGCGGCGGCAATAAGATCCTTTGCGGGAATGCCCGTGATACCTTCCACATAAGCAGGCGTATATTTAGCCACACAGCTCTTTAATTCTTCAAAACCCGCTGTTCGCCCATCAATGTATGCTTGCGCCTGCAGCTTTTCATTGATGATGACATTCATCAGGCCATTTATCCAATCCACATTGGTGCCGACTTTGGGGCGCAGCCATAGATGGCAAATATCAACCAGCTTTATCCTTCTCGGATCGATGACAATCAGCTTGGCCCCATGCTTCGTGACGGCTTCATGTATGTAGTTTCCGATGATCGGATGATTTACCGTGGTATTCGTGCCCGTAATGACAATGACCTTGGATTTATATACATCCTCGATGGGATTGGTCATTGCTCCGCTTCCAAACGTGGCGGCAAGTCCTGCCACCGTGGAGGAGTGTCAGAGGCGGGCGCAGTGATCTACATTGTTCGTACCGATCACCGCGCGCATGAGCTTCTGGAATAAATAGTTGTCTTCGTTCGTGCAACGCGCCGAAGAAAGACCGCCGATAGAGTCGGGACCGTTTTCATTCTTGATTGCGTTCAATTTTCTAGCAACCAGCCTGAGCGCAACGTCCCATTCGGCTTCCTCAAACTTTCCATCTTTTTTGATAAGCGGCTTTTTCAGGCGCTGCTCGCTGGAAATGAATTCATATCCAAAGCGGCCTTTTACGCAGAGGCTGCCCTTATTGCCCCCCACGTCCTTCCTGCCCGTTACGCCTACCACCTGATTGTCAAGAACATGCAGGTCCATCTGGCAGCCGCAGCCACAGTAGGTGCACGTAGTCGGCACCTTCTTTACGACAAACGCCCTTCCTTTGAGACCGCTAACCTTTTCCGTCAGAGCGCCGACCGGGCAAACCTGCAAACATTCTCCGCAGGAGACGCATTTATCCGGGTAAAACGCCAGTTCCTTGACTCCCCCGGTCTCTGCAATGCCCAAAGCGCATGCGCCTTTGATTTCCCTGCACGCTGAAACGCACCGGAAGCACAACACGCATCGATCTCGCCAGTATTTGATCAAGGGCGTGGAATAAGCCGATTCGTATCGCTCTTTGGGAGCTTGATACCCGTCTATTTGCACGCCGAGCTCAACCACCAGATCCTGAAGCATGCATTCGCCGGCTTTGTCGCAGACAGGGCAATCCAACGGATGATGAGCTAAAAGCCGCTTCAAGGATTCCTGACGCATACCGAGCAGACGGTCCGAATTGATTGTGACCTGCATACCCTCGGCGACAGCAGTCGTGCAAGCCTCAACGGGCTCGGCATTTCCGGCGATCTCAACGACACACAACCGGCAGGACCCTATGGGGTTCAGCCTTTCATGGTGGCATAGGGTCGGAATCCTGATTTCCGCTCCTTTTGCCGCCTGAAGGATTGTGCTATTCTCATTGGCATGAACTTCCTTGCCGTCAATTGTCAACTTGACCATTTTCATACCCGTATGCTTTCTTCATAACAAATTTGGTATTTGATCATAACATACAATAATTCCAAACCGGATATGCCGATATCGATACCTGTCACAGCTCCCTAATGCAATGCAAGAAAGGAGCTCTTGACTATTGCAACATAGGCGGAAGGAAAGAGCCCCAGGGACAACACTCCATAAGCGGAAATGCAGAGCGCCACAACGAGGGCTGGAGAGAAGACTAACGCCGGTCCTTCACTTTCCGCAGTAGCGGATGGAGCTTGCATGTACATGGCCACGGTTACACGCAGGTAGTAATAAACCGATACAACGCTGTTTATCACGCCAATGATCGCCAACCCGATATAGCCTTCTTTAATCGCGGCGGAAAAAATATAGAATTTCCCCATGAAACCGCCTGTCGGCGGAATTCCGGCCAGTGAAAACAAGAACAGGCTCATCGCGATCGCTGCAACGGGATGCTTGTACCCAAGGCCTTTATAATCGTCGATATGAACCTTTTCTTCACCTTTTCCAGCCAGGACGGTGATTACGGCGAATGCCCCGATATTCATGAAAGTGTAGGCCAGCATATAGTATAGGATACTCGTGATGCCGAGCTCACCGGCGGATAAGAATGCCACCAGGATGTAACCCGCATGGGCGATACTGGAATATGCCAGCATACGCTTGATGTTGTCCTGTGCCAGGGCGATGATATTGCCAACGCTCATGGTCAGGACCGCCATTACCCATATGAGCGGTGTCCATTTCCCCTGCAGGGTGGGAAGCGCCTCCATAAAGATCCGCACAAAGGCGGCGAATGCTGCCGCTTTGGGTCCCGCGGACATGAAGGCCGTGATGGGAGCGGGGGCGCCTTCGTATACATCGGGAGCCCACATGTGAAAGGGTACCGAAGCCGTCTTAAAGCCGAATCCGACAACCAGCAGCGCCATTCCAATGATTATGGTAGAGCTATGAAGCCCTGTGGTTGCGATGAATTTCGAAATGGCTCTGATCTCGCTTGTTCCGGTCGAGCCGTATATCAGCGCAATGCCATAGAGCAGAAAGCCGGTCGCGAACGAGCCGAGCAGGAAGTACTTCAAAGCTGCTTCGTTCGAGGCTAACCGTGTTCGTGTATATCCGGCAAGGACATATAACGAAATAGACATGAGCTCGATGCCCAGAAATACCGTGATCAGCTCCGCCCCGCTTGCCATGACCATCATTCCGATGGTCGCAAACAGAACCAGCGCATAATACTCACCATGCTGCATGGCCTCGTTCTCGATGTATTTGATGGAAATGAGAACGGTGAGGCCGGTGCCCAGCAAAAATATCAGTTTAAAGAACCGGCTGTAATTGTCCACCACCCACATGCCGTTGAAGGAATATCCAACCGACTGCGACGCAAAGCCGGCAGGCTGGGTGAAGATAACTGCAATGGCGGCTAACACACCGATAAGGCACACATAACCGTAATAGTCCTTGCAACGCCCCTTATCGAAGGACTGCAACAACAGAATAGCCATCGCAAAACAAGCAAGGATGATTTCGGGATATACGGCGCTCAAATTGATTGTGGTCATTACCTGTTCCATAAGCTATCGCCTTTGATCCGCGGCCAGATGTTCATGGTTCTTATTTGCAGATGTAGTATCCAGCCCGATAGATTTCCGAGCATCCGCACGAGCTGATCCCTGATGGTTCACCACTTGCAGGAGATGCACAACGGATGCGTCCATCTTGTCTAAAAAGGGCTTCGGATATACGCCTATCCAAACAATGAAGAGAATAATGGGAAGGAGATAAGCATATTCTCTCCCGGTCATGTCCTTCAGTTTTCTATTTTCATCCTTAGAGATGTCGCCGTACGCTACCCGCTTGAGCATCCATAAAAGGTACACGGCACCAAGCACAAGACCTATTGTAGCAATCAAGCCATACCAGAGCGCTGCCTTGAAAGCCCCGATAAGGATCAGCAGCTCTCCTACAAAGCCGTTGAACCCTGGCACACCCATGGACGAAAAAGCGACGAGAAGGAAAAGACCCGCGAAAATCGGCATGACCTTCATAATGCCGCCATATTCCGAAATGAGGCGGGTATGCCGCCGCTCATACAGCATGCCGACGAGAAGGAACAGCGCGCCCGTGCTCAAACCATGGTTGATCATCTGGATGATGCTTCCCTTGATTCCTTCCATGTTCAGAGCGAACATTCCCAGCATGCAGTAGCCGAGGTGGCTTACGCTGGAATACGCAACCAGCTTCTTGATATCGCTTTGAGCAAGGGATACCAGTGCTCCATAAATGATCCCGATGACGGACAGGCACAGTACGACTGGAACGAAATCAACGGTCGCCTGAGGAAAAATCGGGAGACTGAAGCGAAGAAATCCGTAAGTTCCCATTTTCAGCAGAACGCCTGCAAGGATGACGCTTCCAGCCGTGGGTGCCTCGACGTGCGCATCCGGAAGCCAGGTATGAAAGGGGAACATGGGCACCTTGATGGCAAACGCCAGGAAGAACGCCAGAAAGAGCCATGTTTGAGCACTCGCCGGCAGACCCAGGTTGTAATAGCTCACAATGTCAAAGGTGAGCACCCCCGTCGCTTTGTAGTACATGAAGTAGAGCACGAGAATGGCCACAAGCATCAGGACGCTTCCGCTCATGGTGTAAATGAAGAACTTTACGGCGGCGTATATTCTGCGGGGCCCACCCCAGATCCCGATGATGAAATACATCGGTATCAGCATTACTTCCCAGAACACGTAGAAGAGAAAAAAATCCAGAGAGCAGAATACGCCTGTCATTCCCACTTCGAGAAACAGGAGGGATATCATGTACCCTTTCACCCGTTCCGTCACGGCCGACCAGGTGGAGAGGATAGCAAGGGCAGAGAGGAACGTCGTGAGAAGAACAAGCAGCAGGCTGATACCGTCTATCCCCATGTGGTAGCTGATACCAAACTGACTTACCCAAGGAACGTTCTCAACGAACTGCATCTGCCAGACGTTGGAATCAAACATAAAATAGAGTGGAAGAGAAACGAGGAACGCTACGACGGCCGTAAGGAAGGCCACCCACCGTATCAGGTCATGGCGCTTACTGTCGATCATGCATATCAACAGGATCCCCACCAGCGGCAAATACGTAATTACGGATAGAATCGGAAAATTTAGCGAATTCATCATAATCCCACTAAATAGGCAAACAGATAGTAACCGACGATAAGGACGCTGCCAGCCAGCATCGTAACCGCATAACTTCTCACCAGACCGGTAGCCGTAAGCCTCAGGCTTCCAGCAAGGCCGATGAAAAAGTCAGCGACACCATTGACAATTCCATCTATGCCTCGAACATCGAAAATACGTGCGAGCAAATCCGAGAAGAACAGGGTGAACCTTGTAATCCAGGTGTTGTAAATCTCTGCCAGGTAGCTCTCGTAAGCGCTAAGGGGCTTGTTGACAAACCACATGAACAAACGGCTCCCCTTGCGGTATACCCAATCGGTGTCGACACTGATGGTAGGTTCCGGATCCAGCTTTTTTAAGAGCATGAAAAATCCCAAACCAGTGAACAAAAGGATCCCCAGAGCGCTGGTCACGTGGTCTCCCGTATAGGGGTCGAAATGAACCGGATAGGGAAGAAGGTGATAAAGCGGCCCGGGAAGCACTCCGATGCCTATGCACAGGAAAGCGGCCATTCCCATGGCGATGAGCATGTTCTTCGGAGGCTCCTTCGCCTCTAATCCGGAATCCTTGCCGAAAAACATGTAGTACGGCAGTTTGAGACCCGTATGCAGAAACGTTCCAGCCGACGCCATGGTCAACAGCAGGGCCACCAGAGGCCTGTGATCATGGCTCGCGCCCGCCACGACCATCGATTTGCTGACAAAGCCGCTGAAGAGGGGGAAAGCCGAAATGGCGAACCCTCCTATCATATAGAGAACCAGAGTGATCGGCATGGTTTTGTAGAGCCCGCCCAGCTCGGTCAGCTTTCGCCGGCCGGTCATCTCGATGACGGCGCCCGCGCCCATGAACAAGAGCCCTTTATAGAGGATATGGGCAAAAGCATGGGATACCGAGCCGTTCAAGGATAGATCCGTTCCGATGCCGACGCCGGCGACCATGTACCCCACCTGGCTGATGATATGGTATGCGAGAAGCCTTCTGCAGTCGTTTTCGAGAACCGCGTAGACAACCCCGTACAGGGCCATGATCGTGCCCATGTACACAAGAAGCTCGGTCCCCGGAAACACGCGCACCAGAAGGTATACCGCGGTTTTGGTGGTAAAGGCCGACATGAACACGGAGCCCGTGACAGTCCCTTCGGGATAGGCGTCTGTCAGCCAGGCATGCAAGGGAGGCACCGCGGCGTTTACCATGACTCCGATGAGGACGAGGTAAAACGCCAGGCTGCCGTCATGCTCGAGTGGGCCGACGGTGATCGATTTCGTTCTCATGTAATGAAGGATGATCCCGCCCAATAGGCACACGCCCCCGAAAATATGCACCAGGATGTAACGGTATCCGGCTTCGAGCGCCGCCTTTTCGCGTCTGGCGAAAACCAGGTATGCCGAAGAGAAGGCCATCAGCTCCCAGAAGATGAACAAAGTGAAAAAGTCGCCCGCGAAGGTGACCCCCAAGGAGCCTCCGACATAAAGCATGGCAGCCGCGTGCTGGCCCGAATCCTTCACGTGAAGCGCATAGACCATGCCGATGAACGATGCAATGGTGAAAACCCATCCGAAAACGATGCTGAGCTTATCCACCGCGCCGAACGTGAGCTGAACGCCCAGAAAATTGTAGGTCCAATAGGTTCCCGGAGACATGGAGAAAACGGTCCCCACGGCAAGGATGGGAATCAGCATCAGGCATGCCTGCTGCAGCTTCCCGCGCAGAAAAGGAACTGTCAACGCTCCGAAAATGAACAATAAGGACGGATGAAACCAATCAATCATTGTAATAGTCCTCGCCGTGCATGATTCCTCCCTGGTGGCCTAGAAATTTGGAGACCAGGATGATAACAACGCAGGAAACAAAACCGTACAACGCACCCCAGCCAGGTAACTTATCCCAAAAATACTCCGCATGTGCACGACTAACCAAGAAATCGGACGCGACCACAAGCGCGAGGGCAACATAGCTCCACTTCTTCAACGTGCTTGCATTGGCCGGATCTCCGACGTAAAGGACGAGCTTCTTGATCATCGGATCACCTCCTTGGCGAGATTGAGAAAATAATCCGGAAAAATTCCGAGCAGCAATGAAATAATCGCCGTCACGACCAATGGAACCACTACCATCGGTATTTCCCTTATTTCTTCATGATGGCCGTGATCCGAATGATCGGTAAGAGAAGGAGCCTCGGCCTTTTCAAAAAAGGCCTTGTACGTGATCGGGAGAAAGTACGCGGCATTCAAAACGGTGCTTACCAACAGGACCAGAAGGATGGGGAGACTCCCAGCCTCCATGGAGCCGAGGGCAAGGTACCATTTGCTGGTAAAGCCGGCCGCCGGAGGCACACCGATCATGCTCAGGGAACCGATAAAAAAGGCCACCATCGTCCAAGGCATCTTCTTGCCGATGCCGGAAAGCTGGCTGACCTCCGTTTTGTGTGCGGCCGTGTACAAAGACCCGGCGCAGAAGAAGAGCGTGATCTTCGAAAAGGCATGGTTGGCGATGTGTATAATCCCGCCCACCATACTGCTCGGCGTCAACAAAACCGCCCCGAGGATGACGTACGAAAGCTGGCTCACGGTCGAATAGGCAAGCCTTGCCTTGAGGTTGTCCTTGGAAAGGGCAATAATCGAGCCCGTGACGATGGTGAACGAGACCACGTACGCTGCTGTTATCCCCAGGCCCATTCGGCTCATCAGGTCAACTCCGTAGATATGGAACACGACCCGAAGAATGGAGAAAACGCCCACCTTCACGACGGCCACGGCATGCAGAAGCGCGCTGACGGGGGTCGGCGCCACCATGGCGGACGGAAGCCAGTTGTGAAGCGGCATGACCGCGCCTTTTGCAAACCCGTACAGGAAGAGAAAGAAGGTCACAAAAAGAAGCGTCGATCCCACCTGATTGCTCAAAAGACCGTGACTCGTAAAATCCGTGGTCCCCGCCACCATGTAAACGATGACGATGGCAGCCAGCAGGAAGGTCTTCGACATGCTCAGGAGGTACAGGAAGTATTTTCTCGCTCCCTCCTGGGCTTCCGGCGTTTCCTTGTGCCCGACCAGAGGCACGGTGGCAAGGCTAAGGATTTCATAAAAGACAAACAAGGTGAGCAGGTTGGCAGAGAACGCCACCCCCACGGCCGACGACAGGCTGATGGCGAAGCAGGCGTAGTACCTGGTCTGCGCGTGCTCCTTGTTGGAGCGCATGTATCCTATGGAGTAAAACGTGGTAATGATCCACAGAAAGGAGGAAACCGTCGCAAACACGAGCCCGAAAGCATCGACCCTGAATTTGATGTCCAGCCCCTGGTAGAAACTGACCAGTGTGTATTCGATTGTGTGTCCGGAAAGAATGGCAGGCACCATGGATATGACGATTGAGAACTTGATGATCCCGGCAATAACGGACCAGGATTCACGAAGATTGGGGCGATCTCCCGTCCTCAAGATCAACGGCACCACAAGAAGGGACGCCAACACGGCAAGCAATGGCTTTATGGATATAATCGTTTGCACGTTCTCATTAACCTTTACTTAAATTGATATCATCCACGTTAACAGTCTCTTTGTTCCTGAAAAGCGAGATGATGATGGCCAATCCCACGGCAGCCTCGGCCGCCGCGACCGTCATGATCATGAACACGAACACGTGGCCGTCCAGGTTGTTCAGAAACCGTGAAAATGCGATAAAGGTCAAGTTTACGGCATTCAGCATCAACTCAATGCACATGTAGATAATCAAGGCATTGCGTTGCGTGAACACCCCCACCGCGCCGATTGCAAAAAGTATCGCACCCAACATTAGATATGAGTTCAATGAAACCATAGGCTACCATTCATGATTCGGAAGATGCATTCTTACTTACTCCGAATCATCAATCCTCCTTTTTGCTAGAATAACCGCACCGACAATCGCTGCGAGTAACAACACAGAGGCTATCTCAAACGGCAGCATGTACTCGGTGAAGAGCATCTTCCCCACCGCCTTCGTGGTGCCGAATTGATTGGCCAATTCCCCAACCGCGGACATGGAGCCGTCTACCTTGACCAGACTCACTATCATCACAAAAAGCGTCCCAACAACCAGCATGGATACAAATTGCAGCGCTAACGTATTTCCAGTAAGTCCCCCTTCCTTCTCTTCAAGATTTAGCAGCATGATCACGAAAAGGAACAGAACCATGATGGCTCCCGCATACACGATAAGCTGGAGTGCGGCGATCAGATGCGCATCCAGGAGCACATATAATCCGGCCAGAAAAGACATGGTGGCGATAAGGCTCATGGCGGCGCGCACCGGCCTCTTGTTGGTCACCATCAGCAGCGCCGAGACAACGGCGCCGAAGCCTAAGACGTAAAACATCAGTAGCTGCATTTGGAGTAAATCCTCCTAATGTATTCGATACGACCCTTTACATTTTCCTCTGAGCGTAGGAGCTTTTCCTTCGGATATAGCATGTTGCGCCTATCCCTCTGCGCCAGGCCCTCGTATTCGGAGCTCATGACGATCGCCTCCTTCGGACAGACTTCCTCACAATAGCCGCAATAAACACAACGGGACATGTCGAGGGTATACTTGACGGGGTATCTTTCCTCATTCGCCGTTTCCCCGCCGACAATCGCTATGGCGCAGGCAGGACATATCTTTTCGCAGAGTCCGCAGGCCACGCACTTCGCCGTTCCATCCTCCCGCGCGACCAGAACCGGTCTGCCACGGTAAGCAGGGGGCAGCGTCACCTTCTCTTCCGGATAGTACACGGTGAAGATGCTCCGCTTTTCCCCCTTGGGAGGAATGACGAATCCGATCATGTTCGAGACGAAATGTTTAGTCGTGATGAACAATCCCCGCAGGACCTCGAAGACGTAGAGCTTCTCCCACAAGGTCAGCTCTATGTTCTTTCGTACCCTTTTGGGCTTCAGCGTAGCAAGCGGCACGCCGACCATCGGATGATATTTTCCTGGATCAAGATCTGTCATTTTATCCATAACAAAACAACCAATCCGGTTATTAAAATGTTGATGAGTGCAAGCGGCAGAATCATCTTCCAGCACAGCCGCATGATCTGGTCATACCGGAAGCGTGGAAGCGTCCATCGAATTGCCATCTGCAGCCAGATGAAAAAAACCACTTTCGCGAAAAACGTTGCGATATTGACAAGCATTGCAAGGATGACGGCGCCGTTCGGACCTGCAAACTGAAAGAAGGAAAGGAGCATCTGATCGGTTACAAAAGGTAGGTGCCAGGCCCCGAAAAACAGCGTCGTCACGATGCCGCCGATGGTCACGATCTCGAGGAATTCCCCCATCCAGAACATGACGAATTTCAGGCCGCTGTATTCGGTGAAGTACCCGGCCACGAGCTCGGACTCCGCCTCGGGGACATCGAAGGGCGCGCGTTTGTTCTCGGCAATGGCGCAGGCCAGAAACAGAATGAACCCGAGCGGTTGCATGAAAATGCCCCACCTGAAGAAGTCCGCCTGCATGGCGCCGATGTCGGTGAGCTTAAGAGAGCCGTATACCATGATCACGCCGATGATGGTAAGCCCCATGGCCACTTCATAAGAGAGCATCTGTCCCGATGCCCGCAGCCCCCCCAGAAGCGACCAGTTACTGCGGGAAGACCACCCGGCGAGGACCACTCCGTAGGTGGACAGAGAGGCGAGAGCAAAGATGAAAAGAATGCCCACATCCAAATCGGCGATGACCAGGTGGACATTGTGACCGAAAAGAGTATAGCTTCCACCGAAGGGAATAACGCTGAACGTGGCGATGGCCGGCACGAGACTTACAAACGGCGCGACGGTATGAAAGAATCTGTTCGCGCCGGTGGGTATAAAGTCTTCCTTGCATAGAACCTTGATGGCATCAGCGATGGAGTGAAAAAGACCGATCGCGGTGTAGCCGAATATATCCGCCCGGTTCGCACCGATCCTGTCCTGCATCACCGCGCTCTGCTTTCTTTCCACCCATCCCAGGACAGGTGCAAAAAAGCCCAAATTCACGCTGAATATGAATACTATTTTTGCTATGGACTCGATCAGATCTGCAAGCATGTTTATCTATCGCATTCTCCGCCGATCATGTTGATCATGTCGAAGGTGGGCACGATATCGGCGATGAGCCTTCCCTTCATCATCCTTGGCATTGCGGCGGTGAGAGGAAAACATGGAGGTCTTACCCTGCATTTCACGGGTTTGCCGCTTCCATCGCTCACCAAATAGAACCCGAGCTCGCCATTGCCCCCTTCAACGGCGTGATAGATCTCGCCGGCAGGCGGCTTGATGCCTTCAATGACGGTCTTGAAGTGAAATATCAGCGAGTCGATCCTATTGTAGATGTCATCCTTCGACTGCCACCTGTACTGCGGCATGTCGATATTTACGGGACCCGCGGGAAGCTGATCAAGGGCCTGCTCCACAATGTGCATGCTTTGCTTGATCTCTTCCATTCTCACCAAGTACTTGTCAAAATTATCCCCTGTTTCCCCAATCGGAACTTCAAAATCCATCCGATCATAAACCAGGTAGGGCTGAGCCTTGCGAACATCGTAGGGAACCCCGCAGGCCCTCAGGCAGGGACCTGTAAAGCCCCATGCTATGGCTTCATCCGCCGGCATGACCCCGACGTCCCTCACCCGGTCGATGAAGATCCGGTTCTTCGTGAGGAGCTTATCCACATCTTCCCACAAGCCGCGGCACTTCTTGAATACCTCAACGGTTTTTTCCTTGAAGCCATCGGGAAGATCGTTCTTGAGCCCGCCGATACGCACATAGTTGGCAGTGACTCGCGCTCCACAGAGCATTTCGATCAGCTCCCAGACGAGATCCCTCGCTTCCACAAAATAGAGGAAGGCCGTGAACGCGCCGAGCTCCAAACCGCTTGCGGCAACATTGGTAAAATGATCGGCCATGCGTGAGAGCTCACAGGCGATAACCCTGACGTATTTGCACCTCTCGGGTATATCGATGCCGATGAGCTTTTCCACCGCCAGTGCATAGCCCACATTGTTGATGAGGGGAGATACATAATTCAACCGATCTGTGTAGGGTATCACTTGCTGCCATGTGCCGTTTTCGCACATCTTCTCAAACCCCCTGTGGAGATACCCTATATCCACTTTGAGGTCCACGATGGTTTCTCCATCAAGGGTCGCGAGAAATTTCACCGTTCCATGGGTCACCGGATGCGACGGACCCATGTTGATCACCATATGCTCGGAATGCAGATCTTTTGTTATTTCAGACATGACTCGAATCAGCGACTAGTTGTAGGGTTAGTTGTTTGGCCCAATCAAGGGCTGCCTCTTCTTTATGGGATAATCTTTCCTAAGGGGATGGCCTTCAAATCCTTCATACAAAAGGATTCTTCTCAGCTCCGGATGCCCATTGAAAGTTATTCCATACATATCGAAAACTTCACGTTCAAACCAATTGGCGCTTTCCCATATGGTGACAATCGAATCGATATTGCAGTCGAGCCCGGAAACCCCGGCTTTGATTCTCACCCGCCTATTGTATTTCAGAGAGTACAAGTGATACACAACCTCAAATCTCGGTTCTTTGCCAAGGTAGTCCACCGCTGTCAGATCCATCATGAAGTTGTAACGGAGCCCTTCATCGTCCCTCAAGAAAGTACATATCTCAAGGATATCTTCCTTCTTTACAACAGCAGTGTCATCGCCTTTGTAGGAATGGGTCTCGATAATCGAGCCTGAAAACCGTTCACTTAGCCTATTTAGAGTCACGCTTGCATTCATAAACGTACACTTCCTGGAGGTCCAATAATGTCTTTCAACACCTCGTTACCGGTGACGCGCCCCTCGGCCAATCCGACCATCGTTCCTTTGCGACTTTCTTCTGCAGCTCAAGCAGTCCATCGAGCACCATTTCGGGCCGCGGCGGGCACCCGGGGACGTACACATCCACCGGTACCAGGGTGTCAATGCCCTGCACGGTCGCGTAGTTATCATAAAAACCACCCGATACCGCGCAGACCCCGAAGGCGAACACCCACTTGGGCTCTGTCATCTGATTATACACCTTCACCAGGATGGGAGCTTGCTTGTGGCTTATCGTTCCAACCACCATCAGAAGGTCGGCCTGTCTTGGAGAAAACCGCGGCAATGCAGCACCAAACCTGTCGAGGTCATACTTCGGACCCGCCACGGACATGAATTCCATTCCGCAGCATGCCGTGACAAATGGGTAGAGAAAAAAGGAGTATTTCCTTCCCCAGTTAACAATGGCCTCCAGCTTGGTTAGAATTACATTACCGCCCAACAAGTCTTCCGATGTTTCCGTATCGGGCAAGTCCCGCGTGAAGTCCGGAGAGGCATTAATTATTCTATTCCCTAATCCCATTCCAATGCACCCCTTTTCCACACGTAAATCAAGCCTATCGCCAGTACCGACAGGAATATCATCATCTCAACAAACCCAAACATAGCGAGATCTCTAAAAAGCACCGCCCATGGATATACAAAGACCGCTTCAATATCGAAGATAACGAAGAAGAGCGCTACCAGATAGAATTTCACGGAAAACCGCAATTTTGGCGATACGATCTGACTTTCCCCACACTCAAAGGGCTCCATCTTTTCCGCAAATTTCAGCTTGGGGCCGATCAGAGTCGTCGCGACAATCATCCCCCCGGCTGTTGCGGCCGCTAAAAGCAGCATGATCAGTACGGGAATATATTCGCTCATTAGATATTAATCCGTTTTTTGAATTTTTGCCTTTGTTACGGCGCCTCTTCCAATCTTTCGGGTGCGCCTATTCCCACCCGCCAGCAGCTCATGCAGCTCATGCAGCGCGAGGCTTTTTATCCGCTATCGCATTACTGTTCTTCCCCGGCTTCCCTTTCATACCCCCTCGGATGAGGTGAAAGCAAAACCGCGTGTTGGGAATAAAGCCTCCCGCCCGGATCAAAAGCCACGCAGCCCGCCGACCTGAACGGCACTTCGCGTTCCCGACTTTGCAATTGTTTTCGCAAAGTCATACGAGCGAGGCTGAAAGAAACCCGAAAGATGTTCGGGGGAGATACAGGCAAACGGTCGGGTCTTTCGCCTAGGCTCTATACCTACCACGCACGGGTAGTATATAGACACACACCTCAGGTAAAGCCGGAAAACCGATTCATGCACACGCTCCTTGTGAAATGGCTAACGATTCGGGAAATTAAATAATCGATTTTTTCCATTATGTCAAACGAGAAAAGCGCTATTTGATCCAACTTTTTTAAGCGGAGCTGATGCCTCTGGACGCAGTCCTCCATTTCCCGTTCCAGGCATCACTCCACCACCATAGCTTCGAGTCTGGTGGGGCATGAGCTTGACGTGGACTCAACCCCGCCTTAGCATGGTGTACCTCGTCATTTCGAGAGCGAGCATTACTTGTCGCTACTCGCAAGAGATCGCGGGTGATACCATCACGTTGAGCTTTCTTCACCGCAGAGGCGCAGAGGACACAGAGGAAACGCAGAGAAAAGCTCTTGGAAATCTCTAAGGTTTCTCTGCGTTTTCTTTGCGTCCTCTGCGTCTCTGCGGTGAGCACACAAGCTCCGTCTTAAGCATGTCCCGTCTTATGCCGGTAGCCCGCGCAGACTCCATTCTCCACTTCAACCTGAATAGGACAGCGGACGGTACACATTCCACAAATGCTGAATATCCGTTTTTTTGCCATTTCACTATCCTCTTACTCGGCAACCACTTGCATGATGGGTATTCACGAGAAACTTGTCTCTTTTGAAGAGAATTTTGAGATTGGGCATATTGTTCTTCTCGGCCACCCAAATGCTGCTGTCTGTCATGAAGTAGCCATTTTCGTCATTGGCTCGCTTGAGGGTAGCCGTCATGAAATCCTTTGTCACGACGTACCAGTCGCCTGAATGCGTGCTACTTGCCGCCCCAGGGCATGATGGGCACCGTGGAGATGGAATTTTGAGGACTTCCTTCAATCAGCTTCGTGCTGACGGCCAAGTAGATCAGGGTGTTATGCTTCTTGTCGAACATGCGGATGACCTTGGTGTTCTTGAAGAAGATGCTGGTTTTCTCGCTGAACACATTCTCCTGATCGGGCAGTTTGTCCGGCAGGGAGATAGGGCCGGTCTGTCGGCAAGCGATGGAGAAGCGCGAGGGGTCTTCGGTGAGACCGACCACGCTGCCCCAACCACCTTTTCGTGCCTGGCTGATGTGGCAGGTTACTCCGGACACTTTCGGGTCTTCGAAAGCCGAGACACAGACCGAATCGTTGGGGCTCAGAAGTTTGAAGGTCGTATCCAGACATCCGATGTCTTCGGCCAAGGCTGGGTTGATCCCAAAAGACAGCATGAAAAAAATCAGCGCCAGTACCGTTGATACACTCCTCACATTCCACCTCCTGTTATTTGCATAGCCATTTGAAATAGCTTAACTAATCACATTAGAAAGTAGGCTCTGGCTGTACTTTTGACTCTTGCTTTTTTGCACCTTGATTCTGCAAAAGCAGTTGCTTCTACCCGGTCTTCTCAACTCCGGATAACGGCACAGTCCACCAATGGCGTTTATCAGAATTCGAGTCAGACAATCAAGAGACTTCTCATAATTTATTAGGCCAGCGCCGGAAGTGGGGTGCAACCGCATTGCCGTGACGGCGCTTTCGTCTTGACAAGCTCGCAGATCAATGGTTCTTTAGCGGCCGATTGAGGTACCGGATGCAGGCAAGCATCCGGCGATATCTTCTTCCATGGGGTAATGAATGGGTTCGAGAAAGCATAGTTGCGGAGACGGAGGGAAGCTTTTCTTCAATCTTTTTTGGGCCGCCTTTCTTCTCCTTTTGACCTGCCTTGTTCATCTTTGCCACACCTGCCACCTGCGCTCTTCGTTTCACCCGGGCCCGACGGCCTCTCATTCTTCGTCCGTCAGCGGTAATCCCGCAGGAGATGAAAAAACAGAAGCCAGCGAGCTGTGCCTTGCATGCATGTTTTTAAACACCATAAACGCAATGCGGATCTCGCTCTTCTTTTTTGTGTTGTCAGCCCTCACGAAACTGTACCATCTATGTTTACCGCAAACAGAGCTTCTCAACTCAAACCATCTCGTTTTATCGCTTCAGTCACGTGCCCCTCCTCAGTCGATTTCTCAGTATTAGTATCCCGATTCACCATGCCGCTCGTATACGTTGGAGCCACTACCGAACTGCGTTGTGCTGTGGAGCTGGGTGCACTTCACGACCATTGGTAGGCGTAAACACACATCACCCCTCGCTTTGAGGTGCAGTGCGGTTTTGGCTGGATCGTCCTCAACTGGTTACCAGTGGTCGTGAAATGCACCCTGTGGAGCTCGATCCTTGTGTCCGCAACGCGGAGCAGGCTCTCAGTGCCTGCACAAGGGGGTCAGGTCCGGGTTTAATTGGGCTATGGGCGCAACCCATCTCAGTCTTGTTGAAGTCGGCACGGTGAGTCTGAGATGTGTTTTTACGGTAAAGTCTTCGAATGCGAGAGGAGCCGAAGACGGTTAGGATCGCTTTCCATGAAGTCTTTCATTAAGGCATGGAACTTCTTGAAGGGGAAAATTGATGACTCGAAGAGAGATGTTAAAGACAATGCTCGCATTGGGAGCCCAGAGTTTGATCACGCTTCCCTGGGCAGAGGCGGAAGCGAGCTTGACAACACGCCGGCGCCTGGGAAATCTCAGCCTCTATAATGTGCACACCGGGGAGTCGCTAAATATCAATTACCTCAACAAAAGGGGCGGTCTTGATAAACAGGCATGCCATAGGCTCAATCAGTTCTTTCGATGCCACTATGACGGCTCGGTACATCCCATCGATCCGACACTGTTTCTTGTTCTGGACACCGTCTATTGCCTCTTGAGAACCAAGGGGCGGCCCTATAATCTGATCTCCGGATACCGCTCCCCTTCATACAATCGATTGCTCTGCTATGAGGATGCCAGCGTGGCCCACCGCAGTTATCATATCAAAGGCATGGCTGCAGACATTTTTATAGAAGGTGTGGCCCCGTCGGACATCAGGAGGGCAGCAAGACTGCTGAAGGTAGGAGGAGTGGCACGGCTTTCTCATAAAAAATTCACTTGCCTAAGCATTGCTTCCAAGGCAGAAACAGAATCTGTAAATTTTTCAATTGCGGCTTGGAAGTTTTTCGTTTTTGTTTTTCGAATCAGTGCGATG
>Ga0074199_1000458_pt1 | contig 63725 bp, 51 predicted proteins | sample EPASupsiteSAE347_FD_64528 | JGI IMG/M metagenome (GOLD analysis project Ga0074199, IMG submission 64528) | Bioremediated contaminated groundwater from EPA Superfund site, New Mexico - Sample SAE3-47 | ecosystem: Environmental > Aquatic > Deep subsurface > Groundwater > Contaminated ... | reverse complement strand
GCGGCAAAAGCGCCGAGCACGCCGAAAATGGCGCCGGATGCGCCGATGCACGGCATGGGCGTCTGGCGGCCGGTTAAAAGGAGCCAGCCCAGGCCGCCCAAGATGCCGCAGACGAAATAAAGCGCAATAAATCTTTTTGTTCCTATCGCCCGTTCCGTGTCCGGTCCGAAAAAAAAGAGGGCAAGCATGTTCAACAGAATATGGAAAAGGCCGCCGTGCAGAAAAAGATAGGTCGCCAATTGCCAGAGGAATAAATGCCGGATGCCCGTCCAGCTCAGGCCGAAAAGCAGGGTGAATTTGCCGCCGGTGAGGGAATCAGCGGCCATTTGCGCAAAAAATACAATGCCGGTCGAGATCAGCAGGAAACGCACGGCGGGCGTCAGAAGTCCGCGGCCGGGGAAAATGTTTGATTGGCAGTACATGTCATTTCAGGCATTTTTCAATGCATGCCTTGATCCCGTCAATAAAATTTTTCTCGCTGAATCGTGCGGCGTTATTGCGGATTACGGCCGGATCCCATTGCCGGGAGGCGCACCGGCCTACGGCGTCAAGGAGCGCATCCTCGTTCTGTTCGTCAAAAAAAACGCCGGTTTGGTCCCTGACCACTGTTTCCAGAACGCCGCCCCGGGCAAAGGCGACCACGGGTTTGCCGCAGGACTGGGCCTCAAGGGGCACGATCCCGAAATCCTCTTCGCCCGGGAAAACCAGCGCGCGGCAATTGCGATATAAATCCAGGAGCTGTTCATCGGAGACGCGTCCGAGAAAAGCGATATTGTCAGCCGCCATTTTCCGCAGTTTCGCGGCTTCCGTGCCGGTGCCTGCTATTTTCAAGGGGTAGCCGAGTTTATTATAAGCTTTCACTGCCAGGTCGATCCGTTTGTACGGCACCAGGGCGGAAACCACTAAATCATATGACAGATTTGCGACGAAGTTGGAGGGCGAGGCTGGGCCGAGCCGTTCTGAGATCGGCTCGCCAAAAGTTCGCCCTCCATTAAAATAATTTTGGTTGCGGTCAAAGGCCGAAGTATTTTGTTCCGGTTTCCAGAATTCAAGATTTACCGGCGGATGGACCACCTCGGCTTCGCGTCCGTAAAAATCCCTGATTCTTTTCTGAACGTGCCTGCTGAGCGTGACAAAGCAATCAATTTTCGCCGAACTGGCCACGTCCCACGCGCGCAGGCGGCGTAACATTGCGCTTAGGGCCATTTTTTTCAGGGGATTCCGGCCGAAATATTCCTCATAAAAAACCCAGGCATAGCGCATGGGCGTGAAGCAATAACAAAGATGGCGTGCGCCTTTTGGCGCGATCAATCCTTTTGCGACGCAGTGGCTGGTGCTGATGACAAGATCGGCTTTTTCCGGCTGCAGGCTTTCCATGGCCGAGGGAAAGAAAGGCAGAAGGTTGCGGTAAAATTTCAATATGCCGGGGATCTTCTGCAGGGGGGACGTTATTATTTCATGGCTCTTTATCGTGTCCGAAACGGCGGCTGGATTATAAAACAGCGTATAAATCGGAGCCTGTGGAAACATACGGCAGAGATATTCAAGCACGCGTTCGCCGCCGCGCATGCCGGTCAGCCAGTCGTGCGCGAGAACCACCTTCAGGTTTTGTAGTTCAACAGGGGATATGTTCATATGCGTTTATAGTCAAGCGCGCCGTTTCAGTCCAGGTATATTTTGCGGCCTGTTTCAGCCCGCGTCCGGCCAGGTCTGCGGCCAGGCGGCCGTCGTTCAGCACGCGGAACATGGCATCGCAGAGTCCGAGCGTGTCTTCGGGGTTGATTTGCACCGCTGCGTCGCCGCAAATTTCCGGCAACGAGGCGCGGTTACTGCAAATAACCGGCGTGCCGCACGCAAAAGCTTCAAGCGCCGGCAGGCCGAACCCTTCATAGAGCGAGGGCATCACAAACAGGCTTGCATTTTGGTACTCGCTCACGAGTTCTCCGTCTGCGAGATGCCCCAGCCATTTCACGCGGTCCTCCACGCCGAGAGTCCGCGCGCGAAGCGATGGCTCCGGATACCTGGGGTCGGACGGTCCGGCCAGGCGCAGTTCGACCTCGCCGCCGTATTTTTTGAGCAGGAGGGCAAAGGCTTCAATGAGTATCAGCAGGTTTTTGTAAGGGTCCTGGCGGCCGACACAGAGAATTTTTTTTGTATTTTTTCCGGTGCGCGTTTTCATGATGGCCGTTATATCCGTTCCGGCCGGCTTGAAATGGGGCCGGACGCCTTCGGGAACGACCAATACGCGTTCCGCGGGGCAGGGGAGATGTTTGATTATATCATCGCGCGACGCGTTGCTGACGGTGATGATCAGGCGGCTGCGCCTGGCCGTTTCATTCATGAGCCGGCGGTAGATCGGGAACAATCTTTTTTTGCGCGAGCGCGGCGCGGCTTCGGGAAACATGAGCGGGATCAGGTCGTGGATGGTGGTCACGCAGGCCGTTTTTCCGGAAAGATCGCGCGGAAAAGCAAGCAGGGGAATCATATAATTGGCTGAATGAAAAATATCCAGATCTTGTTCCTTGATGATACGCGGCATGATCAATTGGTTTTTTAGCGAAAAAATTCCGAAATTGACAAGCATTGTTTTGAAATTTGCCGCCCGCGGCAGGCAAAGCTCATCCGCAACTGTCGCCATCAAATCGCGGTCGCAGAAGAAAATGACATAATCGTTTTGCCGGTCGATCCGGGCCAGGTTACGGATAAGTTCCCGGGTATAAACACCGATGCCCGACATTTCTCTGAATATCCAGCGCGCGTCTATTCCGATTTTCATAAGCGGAAGCATTTTCCGCCAAACACGCCAATAACACTAAAAAGAAAATTCAGCTTTTTTTCTTTTTTAGCGTCCATTCGCGTGATTCGCGGACTCTCTTTTTTGTTTATTGATCAATCTGCCAGGCTCCGATAAAGCGCCATTGTTTGTTTTGCCGCCTCGGTCCAGGTATATTTTTCGGCCTGCAGTTTTCCGTTTTCAATGAGCATTTGCCGCTGCCCCTCGTTATTGACAAGTTCCATGGCGGCCTCGGCCCATTGTGGGGCGTCATATTGTTCCATTACCATGGCGCCTTTGCCCAGGACCTCCTTCAATGAGCCGCCCGCCGATGATATGACCGGCGTGCCGCAGCGCATGGATTCCAGCGGCGGGAAACCGAAGCCCTCATAAAACGAGGGATAAATAAAAAGTTCCGCGCCGGCGTACAGCGCGGCCAGTTCCTCGTCGGCAAGGTCTTCAAGCAGGCGGATGTCATTCGTCCTGCTGGATGAGGCGATGCGTTCCAGGATGGCGGCATATTTCCAGCCGCGGCGTCCGGCAATCACCAGCTCTCCGTCAAATCCGCGCATGTTTTCGAAAACCTCGATCAAGAAGGAAATATTTTTGCGTGGCTCCAGGGTGCCGACCGTGAGCAGATACGGCCGTGCCATGCTTCCAAACTGCTGACCTTTGACCTCTGATCTCTGCCACCTGATCTCTGATCTCTGATCTCTGACCTCTGACTTACGCTCCGTTTGTTCCATATGCTCCATCACACCCGGATAAATCACATGGATTTTATTTCTTGCCTCAGGGAAGAAGGAAGAGATCTCATCGGCGCTGAAGCGCGAAATGGTGATTATGGCGTCGGCGCGTTGGACGGTATTTCCGATTTGCGACTTCAGAAACGCCAGGTTGCGGTTTTCGGCGAATTCCGGATGGCGCAGAAAACTTGCATCGTGGATGGAAACGACCTTTTTCCCGCGCGTAAGCGGAGGGATGATGAAATTGGTGAAATGGTACAAGTCGAACGCTCCGGCAAACCGGTCGTAGGGCGGCCAGCCGAGTTTTTTCCAGCAGAACTGGGCGAGACGGCCGGGGAGCCAGAGGTTCCTTTTTATGTTGGCAACTTCGGGCGGTTCGCCGCCGCGCATGAAGTCGAAATAAAAGAAGGAAAGCTCGTCGTTGCCCGCAAATGGGGGGAGGTGCTCCACCAGCGCCCTGGTATAGCGCCCGATGCCTGCGCGCTGCGCCACCGCCGCCTGAATATCAATGCAGATTTTCATAAATTTAATATTGACGTGAAACTATATAACCCTAAACATAATCCGGTTTCAAGCCAAAGAATTTAAAAGTCGACCGCGGATTGCGCGGATGTCACGGATACATTGACTTTTTGATCATCCCATCGGTGTTATCCGTGTAATCAGCGGTTCCGCCTGTGCGGATCCGCCGGGGCGGAAAATTCCCGAACCTTATATGCGGACCAGGAAACAATTCGAAAAATTAACGGCTTCGGAGTTGTATTGCCCGAAATGCAAACGCTTAAGCCCGGTGCGGGAGAGGCTTTTGCTGGTATTGCCTTCCGGCGAGGTTTACGATTATCGCTGCCGCGTGTGCGGCGAATCGCTGGGATCGCGCCAGGTCACGGCACATGACCGGCGCGTGATCCCCGCGACCATGTGATTTTTTGTTTCGGCTTTTTGTTTCGGCTTGAAAACGGCGGACTGTGAGGATATTGTTTTGCCTTTATGCGAAGAAGCACAGGTGAGAAGGCGGTTCCTGTTCGCGTGCTTGCCGGCGTATTGGCCGGCCTTAAGGACGGAAATTCGGCCGGACAATTTCTCGAGGCATTGTTGACCCCTTCCGAGCGGGCCCGCATCGATTTGCGCTGGCGCCTGGTCTGCATGCTGGCTTCGGGCATGCCGCAGCGGGAAATTTCAAAAAACCTTGGAATAAGTTTGTGCAAGATTACCAGGGGCTCGCGGGAATTGAAATCCAGGCCGGTTTTCCGCAAGATTGTCGTTAAATATTGCAAAAAAATAAAAAGGAAGGAAAAGACATGAGCGATCCCGTAAAAATTTTTTTAAACGAAAAGGAAATGCCGCGAAAATGGTACAATATCCAGGCCGATCTGCCGCACCCATTGCCGCCGCCGGTTGATAAAGACGGCAAACCGATCGGGCCGGATTCTCTGGCGCCTGTTTTTCCGATGAACCTGATCGAGCAGGAGGTAAGCACAAAACGCTGGATCGCCATTCCGGATGAGGTTCTTGAAAAACTGCTGCTCTGGCGGCCAACGCCCCTTTGCCGCGCCCTGGCTCTGGAAAAGGCGTTGAAGACTCCGGCTAAAATTTATTATAAAAATGAGGGCTGGTCGCCGGCCGGCAGCCACAAACCCAATACGGCCGTGCCGCAGGTTTATTACAACCGTGAATTCGGCATTAAGCGGCTGACGACCGAAACCGGCGCCGGCCAGTGGGGCAGCGCTTTGGCCTTTGCCTGCAAGCTGTTCGGCCTGACTTGCAAGGTTTATATGGTAAAAATCAGCTTTGAACAGAAACCGTTCCGCAAGCTGATGATGAACGTCTGGGGCGCGGAATGCGTGGCCAGTCCCAGCAACCAGACCCAGGCCGGACGCGAAATCCTGGCCAGAACGCCTGATTCGCCCGGCAGTCTGGCCATCGCGATCAGCGAGGCCATCGAGGATGCCGTCACCTCGAAGGACACGCGTTACTCGCTGGGCAGCGTGCTCAACCACGTGCTCATGCACCAGACCATCATCGGCCTGGAGGCGCAAAAACAGATGAAAAAGATCGGAAAATATCCCGACGTGGTCATCGGTTGCGTGGGCGGCGGCTCCAATTTCGCCGGCATAACTTTCCCGTTCATTTGCGATAAAATTCATGGGCAAAACATCCGCCTCGTTGCCGTGGAACCGGCCGCCTGTCCCACTCTGACCCGCGGTCCATTTGTCTACGACTCCGGCGACGTGGCCATGATGACTCCGCTTTTGCCCATGCACAGCCTCGGCCACGCTTTTGTGCCGCATCCGATTCATGCCGGCGGACTGCGCTATCACGGCATGGCGCCCCTGGTGAGCCATGTGTTGCGCGAGGGGCTTATCGAGGCGCTCGCCATCCGGCAGTTGGAATGTTACCAGGCCGCCATGCTTTGGGCGCACACCGAAGGTTTCATTCCGGCCCCGGAGACCGCGCACGCCATTGCGGCCGCGATTCAGGAGGCAAAAAAGGCTGCGGAAGAAGGCAGGGAAAAGGTGATTTTGATGAACTGGTCCGGACACGGCCTCATGGATTTGAGCGGTTATGGCGCCTATTTGGACGGAAAGTTGAGCGATACGGCGCTTTCCGAAGACGCGCTGCAGGAGTCGTTGCGCTCGCTGGAAGGCCTGCCCACTCCGCCAATATTGTAAAAGAAATTGTCACGCGGCAAAATTGGGAAAGGAGCCACCTTCCCTTATAAGTGGGAAAATCATTCTTTCGCCTTCCGGACGAGGGTTTTGGCCAGCAGTTGCAGGGGATTGATGAGCGGCACCTTGAAATGCTCCCGGCGCAGCAGAATCGGAAGTTCGGTGCATCCGGCAATCAGCACCTGTGCTCCCTGGCGGATAAGGTTCTGCCCGGCTTTTTTCAGCAGACCAAGCTGGGTGACTCCCTTGTTCGCCTTTTTAATTTCATAAATCGTATCCATCACCCTTGTCTGGGGTGCGATATAAGGGTATAGTATTTCATATCCCGGACCGAGATAGCGTTCAAATAACCGGCTTTGCACCGTGGCGGTCGTTGCCAGCACCCCCACGATCCTGACTTTCGGATATTTGCGTTCAAGGAAGGGACGGATGCCTTCCAGTATGTTGACGAATTCTATCGACACGGCCCTCCTGATTTGATCCGCAAAATAGTGGGCGGTAAAACAGGGCATGGCCAGGATCGTTGCGCCGGCCTTTTCCAGGTTGCGCGCGGTGGCAATCAACTCCGGAACCGGACTTCTTGCCCCCCGGAGGATGGCGGCCGGCCGGTCCGGTATTTTCGGGTTGCAGTCTATTATCACGCGAACGTGATCCTGGTCGCGCTTCACCGGGGTGGCTTCGACTATCTCGCGAAACAGTTCGACGGTCGCTTCCGGCCCCATGCCGCCGAGAATGCCGATGATTTTTGTCTTAGTTTTCACTTTCGTCATCGGCGTTCGCGCTGGGTGCGGAAGACGGTTTTTGTTCGGTGATCGGAACGGCAGCCGGCGCCGGGGCAGAGGCAGGGGGAGGGGCTGCGGCTGCGGAAACCGCCGGGGCGGCTGTTTGGACCGGTCGCGCCTCGGCGGAGGAAAGTTGTTTTATCTGATCGAGATTTAAAGCCGCGTTGTAGAGCGTCAGTTCATCAATGGCGCCGTTAGGGGCCAGATTTTTGGTCAAATCGCCAAGGATGATGCATTCCGGGTTTTTCAGAGGAAGCGCCTGGCCGGCGGCGTTGGCATAATCCAGGCCGTCGACATACAGTATCCGTTCTCCGGTTTCATTCCAGGTGATCGCCAGATGATGCCAATTGTTCTTCCAGTCGGAAGGCGCGAACGTGGTTCCGGCCGGCGAAAGCGCAATTTTATTGTCATTGTGCGCCAGCACGCATTGATTGGTCGGTATTTGCAGGATGAGTTCCGCGCTGCCCTCGCGCGCTTCCCATGAGGGCTTGAACCAGAAGGCGATGGCGCCGCATTTTTTCAGGGCGCTGAGGGAGGCTTCCCTTACGTTGATGGAAAGCGTTTCCCGGACTGCCTGGGAAGCGCCGGGCATCCAGGTGTGCGGCGAAATCTCGGTTGAGGAGCCTGAGGCCAGGTGGCGCTTTTCGAGTTGGAAGCCGTCGGCGAAAAAATTCAATTTTTGGTTATCGACCGTGGCGCAAACAAATTGCAGTTTGCAGTCGATGTTGGTGCCGGCCGGGAGCGCGCTCCGCCAGTTTTCGTCGCGTTTGTCGCCGATGTTAAGGCGCGGGAATTTGCAGCGGAACACGCATGAGAACCGCTGCCACTCCGGCGAAAGCGCGGCATAAACAGTCTCGCCCTGTTCGTTGCCGGAGCTGTCTTTCAGAAATATCTTCAGATTGCCGTCCCCGCGCAGGTAAAGCGAGGCCACGTAATAGGCCGGCACAATGGCCGGCGGCTTGTTCACATCCTCTTTTGCGTAAAAAGCCTTTTCCGCGGCAACCTCGATGTTGAATCCCTCGTCGGCCTGCGTGCCTGCGGTGCTTATGGCCAGGCATTCCTTGCCCTGCCACGGCCGGTCCGGGGAAATGGAGATCGTCGTTCCCTGCAGTGAATAAAAAGCGCCCGCCTCGGCGGCCGAGGATTGAGCTGCGGAAAAAAGATTGGCATAACCGGATTCAAGCAGGAGGGCATTGCCGAACCTGCCCTCGACAAAGCGTGGTGAGTTTTCGGTTACGGGAGCGCCGTTTAGAAAAGACGTTGACGGACGTTTGAAGGTTGCTTCAACCGCGCCGTTACCCGCGCTTGACTGCAGATTGCCGTCGAAAGAAAAGCGAGTAATGATGCATTTGGCCGGATCCTGTGCCGGAACATGGGGGGCAGCGGTTTCAACGGCGTTTGAAGCCGGAAGCATCGCCGCACCGCCGGCAACGGGAGCTGCCTTGGGAGCGGCAGTTTGCGTTGCGGCTTCGTCTGATTCTTCATTCTCTGCGACATTTGCGGGAACATTGGTCTGGGCGTTGGCTAGAAGTGCATAAGCAGTCATCAGCAGGCAAACAAGTAATTTCATTGTAATTTCCTTTTTAGCGATTGATCTGCAAATAACAACCATCGTTCTATACTTTAATTTTGTCCTGAAAAAAAGGATAAAATTAAATCAAAGCTGATTTATATTGACTTTGTGTTAATAAGGGATACTATTTAATCAGAAGGTACGGGTGATCCTGACATAAAGGACTGCACATATCATCTGTGAGAGGTAAATATGTTGCGGGATGAATGGCAGGAGAAAGGGAAGACGGTGTAAATCCGTCGCGGTCCCGCCGCTGTAACCGGGAACGAAAACCGCAAGACCACTGTCCTGCGTAGTCCGCCGTAGCGGCGAGACGAAGCGGGATGGGAAGGGCGGTGAGGGCGTAACAAGCCCGAAGTAGGATAAACCGGGAGCCAGAAGACCTGCCCGTACAGAAGGTTCAATGTTCAGGGTTCATGGTTTATATTTGAGCATTTTTTATCTTATAACTGTGAACTTTTGAACGTTGAACTTGATTTTTGCAGACATTCTGCAAAAACCATAATATAGCGTTGTTCTCCTCGCGGATTGGAGAGCAGCGCAACGGGATTTAAAACGGAATCCCCGGATTCGTCAATTGACGGATCCGGGGATTTTTATTTTCCCGGCTAAATACGCTAAAAAGGAATATTTTATTCTTACCTTCGCGTCTTTTCGCCGTGATGCGGGGGCTATCTTTTTTTTTGTGCAAACAAAATCGACACATGGAGGCAATATCTGGCAGCGGCAGCGGTCGGCCGGCAAAGCTTCACGCGCTATTCTGGATTTCAGCGCCAATATCAATTCGCTCGGGCCCCCTGAACGCCTGCGTAGCATCATTTGCGGCCAGATTGATAATCTGGTTCACTACCCCGATCCTGAGAGCCTAACGTTGACCGGGGCCATAGCCAAGCATTTCAATATTGATCCTCGACAGGTTATCTGCGGCAACGGCTCTTCCGAGCTGCTCTATGCCCTGCCGCGCGTACTGAGCTTGAAACGCGCGGTTCTGCCGGCGCCGTGTTACGTGGATTATGCGAGGGCAGCCCAGGCCGGAGGCCTGGCCGTGGAATATATGCTTCCGGAAAATCTGGCTTCATTGAAGATTTCATTCAAACGGCTTGAAACTCACTTGCGCGGCAACGAGATCGTTTTCCTCGGCCAGCCGAATAATCCCACCGGCCTCATGTTCGCTAATGAGGTTTTCATCAGCCTGGCAAAAAAGCGGGCAAACACCTTTTTCGTCGTGGATGAAGCCTTTGCGGATTTTATTGAAGGTTACCGGAGCGTGATTGAGCACAAACTTCCCAACGTGTTTGTGCTCAGGTCCATGACAAAATTTTTTGCCGTGCCCGGGCTGCGCCTTGGCGCATTACTGGGCCCTCAAAAAATTATAGAAAGCGTCCGTCGGACGCTGCCGTTCTGGTCGGTCAACCGTCTGGCGCAGGTAGCCGGCGCTGCTTTCTTTGCCGACCGTGACTATGCAATCCGCACCAGAAAATTTGTCCGGGAACGCCGGCAGGAACTTTGCCGGGAATTAAGCGCTGTGCCCGGGATTTTTGTCTATCCGGGCACGGCCAACTATCTGCTTATTCGCATGGATTGCGCTAAAATTGACGCGTTGGCGTTACGGAAAAAACTGCTGGCAAAGAACATCATGATTCGCGCTTGTGATGATTTTGCCGGACTCGATAAACGCTTCTTTCGCGTTGCGGTCCGAACCCGGGAAGAAAACGAATGTTTGTGCGCAGCGATTGGGGAAATATTTGGCCGGAAAACCAAGCCTTGCCTTAACCCCAAGCAAAAGCCGGCCCTGATGCTGCAAGGCACCAGCTCTGGGGCGGGCAAAAGCGTGCTCACCGCCGCTTTCTGTCGTATCCTGCTTCAGGATGGCTTCGGCGTGGCTCCCTTCAAGGCGCAGAACATGTCGCTTAATTCGTTTGTGACCCTGGCCGGCGGCGAGATTGGACGCGCCCAGGCCCTGCAGGCGCAGGCCTGCCGTCTGGAGCCGGATGTGCGCATGAATCCCATCCTGCTCAAGCCGAACTCAAATTGCGGTTCGCAAGTCATTGTCCTTGGTAAACCCGTCGGCAACATGGATGTGGACCAATATGTCCGCTACAAACCGGAAGCTTCCAGAATTGTAAAACAGGCGTACGACCAGCTTGCCTCGGAATATGACGTTGTCGTTTTGGAAGGGGCCGGCAGCCCGGCCGAAGTCAATCTGAAGGGCCACGACATAGTCAACATGTCAATGGCAAAATATGCCGGAGCGAAAGTGTTTATCGCGGGTGATATTGACCGTGGCGGTGTGTTTGCCGCTTTTGCTGGAACTTTTGACCTGCTCGATTTCTGGGAAAGAAAACTTGTGGCAGGCTTTGTGGTAAATAAATTTCGCGGGCAGGCCGATCTTCTTAAGGAGGCGCTCGATTTTACAGAGCGCCGCACCGGCCGGCCGGTTTTTGGGGTGGTGCCTTATTTAAACGATCTGCAATTGCCGGAAGAAGATTCAGTGGCGTTTAAGAGCATGGGGTATGAAGGTAATAAACATAAAAATTTTGAGGTTGTAGCCGGGGGCGGCGACCCCGGCCCGGCCTCGGCGAGGCCTGCTACAGTCATCACAATCTCCATCATCGATCTGCCGCACATCGCCAATTTCACCGATTTTGACGCGTTGCGCCTGGAGCCTGATGTAGTGGTCAGAATCGTGCGTCGCAGTGAAGATCTCCGGGAAACAGATGTTCTTATCCTGCCGGGCAGCAAGAATGTGCCCCGGGACCTTGCGTATCTGCGCGCCTCCGGTTTTGACCGGAAGATTCTTGAGTTTGCCCGAAACAATAAAACAGAGATTATAGGAATATGCGCCGGACTGCAGATGCTGGGGCAACGGATAGATGATCCACATCATGTCGAGGGCGGTCAGGATAGCGCCTCTGGATTGGGAATCCTTCCTCTGACCACCACATTATGCGAGGAAAAAACGCTGAAACGCGTCTCAGGCGTGCATTCCGTTTCCGGTCTGCCCCTGAACGGCTATGAAATTCATCACGGGCAAAGCAAGGCCGCCGGCCTCGCGCCGGTTGTCCGCAGAGATGACGGTGAAGTCATAGGGTTCGGAAACCGGACTGAAAAAGTCTGGGGAACGTATCTGCACGGAATATTTGACGCTGACGAATTCCGGCGCTGGTTCATTGACCGTGTGCGTAAAAGAAAGGGATTTGCGCCGATGGCGCAGATCTGCACGCAATACGATCTTGAGCCCATGATTGATCGCCTGGCCGATGCTGTGCGGGAAAGCGTGCGGATGAAAGAGATTTATAAGATACTGAAGTTGAAATAAAGTCCACGGTTCAGAGTTTCAGGTTAAACAACGGTGAACCATGAACTATGAACTCTGAACTGGATAAACAATGCGTCTCGAATGCCAGATCATAATCGCCTTTGCGTTGGATGCCGTTCTCGGCGATCCGCAATGGATTCCGCACCCGGTGCGGATTATCGGAGCGTTTGCGGCCGGACTGGAGCAGCCTTTGCGGTCATTATTCCGCAATGCATTCGTGGCCGGCTTGGTTTTTTGGCTGGTCGTTTGCGCGGCGGTCGGCGTAGTCGCGGCAGGTCTGCTTTTTGCGGCATACAAGATTCATCCGCTGGCTGGAGATATTCTCGGAATAGTTTTGCTCTATTTTGGATTTGCCGGCCGCGACCTGGTTGACCACGGTCGCCGGGTTTATCAGGCTTTGACAACAGGCAATTTGGCGCAAGCGCGGGGCAGGGCAGGCATGCTGGTCGGCCGGGACACGGCCAATCTTGATCAAAAGGAGATCGTGCGCGCAACCGTGGAAAGTATCGGGGAAAATCTGGTTGACGGCGTGACTGCGCCGATTTTTTACGCAGTGCTCGCTGGCCCGGTCGGCTTATGGCTCTACAAAACCGTAAATACGCTCGATTCCATGTTCGGACACAAGGACGAACGCAATCTTTTTTTTGGGAGAATTTCGGCCAGGATCGACGATGCGGCGAACTATTTGCCGGCGCGGCTTACAGCCCTGCTTGTGCCGGTTGCCGCGCTTTTCATGGGCGGTGGTATGCGCAACAGTTTTTTTGCGTTGTATCGCGATGGGCGTAAGCATGCCAGCCCCAATGCGGGTTTAAGCGAAGCGGCCTTTGCCGGAGCCCTGGGAGTGCAATTGGGCGGAATGAACTATTATGAAGGTCAGCCGGAATTTTTGCCGACCATGGGTGACGCCAGGCAGAGTTTGACCGCAAATCATATTCGGCGGGCGCTTTGGCTGATGGCGATTACGGCATTGTTGTTCCTTGTTTTGCTGATTGCCGCGCGGATGGCAGTAATCGGTTTGATCTCTTGAAAATGAACATAATTAAAAACGGTTTATTTTCGATTCTTGCCCACGGGCTTGTTGCGGCCTCCTGTTTGGCATTCTCAGCGCAAAAGCTTGTGCCGTTGTTTCAGGCCGGAAATTCTGCCTTGACCCTGACCTCGCTGTCTATTTCCGCGCCGGACAAGGAACAAACAGTTTATGAACAGGATCAGGCCGAAGAGGAAGAAGAGGACAATACCGGCGATATTCCGGTTGTCCCGCAAAAGAAACAATCAAAAACAATCGTGCCGAAACATGAAGACCGGCAGGTGGCGCTTGATGCCGATGCCCGAACCAAAGGAGTATCCGCGGTATCATCGGCCGAGTCTGCCGGGATCAGACCTTATTACCCCCTGGGAGCGCGTTTGCGGGGGGAACAAGGCGTTGTGAAAGTCGAGGTCTGCGTAGGCTCGAACGGACAGGTGCTCGATTGCGCTATTGCGAAATCGAGCGGCCATCCGGCCCTTGACGATGCGGCGCTGAAGGCCGTGAAGTTGGCGCGCTTTATTTCCGCCAAGTGCCAGGCTCTAAAAAACCGGAACAAAACAGTTCTGACCTTCCGCTTTGCTCTGGTGGATTGAAGCTTATCGTTTGCGGTGAACCAGGACGTCGATCATGCCGTATCCGCAGTGTTCCGTGATTTCTCCTGTTTCAATTGACAGCGGCTTGGAAAAAGCCGGACCGTCGAACACAAAAGTGTGATATTCGCCGTTTTCTCCGCACGGATCGATGCCGATCTTCCGGAATTCATCTATAATTCCCCGGTCAATCACCTTGCCCAAAAATCTTTTGTCCAATTTCTTCTCTTCCACGGTCACGATCATGGCCTTGTAGCCGAGCGCCAGGAATTCTTCGAGAAGCCCTTGCCTGGCGCATTCCCACAGCGGCAGATAGGCGGTCATGTCGGCATTTTCGCAGACTTTTTTTTCCCATTCAAGATGGGGCGGAAAATCAATGTCCCCGAATACCCCTGATTTGACGTTTTCCTTGCGGATTTCATGCAGAGCATCAATAAATACACTCTCATATTCCTCCCAGGTGGCGCATCTGGTGAGCAAGGGTATGCCCATGGCGGATGCCTGCGCTTCAAGAACGTCTTTTCGCAATCCGTGCGATCGTGACCGTACGCCGTCCTCGCAGATGATGGTAAGCAGATAAGATGGTTTTGCGCCGGCTTGTGAAGCGCGGTGCAAGGCCAGGCACGAATCCTTGCCGCCGCTCCATGAACAGAAGAATTTCTCATTCCTTCCGGGCGTCAGTCTTGTTTTTGCGGTCATTTTTCTATCCTTTCGTTGCATTGGTTTTGTTTGAGTTAAGTCCAGGCATGGGAAATTCAATGTTGCATTGCCGCCTTTATCATTCAATGCCCGGCGGCCAGTTCCCGCGCCGCCTCTGAAATCGCCAGAACATAAGGTTTCCGGGAGATGGGATTTTTCTCCACAACCACGACAGTTTTATAGACCTCTTCGATTAACCGGTAGTCCAACACCTCTTCCGGCGTGCCAAATTTGCGGATTTCGCCATGGTCAAAGAGCGCCAGGCGGTGACAATATTCGCCAGCCAGGTTCAGGTCATGCAGAACCATTATCACGGTCAGACCGAAGTTTTTATTAAGCCTCCTGACAAGGTCGAGTATTCCAACCTGGTGGGTGATGTCCAGATGGTTGGTCGGCTCATCCAGCAGAAGAAGCTTCGGTTCCTGGGCAATGGCGCGCGCAATCAGCGCAAGCTGGCGTTCTCCGCCGCTGATCCGGCTCATAAGATGATCCTTTAATTTAAGCGAATCGGTCAGTTCCATGGCGCTGCGGGCCTTTTCCAGGTCGTTTTTGCTTTCGAGGAACCGGAGTCTGTCATAATACGGGGTTCTGCCCAGCAGCACGAATTCCTCGACGGTCATAAAACCGGACTCGGCGCTTTGCGAAACGACCGCGATTTTGCGCGCCAGGTCCCTGGCTTTCATCCGCCGAATGTTTTCTCCTTCAAAAAGGATGGCGCCGCTGGTGGGATTCAGCACTTTTGTGACGGCCCTGAGCAGGGTTGTCTTGCCGGAGCCGTTCGGACCGATTATACCGACGATTTCTCCGTCCGCCACACGCAAGTTTATGTTGCGTATGGCGAAGCCGGCTTCCCCTGTCCGCAATGCTTCGCATAGCGATGCAGGCGGGCAGGCATATCCGCACGTCAAGCCGCTTATATCGAGCATTGCTTTTTCCTTTCCGGACGGCAGAGCACGTAAACAAAGATTACTCCTCCCAGGAGGCCGGTGACGACCCCGACCGGTAATTCCGTCGGGCTGATGATTGTCCGGCCGATGGTGTCGCAGAACACCAGAAACAAACCGCCGCAAAGCCAGGAGGCGAGAAGCAGTATCCGGTGGTCGCCGCCCAGAAAGAGCCGCATGAAATGCGGGACCACCAGCCCCACAAAACCGATGATGCCGGCCACGGAAACGCCAAGGCCCGTCATGATTGCGGCCAGGAGAAAGAGCAGGCGTTTGGAATTTTCGACGCTGATGCCGAGGTGCAGAGCCTCCTCCTCGCCGAGCGCCAGGGCGTTGAGTTCCAGGCAGAAAAAATATGAAAGAAAAAGCGTCGCAACGGAAACAGTAAAAGCGATCCTGACCAGCATCGGATTGGACTGTTCCAGCGAACCCATGGCCCAGAAAATAATGCCGTGCAAATCCTCCACCTTCGATACGGCCATGATCAGCGTGATCAGGGAAGAGCAGATAAAGCTTACCATTATTCCGATCAGCAGAAGGTTTCGGATGTTAAGCCCGCCCTGTTCGGTGCTTAGGAAATACACCGCGAAAATTGTTGCGGCCGCCCCGATTGCCCCGGCGACCGGCAAAGGCCAGGCGCCGAATTTTTTGCCCAAGCCAAGCAGGATGGCCAGACATACTCCCAGCGCCGCTCCGCCTGATATTCCCATGGTATACGGCTCAACAAGCGGGTTGCGGAACATGCCCTGCAAAATGACGCCGGCTACGCTTAAGGCGCCGCCGACCGCCAGCCCAAGCAAAATGCGTGGCAGCCGGACTTCCCAGAGGATGGTGTGTTCGATCGTATTTTCGCCGCCAAAAAGCGCCGGTAGAAGTTTTGCGGGCGATATATTGGCCGATCCGAAACACAGGGAAATAATTCCCGTGCCAACCAGTAAGCCGGCCAGAATCAATATTGCCGCAGTCCAGTGTGCGCGTCTGTTCATTTTAGATCAGAATGTCGCCTTCACTCCGCCCATGACGCTGAATCCGGGCATGGGATAGCCGTTGACCAGTTGATATTGCTTGTCCAGAATATTGTCTCCGCGGGCGAATATTTCCACGCCCTTGTAAATTTTCTGACCCGCATAAGCGCCCAGGGTCATGAAACCGCCCAGTTCCTTGGTATTGGCGCGGTCAATGTAAACCTTGTCAGTATATTCGGCATCGGTTTCCAGTTTCAAGCCCCATTTTGTTTGATATCCCAGCCGGCCGCCGACCTTGTTTTTCGGCCTGTAGGTCAGGGTTTCGCCGTCGAATTCACCGCTGGTGTCCTCGGCTCCGAGCAGCGTGTAATTCAAGCCGCCGTAGATTTCCCTGGTGAACCACGTGTTTAATTCTGTTTCCACGCCCTGCAGGAAGGCGTCGTTGACATTTTGCGCCTTGTAGATTCCCTTGCCGTCGTCGAACCAGGCAATCATATTTTTCACGTGGCTTTGGAACAGGGAGATTTGCAGCGCGCTTTTTTCTCCAAGCTGCTGTTGAATGCCGGCATCGTAACTGAAGGATTCCTCAGGACGCAAGTCGGGATTTCCCTCCGAATAACTGTCGCGCCAGTAAAGCTCGTCGACCGTGGGCGCCCTGAATCCGCGTCCGACCGATGCTTTCAGCCCGGTGCCGTCGATAATTTTGTAAAGGGCGCTCAGCTTCGGGCTGAGTTCGGCTCCCCATTGTGACTGAATGTCGCAGCGCAATCCGGGGGTTGCGGTCAACCGTTCCAGAAGGGCAATTTCGTCCTGCAGGAAGCCCGCGCCGGTGAACAGATCGCGGCTGCCTCCGATCAGAGAAACATTGTTGGTGTCGTGGATGTTCACGTAATCGTTTTCCACGTAAATTCCACCCAGGAGCAACTGTTTTTCGCCCATGGGCAGCGTCTGCTGGATGTCCAACGCCGTTTGATTATTCCGGCTGACCTGCTCGGTAAAGTTGTCCGGGTCCTTGAAGTTCTGCCAGTTTTCATTGAGGTAGGCCTTGCTGGTAAGGCAGGAATTCGTTTCGAATTCATATTTATGCGTCAGGTCAGCCCAATATTGTTCGTCATACTGTTTGGCGTTTGGCGTGGGCCAACTGGTCGAGCCGGGTATGCCCTTGTTCTGCCGCGAAAAGCCGGAATTAAGCACCAGGCGCGATTCCTGGGACATGTCATAATCCAGCTTCCCGGCAAGGTGGTATCCGTCGCAGGCCTCGTTTTCCCGCCAGCCGTCCGAGGCGTTCTGGCTGGCCGTGATCAGATAGCCCAGGTTGCCCAGCTTGGCCCCGTTGTCCAACTGGATTATGCGCGTGTTTTTTGTGCCGTAGGAGGCGGACACGTCCGTAGTCAGTTTTTCCGGCGGATTCCTGGTGATGATGTTTACCACGCCTGCCATGGCGCCGGCGCCGTAAAGCACCGAACCGGGACCACGGATCACTTCGATCCTTTCAACCTGGTCAACGGGAAACATGGAAAGATCGGCCATTCCCAGCGAGGGAAGATTGACCCGTCTCCCGTCAACCATGACCAGCACCTGTTGGGCCGTGGAGCCGCGCAGGGTTATGTCGCTCTCCGCGCCCATTGAACCGTAGGTGTTCATCCGCGCGGCGGCCACCTGGTCCAGGACTTCACCGACATTTTGTGCGTTCAATTCCTCGATCGTTTTCCTGGGAACGACGGAAACGCTTACTCCCACGTCCCGGATGGACTGGGGGATGCGCGTGGCCGAAACAATCACCGTGTCGGCTTCGCTTGCCTCAGAAACCGCCTGCGTGACAACCGCCGCAACGGCTGGCGCATCCGTTTCTTCCTCAGTGTCCGGCTCCTGCGCCCGGTTGTTTTGTGAAATTACCAGCGCCGCCGCAATTCCGCTGATTACCGCAACTGTTCGCCAACCTGATTTCATGGGACTGCTTTCCTTAGTGTTGTTTTTGAACTTTTATCTCTTGAACAAATTAAGCACTCCGTGACACTGGCAGGCCGTTCCCACGGCCAGCGTCTTCGGTTTTTTGGCATTAATCTCGTCTACAAACGCCAGAAATTCCGATGTTTTGATTGCGCCGACGCCTGGCGCCATTTGTTCGGACACGAAAATTTTGGCGCAGTCGAACAGTTCAAAGATGGCGTATTCCATAAGTTTGTATAAAGGCGCCGGCCGCGGTTCGCCTGTTAACGAGCATTTATTATGGCCGGGCAGGCAATCCTCCCGGCATAATTTTCCTCCGGCCATGTAGCTGAAAATCAGAGCGGCATTCGTTTCGTCGCAATAAAGGAGCAGATTTTGCGAAAGTCTCCTTGTCACGGCGGGAATGGCTCCGGTCAGCGGTTTTAAATTGAAATGTCCGCCGATCCATTTGCCGAGCGTATGGCCCGGCTGGGTTGGAACGATGAAATCGGGGTTGAGGTTTAAGGCCGGTTCAATGGCGTCCCTGGAGTCTTTCAGGATAAAATCTTCAGTTGCCACGAGTGTTTTCGCCTTGCAGCCGGGATCGTTGTCGACAAGCAGCACCCGCGTCTTTTGCTCCCTGAAAAACCGGCAGGCCTTTGCGCCGTAATGTCCGCCGCCGATTACCAGCACTGTTTTGTTGTGTGTAATTTGCTCTTTCATTCCGTTATTTCCGGATGTATCCGTTTCAAAAGTTCAGGCAGGCCGTGCAGGATCAGGCGCGGCGAGGGGATGGTGATGACGTTGGCGCCGATGTCGTCATAGACGCGGTCCGTTTTGACGGCGGAAATGTTTTCCCAGCCCTTTCTCCTTTTCAAGGCATCCTTGCCGAAATCTCTGCCCATGTAGGGAAGGATGATCACCTCGGGGTTTTTGCTCAGGACAAACTCCGATGATATCATTGAGAAAGGCCGGTTGATTTCTCCGGCGATATTGGTCCCGCCGGCGATTGCTATCAAATCGTCGATAAACGATCCCCTGCCGCAGGTGAAGAGCGGGGCAAAGCCGGCTTCCACGTACACCCGCGGCCGTGAAGACAATTGCGAGGTTTTGCGTTTGGCGTCCTCAATGACCTTTCTCATGCGTTCGAGGAGCGCTTCCGTATTTGCGCCGGCTCCGACAATGCCGCCGATCTGTTTCGTTTTCGCAAAAATTTCTTCTATGCCCTGTTTGTCGTCAATGACCACGACACGCAATCCCAGGGCTGACAATTTTTCCGCAGCGGATTGCTGTCCCACGAAACCGCTGGCAAACATCAGGTCGGGTTTGAGCGCCATGATTTTTTCGATGTTGGGCTTGACGTATGACCCGGTCCGTTCCGCGCCCTTTACCTCCTCGAGATAATCGGAAGCGGTCGTCACGCCCGCGATTCTGTCCTGACATCCAAGTTCGATCAGGGTTTCATCAAAGCTGGGCGCCAGGCAGACGATCCTTTTGGGCGGCGCATCCTCTCCAAGCGCGCGCGCGCAAACTGCGAGGGAAATAAAAATAAAAATAATGACAATAATTTTTGACATAAAACAAAAAAGCCTTCCTACTCCCGCCAAAAAAGAGAGTCTGAAGGCTTTGAATGCGACCATCCTCATTCTCCTTTCAAGCGAAGGAGCAAAAACGGCTGTTAACCGTTGTTCGCAACGAGCATGAAAAGAAACGTCTCCTGACTTCCGGCTTCAACCCTGCCTGCTGGCTGGGTAAATCCTACTCCTTCGCCTTCCCCTTCGACTGGTTCGACTGTGCTCTCCACAGGTTCACTCAGGGTGGCTGTTGAAGTTTCGTAGCCGGTCACAGTGGCGCGACCGTATCCGATTCTCACGGATTTCCGTACTCTCTTCACAAATTTTCTTTTATTCCAAAGAACTAATGGCACTCTATAGTGCGGCCGTGCAATCTGTCAATGAAATTTTTGACAGATAAAAAAAATTTCTTCGGCCGCAGCGATAAAGACATTGTCTTTAAACGGCATTTCGCATTGCTTTGTCCCCGGCAATTGATATTAATACCCTGGTTTTGGATCGTGTTGGTTTGGCGCGGATGATGGAGATGTTACACGGTGAATAATGTCTGGATTGCGTTTGGTTTGACTCTGTTCGCGGGCATGGCCACGGGCATCGGCAGCGTTATCGCGTTCGCGGCCAGGAGAACCAACTACCGTTTTCTTTCAGTGGCGACCGGCTTTTCGGCGGGCGTCATGCTCTATGTTTCATTCGTTGAAATATTTTCCGACGGAGCAACGACCCTCAACGCCCGTTACGGCGTTTGGGGACACTGGATCAATGCGGGCTCGTTTTTCGGCGGCATGCTCCTGATAGGCATTGTGGACTACCTCACGCCCGCCTCCGAAAATCCGCACGAAACTCATTCAAAAAAAGAGTCGGCGCCCCTGCATGATCCTGCCGCGCACGTGCCGGGCTTTGACCTGATGGCCGGAAGAGTTTTGGAAAAGTCCGGGATCGGAATTCACGACCATGTGAGCCATGACCACAAGCTTATGCGCCTTGGATTATTCACGGCGCTGGCCATTGCAATCCACAACTTTCCGGAGGGCTTGGCGACCTTCCTGGCTGCCCTGCATTCGCCGGCTCTGGGGCTGGCGATAGCCGTGGCGATCGCTTTGCACAATATTCCCGAGGGCATCAGCATATCCGTGCCGATCTTTTATGCCACGGGGAAGCGCAGAAAGGCCTTTCTGTATTCCCTGCTCAGCGGCCTGGCCGAACCGATCGGCGCCGGCGTTGCCTATTTGGCGCTCCTGTTTTTTACGAATGGCCGTGGCGGCGCCATCCCGCCGCAGGTGATGGGAGTGCTTTTCGGGGGTGTGGCAGGCATCATGGTCTATATAAGCCTTGATGAACTCCTGCCGACGAGCCGGGCTTACGGAAAAGGCCATGACAGCCTGCTCGGACTTGTGGCGGGTATGCTGGTGATGGCCGTGAGTCTTCTGTTGATGAAATAGGATCAGACGTCCACGCCCAGAAAAACTCGCAATACCAGTCCGGCCAGAAAACTCAGTCCCGCCACTCCCAAGCTCAAACCCGCCATTTCCAGGAAGCGTTTTTTGAACGGCTGGTCTTTGGCCACTGAGATGTAATAATTGAACACGGCGATTATGCCAACGGCCGCGACCAGGGTGCATATCAGGGCCGCATAATAATTTTTCAGGAAAAGATAAGGCAGAATCAGCAGCACAACCGTAAACACGTAGGTCACGCCGGTGTACAGTGCGGCTTTGTATGGACTTTGCTGTGACCCATCCGCTTTGACGGAAAGATATTCGGCGGCCGCCATGGACAACGCCGCGGCAATGCCGGTAATGGAGCCGGTCAAAGCGATGAGCTTTGTATTCTGAAGCGCCAGGGTAAAACCGGCCAGGGCGCCGGTCAGTTCCACAACCGCGTCGTTCAAGCCCAGCACAATGGCGCCGACATAACGCAGACGCTCCTCGTCAAGCATGGCCAGCAATTTAGCCTCGTGGTCACATTCTTCGCGGGCAATGGCCGCGGCTTCGCGCACTTCCGGCGGCAGGGCGGCATAGGCGCGCGTGGCGCCGGCTTCGCCGCTTTCCATGAGTTTCAGTCCGAAGGTAAGGCCGAAAATACGGCAGATCCATGTGTAAGCCAAGATTTTCAAACGGTCCGGAGCAATTTCTTTTCCGGTATAGGCCTTCCACTGTTCATAGTGCCTCTTCTCGTCAGCGGCTATGAGTTCCAGCACCTTCCTGTTTTCGGCCGACTTCTGCATACCCGCCAGAAGGCGGTAAATATGATGCTCGCTGATTTCATTCCGCTGATAGTCCAGCAACTGTCTTTTTGTTTTCGGCGATAGCATAAAATTATTCCCAAATGTGTTATGGCATGATATATGTGGTTTTCTTCCGTTACAAGGAGATTGTCCGCAATTATGAATAACGCCGTAAAAGAAATCTGGGGCCATGTTGGAAACAACCGCTGGCGCGACTGGCACTGGCAAATGCGCAATAGCCTGGTGACCATTGCACAGTTCGGGCCGATCTGGCCGTTGACGCTGCGCCGACCGGCAGTGCTTGAAGCGGTTGAACGGCAATATCCCTTGCGCGTTTCACCCTATTATTTTTCGCTATGCAATCCAAAAGACAAGAAAGATCCGATTAGAAGACAGTTTTTGCCAGATGAACGCGAGCTGCTTGACGCTCAAACAAAGGCGGATCCGCTCGGCGAAAAACGCTTTGAGCCTGTGCCGGGCCTGCTTCATCGCTACCGCAATCGCGCCGTGGTCATCACCACAAACGAATGCGCGGTGCGTTGCCGGCATTGCACGCGGAAAAACACGCTGTCTTGTTTCGCCGCTGACTTGATTTCCAAACGTCTGCCGGCAATTTTAAAGTATCTTGGCAAACACAAGGAAATCCGCGAAGTGATCATATCGGGCGGCGATCCGTTTTTGCTGGAGACTTCCGTGCTGGATTTTCTCTTGGGGGAATTGCGTTCGATTAAAAATGTGGAAGTGCTGCGCCTCGGCACGCGCGCGCCGGCGGTTCTGCCCATGCGCATTGACGTGAAGCTGTGCGCCTGCCTGAAAAAGCATCGTCCCTTATGGGTCAACACCCAGTTCAACCATCCGCGTGAAATAACAGCCGAGGCTGAAAGCGCCTGCCGCCTGTTGCAGGAAGCCGGTTTGCCGGTGTCCAATCAGGCGGTTTTATTGCGGGGCATAAACGATTCGCTGCCGGTATTGAAGGCGCTTTGCAACGGATTGCAGCGAATCATGGTCCGGCCCTATTATGTTTTCCTGTGCGACGGCGTGCGGGGCGTCAGTCATTTCAGGACCTCGCCGAACAGGGCCGCCGGTCTTGCCCGGCAAATGCGCGCCTCGCTGGGCGGCCTGAGCATGCCGCTCTTTGTGGCAGATATTCCCGGGAAAAAAAATAAAGTCCCGCTGGAAACGATGTAAAACCTCAGAACTGGGAACATAGCGACAATAAATCCCGCTTGCCAGTTTGCCTTTAGGTATTGTAACATCAGGCCTGAAACATATGATGACACCGTATGAATAAACAACGAAATTCATGGAAACCGGTCTATACCATCAACCCGGCCATTGCACGGGCATTGATGGAGATTGAAGCGGCCAAAGCTGTCGTCGAAAGCACGCCGTTGTCGCCGGTAATCGAGGCGGAGCTTCGGCATAAAGCGCGGGTGCGGTCGACGCATTATTCCACGCAAATAGAAGGCAATCGCCTTACTCTCAAGGAGGCCGAACAGGTCATCGAAAAAAAGAAAACGCATTTTCATGGCCGCGAACGTGACATCAGGGAAGTCCGCAATTATTGGGAAGCGCTTCTCAAGGTTGAAGATTGGGCGGCTCATAAGGCGGAATTCACCGAGGACATTATCAAGCGTTTGCATGCGGTCGTTGATAAAGGGAAGCGTTCCGGACCTACGCCATATCGTGATGGTCAAAACGTTATACGTGATTCACAGTCAGGTGGAATCGTTTATATGCCTCCGGAGGCAAAAGACGTTCCCCGGTTTATGGCGGAAATGGTGCAATGGGTCCGTAATGCGGAAAAAGACGGAATCCCGGTTCCGATTATCGCGGCCCTGGTTCATTATCAGTTTGTTACGATTCATCCGTATTACGATGGCAATGGACGGACCGCTCGGCTGTTGGCGACATTTATTTTGCAACGCGATGGCTATGGCTTGCACGGATTTTTTTCTATGGAGGAACACCATTCCCGGGATTTGGCCGGTTATTATAATTCGTTGGCTGTCCATAAGCGCCATAATTATTACGAGGGTCGGGCTGAAGCGGATTTGACCGCTTGGATCGCATATTTTACGGCCTTATTATCGAAAGTTTTCACGCAGGCCAGGGACGAAACCGTAAAATATGCCAGGCAAGGCATTCCTGCTGAGCCGGAACAATTGCGTAAACTTGACCATCGCGCGAGAATGGCTCTTTCACTCTTTGCCAAAAAAGATCGGATTGTGGCGCAAGACGTTGCGCAAGCGCTGGGATTGTCGACTCGCATGGTGCGTTTTCTTTTGCAAAGGTGGGTTAAGGATGGATGGCTGGTCGTGGTGAGCAAGGCTAACCGGTCCAGGGCGTATGGTTTATCGGAAATTTATCGGAAATTTATCGGAAATATAACGGCAGAATAAGTCGGAGCCGAGTCTGCGCTTTACAATAATGATATTCGCGTCATAATACCCCGCATGTTTGGTTTAAGGCTTGTCGCCACCGAAGTGCCGGTGTATAAAGAATTGGCCGTGGCAATGGCGGCCAACAAACTGGTTCACGCGCGCAGCGCCGTTATCATTGCCTATTTTGCAGGTAAGGAAACCGCTGATTACACGGCTAAGAAGCAAAAAGATAAAAAAATGTTTTAATCAGTTATCCGCGCTATCCGTGGTAAAAAATCACAAGGGAGGAAAGCAAAATGACAAAAATCGGAATTATCGGCGGGTCGGGGTTGGATGATCCAAAAATTTTAGCGGAGACGGGCGAGATAACGGTTTCCACGCCCTATGGCGAGCCGACTTCGCCGCTGACCATCGGCGAAATCAAGGGGGTGAAGGTTGTGATCCTTGCCAGGCACGGCCGCCAGCACACATATCCGCCGACGCAGGTCAACTACCGCGCCAATATTTTTGCGCTGAAAGAGCAGGGGTGCACGCATATTCTGGCCACCACCGCCTGCGGTTCATTGCAGGAGGATATCCGCCGCGGCGACTTTGTGGTCCTGGACCAGTTTATTGATTTCAGCAGGCGGCGGCCCGTGTCTTTCTTTGAGCATTTCGATCCGGGCATCAGCAATGCCAAGCATACTCCCATGGCCGAGCCCTTTTCCGAATTATTGCGCCAGAAGCTGATCGCCGCGGCGGAGAAACTTGATCTGCGCTATCACTCCCGTGGGACGGTCATTACGATCGAAGGGCCGCGTTTTTCCACCCGGGCGGAGTCGAACATGTTCCGGATCTGGGGCGCTGACGTGATCAACATGACCCTGGCGCCTGAGGCCATTCTGGCCAACGAGCTTGAAATTCCGTATGGCGCAATTGCCGTCGCGACCGATTATGACTGCTGGAAGACCGATGAAAAACCGGTGACCATCGCCGAAGTCATGCATGTCTTTGAGCAGAACGTGGAAAAGCTGAAGAAGCTGCTGCTGCTGACGATCGAAATGGTCGGATAGGTACAAAGTCAGAAAAAAAACATAAATTGGCTCAATGATTTCCGGCTTTGTGCCTGGTTAGATGTCAATACGCGTTTTTGCGGCTCGCAAGAGTTTTCAGGAGAATCTTGAAATCAAAGGCCAGCGACCAGTGCTCGAGGTAATACAGGTCGTATTTTATCCGCTCGTTGATGTCCGTGTTGCCCCTTAAACCGTTGACCTGCGCCCAGCCGGTTATGCCAGGCTTGGAAACGTGCCGCCACATGTAGCGGTTGATGTCCTCCTTGAACTGTTCCACGAAGAATGGGCGTTCGGGCCGCGGCCCGATCAGGCTCATTTCGCCCTTGAACACATTCCACAGTTGCGGCAGTTCGTCGAGATTAAAACGCCTCAGTAAAAAACCGATGCGGGTGCAGCGCGGATCGTTTTCAACGGTCATGACCGGCCCGGTATTTTCCTCGGCGTCGACGCGCATGGTGCGGAATTTTACCAATTTGAACACTTTTCCCCTTTCGCCGCAGCGTTCCTGCCGGAAAAAGATTGGTCCTGGAGAATCGCGCCTGATGAGCGCGGCGATCACAGCCATTGGCAGCGCAAAGAGCGTCAGGGCAATTGCCGAACCGAGGATATCTTCTGTTCGTTTTATGAGGCGGTTCCAGAAATCGTCGAGCGGCCAGCGGCTGACGCCCAGGAGGGGAATGTCGTCAATCGTCCGCATGTCGACGTCGCCGGTCAGGATGTGCAGGATGTCGGGGACCAGGTTGAAGGTTATCAACGACTGTTCGCAGAGCAGGATCAGTTCGATCATGCGTTCATTGCCAACGGAACTATCGGCCAGAATCAACTGGTCAACGCGGTTTGTTTCCGTGAATTTTTTGACGTCGGCGAGGCTGCCTTTGATCAGCTCCGGAGGAATTGCGGGATTAATCTCGGCAGCTTCGGAAGCGCGGAAAAAACCGGTGATGCGCGAGCCGAGGCGCGGTTCGTTCTGCATGGTGGTGCGCAGCCTTGCGGCGATCGAATTTGTGCCGACAATGATTATGTCCCTTACCCTGGTCCTGCTGCGGGCGGTGTGTAATTCCCAGCGGAAAAGAAGATAACGCTCGCCAATGACGCAAATCGCCACGGTCACGGCCGCCAGGGCCGCGGTTATGCGCGAAAAAGGCGGCTCGGTCCGGATGGCGAAGGCTAGGGCCGCGCTCAGGAGAATTCCCAGGCCGATGGCGCGAATCAGGCGCGGAATTTTATCGCTGAAAGAGCCGATTTGCGGCCGCACATAAAGGTCGAGCGACTTGAAAATAAAAAGGAAAAGCAGCGTGCCCAACAAGGCGGCCTTGCCGTACCTGAAATAAACGTCTGGCGGGGCGTTATCATGGAAAAGGGGTATCAAGCCGCTGTCGAACCTGAGCCAGGTTGCCAGCATAAAGCCGGCGAACACGGCCGCGGCGTCAAAGACGATCGCCAGGCAGCTTGTTAAAACGTCGAATGTGTCTTTCCTGCGCATTTTACCCCGGAAAACGATAGCTTATCCTGATACTGTTTTGCCGGTTTGTCAATGTTTATACAGCAAAAATCGCCTGCGGACGGCGTTGAATTCGGCCAGCGGTTTTTGCCAGGAACGGACTATGCTTTGCGGCGGCTCGCCGGCCTGCAGAGCCAGGCGGACCTGGTCCGTGCCGTAAAGCTTGTCGAAAAAATCTTGCCTTGTTCCCTTGTGTTTCCAGACAAATTCAATCCCGCTGATTTTTTGGATTGCGGCAATGATATAAACGCTTGTTGCCACCGGGTGGAAGATGTCCGGATTGTGGACGGCAATGCGGACGCCGTCGAAGATTTTCAAGTTATTTTCAGCTTTGTACGGATGACTATGAAAACTTACGCCCGGCAGATGACGGCTGTTCAGTTGCCGGCATAGCTTTTCGCTTTTAATGTCGGCCACGCTGAAAACCTGGAAAATCAAATTTGAATTGCGGCCGATATCGATGGCCGGCAAAGCCTCGCCGAAAACCGTCGCCAGGTAGCAATGAGCGGTTTCCCAGGAGCGGATGCCGGGCGATGGCGGGATCCAGGGCGGCCAGTCTTTTTCCCGCCTGGATTGCCGGAAATAATTCCGGATTTTTACAATCTTTAAATCCACTTGAAGATTCAGGTCATGTTTTAACAGGAGTGAAATTTCGCCGGGCGTCATGCCGTGGCACATGGGCGCCGGAATACAGCCCACAAAACTTGAGAATTTCTGGTCGAGCATGGGCCCATCGATAATGCGGGGCAGGGGGATGGGACGATCGGCGACGATAATCTCTTTCCCGGCTTGGGCGGCAGTTTCGAGAATATAGCGCAGCGTCGAAACATAGGTATAAGGGCGCGCGCCCAAATCCTGCAAATCGAACACGAGCGTGTCGATTCCGGCGAGCATGGCCGGCGTTGGCTTTTTCGTGCTGCCGTAAAGCGAATAAACCGGAATTTTCAATCGGGGATGGGTGTTGCTTTTGACCGGTTGACCGGCTGTTTCCGTGCCGAAGAAACCATGCTCTGGGCCGAACAGGGCCGCGAGTTTTACGTTTGCCTTCAATAAAACTTCTGTTGCCGGCGCGCCATGGGAAGAAACGGCGGCTGGATGGCTGACCAGTCCGATACGTTTTCCCTTGATCCATTTCCGTTTGGACCCCGCTAAAACTTCAATGCCAGGTAAAAAACGAGTATACATTGGAAGTTATCTCGCGAAGGCGCCAAGCTCGCAAAGATAATTTTTTCAAAAAACATGAACCTTGGCGGACTTAGCGTCTTGGCGAGAGAAGGTTTTTGAATTGTATTATTTATTTCCGCCGCGGAAGATATTCGTTGGTTTTCGACTTGCCACGCGCTTCTCTGGCCGGACTCGGGCTGGCGACCGGCTTGCCGAAGCGATAGATGGTTTCGCCGGCCTTGGCCTTGCCGAGTTCCTCGCGTGCCAGTTTTTCGACGTATTTTGGGTCGGTGGCGAGCTGGTCCTGCTGCTTGCGCAAACCTTTCACGGATTCCTCCTTGCGCAGATTTTCCTCTTGCAGTTCGGCTATCTTTCTTTGCCGTTCCTGATTCTGTCTGATTTTCGGTAGGAAGGCGCTGATAATGGCGATAACCACCACCAGGATAAAAGCGATCGTGGCAATCCGGTAAAGCGTTATCCAGAGTTTCATGTTGCGGAAAAGTTAGAAGGCACATAGGCAGAAGGCACAAAGTCGGAAACAGAACAGAAAATGATCTCCGGCTTTGTGCCTGTGTGCCTTTGCTGCTTTGTGCCTCGATCAAAGGCCATAAACGGCATTGTCTCCCAGGAGTTCCTCGATGCGCAACAACTGGTTGTACTTGCAGACGCGGTCCGTGCGGCAGGCCGAGCCGGTCTTTATCTGACCGGCATTGACCGCCACGGTCAGGTCGGCAATGGTCGTATCCTCGGTTTCGCCCGAGCGATGGCTGATCACCGCGGTGTACCCGGCGCGGTTGGCCATGGAAATGGCGTCCAGGGTCTCGGTCAGGGTCCCGATCTGATTGAGCTTGATCAGGATGGAATTGGCCGTGCCGGTCTCGATTCCTTTTTTCAGGAATTTGGTGTTGGTGACGAACAGATCATCGCCGACCAGTTGGATTTTGTCGCCGATCTTGTCGGTCAGTTTTTTCCAGCCGTTCCAGTCGCCTTCTGCCATGCCGTCCTCGATGCTGATGATGGGGAATTTTTTCACCAGGTCCGAGTAAAACTCGACCATGTCCTCCGATGTCTTGACGGATTGGTCGCTTTTTTTGAAGACATAGCGTTTTTTGTCGGCATCATAAAATTCGCTGGCCGCCGGATCAAGCGCGATAAAAACATCCTTGCCGGGTTTATAGCCGGCCTTGGAAATGGCCTTGACGATCACTTCCAGGGGTTCAGTGTTGTTCCTGAGATTGGGCGCAAAACCGCCTTCGTCGCCGACTGCTGTGCTCAGTTTCATGCCTTTCAGGATTGATTTAAGCGCGTGAAACACTTCCGCGCCCATGCGCAGGGCTTCTTTGAAACATGAGGCGCCTTTGGGCATGATCATGAATTCCTGGAGGTCGATCGGCGCGTCGGAATGGGCGCCGGCGTTCATGATGTTCATCATGGGCACGGGCAGTACCTTGGCATTGGCGCCGCCGATATAGCGGAAAAGCGGCATGGCGTGGCATTCGGCCGCGGCCTTGGCCGTGGCCAGGGAAACGCCCAGCATGGCATTGGCGCCGAGTTTTTTCTTGGTCTCGGTGCCGTCGAGTTTGATGAGCGTGCGGTCGATTTTTACCTGGTCGAGCGCGTCAAGGCCGATCAGGGCGTCCTGGATCACGGTGTTGACGTTTTTGACGGCTTTTGACACACCCTTGCCGTTATAGCGTTTTTCATCTCCGTCCCTGAGTTCAAGCGCCTCGTTTTCGCCTGTGGAGGCGCCGGAAGGCACGGCCGCACGGCCCATTATGCCGCCCGTCAGATGCACCTCTACTTCAACCGTGGGGTTGCCGCGCGAATCCAGAATTTCCCGTCCGTGTATGCTGACAATTTCCGACATGATTATTTCCTTTCTTTGTAAAAATCCTTTGCAGATGGAAAAACAATATAATGGCCGGGGAATGTTGAAACAAGTCAAATTATATGTTAATTTATCAGCCGGATGATGAGCGATGGCGATATTTGCGCGGAATTGAAGCGGGGAAATGTCTCCGTAATAGACGAACTGAACCGCCTTTACGGAGAGCGTCTGCTTCGTTCCGCCTTCCTTTTATGCGGCAACCGGATGGATGCCCAGGACCTGGCGCAGGATACGTTCGTTCAAGTCATGGAGTCCATCAAGCGCTTCCGTGGTGAATCCTCGTTCTATACGTGGATGCACGGCATTCTGCTTAACCTGAGTCGCAGGCATTATCGGCAGCAGGCCCGTTTGGAATATGACAACGATCTTTCGGATCAAACGGAGTCGCCCCACGCGACAGAACAGACCGAGCCGTTGGACCTGGAAAAAGCCTCGTCCGCAATGAGAAAGGCCTTACAGGCCCTCTCGGCGCCGCATCGTGAAATCATAGTTCTGCGCTATTTCGAAGCCATGAAAATCGAGGATATTGCCCGGCAGCTTAAGATTTCAAATGGGACCGTAAAATCGCGTCTGCATTATGCAACGCAATGCCTGCGCAGTTTTATGCCGGAAGGTTTGAACGTTTTTCGCTCTTGAGGCACATAATAACTGGAGGCATAAGAGACCGCAGGTTACGCTGATGGCACGGATGATTTAATAGGCGAAATCCGTGACATCCCTGGCCGCACTCCCTGGCCGTCTCGGGCACAGGCGGGCAGGCCGCGTAATCAGCGGTTAATTTAACGTATAGGAATTTTCCGCCAGAGGCGGATCCGCCTTCGGTGGACAATGTTTGTTACGGAACGTCGCGTGGAGCTCGACGTCCACCTTTAGGTGGGCCGGGCGCTCCGCCCGCCCGCAACACTGCGTGTAGCGCTGTGGGCAGGCGCACGGCAGTTGCCGAAGGCCTAACTTGATTGAGGCTGTCATGAAATGTGATAAATGCGAAGATTTAATGTACGAATATCTTGACGCGGTCTTGCCGCCTGATGTGCAAGAAGCAATCGAGGAGCATCTGGCGCAATGTCCGGCTTGTTGCGCGGCGTTCCGGCAGGAACGGCAATTTTCTAAATCCATGACGGAACTGTTCGAGCGGCAAACGCGGGATTTACGCCTTTCGCCACAAATCCGGCAGAACGTGTTGACGCGGCTGCAGCGCCGCCCCGCCTTGATCGTCCTGTTCAACCGTTTACCGCGTGAAATCATGAAAATTGCGGCAGTCATAGCAATCCTGTTCGCGGGTTTTTATGCGGGTAACGCTTTGTGGCAAAAAAAGAATGCAAATATCAGGGCAAAACTGGAAAGGGAAACCGATTGGCGCTATATTCTCGTTTCCCCGCGCACCGGCTGCTTTTTGGACCATCCGGAATTACAGCTTATGCGGGGAGGAAAATACCGTGAAAATTGATAAATCAGATGCCGCGCGAGACGGCTACTCCGTCATCCTGAACGAAGTGAAGGATCTCGGCCGTATTGATGCTACCTCAGAGATTCCTCTCCGTCAACTGACGGATCGGAATGACAATGTAACTTTGACGCTATACATCAAGGGAGCCATATCCTTAACGTTGCTTTGCCTTCTGCCGTTTATCCTTATTGCGTGTTCACGCGAAATTCAAACTGTCAACTGTCTTGCCAACGGCGGATTTGAAAAACTTGATGGTAAAGGTAAAGGAAATCCCATGTGTTGGTTCCGCGCCTGGCGCCCTGATTTGGCGACCAATTTAACAATGGAAATAGATCAAACCTGCGCCCATTCCGGGACAAACAGCGCCAGGATATCCTGCGCGGGGCTGAAGGAATTGGTCTGCAACAACTGGGAGCAGGAGATTCATGATTTTCCAAAAGGCGTGCGCTTGCATCTCACCGGTTGGATCAAAACGCAGGATGTCCAAAAAGATGACGTGGTTATTTGCGTTCAATGCTGGGATCAAGACGATCAACTGATCGGATTCGGCACAACACAGAAGAATTATATTTTTGAAGGGACCAAGGACTGGACACAAGTTCATGCCGATGTCTTTGTGCCCAAGGACACCAAAATTATCTATGTGCGGCTTGTTTTAGCCGGCAAAGGCATGGCCTGGTTCGACGATGTTTCTTTGTCGCCGGAAAAGAAATAGGCAAGCCGTCCTGTTCAGCGGCTTGCTCTGCGCTTCCTGAAAAATTCCAGGAATTCCTTGGGCGCCAGCACTCTGACGCCTGCTCGACAGCGTTCTGGAAAGTGCTTGAGATTTCCGGTAACGAGACACTCGGCGTCAGAAGAGAGTGCAACCTCCATGAATGGGTTGTCACTATTGTCCGGCAAAGCGCTGACGATAGGAACAGTCAACTGCGTTTCGGCTGAATTCTGAATATATTCGATTACAACCGTGGCCTTCTGTGGGTTGATATTGAACTGCGGGCGGTTCAACACCTCGCCGTATTCGATCAGGATTCGAGAGTCCACACACAGCGTAATCTCGTCCGAAGTCAGCATGCGGACGATTTCTCCACAATTCCCAAATGGCGTGAGCAACCCTGATACCAACACATTCGTATCAAGCACGATTTTCACGTCGCTGATTTCCGTCGTGCTTGCCGGACTCTCGTAATTTCGGCATCTATGTCGGCCATCGACAACCGATCAGTGCCGTTGCGCGCGGATTCCCGTTGGATATCAGAGATAGCCTGGGTGGTTCTGACGCGTCTCCATGTCGCCAACGACTGTTCGACGGTGTTTTGATCAACAGTCACAAGCAGGGCAACAGGTCTCCCGTTGCTGGTGACCACCATTTCGCTTTCGTTTGGCAATTCCCTCCATACGCGGGCCGAATTGCTCCGTAAATCACGAACACTTAAGAATTTCATTGTCTACCTCGATCGTCACTCAATAGTGTATACGATTGTCGCGCGATAGCAAGTTATTTTTTTTCATGTATTTTTGAACCTTTTTCAGGTTTGCGGCACTTCCTTAATAAGGCAATTATTGCCTTTCAATATAAACAGACATCCATAAAAATGGAGGACTGGAAATGAGCAACAAGCAAGTCCATGAAACAGTGATAGCGGCGGTATTCGGCATTTTAATTGCGATGAATACGTTTGGCCAGACCAAGCAGGATTACGAGCAGGGCGGAGATTTTACCAGGCCGCATGCCGGCGAAGGGATTGGATATATGATATCTAATAAAGATTCGTCAAGCGCCGATAATTCCGAAAATAAAGGGCCGTTTAAAGACCTGCCCATTTCTCCCATTTCATTAAAAGACGCTGTGGACGGTAAAAGCGTCACTTTGGTATTGGTCAAGGATTTCATGCGTATGGAAAACAGTGGTCCGTCCGTGAAGGATGTTGAATTTGAGCGATATTTCCCCGTAATTGATGAGGAACAAATTGTGCTGGGACGCTGGGTTACTGCGCGCACGGATGACGGGCAGATTATACCAATTTCAGTGGCGAAGGTTACGCCCGACAGCGAAGGCAATCTGATTCATACGTGGCGGTTGATTTCGTTCCCGGAAAAGTGTCAGGTTTTGGTTACAGTGTCATCCCTGGTTGGCCGGCGCGAGCGCCCGTTGCCTGTTGGCAAATATTCCATACCGCCGCCCGATAAATATCCGCCAACTGTGCAAAAATTCCTCAAGCCGACCGCCATGATTGCCAGCGAACATCAGGAAATCAAGGCAATTGCCGAAAAATTGCTGCAAGAGACCAAGGATCCGTATGTTCTGGCGCAAAATTTGGCGAAAATCATGAAGGCCAAATCCTATACGGCGCCCGCCGACGCTGATTTGAGCAATGTTCCGACAGCGGTTGCCATCCAGCGCTGGGGCGGTTCCTGTTGCGGGAGTGCGGTGAGCGCCATTGCAATATTGCGCGCCTGCGGCATTCCGGCGCAAATCACTTATTGTCCCGGCGGCTATATTCACGGGATCACCCGTTTCTATATCCAGGACTATGGCTGGATCAGGATGGATTCAACCTGCGGAGTGGGCAAGCTTCCTCTGGTCCAGGAGCCGGAGGATTTGGGGCTGGCGCGTTTCTTCGACATGCCCATTGGAATGGAAAGCGAATGGGGCAACTATGCCTGGCCGTATTACCATAATGATACCAAAGGCCAGTATCGGTTTCTGGTGGGCGGAATCGCGAATGAAAAGATAGCGTTCGCGGTCAAACCGGCTGCGTCCGAAAAAGATAAAGGTCCTGCCGAAGGATATGTCACCGAACCATATCCCCATTATGAACCCGGAACGTGGAACCTGGTTCTTGGCAGCGAGCCGGCTGCGGGATTGCGGCAATCCTGGGATAAAATTGCCGCAGCGTCGCGTAAGGCAATGCTTGAGAAAAAGATGGGGGCATTTACCGAGGTTGTAAATCAACTGCCAAAGGCCGATCAATATGTCGAGTTCGTGGAAAAAGAAATCAAGATGGAAAGCGGAGCAGTTCCCGGTGTGTCCACGAATACATTTGCGATGGAAAATAGGGGTATCGCGATTCTTTCCTCCTCCATCGGCACGGACTACCGCGTGGAGGATTTGGCAAAACTCATGGAAAAAGGAAAATTCTCGCCGCTGGTCATTGATTTTGCCTGGATCACTTATCACTGGGATCAGACCAAATTCGGCGAAGTCAACCGCCTGGTTGAAAGCGCCAGAAATGCGGGCATACCCGTGGCTGCCATGTATCGTCCCCGCTTTCTCTCGGACCCGACGGTCCCGACCCAGGTGGATGAGAAAGGAAGAGACGATTTTAAACATGGCTTTGAAATCAATTATTTTGACCCTGATGCGCGCAAGTGGGGAATTGAATGGGGTAATAAGATACTGGCAAAGTGTCCGGGCTTTGATGAAGTCATCATTTATAATCCACGCAATTTTGATACAAGCAAAAAAACGCTTGAGCTGGAAAAAAAGAATGCAAATGCGCGCAACGATGCCACCTGGCAATTCGTGCGCGAAGCGCGTCAATCATGGTCAACGCAAAAGGCGGGCGTGCGCGTAGGCGTGGCGGCCATGCAGAATGCAAATTTCTGGAAAAACGGCGTTGACTTGATTGACTCGGCGTATCCTTTTTTCTGCGTGCGCAATGACGAGAGTTTGCAGGATCAATTAAAAGAGTTTAATGCTTCGCGGAAAATTCTTGGGGGGAAAATGCGGGCAGCCCTGACCAAGGTGACTTGGGAGGAAGAACATCGGATTTCTCCAGCAGTATTTGAGCAATTCCATCAGATCACCCGTTCTCGGAAAATACCCTATCTGTTTTGGGAATTTGAAACATTGATTAATACAGCAAAATATACCCGGTCCGAATCCGCCCGGATACTATCGGTTACGCCTGACGACCTGACGGCGTTTGCGCCGGATAAAGCAAAGCAAAAAACAGGGTGCGAACCGAAAAACAAGGCGTCAACAACGCAAAAGGACGTCGTATTGGAAAATAGCGACATTGATTCGTTATTGGAAAACATCGACAACATCCCCGCCGACGAGAAAAACAACTTCGTGAATATCGAAAAACTGGTAAAAATCGCCGGGCAGGGCGAGAGCGACACGGGGAAAAGCATTTTTCAAAAGGCCCGGGCGATTGTCGAGAATCCCGCTGCGCGCGCGAACCAGCGCTGGATGTGTTGTTATGTGTTAAGCGGGATCCGTGATGAACGCGCCATTCCCGTTTTGACAAAGGTTCTTTGCGCAGATCCTGATGTCACTGTCCGCAGCGTGGCGGCCTGCGCCTTGGGTGAATTTAATTCGCAGGAAGCGCGCGCGGCGCTTGAGAAAGCGGCCAATAGCGAGAAAAATGCCGAAGTGCTTGGCGAGATCAAAAAAGCATTGGGCCGGCAACCGGCAGACGGTTCTGTCTCTTCTTCTGCCGCCGTGCCTGTTCTTTCTCTTCCGCCGAAAGAGGAAAAAATCGAGAAATTGCCCTGGCCGCACCAGGCGCCGGGGCTGACCCGGAAAGAAGTAGACAAGCTAAACCAGGATGTCTGGGTCATCAATGATTTCCCGCTTTATCAGGCCGACGAAGAAGGTAAAAGCAGATATATCCACGGCGGGCTTGATATTGTCCTGGACAACGGAACCAAAATTTATGCCATGCAGGATGGTTGGGTCAAATGCACGGACCACGGAAGCATTACAATTGCGGATGCCAAAGGCGATGAACCTTCCTTTGGCTGGGGATATGCCCACCTGGGCAATCTTCAGGTTCATGAAGGCGAATTTGTCAAACGCGGCGCTTACATCGGGGACATTAATTTCGACGGTCTGCCGCACATACATCTGACCAGGAAGTTCTCTGAAGGCAAATATTGGAAGGAAGACTGGCATTATGAAACAGCTCCCAACGCGTACTTCACGTATACGGACGAAACGCCGCCGGTCATCAAGAAGCCTTTTTATTTCTTTGAAAACAATTCCGAAAAAATGATTACGGCAAAAGTTTCAGGCAAGACCGTGGTTAGCGGCGCCGTGGATATCGTGGTCGGCATGCGTGATGGCGGCCTTTTTGCGCATTCAAAGGACAGCGGGTTCGGGGACCGGCTATGCCCGGCAAAAATCGTCTATGAGATTAAACCCATGCCCGGTAATGGAAAGCCAGGAACGTTTAAAAGTTTCGACTTTACCACCGCGGCTTTCAAGCAGGGCTTTTTCGGTGATGATTACAATACCAGCATGGCCAGGACCGTTTTTATTCATACGGACGTCATCGAAAAACCGGAAAACTATGACAAGACCTTTTCATATTATATCATCACCAATACGCGCGGCGATGGAACGCCTCGTGAAATAACTCCTGGAGACGCCGGTAACGCATGGAACACCGCAGCCGTTGACAAAAAGGGGAATGCGCTTTATCCGAACGGCGAATATGAAATTCGGGTTCGGGCGGAGGATTTTAAGGGAAATTCCGCCAAGGCTGCCATGACCGTTATTGTCAAGAATGTTAAACCACCGGCAGATATTGGGAAGGGAAATAGGTGATTACGGCAAGGCCATGACGTTGCCGCGGTTAAACAGGAAGTCGGGATCGATTGCGCGCTTGCAGGCCAGAACCTGGGCCGCGCCTTCGGCGCCGTAACATTGCAGAAAATCCTTCCTTTTCCGTTTGCCGGTGCCGTGTTCTCCCGAATACACCCCGCCCAATGCCGCTGATTTTGCCACGAGCGCGTCATAGACCGACACGGCGCGCTCCAGTTGTTCCTTGTGCGGCAAAATTGTAAAATGCAGATGGCAGTCGCCGAAGTGGCCGAAGGCCACATAATCGAGCCCTTCGCTTCGGATCAGATTATGGGTGAAGGCAAGGAATTCTAAAAACTTTTCAGGTGGCACGACCATATCGGTCATGATGGTGAAAGTCCCGCGCTGCTTGACCACTTCCAGCGCCTTGGCCGGCAATGAATGGCGGGCTTCCATGAACAGCTTGCGGTTGCGGTCATTGTCCAGCAGCATGATGGCCTGTTCGTCAATATTGCAGTCGGCCTCCACGAGAATGCCGAGCCATTCCTCGGCTGCGTCTTCCATGGTTTTGTTACGGAGTGGAACCTGCAAATAGATGCCCACCTGATCTTTGCCCTTAAATAAAATATCTTCGTGGTCCATGTGGCCGCGGCAATTGACGCCAAAATATTCCAGGGCACTGAGCATACCCAGGTTGCCTTCCAGGCGTTTGCGCAGGAAATTCAGGAAATTTACGGCGTTTTTTTCCTCAGGCAGCGAGAAGAAAAGATCCAGATAATCATCGGGCCGGTCAATCAGTTTGAGAGTGCAGTCCGTTACCAGGCCGAACAAGCCTTCGCTGCCGACAATAAGGTCGATAAAATCCATGGCGCCGTCCGGAGCGGAAAATGGGCCGCCGGCGTTCTTGATGGCCGGCTGTCGATAACGCGGCACGGGCCATTCCACAACATGCTGGCCGTCGTCAAGCAGGAATATTCCGTTGCTTGAAACATGCTGGCCTCGCCGGGCGCGCACAACAAAAGCGTCCGGCAGGAGCAATTCAATTTCTTCCACCCAGGCGCGCGTGGCGCCCATTTCGCCCGGCACAAACCCCGAGGCGTTGCAGGCGATTGTTCCGCCCACGGTCGCATCCGCGCGGCTGGTCGGATCTACCGGATAAATCAACTTGCCGTTGCCTGCTTTGAGCACTTCATTGCGCATATCTTCCAGGATCATGCCCACGGGCGCGGAAACGGTCCGGCGCGCGACATCCACCTTTGGTTCTGGCGCAAGCATGTTGCGCGTGGAAATGATCACGCCTTGTTCCGGCGTGGCGCTGCCGGTCAGGTTCGATTTGCCGGCGGAAATGTTCATGGGAATTTTCGCCGTAAAACAGGCCCGGAACAATATGGCGCATTCCCTGAGGTTTGCCGGCCGCGCCAATGCCTGGGCCTGGCCGGGCAGGTTGGAGCTGTCGGTGACAAAGCCGGCGATGATGTCAGGATCAAGCTCCAGCATCAGGGTAAAACGTTCTCTCAGAAATTTGGCAATAAGCTGGAGAGATTCGATTCCGGAATGTTTCCGGCAGAACTCGTCCACGGCAAGAATTTCTTCGGGCGCCAGTACGGACTGCAATTTGATCCGGTTGGATTTCATGGGCCAAAATTTGCCATGAAATCGGACTGGAGTCAATGCAAAGACAACGGGAGCCCGAGATTCTCCGATTATGCTGGTTCAAATGATTGACAAAGCCGCGAAAGACGGATAGAAATAAATTTTACACAATCGGACGTGTAGAATTTATGATGACAACACCTTATTATTTGATTGACGAAAGAAAACTGTTGCGGAACCTGAAAATCATCAGGCGGGTGCGTTTTCTTTCAGGAGCAAAGTCGTTGCTGGCATTGAAATGTTTCGCGACTTGGGCCGTGTTCCCATTGATGCGCAAATACATGGACGGCACAACCAGCAGTTCCCTCTTCGAGGCCAGACTGGGCCATGAAAAGTTCGGGGGGGAAACACACGCCTACAGCGTAGGCTATTCCAGGGAGGACGTCAGGGCCGTAAGCAAATTTGCCGACAAGGTGATCTTTAATTCGATCTCCCAACTGGAGGCGCATTGCGATCTTGTAAAGGGGCTCAAGCTTGGTTTGCGCGTCAACCCCGGGTTCAGTTATTCGCATTATGACCTTGCTGATCCGGCAAGAAAGTATTCAAGATTGGGTGTTATAAACAAAGCGGAGTTGATGCGCGCATCCAGCCTGATCAGCGGCGTGATGTTCCATTTCAACTGCGAGAACGACGATCTTGAAAATTTTTCAAAAAATCTTGGCCGGATCAGCCGGGAATATTCTTCGCTCCTCAAAAAGCTGGAATGGGTCAGCCTGGGCGGCGGGCTGGCCTTTGCCAAACAAGGCTATCCCCTGGAAAAATTCTGTAAACGGTTGAAACAATTCAGCGAAGAATTCGGCGTGCAGGTGTATCTGGAGCCGGGCGAGGCGGCCATTACCCGATGCGCGGAACTCGTGACCACCGTGCTGGATGTGGTGCATAATGAGATTGATATAGCCATTGTGGATGCCTCGATCGAAGCCCATATGCTGGACCATCTGATTTACCGCACCAGCCCGAGAATTTCATCGCCGGGGCAGGGGAAATTCAAGATCATGATCGCAGGAAGATCATGCCTTGCGGGCGATGTATTCGGGCAATATTGTCTGAACAAAAAATTGAAACGTGGCGATATTATGCGCATCGCCGATGCGGCCGGATATACCATGGTCAAGAAGAACTGGTTCAACGGTCTGTCCATGCCCTCAATCGTTGTAAAAAGATTGAACGGAACGCTTGAAAAGGTCAGGAGTTTCGGATACAAGGATTATATCGCAAGTCTGTCTTAACGCGGCGAAACGGCGGCAGGAAATATTTGTCATTCCGAGCATAGCGAGGAATCTCGTTTTACGAAAAAGACAATGCCGAGATCCTTCGGCTTCACTCAGGATGACCTGTTTATTATAATGCAAGGAGAATCCATGAAAAAGAACTTACTCATCATCGGCGCCGGCGGCGTGGCGCACGTAACGGCCCACAAGGCGGCCATGAACAACGATGTGCTTGGCGATATCTGCATTGCGTCGCGCACGCAGTCTAAATGCGATGAAATCATCGAAAGCATCAAACGCAAAAAGCATCTCAAGGACAAATCGAAAAAGCTTTACTCCCGGCAGCTCGACGCGCTCAATGTGCCGGCGACCATGAAGCTGATCAGGGAAACCGGCTCAGAGATCGTCATCAACCTCGGCAACGCCTTTGTCAACATGTCCGTGCTCGAGGCCTGCCTGGGAACCGGAGCGGTCTACATGGATACCGCCATTCACGAGGAGCCGGACAAGGTTTGCGAAAACCCGCCCTGGTACGCGAACTACGAATGGAAACGCAAAGACCGCTGCAGGAAAAAAGGCCTGACCGCCATCCTGGGCGCCGGCTTTGATCCGGGCGTGGTAAACGCTTATTGTGCCCTGGCGGTGAAACGCTACTTTGACAAGATTGACACGATCGATATAATGGATGTCAATGCCGGCCGCCATGGGAAATATTTCGCCACGAATTTCGATCCGGAGATCAATTTTCGCGAATTCATCAAGGTCTGGACCTGGATTAACCGGCAGTGGAAGCAGTACCCCACGCATTCCGTCAAGCGTATTTACGATTTCCCGGTCGTCGGGCAACAACCCATCTATCTGAATGGCCACGACGAGTTGCATTCGCTTTCGAAGAACATTGCCGCGAACAGCATCCGTTTCTGGATGGGGTTTGGCGATCATTACATCAACGTTTTCACGGTGTTGCGCACGCTTGGTTTTCTCTCGCATCTGCCCGTAAAGCTGACCACCGGCCAGGAAGTCGTGCCGTTGAAAGTTGTCAAGGCGCTTTTACCGGATCCGAAGACGCTGGCGCCGGGATATACCGGCAAAACCTGCATCGGCAATTTTGTGAAGGGCTGGAAGAACGGGAAGAAAAGGGAAGTATTCATTTACCAGGTTTCGGACCACAAAAAATGTTACGAAGAGGTCGAATCGCAGGGCATCAGTTACACGGCAGGCGTGCCTCCGGTCGCGGCGGCCATGCTCGTTGCCAAGGGCGTCTGGGATCCGAAGACCATGGTCAATGTCGAGGAACTCGACCCCGAGCCTTTCATCGCCATTCTTGACAAGATCGGCCTGCCAACGGACGTCAAGGAAATCAAGCCCGGCGGCAAATTGTCTTTCGACGGCACGGTCGGCGACTTGCGAAAGGAGCTTGAAAAATCAACAGCAACAGTCACGGTCTCTGCCGCCAACCCCATGATCGCCGTCTCTCCAAAACCGGCGTCAAAGCAGAGAAAAAAATAAAAAGCCGAGATGAAAATCCATCGCAGGCGTCATAAGTTGCCGTGACATTTTTATTCAACGTTTGTTGAGGCTGTTGCGGAATCGCCGGATGTTGTCATGGTTGTTGACTTTTCCGTTGCAGCAGCTGGTAACGGCCGGGCCATAGCTTTTTCGACTTCCTTGCGTATATCGGCAAGGACGCGCAGGAGGTACTGCAATTTTTTATTGTTTTTTTCCCGGGCCAGAAAATCAAGCCGCAGCAGATCGTAAATATTTACCCAGTTTTCATCCAGTTCGACCTCCAGGCACGGATTCGGCAGATAAAATCCGCGCGATATTCTCACGAACAGCTTGCGGTTATAAGGTCCGATGCGGAAAACCTCGTTGCGGGCCAGTACGGCGCTGAGGTATGCGCGCCGTCGCCGCTCAGAGGGGATGACCGGTTCTGGGAAATGTAAGAGCGCCTTGACGAAATCGCCGGTCTCAAAACCGGGAATGCGATGATTGATTTTAACGCGCAGGATTTCCTGGAAGAGCGCCAGCATGGAGTGGAGCAGGAAAAACTCCATTTTATGTGCGTCGATTTTAATCATCCGGTTTTCCGTTTTGACCCGTATGCAGGCCGGCGCCAGACCGGCGTATACTGCGCCCAGCCGCTCGCGCGCGTAAGCCGGATCGAGGAAAGCCTGCCGCAATGCGATCTGGAGGGGAATCCTGCCCCAGTTATCGTGCAAGGCTGGATTGGCGCCTTCCTTGACCAGCCAGGCCGCCAGTTCGGTCATACCCAGCCTGGTCGTAATCATGAGCGGCGTCTGGTTCAGCGGGTTGCGGAAATCAACGCCGTGCAGGTCAATTTTATGCTTCAGCGCGCTGAGGCTTTTGTCCTGATAATCCAGGGTATATTTGTGTTCCACGAAGGAACGATCCTGTTCCGGGGCGGCCGCGCGGTTGAATTTAAGATCCAGTAATTTTTTGAATACATAAGGCACCGCGTACGCAATGGCGTATTCATAGAGCAGAAGCTTGGCCTGTTTGTTGAAGTTATCGGGATTCAACGCCTCTTTTTCAAGGGCTTTGAAGGTGTCCGGCGTTATCACTTTCCACGGTACCGGACGGTTGTTGAGAATGGTTGAACGGATGGCTTCAGCCTGCTCCTGTTTGCCCTGTAGTTCAAGCTTGCGCGCCTCCTCACGCCAGTCATCCATTGAAGAGACTTCGGTTTTTACCGGCTCGGACTGTCCCTTGACCTTCAATCCGAGCAGATTGAACAAACGATGGGTCGTGTCTTGTTCGATCCAATAGACCGCGCGAACCGCGCGCGTGATGCCGACATAAAGTGCGTTGATGAAAAACTTGTAGGCTTCCAGGGATTTATCGGTCTTGTCCCGCGCCCGGGCGTAAGCCAGTTCAACGCGTTCCAAGTCTTCGGGGACGACTCCATCGGTGATTTCATTGAATTCCTTGCGGCAGGATGAGACAAAACCGATCAGGATGATGTTCTCGTATTCGAGCCCTTTTGCCTCCTGGATTGAAAACAGGAGCGGCGTGTGGAACAGTTTGCGCGCCTCGGTCTTGTCCTCCTCGCGCAGCACGATCACGGCAAAGTGCGTCGAGCGGGAGGTTCTGGCGTCAAGGTTGTGGATGGTTTTATCGTCATTGTGCAGGAATTCGACCACGCCGGTATTTTGCGAGGCGCAGCGCACGAGGTAATTGCTTTCGCGGTCAATTGATCCGAAGCGGGCATTCTTTATGAGCAGGAGCCGGTTGGCCAGGGCGGTTACCTCGGGCGAGTTCCGAAAGTTGCCGTTGAGCACACGCAAAATATCGGTATGGTCGCCGATACGGCGCTCGTAAAACATGGTTTTAATGTTCGCCCATGAAAAGAAATTGGGATGCACGATCTGGTTTGCGTCCCCGCAAAGCACGAATTGGTCGGTGCGGCGCAGGGACTGCAGGATGAGGTGGACCTGGATATTCGTCAAATCCTGCACTTCGTCCACCACCACAAAGTCATACGCGGGCTGCGCCAGATTCAGATAAGCGTGGGAAATCATGTTGTGATCATACCAGCCCTCGGATTGCATCCATGCCCGGTATTTTTCAAAGATATCATAGACCAGCGGCCGCTGATCTGCGGTAAAAATGGACTGGCGCACGCCGAGTGCCTGATAATCGGGCCTTGAAAGGAAGGGGCGGTCAATGGCCGAACCGGTCAATACGCCGTTAAATTCTTCGTAGAGCATGTGGGCGTCCTTGATGGGGTAGGAGTGGCGGTGGCGACCGTACCATCCGGCAAAGACGCGAAACGTGACGGGCCGGTTTTCGGGAACCCGCAACGATTCAATAAATTCGCGGAACGACAGGAAGTCGAGGTTTTGCTGGTCGTTTTCATAGTTGTGGGCGTAATACAGGCTCCGGGCGTGTTCGGCCAGATAAGGGGAAAGCGTCACATAAAGAACGTCACCCGCAAGCATTTTGATTTTCTCGAGCGTCAGGGCGGTTTTACCACTGCCGGCCGAACCGATGAGAATAAGCGGGGCGTGCCGGCTAAAGGCCTCATGCTGGCACTCGTCAAATGAAATGATTTTATCCAGGATATGAATGCGCGGATTCTGGGAGTTGACGTAGGAGAGAAGTTCCGTGTCCGTCGAAGACAGTTTTGCCGGATCGGGAATGGACACAAGCTTGCTTTCATCAATCCTGGCGCCGTTCAGAAAACGCGATTTTTCATAGGCGTGGTTTGAGATAATTTCAAGGAGCAGGATTTGAGTTTCGCCCCTGAACATGCCGATTTTAAAAAGGAGGCGGTCGGCGTCGCTCAACTTGGCGCGGTAAAAAGGAGTATTGCAGAGTTTTTTTACCTCCGCCGCGTGAAACTGACCGGACTTGAGCTGTTCAACGGTCTGTTCAAACTGGCGCTGAAACCGCCCCGGATGAAGGTCGCTGTACTGGAGAACATTCATGTCTTGTATTATTACATTAGATTAAAAATTATTTACAATCATATACAACTATGTATATTAACGGATATGAGATTAGAGGAAATCGTTGCCGCTGTCAGGAATATGCCGTATTTTGACTTGGCGACCATTGCGCAACTGTCGGGCGAGCCCAGACAATCCTTGCGCATGCAGTTGTCGCGCTTGGTCAGACACGACAAAATCAAATCTCTCCGGCGTGGAATGTATGCTTTGTGTGAGCCGTACCGCAAGACAAATCCTAATCCCGCTCTGCTGGCGAACCGGATTTATGCGCCGTCATATTTGAGCTTCCACTGGGCGTTGGGATATTACGGACTGATCCCGGAGATGGTTTTTCAATTTACAAGCGCAACAACTCGTGTGCCGCGCTTGTTTAAAAATGAATTTGGAAGCTTTCAGTACAGGCATATCAAGCCGGATTGTTTTGCCGGTTACCAGGCAGTGGAAATTGATCGTCAGAAAGTGCTGATCGCCACGCCTGAAAAAGCCCTCCTGGATCTGTGGCACATCGTAAGCGGGGAATGGCCAATGGAACGCATGGCCAGCATGCGATTCCAGAATTTTGAAGCAGTATCACTTAAAAAATTGACAGAGTATGTTGAGCTTTTTCATTCGCCCCGGCTGGTTCGCGCTGTCAAGAGTTGGCGGGCATACATGAAGGCTGAAATGGAAGGGATTAAAAAACTGTGAAAGAAGAAGCAATCAATCTTGCCAGAGACGTTTCGGACCCTGCACGGCGACTGAACGTGCTTCGGGAGTATCTGCAGGCTCTGGTAATGCGTTCGCTTCATGAAAGCGAGGCATTTCAATGCATCGCTTTTGTCGGCGGTACGGCATTAAGATTTTTGTATGGTTTGCCAAGATTTTCTGAGGATCTGGATTTCTCGCTTGATTCTGGAAAGGGCTATGATCCTGCGAAATGGATGCGCAAGACAAAACACGATCTTCAACTTGCCGGCCTCGATACTGCGATTACCGTGAATAACCATAAGGCCGTGCATGTGGCCTGGATCAAGATCGCTGAAGTGCTCAAAGCTACAGGACTGGCTGGGATGGTACAACAAAAATTGTCAATCAAGCTGGAGATTGATACGCGTCCCCCAGCCGGGGCGCAAACGCGAAATCAAGTGATCGAGCGCCACAGGATGTTTGCGGTAAGGTGTTATGACCTGCCGTCACTTATGGCCGGCAAATTGCATGCTTTGATTACACGTCAGCATTCCAAAGGCAGAGACTGGTATGACTTTGTCTGGTATCGGGCACAAAGGCCGCAGCCTGAGCCGAACCTTGTTTTGTTGCAGAATGCGTTGGATCAGACGGAAAGGCAAAAGTTGGAGAGTAGCAAGTGGAAAGACCTTGTACACGACAAGATCGGTAAGCTGGATATCAGTAAAGTAAGAGAAGATGTTCAACCATTTTTGGAAGAACAAAGAGAAGCGGATTTGATAACAAGGGAAAACTTGGAATCGTTGTTGAAAACTACTGGTTGATATGCACGACCCTGGCTGGCGGGAAACCGTTGAAGGGGGTGGATGAGGCCACGCTATAGGCGCCGATGTCTTCAGTGTAGAGCATGTCTCCAAGCTCTAGGTTGGCGGGCAGTTCCTCGGCCAGTGAGACTGTGTCGAGCGCGTCGCAGGTCGGCCCAAAGACGGTGCAAATTTGTTTTGGTCCTTTTTTGAAAGCCTTGGGGTGATACTGGCAGTGGTCGAAGATGATGCCCGAGAAAGTGTGGTAAACGCCGTCGTCAATATAATAACAGAGTTTGCCGTCGCGCACGGCCTTGCCGATTATTTTTGAAACGGCGGTGGCGGCCGTTGCCACCATGAATCTGCCCGGCTCGGCCAGTATTTGGATATCCTTCGGGAAAAGCCGGTCAAGCTCGGTATTGATCATTTTTGCCAGTTCAGGGAACGGTTTCACGGTTGCGTCGTAGGGCGCCGGGAAGCCTCCGCCGATGTCCAGCAGGAACATCTTGGTGTAACCGCGGTCTTTCGCTTCCTTGAACACGTTTGCCGCGAGGTTGATGGCCTGCACGAAGTTTTCAAAGTTGGTGGTCTGGCTGCCGACGTGAAAACTCAGTCCCTCAACCATCAGACCGGCCCGGTCGGCTTCGAGGATCAGATCCACCGCTTCTCCCGACGATGCGCCGAACTTGGAGGAAAGTTCGACCATGGCGCCGGTGTTGGCGACCTTCAGGCGCAGGACAAGCCCCGAGTGCGGGGCATACTTCCTGATTTTTTTGATTTCTTCAGAATTGTCAAAAGTCACAAGCGCCTTGTATTGATCGAGCTCTTTCAAGGTTTCGTTGTCCTTGATCGGGTGAGCGTAGATAATCTTGTCCCAGATCCAGTCCTGCCTTTGTTTGGCGGGCAGGTCCTTGATATATTCGTACACGATCATGAATTCCGGCATGGAGGCCACGTCAAAGCTTGCGCCGGCCTGGTAAAGGGTCTTCACAATGGCCGGATCCGGGTTAGCCTTGACGGCATAGTAAGCTTGAACGCGTGGGAGATGTTTTTTAAAAGAAAAATAGTTCCGGCGCAGCAGGTCATGATCAAGCACCACGATGGGAGTGCCATGCTTTTTTGCCAGTTGTTTAAGAGTTTTTAATGCGGCCATGAATAAACCTCATCCGTTTAAAATTTAGGATTTCGACCCTCCTCCCAAACTACTTTGTACGTTGGGCAGGTATTCGATTTTTCAGTTTGGCGCCCCCTACGGGAGTCGAACCCATCTTTCCAGGATGAGAACCTGATGTCCTGTCCGATAGACGAAGGGGGCAAACCGGATGAAAATATCCATAATTCAACGTTACTTGTCCAGATTTTTTCTCGTTAAAGAAAAAGGGCGAATTTGTTGAGAATATCAGATCGCTCTTGCCCGTTTTTGACGACATTCCAACATTCTGCAGAATGTTAGAATGTTTTCATAAACTTTAAGAAGGATTTGCCATAGGGCGAGAGAGTGTGGGCGACCCGGCGGCCACGGTATTGTTTGTTCAAAAGGCCGGCCTGTACTAAAGAGCGGGTATGTTGCGAAATGGTTTTAAAGTTTGCCCCCAGCGCGCCGGCCAACTCTTCGACCGCAATCCCTTCGGAACTTTCAACGGCGAACAAAATTGCTATTCGTCGATGATTGGCCGCTCCCTTAAAATACCTTTCCAGTTGTTTAGAGGTCTTCATATTTTGCATGACAGAACATCTTCAATACTCCAACATTCTGCAGAATGTTGGAGTATTGTCAAGATTTTTTATGGCTTTTGTAGGAACATTTCCTTCAACCGGACATAATCGGTCTTGCCGTTGCCGAGTTTGGGTATTTCGCGGACTTTGATGACTATCCGGGGAATGGCCAGCTCGGAAAATCCCTGGGACTTCAATGTTTCACGCACCTTGGCGGCGTCCAGTTCCTCTATGTTGGTTACCGCGATTAGTTTTTCGCCCTTGATTTCGTCCGGCAGGCTTATGACCGCGATCTCCTTGCGGCCCGTTAAGGCCGGAGATGATAACGCCGCCTCCACGGCGGTCAGTGAGATCATTTCGCCGCTGACCTTGGCAAAGCGTTTCAAGCGGGCGCGTATTTTCAGGAAACCGTCCGGCGTCATTTCCACCACGTCGCCGGTGTCATACCAGCCCTGGTCTTCGATCAGAAATTTATGGTTGGCTTTTTCATTTTTAAGATAACCTTTCATGACATTCCTGCCTTTGACGTAGAGTTTTCCGATCCTGCCGTTCTGGCAATCAATTCCATCGACGGGCAGGATTTTATATTCGATGCCGGGCAGGAATTTGCCGACAGTGCCGTGCTGGTTTTCCACGGCATTGTTCATGGCGATGACCGGCGAACATTCGGTGGCGCCGTAGCCGGAAAGCACTCGCATTCCGTAAACCTTGGTGTAAGTTTCGAACACAGAGTCGCTCAGGGCCTCCGCGCCGCAGTAAATATAACGCATGGAGTAAAAATCGTAAGGGTTGGCCCGCATGGCAAAGCCGCGCAGAAAAGTATTGGTAGCGATCAGCATGGAGCAGTTTTGCAGGTAGGCGGTTTCCGGCACGATTCGATAATGCAGCGGATTGACGTACAGAAACACGCCGGCATTGGCAAAGAGCGGCATCAGAGTGCCGACCGTGAGGCCGAAGCTGTGGAACATGGGAAGCGGGTTGAGGAGAAAATCGTTTTCCCTGACGTCAATCCTGGCAAGGCATTGATAAATGTTCGAAATGATATTTTCATGACTGAGGCGCACGCCCTTGGGAATATCTTCCGAGCCGGAGGTGAAAAGAATGACTGCGGTGTCGGATGGGGGTGCGTTATTGCCTGGGAAAAATGAAGCCGGCTGCAGAAACCGGACAAAGGCTTTGATTTTTTGAAACAGCCCTGAGGAATTAATCTGTTTTTCAATGTCCTCCATATAAACAACGGTTTTCTCCTGAAAGATTTCTGTTCCGATATTGATTTTTTTCAGAAATTTCCGGGAGGTGACTATTACGCGAAGGTCAGCCAGGTTCATGGCCTGTTTAAGGGCTTTCACGCCGCTGGTATAATTGAGAAAGGCCGGTATTTTCCCGGACAATTGCAGGCCCATGAACAACAATGCGGTTACGGAAAGGTTTGGAAGCAATAATCCCATGACTTGGTCCGGGTATTTTGAAAAATATTCACTCAGGATGCCTGCGGACAAGAGCGCTGTGGCATAGCTGATTTGCCGGCCGGTGACGTCCTTGAATGCAATTTTATTTTTGTTTTGCCGGCAGAGCCGGATAAACTCCTGGCCAAGCGTGGCCGGCTTATTGTGTGTTTCGTAGAAAAGTTCGCAAAGCATGGCATAGATGCGGCGGGTGGCTTCTTTTTTCCTTTCCTTAGGCAAAAAACAGTCGAGTTCCATGGGGGCGATGAGTTTTCCGATCGTCATGGTGATTCGGGCAAACAACCGTTTTTTACCGCGCTTCCTGGAGAAAACCGTCTGATAAGTGTCCAGGTAGATCGGCAGTATTTGCGCCCTGGTTTTAAAGGTGATCAGCCCGGCGCCTTCATAGACCTTCATGAAGCTGCCGGTGGTGCTGATGCGCCCTTCGGGAAAAATCAGCAGCGGCCGGCCCTGTTCCACATATTTGATCGCTTCCTTAAGGGCATAAGGATTGGATGAATCAATCGGCAAGGCGCGCGATTTTACCGGTGAAAAGTTCATAAACCAGCGCCGCGATATTTTCAGATCCGCAAGAATTTTGAAGTCCAGATCCAGATACGCCCAAAGGATCACGCCGTCCAGGAAACTGGCGTGATTGGATATGATTAACAGACGCCCGGATTGCAGAGGGACATTTTCCAGGCCGGTGATTTTAATGCCGTGAAAAAGCCGCAAGTATAAACGTACGAGTTTTTTCAGGATTATGTCAAGCAACATGGGCTTTGAATTTTTGTTGAACGTTCGAATTCCGCCAAGGCGGGATGACCTGCTTTGGGTCCGATCAGAAATCCCCAACTGGTCGGTTGGAATCCGGAGAGAACATAGGCGATTGGCCAGTACCAGATATACATGCCGGTGCAGGGAAACACGATGACCTCATGCCTGCCCAATCCCGAACGGGTTATGAATCTTTCCGCCACATGCCTGAAAAATGCCGTCGAGTGATCATCAATCCCGATTACATGGTTTACGATCCAATTGCCGTTGTTGGGCAGCGTTATCAAGCACATGGAACCGTTTTTTTCGATAATCTCCGCAAAGAGATTCATCACTTCATAATGATAATTGATGTGTTCTAGCGTTTCCATGCACAAGATGACGTCAGGCTTGTAATCTTCCATTACCTTTCCCATTTTGTCCGGGCCGGACTTGACATTAAGATCAATGGGATAGTCCACGGAAGGGTCGTTCTGGACGTCCACAACGCGGTATTCTTTCGAAACAGCGCTTATTTCATGATAAGCCCGTGCGAATTTCGGATATTTCTCGTCGCATCCTGGCATTTTTCTGCCGCCCACATCCAATACGACCTTGCCGCGGGAAAGATCACGTGCCAAGCCAAGGCGTGAAATCATATAATTATCCTTTTCTTGAAAAATTCGTTTGAAACTCCGAAAAGAATACGGCAAAAACGCGCAATAAACAAGAAATCTTCTTGTAACAAGAATAATGGATGTGTAAAAATAAAAATCTGGACAAAAATAGAACGTTTGGGCGGGGCCCGATATAATCACATGAACAAGAGAAAAGCATCTACGGCATTAATACCTTCCTTGACACTTCCGCCACGGATTGAATTGATTCTTCTGATAGCTGTTATTTGTGCGGCTGCTTTTTTCAGGCTGTATCATCTCGGAGCGCCGGCTTTTCGGGCCGACACCATGATTTTCCTGGATTTCGCCCGCCAGCCGCTCGGGCCTGCGGAATTTTTCACTCAATGGACAACCACTCTGGGGATGAACAAGACCGGGCAATTTCCCTTTGCCGTGGCGTGGCTGAAAGCGTTTTTGAAAATCACGGGCGCCGAAATAACACCGTTTGCGGTGCGCCTTCCTTCGGCCATTTGGGGCATATTGGCGGTATTGGCCGTCTATGGCGCCGGCCGGGTATTGTCCGGGAATGCGTTTGCTTTGTTTGCCGCGGCTTTGTTTGCCCTGGATCCGTTTCATATAGGCGTCAGCCGCGAAGCTTATTTTTATCCGCCGTTGGTCTGCGGCAGCGCGTTTTTGCTTTGGGCGGTATTTCTCCAGATAGAGACAATCCGGGACGAAAGCTCATTGCCGCTCAGGTTTTACGTTCTCCTGGCAACCGGTTTCTTTTTGACTACCTACGCTCAGCCTTCGTCCTGGCCGATGGCGTTTATGGCGGCATTGGCCATTTTATGGTTTCAGGTTAAAGTCTCTTTACAAAAAAGGCGGATTTTGCGCTCTTTAATTTTGGTTGTTCTTGTTTTTGTGTTCATAGGTGTACCTTTGCTCTTTTCGGACTGGGCACTTCCGCAAATGATCAGCGCATCCTCTGCAGAGCATAAGGCATATGTGCGGCGGGTATTTGGCTCAAGCCCGGAATCGGTATTTTTTACGCTGGCGCGAACTCTTTTTTCGTTCGGATGGGGGATGACCGTTCCACGGATATTTTTTACCATGGTGGTTGTTACGTTAGGCGTGGCGGCGACAATTCGCTTATGGCGCCGGTCGCTCGTGATGCCCGTTCTTGTGATTTTATTGGGGGGAGGGATATTGCTGTTTGCGACCGCCAGATACCTGCTGTTGGAACAAGCCGTCAGTTCGCGCTATTTGCTGGCCTACCTGCCATTGTATTTGTTCTGGCTTGCGATCGGTTTATGGTTTGCTCCGGCCATATTGCGCGGCCCAGGAAAGATCGGCGAAAGAACTTCGCTCGCCATTTCTGCCGGCCTCATGGCCGTGGCTCTTGGTTTGAACGTCTGGCCGGCTTATCTTGCCACGCAACTGAGGGGGAAACCGATTCCCTACTGGGATATTGTGCATTGGTGCGACAAAAATCTTCCCTCCCGTTCGCTTGTGCTGGTCGAGCGCTGGTTCGATCCCTGGAATGAGTTGCGGGTGCACAATTCCACCAATGTTTATTTTACATTTACAGTGCCTTCTGAACCGATGGATGTCTTCAGGCAGATGAACTGGCCTTTGACCGCCAGGCAATTCCTGGAAAAATTTCCTGATGCCGCCTATCTTGAATTTTCCCGGGCGGACCGGGACGTGAAAGGGGTGGTGACGAACTGGTCCTTTGCCCGCAGCGTTTCGTTCACAAACGAGGCCGGCATTCGTCTGGCAAAACTGGGGCTGGCGCACCGCGAGGAATTTTTTACTCCTAATGCCAACCGGCTGATTGCCACCATTTTTTACAATTCGCGCGATGATGTGCTGGCCCATGCCAAGGCGGCCGGCAAGGAATATCTGGTTCTATATGGTCCGGAATGGGGGTATGCGAAGCTTTGGCAACAGTTGCGGGATTTCCGCGACTGGCGCATCCTTGAGAAACAGGCCGCCTTGGATGTTTATAACCTGACCGGCAAGACAAACGCGGTGGCGCTTAAACTGAGCGGCATGGCATTAAATGGAATGAAACGCACGGAATGCCGGGGAAAATACCATGACTTTCGCCATTTTCAGCTTGATGAATGGGTAATAAAAAATATCAGTCTCAATCCAGGACTCAATAAAATAGTCTTTTCAGACTCACTTTGGTCCGTTTCAAAAATTCCATTGCTGGTGGATCAGGTCGAAATAATCCCGGAAACCATTCATCACTGATTACGCGGGGGATATGATAAAAATACCGTTGCCTGATGAGTTGCAATACGTGCGCGAAGATGGCGCGCCTTACTTGCGTTACACCGAATTCAATCATAGCCCCGTTCACCGGATCAGATTGACCTGCATTATTCAAATGTTGGACAGGGCAATCTCCGGCGGGCGTGGAAAAATCCTTGAGATAGGTTGCGGTGTTGGTAATATTGCCATTCCCATTGCCAGTCTGGGGCATGATGTCACGGCGTGCGACATTCACGGGCCTTCGATAGAAGAAGCTCGGCAGCGCAACTGTTTTTCCAATCTGACTTTTGTGCATGGGTCCATTGACTCGGTAAATTCCGGAGAATATGATGCGGTTATTCTTACCGAAGTTCTTGAACACGTCCGCAAATACCGGGAGATGATGGGGTTGATTGTCCGCCTGATGAAGAAAGACGCCACCCTGATCATCACCGTTCCCAACGGTTGCGGCATCACGGAGTTGTTATGCCGGCCGAGTTATGCCCTTAAAAAATGGCCGGGCGGCGCGGCGGTAATCAAGGCCGTTAAACGCGTCCTGAAGACCGCCGATCCGACGACCGTTAATTTTTCTTCGCCGCATGTTAATTTCTTCACTTTGCAGTCTCTTGACGGTCTTTTTGAAGATTGCCGGGTCGAAGTTGCCTCATTCCGGCGTTTTTTCTTTCTCTGGCCGTTGTGGGAAACGTTTTTTTCGGAACGGGGCTATCCGCCCGATTGGCCGGAAAGGGATTTTCTCCGCTCGCAGAAGTTGCCTCCGCCTCTTTGCGCGCTCTGGGCCTTCGCCCTTAAAAGGAAATCGGTCCTGTAACATGAAAATTCTGCTGGTCACCAATTATCAGCCGCCGCACATGGGCGGGATTGAATATGCGGCCGTTTCCCTGAAGGAATGCTGGTTGCGGCTTGGCCACAAGGTAACATGGCTGACTACTGATATTCCGCGCGGAATGTCGGAAAATACGCCGGAAAATTTACGCGTGTCGGCTGCTAATTTTCTGGAGCGTAATTGGCAGATCAACACCCCGCTTGTAAATCCTTTTTGTCTGCCAATTATTAATAGTGCGATTGATTCATGTGATGTTGTAAATGTCCACAGCCTAGCGCCAGGCCTTGCCAGCTTGACAATGATATTGGCACTTTTTAAGAAAAAACCGGTCGTGGCCACCCAGCATGTCGGCGTAATACCGCTGTCGAATAAAATACTGGATGCCGTTCAAAAGAAAATTCTTTGCGCGTTGGCCCGCTGGGGCGTTAAGCGAGGGATGAAACTCACTTTTGTGGGCGAGGCGGTCAGGCAGTGGTTTGTGCAAAATGCCCCTCTGCAACCGGAGAAAACCATCATGACTCCCGCCGGCATTGATCATAAAACTTTTTATTTTGTCGGTAATGATGAAAGAAAAACTTTCCGTGGCAAATGGCGTCTGGATGAAAAACGGCTTAATGTTCTGTTTGTCGGGCGTTTTTATGAAAAGAAAGGTCTTCCGCTAATCAGGCGATTGGCGAACGACTGTCCTGAAGTAAAATTCACGCTCGTGGGGCAGGGACCGCTTTCTCCTGCAGAATGGGGATTAGCCAATGTGCGCGTCATCGGCTATGTGACCAATGAGGAATTGAGGGAGCTTTATGGCGCGCATGATTTATTCATCATGCCTTCGGTCGGCGAGGGCTGGCCGGCGGTTGTTCCCCAGGCCATGGCCTGCGGTCTGCCGTGTCTGATTTCCGAGGAAACATTTGCGGGCTATGGCAAGGACAGGGATATGTTTCTGGTTTGTCGGCGCGAGCCTGCGGCGCTCAAACAAATGATATTACAATTCGGCGAAGGTTTGCCGGCAGGCCTGATGCTGCGCGAAACAGTGTCAAAATACGCTTTGCAGCATTGGAACTGGGAGACTACGGCAAAAATTTACCTGGAATTTTTTGCGAATTCGCCGATTGTCTCGCTCACAAAATAAAGCGGCCTCTTTTTTGATTCGTCAAAGATGCGGCCGATGTATTGCCCGATTATTCCCAGGCTGATCAACTGGATGCCGCCAAGCAGAAGCACGGCAACCATGATGGTGGCCCAGCCGGGCACTGTTCCCTGCGGATGGCGCAGCTTGGCGATGATGACATTGACCGCCTCCAGTGCGCCCAGCAATGCTGTCAAAACGCCTGCGCCCGTTACCCACGTCAGCGGTGAACTGGAAAAGGAAGTCATGGCGTCCCAAGCGAGCACGAGCGATTTCCAGACCGGATATTTGGTTTCGCCAGCCAGGCGCGGTTCGCGCTTGTACGTCACGGCGCATTGCGTAAACCCGACCCAATTGGTCAGGCCGCGCATAAAACGGTGCCGCTCGCGGACTTGTTTGAGCGCCTCAACCACTTTGCGGTCAATCAGACGAAAATCGCCCGCGTTGATGGGCGCGTTAAAATCGACCATTCGCCTGAATATCCTGTAGAAGAGCGATGCCAGAGATTTTTTCAGCCAGGTTTCTCCGGCGCGGTGTTCGCGCACGGCGTAGACCACCTCAAAACCTTCGCGCCATTTTTCCGCAAGCTGCGGGATGACCTCGGGCGGATCCTGCAAGTCGGCGTCAATGATCACGGCCGCGTCACCACCGGCGTAATCAAGCCCGGCCGTGATCGCTATCTGATGCCCAAAATTTCTGGAAAGTTTGATCAGTTTGACGCGTCTGTCTTCCTGCGCCTTGGCGGCAACCCATTTTGTTGAGCCGTCCGAGCTGCCGTCGTCGACGAAGATGATTTCAAAATCTTCCCCTTTGCCGGCCAGCGCGTCGGCCAGACGTTCATAGAGCGTGGGGAGGTTGTCTTCCTCATTGAGGAACGGCACCACGATTGATAACTTTGCTTTAGTGACAGATGATGACATTCTGTTTTCCGACCTTGTGCCTCTGTGCCTTTGTTACTTTGTGCCTTTTGTCTTAATAACCTCCGCCGCCTCCTTCAAGTCATTAGCAATAGCATCCGGCCGGCAATTTTCAAGGCTAAAAAATCTTTCAACCTGTTCGATTTTAAGTTTGGTCACCAGGATGGTGCGGCATCCGGCCGTTTTTCCGGCCTGTATATCGTTCAAGCCGTCCCCGACCATCCAGCTTTTCCGCAAATCAATGTTGAATTCGCGGGCCGCCCCGAGCAGGAGGCCTGGCTTGGGTTTGCGGCATTCGCATTCGACCGCATATTCATTCTTTTTCTTTGCCGCAGCCGGGCAATGGGGGCAAAAACGCAAATCGTCCCATTTGGCTCCTTCGGCGGCAAGCAAGGCGGCCAGCTTGTTGTTGACCGACGCCAATGCTTTAAGGGAAAGGGTTCCCCTGGCTACGCCCGGCTGGTTGGTCGCCACTATCGCAAGGTAACCATGCTGATGGGCGCACTTTATAAACTCCGCCGCATAGGGTTTTAGGGAAACGTCTTTGGGCCGGCGGGGCGAATCCAGAGTGCCGTGGGTTTCGTCATAAACCATATCGTTCAACGTTCCGTCCCGGTCAATAAAAACCGCCTTGTTCATAATGCACAAAATTACATATTTTTATGCATTATGCAAGATAGATATGATGCCGGCTTGTGCTGCTGGCGGGGAGTATCAATTTTAGAGAATCCTGCCCTTTTGCCTGCGGTATTCTGAGGGCGAACAGCCGTAATGCTTTAGAAAATGGTGATGAAAATGGCTCTCGTCCACGAAGCCCCATTCGGATGCTATGATTTTCATCGGTTTCTGGGTGTGGAATATCTGGTCCGCAGCTCCGCTCAGACGGTAACGCAGCGCGAATTTTGCGAAGGATATTCCCATGGTTTTTCGAAACGATTTTTGGAAGCTGAAACGGCTGAGATCGCAACTTTTCGCGGCGGAATCAATGGTGGTGCGAAGATGGTTTGTAAACACCATGTTAATCGCCCGATCAAGCGATTGGAAAGCGGGCGGCAGGGGGGATGGAGCGGCTTCCCATTTCTCATAAAGGATCAACAGAATTTCCAGGAGCCGTATTCTAAGCCACAACTTCTGTTGTGGCGGCGGACAGCCTGCCAATTCCAAAAGATGGCGTCCGAGTGAAAGTGTTTGGCCTGTTTTTGAGGGCGAAACCTGGGGGCGTTCTGTCGGGGCGGAAGTAAAAAGCGGCAGGGCGTTGAAATCGGGCGTTTCCGGAAAGCGCATATTGGCCAGGAGGCCGGGCCACAATAAAACAATCACCAGCTCACAGGGAGTTTCCAGAGCCTGGGTTCCATGAGGCTCCCATATGCCGGATAACCAGACCTGGCCGGGCCTCAAATCGATTGTTTTGCCGCCGTATATTCTCCGCAGTTTGCCTGAAAGCACTATTCCCAGTTCCAGTTCAAAGTGCATGTCGAAGTCCGTCTGTCCGCGTTGCCTCATGACGTAGTGGTCAATCCGGATGGGCGTCCGGTCGGAAAGCATCAGGGCCATCTGTTTGATTTCGCCTGATTGCACGGGTGATTTTCTGTTGCGCATAAGATTAAGCTTAAAACATTCGGCACAAAAATACAATTATTAAACCGGTTCTTACATTTGAAATTTCTCGTCTTTTTCATCCGGACGATTTATTGTTGAAATTAAATAATGCAAAAAACAAGCAAATAGGGGGAAGTTATGCTGCGTATTGGCGCGATTGAGCCGACCGTTCTCTTTGTTAGAAAAAAGGACAAGTTGTTGCAACTGATTGACGTGGTTGTCGATAATCGGGGCGAACCTGCCGAGGCCGATTTGGAGTTCGATTTCCGGTCCGGCAGGACGGAGTTTCACCTTGGCCGGATCGAACGCGGCCGGCAGACCTGCAGGATTTCTGCGCCGGACCTGCGCGATGCGCTTTCTGTCGAATTTGTCCTCAAATCCGGCGGGCAAGTCCGGGACCGACTGGCCATGGATTGGAAACCGGGAAAACACTGGGAAGTATACATGACCCCGATTGCCCATCATGATCTGGGTTATACGGACACGATCGAGGAAGTGCTGCGTAAATACTGCCGCATCTATGAAGACGTCCTGCGTTTCTGCGAGGAAACCGAAGATTGGCCGGAGGAGTCGCGCTTCAGGTACATGATCGAGCAATCATGGTCCATTCAGCATTTTATCGAGCAGAGCGGCCGGGAAACACACGCGAAACTGGAGAGATATATCCGCGCCGGCCGGATAGAAATACCGGCTTTTTTCGGCAACGAAATAAGCGGATTGTGCAGCCACGAGGAGCTGGTCCGCCTGATGTATCCTTCCTTCCGGATAGGCCGGCAATTCGGCGCCAGAATCACGTCCGCGGCAATCACCGATATCCCCGGATTGAGCTGGGGAATCCCGACGGTCCTGGCCGGCGCCGGTGTAAAATATTTTTTTGCCGGCCTGCCGTTTTACTTCCATTGGACAATCGAAAACGATCGGTTGAATCAGTCGGGTAGAAATGACATTCATACCTTCTGGGATGAATCCTCAATTCTGAGGCCGCATGGCCGGCCCGACGCGTTTTACTGGAAAGGTCCGGATGGAAAGAAAATATTGGTGTTTTATCAGGGCGGGTACGGCGGCTGGAGTCCTAAATCGTGCAATGAAATCATGGAACAACTGCCGTCCATGCTGGGGCAGATGGAAACGAGCGGATGCCCTTTTTCGGTAATGCGGTACGGCGGTTACGGCTGCGGAGATAACCTTGGACCGGACTTGGTTGTGAGCCGCATTGTCCGGGAATGGAACTCCCAATGGGCCTATCCCAGGCTTGTCGTTGCGACGCATACCATGTTTTTCGAGGAGCTTGAGAAACAGTGCGAAAATATCCGCACATTCAGCGGAGAACTGCCGGACACGGATTATCCGGTTGGCGCCGTTTCCACCGCTATGGAAACGGCCTTAAACCGTGTCACGCATGACAGGCTTCATGCCGCCGAAAAACTTGCCTCTATCGTTTCAATGCTTGGCGCCGGCGAGAATTCGGGACCGGCAAAACATGATTATACCGGGGAAAATATTCGCGATGCGTACAAGAACATGCTGCTTTTTGATGAACATACCTGGGGAAAGTCCTATAATTTTGGGACGGTTCAGGACTGGGCCTGGAACGAAAAGAGCCGCTACGCGTATAAGGCCGCCGGACTGGCAGAAATCACAGTTGCTCAAAGCGCCGGACAGATTGCGGGGGCGATTTCGATCGCCAGGAAGGAAAAACATATTGTCGTGTTTAATCCGCTTTCCTTTGCGCGGACAGACGTCGTTTTCCTCAGGCCTGTTCCCCGCTATCTCACGCAGGGCGCGTTTGACCTTTTGGACATGGAAACCGGCCAAAAAACGTTTTTGCAGATGGTTGAGCTTGAGAGTCCGCAGTCCCCAGTGCCGCATGCGGCGGGACGGTATGCCCGGGGCCAGTTTGACCGCCGTGAACTTATGAGCAGCGAGCTCATAAGTCTGGTTTTTACTGCGGAAAATGTGCCGGCCATGGGTTACAAGACATATCGGATTGTTCCCCGGGAAGATGGACAGACTAAGGCCAATGAAATCAGTATAAACGGAACAAGCATTGAAAATCGTTTTTTTCGCGTTGAATTGAACCCTGAAACAGGAACCGTGACCGGCATTTATGACAAGGAACTGAACCGCGAACTGGTTGATAAAAATGCTCCGCACCAGGTCAATCAACTTGTCACCAGATGGGCAGAGACAGGCAAAACCGAGAGTCCGGTCCGGGCTGAAATAAGGCGGGGACAGGCAGTGCCGGTTTACGGAAGCCTGATTGTTACCGCGGCCGGCGCCGGCTGCCCCCAGTTGACCCAGGAAATCATTCTTTACCGCGATTTAAAAAGGATAGATTTCAACAATCGAATTTTGAAAGATTCCACTCCGGCCCAGGAAATTTATTTTGCATTTCCTTTCGCGGTCGAGAGGCCTGATTTCCGGTTTGAAGGATGTAATTCGGTCATCAAGCCATTGCGAGACCAATTCCCGGGTTCGAACACAAATTATTACTCGGTGCAGCATTGGGCGGATGTTTGCGGCGAATGGGGCGGAATAACGTTTTCCTCATTGGACGCGCATCTGATGGAATTCGGCGGACTGCAACCGTGTTATGTTTCCCAGGCCCATCATGGGGTCACTCCTCCGGATTTCGGCGCTCCATTTACAAGTGAAATGCACAGGGGCCATATGTATTCCTTTGTGCTCGACAGCAATTTCCGGACTAATTTTCAGGCAACCCAGCAGGGTGACATGTTGTTCCGCTATTCCATTACAACTCATCGGGGCGATTGGCGTCATGGCCGGGCGGCGGCTTTCGGATGGTCCGCGGCCAACCCGCTTGTGCCTGTTATAGTAAATGGAAAACAGAAGGGTAAATTGCCTGAATCGCTTGGCTTCTGCCGGGTGGACAAGCCGAACGTCATGCTGACCGCGTTCAAAAGGGCTGAGGACGGAAAAGGTTTCATTGCCAGGCTGACCGAGATGGAAGGAGTGAAAACGAGTTTGAAATTGACGTGTCCGTTTGGAAAGCTTACCAAAGCTTATTTGACGAACCTGGTCGAGGAGAATGAAAGTGAAATTCATGTCGACGATCATGGCTTGACCGTTTCCCTGGCTCCGTTCAGTATCGCAACCGTGAGAATTTTTTACGGAGAAACATGAGATGAGTTCGAAATAAAACAGGACAGGTGAAAGGAAAATCCAACATGTCCGCCAGACAAAATAAAAGCTTGTATTTATTGTTGTTGATGATCTGGGTATATGGATTGAGTTGTGCGCCTGCAGCCAATGCGCCGGCGAACTCCGTACCGGCAAAGATTTCGGATGAGGGCCTCTTAGCCTGTTGGGCGCTGGATGATGGGAAAGGCGACGCGGCCCAAGACCTTTCCGGCAAGGGAAACCACGGCAAAATAACTTCCCCAAACTGGGTGGACATCGCTTCGCGGAAAAACCTTCTCTTTGTTCCCTGTCAGGGCGCCAAAGTATCGGCCGCCATCGGTACTGTTGACAAGGGACTGACAATGGAGGCGTGGTTTTTCACGTCCTCGACCGGCACTCACAGCATTATCCAAAGGGGCGGCTGGCAAAACCGTCTTTTGATCGCGAACGGCAAGGTTGAGGCCACCATTCAGCTTTTGGGCGGGAAATTTTTCTGCCTGGGCGCCGGTGAGAAAAAATATCTTTCCAAATGGACGCACCTTGCCTTGACGTATGACGGCGGCAAGGCGAGGTTTTATGTCGACGGCGAATTGAAACAGGAGGTTTCCACGCCCGGTAAATTGATGCCCGGCCCCGGAAATTCCGGAGGTTCGACAGTCAACGTTGGCGCGGAGTCGGGGCATTTCCATTTCAGCGGCTTTGTCCGCGACGTCAGGATTTACGGCAGAGCGCTTGCGGAGCAGGAGATCACGGCGCAATTCGCAGGGGAAAAATCGCTGAAAGATAAGGATAATGAATATGCCAGGGCGCTGGAGGAGTATTTTCCGCTTGAGGTCAAGGCGGAGGGAAACACGGTTTTTCTGGCTGAAGATGAGCCCGAAAAAATAGGAAGAACCTTTGCCGTAACTTCCCTGCTCAACGCGCCGGGGAAATTCGAGCTAAAGTTCAGCGGAGAAATCACCGACTTCTACGGCGTTCAGGCGGCTGCGTTCGATTTGGATGAGAGTTTCAGCCTGGCGCCCGGGGAGAGGAAAATCGTCCGCGTGGAAGTGCCGTTTCAAAACAGGCTGGGAATATATTCCATCAAGGGAAAAATGCTGAGGAAAAACAGCGCCGTTGCTTTTCCGGTCAGCCTGGAGAGCGCTTTTTGCGTGATCCGCCGGCCCGTGCCGCTTACGCGCGAAGAGCGGCTGAAATCGCCGTTCGGCATCATCGTGAGCTTATTCTGGCGGGCGGATTCGATTCTTCCTTATCTGAAAATGTTGGAATATTCCGGCATGCGCTGGGCCGAGATTTACACGAACCTTGATTGGCCGGCCGTGGAACGCAAAAAGGGAATATATGATTTTAGCGAGGCGGATAAAATGTGCGAATACCTCGACAAGGCCGGGTTGTTGTGCATGGCTTCCATGCTCGGCGAAAATAGAATCTACGAAAACTGCCTTGACCCCGAGGCGTTTGGAAAATATTGCCGCGCCCTGGCCGAACATTTCAAGGGCAGAATCCTGGCCTGGATGATCTGGGGCGAACCGCATAACAACGGATTCGGCCCGGTTTACGACGGCAGGGCGGTGGTTATCGGGAAGTGGCTGAAACCGTATCTGTACTTTTCAATGGTCGCGGCCGAAAACATTAAAATGGGCGATCCGCAGGCATTGACCATTTCGGGCGCCATGGATACCTATTCCATCCTTGAGGCGCTGCTGGCAGGCGGCATGGGAGCTTATTACGACATTATCGGGGTGGAGCCTTACTGCTGGGCCGAATCGTCCAAAGGTTTTCCGGAGCTTGACGGCAAGCCGGCCGTCACCATTTGCGATGACGGAGCAGAATTGAGGGAACTTTTAAGAAAATATAATGCGCCCCGGAGAATGTGGACAACGGAAGTGGGCTGGCAGGCCACGCGGAAAGAACTGAAAGGCGGCGTTGATAAACTCCTGGCAACGCAGCGCATGCGAGCCGCGTTGATGGTCAGGGAATATGTGATTTCTCTTGCCTCCGGCATTGAAAAAGTTTTTTATATAGACTGGGGCGGACGCAGCGAGACGACGGGATACGGCATAGTGGACGATAATTTGAATCCAAGCCCCGCCTATACGGCCTATTCCAACATGAGCCGCCTCCTTGAAGGAGCCGCTTTCGAAAGGCGGCTTGCGCTAAAAGCGGAATTGCGGGGATATATTTTCAAACGCAAGATGTCTTCCATCTGGTTTTCATCCCTTTTCAGGAAAAGAGAAAATATGCTCGTGCTCTGGTCGGTCAAGGACGAGGATGGCCAAAAAGTCGAATTGCCGGATTGCGATATCAGATGCGTGGATATCCAGGGCAATGAAATTTACGGGAAAGCTTTGAATATTTCGCCTCTGCCGGTTTATTTGATCGGCACGCCGGAAAACGTCGCGGAGATATGCCGGTATTTGGAGAGCAAAAGTTAAAATGTTGTTTCGACAAACGATATTGATTTTGACGGCAGGATTGTTTGCGTTGTGGACAAGCCTGGTTTTGGCTGCGGCGGATGGCGCCGATCGCCCGATTTCAACGAATCTTCTGCTGAACAGCGGTTTTCTCAAGACCGCCAATCCCGGTATTCCCGACAACTGGTTTTCTGCCAGGGGGCCGCTCTATATTCAGGAATGGCCGCAAGGTTGGAGCCTGGATGAGGAACACGCCGTTCCGGGCGCCAAAAGCATAAAGGTGTTTTCACCGGGCGGAAAGGCCGGGAGGGGCGCGCGATATGCCCGTTACACATTCCCCAAGGGCGAGAAAATGTTTTCCGTTTATTTGAAATCGGATGCCTCCATGCCGGTTTTATTGAGCGTGCTTGGTTATGACGTTCGGGTCGCGAGCGGACGGGAGTGGAAAAGATATCTCTGCAAAGTTCCCGCGGACAAGAACGATTCGCTTCTCGGCATCAAAATAGAGGCATTGGGCAAAGGCTTTCTCTGGATAAACGCTCCACAGTTGGAGATGGGTGGCAACGTTTCGGAATATGCCGCTTCCCTGGAGGATGCGCAATGTGGAAAACAAACGAACGAGTGGATAAAGCCTGAAATTTCGAAACTGGCCCGCCCTAAAAAGGGAATGAGTTATCCGAAATTCTGGCGTGTTCTTCCGGACCAGAAAGGTATTGTCTGGTCGGCGGAAGGAGAGGGACGCGGCGGAGGACGGGCCATAAAAATGCATGGGCTTGGACCTAAATATTTCAGCAATGGCGATAATCCTGTTCCCGTTTCCGGGAATGCGACAAATTACCGTTTTAGCTGTTACATCAAAGCTGATAATGTCACAAGCGCATGGGTGGATGTGGTCGCCTTGAATACCGGTAAACAATGGATTGATGTATTTCCTTTGAACACGCCTATTACCACTAAGGGAAGTCATGATTGGCGAAAGTTCGAAGTATTGATTCCAAGGGACAAATTTCCCGCAGGCATGGAGTTCCTAGGATTCTGGTGCTGGGCTGACGGCAAGGATGACGGGGGGACAGTCTGGTGGGATGATTTTTTACTGGTCGATGTTGATCGACCAGCCGCAAACCTGTTGCAGAATTCCGGGTTTGAGGAGTACGCGGGGGGTGAACGCTTTCATAAAGAATGGCAAATGGCGTTAAATAGCGTGGAATAGCGTTATATGCCGTTGTATGGCGTTTTTTTAAGCGACGGAGGCTATGTCCCTCGGGTGCAGAAAGGATTGCAAAACGTGAGGCAACGTGAAGCGATTGGCGCGGGG